>Ga0008836_100792_pt1 | contig 15195 bp, 13 predicted proteins | sample HotLakConsUCCR28_FD_62214 | JGI IMG/M metagenome (GOLD analysis project Ga0008836, IMG submission 62214) | Hypersaline microbial mat communities from Hot Lake, Washington, USA - Hot Lake Consortium UCC-R28 (Hybrid Assembly) ... | reverse complement strand
GGCTGTCGCGCCGGGTATGGATGTCGCGCAAGGTATCGCGCTGCATCGGCACGAGCGGCGCGCCGAGCCGGGGGTAGCTGCTCACGCCGCGCTGAAACGCGCTGCGCCCGTCCGGCAATTGCAGGACTTCCCCGAGCATGTCGATCCGGGCATGAGCACCGGTCTCGGCTCCCGCTTCGGTGATGGTGGTGATCACGGCGATGGTCTGCGATTGCGGCGTTGCAATGGCGATGAAATCGCCGACCGTGACACTGTCGCGTGACGTCAGCCATATGCCGGCATGCGCCCCGGCCAGATCGACGAGCGTACCGAAGCCTGCATCCGCTTGGGCCGCGACGGGGATGGTCTCGATGCAATGATCCCGGTTCTGCATGGTTTTCGTGGCCTGCCCCCGTGCGACGGCTTTCTCATCCGTCTGTAACGCGCCTGTCCGCCGAACGCGGCAGGCGACGTCATCTTCAGGGAAGAGAGGATGCCACGATGCGCGTTAATGCGGCGTTGCCGCGTCGATGCGGGATTGATCGGTTTGCGTTCCGGGCGCGATCCGGACTGCCGTTCCGGTGAGCGTGACCACGACATGATGCGCGGTATCACCGGATGTCTCGAAGCTGAAAGAGATACCGATCACCGCATCCGCACCCAACGCCGTCGCCGTCGCGATCGCCTCGGATGTGGCCTCTTCACGGGCGCGCGCGAGTTCGTTCGCGTAATCGTGGCGACCGCCATTGTCGACGTTGCGAATGCCGGTGCGAAATTGCTTCACGACATCATGCCCGATCACCGCCTGGCCGATGACCAGGCCGCAATAATCGGTGACGGAATGTCCATCGAGTGAATCGGTCGTGGTCAACAGCATGCATGTCCTCGCATCGTTACGGGTCGGCGGGCTGCCGGACCGGCGAACGGGATCATGATTGCCCGAAACCGTTAAGCTTGGATGACCAGAAATATACGTAAGATTGTGTATGATCGCGACCCGGTTCCGGCCCCGGCAACTGCCGGTTCGCCTCAGGGGCTGCGTGGCCAGCGGAAATCATCGGCGCGCCCGGCAACCGGCGGCGGCGACACGCCTTCTTCAAGGACGCGCTCGGTAATGATGCGCGTGGCCGGATCGAGAGGCGGGTTGCCGGACAGCAGGATACCCTGCGCGGAGACGTCGATCCGCGTCAGCGGCATGACGGGGCCGACGGGATCGCGGCGTGCGGTGTAGAGCAGGCCGGGCGCGAGGGGCAGTTCGCCGAGTGAACGCCGGATCAGCATGTCGATCGCGGCAATCCGCGCGGTTGCGTCATCGGCCGCTTCGATGGCGGCGCGTGCCACGGCGATCTCGTCGCGCGGGCGCGTGATCAGGCGCTGAATCTCGATATCGACGAAATGCGCCGCCTTGCCTGCGCCGGCTTTCGTGAGATGGATTCCATCCGATGTGCGCAAGCGGGCCGGTTGACCGGAGAGGTCCGGACCGGTGGCGCTGTAGCGGTCATTCTCGTCGACGAAACCCTTCCAGATATCGACATGGATGACGTCACTGCGCCGCAGGCGATCGCGCACGATCTCGTTGATCATGGCGAGATCCGTGGAGAGCCGGCTGCTCTGCATGGGCGGCAGGCCGACCCAGATCAGGGGGATCCCGGCATCGGCAAAGGCCTGCGCGATGACATCGATGCGCTGACCGTATTCCGCGCGCCAGGGATCGGAGAGCGGTGCGGCGCTCGCGCCGTCGACCCTGAGCGCCTGACGATCGTTCAGGCCGATCTGCAGCACGGCTATGTCGAAGTCGGGCGCGTCGGCGAGAATGCGTGCGAGATTGGCGGGCCAGTCGAAGAAATCGTCGCGCACCAGGCCCGACGAGCCGCGTGCCTGGACGGAAACCGCGATCTCCGCCCCTTCCTCCTCCTCCATCAGCGCCTGCAGACCCTGCCCGAGATTGGTTGCCAGCGAATCACCGAAGACGGCGATGCGGGTGGAAGCGGCCTCTTCCGCGTCCGGATCGGTCCGCAGCGGCGCCGGCGCAGCCGGCCTTGCCGGACGCGTCCGGCTCTGTTGGGCCGGGACCGGTTCGGGCTCGGAGCGCTGAAACAGCCGCAGGAAGGCGTATTGTGCCGGCGTCGCCGGCGCGATGCCGGTCGCATTGGCAGGCATCGCCGCCGCGCCGTGCGGCAGGGTGGCCCAGAGCAAGGACAGGGTCATGAGCAGAACCGGCAGCAGCCGGACCATGCCGTGGCCGGAGAGGAGCATCCGCATCATGGCTCCATGATAGCGCAAGATCGAACGCCGGTCAGCGCTCTTCCTGCCCGTCGGCGCTGTTGCCATAAATCAGTGCTCAGCGGTTCGTGCGCAACGTCTCCAGCAGCGCCATATTGGCATAGCCATCCGCCGGCAGGCCGCGCCCGCGCTGGAAATTGCGCACGGCCTCGCGCGTCTTCGAGCCGAACATGCCGTCGATATCGCCGCGATAATAGCCCAGATCCCGCAAACGGCGCTGCAATTCCTCGCGCTGGGAGGTGTTCATGCGCGGCTCGTTGCGCGGCCAGTTCGCCTGCACTGCGGCACCGCCCGTGAGACGATCGCCCAGAAGCGCCACGCCGAGTGCATAGGCATCGGAGGAATTGTAGCGCTTGATCACGTCGTAATTGGCGGTGACGAGGAAGGCCGGGCCGTTCGAGCCGGCGGGCTGGAACAGACTGGCCTCGCCACGATTGGGCAGCGAACCGCCGGCTGCGGGGCTGAGGCCGAGGCGCGCCCATTGCCCGAACGAGGCTTTCTCCACGCCGTAATCGAAATTCGAGGGCAGACGCACCTCCATGCCCCAGGGCAGCCCTGGCTGCCAGCCGTGTTCGCGCAGATAATTCGCGGTCGATGCCAGCGCATCGGGGATCGAGTTCCAGATGTCCCGGCGCCCGTCACCATCGCCGTCGGCGGCAAAACGCAGATAGCTCGTGGGCATGAATTGCGGATGCCCCATCGCCCCCGCCCAGGAGCCCTTCATCGCGTCACGGGAGATCTTGCCCCGTTCGAGGATTTCGAGCGCCGCCAGCAACTCTCCCTGGAAGAAATCGCCCCGATGGCCCTGATGCGCCAGGGTGGCCAGCGAGCGGAAGACGTCCTTCGAGCCCTTGTAGCCGCCGAAATTCGTCTCCATTCCCCAGATCCCGAGCACGATGGCCTGCGGCACGCCATAGGCGCGCTCTACCGCCGCGAGGTTCTGCCCGTGGCGCGAGCGCGCCTCGTTGCCCAGCCTTATCCGGGTGGCCGAGACCGCGCCGTCGAGATAGTCCCAGATCGGGCGCGCGAATTCCGGCTGGCGCTGGGTCAGGCGAATCACTTCCTGATCGGGAGTGACTCCGGCAAAGGCGCGGTCGAAGGTGGCGCGTGACACGCCGCGCCGCTCGGCTTGCGGGCGCAGGCTCTCGAGATAGGCCGAGAAATCGGCCGGGTGGGTGCTGTTGCCGGCATTGGTTTGACTCGGTGCATCGCGTGATGCGGCCTGGATGGAACCGGTGCGTTGCGAATCACCGCGTTCGGCGAAGGCATTGCCGCCGATACAGCCGCCCAGCGGCAGGATCAGCGTTGCGCACAGCGCAAGGCGCAGGCGCGCCCGAACGGATGGCCGCAACGCAGATATCTGAACGGCGGAAGAACGGCGGCGCATCGGGAATATCCTCGTCTCGGGCACAGGCCTCCTCAAAGCACCAAATCATGATGAAGGAATGTTTAATCGGCAAGCTGCCGGAAGATGACGAAATGGTCATCTTCCGGACACGCCCGTGCCATTGCCGACCGACCATGCTCAGCGCATCGAAACACGGATCAGGACGACATCCCATGAAGATACTCGCTGTGATGACTTTCGCCGCCGCTACGGCACTTGCGAGCGTTCCCGCGATTGCCGAAGGCCCTGCGCGCGGTGGCCCGGGCGATCCGGGCGGCCCCGCCGCCATGCTCGATCAGGATGATCGTGCCGCCCTCGCCGATGCGCGCATCGCCGCCATCCGTGCGGGATTGCGCCTCACGCAGGAGCAGGAGGCCCTGTTCGAACCGGTCGCCGAGGCCCTGCGCGCCATGAGCCACAATGCCGCACCAGGCTTCGGCAGAGACGGGCGCGATCCGGGCATGCGGCAAGGCATGCGCGACGGCATGCGCGACGGCATGCAGGAGATGTCGCGCGACGAGCGCCGTGCGATGCGTGCTGACATGCGCGAGAGGCGCGGCGAGGGTCAGGCCCATGATTTCATGGAGCGGCTCGAGCGCCGCAGCGAGATGGCGAGCACCAATGCCGCCATGATGGCCGATCTCACCCAGGCCATGCGCCCGTTCTGGGACGGACTCGATGCCGATCAGCAGCGCCTTCTGCCCATCCTGATGCAGCCGAACATGACCATGGGTCAGAATCGGCACATGCGTCATGGCCACTCCCGCAGCGGCCATATGGGCGAGCACGGCCCCCGCCGGATGCGCGGGCACGGTGCCAGCGAGTAAGCGCCTGACCCGGTGTGACGGCGCCCGTGGCCCCTCGGCGCAAGGCGTTTCACATTACTGCCGCACGGCGCGTCGTGGCCCGGCCCGGCTCAGGCTGACCGTGCCGTCGGTCGTGCAGGCGAGACGAATCCCGGCGAGTGTGCGCCCCGGCAGCGCCTTGCCCTGCCGCAGCGCCTGTTGCAGCGCGCTGGTCAGGGCCTCGATCTTCTCCAGGCCGGGGCCATAGCCATGTGCCCCGGCAGCGCCCCCGCCGCAGGCGAGGAAGGCGCGTTGCAAGACGCGCCGGGCGATCGCGACCGGCGCATCGCGCAGCACCGCGCCATCAAGGGTCAGCGCGCCGTCGCAAGCGGCGAGACGCGCCCGTGTGAACAGAACCTCCGCCGCGTGATCCAGCGCCTCGCGGGTCTCGCTTGCGCGCCGCGCCAGACGGGTCAGGCGTGACGCCGTGAGGCCCTCCTGCGCCAGAGCGGGCAGCAAGGCGCGCAGCCGGGCGCGGGTATGGCGAAAATTCGTGTTGGCCGGATCACGCACATGCCACCAGCCGAAATCTTCGCAGGCCGCGATCAGTCTCGCCTTGGCGATGCCCAGAAACGGACGCACCAGCGTGATGCCGGTCCCGGCCTCTCCGGCGACGGCATCGAGTGGCGCGCGTTCCGCCATGCCCGCGAGCCCGTCAATGCCGCTGCCGGCGCAAAGCCGCATCAGGACCGTCTCGGCCTGGTCGTCCTGCGTATGCGCGGTGAGGACGATTGGTGCCTGCGCTGCGCGGGCTTCGTCGGCAAGCAGGCGATAGCGTGCGGCGCGGGCCGCCTGCTGGATCCCGACCGCAGGGGCCGCGTCATGCTCCCAGCGACGCGCTCTTGCCGCAAGCCCGAGCGCCGCCGCCTGTGCGACGACCTCGGCGGCCTCGCCGGTGCTCTCGGGGCGCAAGCCGTGATCAATGCTCACGATGGTGACGCGATGGCCTTCACCACGCGCCACCAGCGCCGCGACGGCATGCATCAGGACGGTGGAATCCGGACCGCCCGATACGGCGGCGACGAGGGTTTTTTCGCCCGGCGCGAGCGCGGCGGCGATCAGCGCCGCACCTGCTTCGGGCAGGAGCGGCGCGCCATCATCCGTATTCGCGGGATCTTGCGGCGTCACGCGCAGCCGGCGCGTGACGCCTCACGCGCAATGTTGTCCCGCATCGCCTCGGCGGCCTGCGGATATTGCTGCGGAATCTCCGCGAAGGTTGCGCAGGCCTGCTCCAATGCGCCGATTTCGACGAGGGCGCCACCAAGTCTCAACATGGCCTGCGGCGCGACATCCGTCTCGGAATATTCTGTCGAGACCGTCAGAAACTGTTCCGCCGCCTCGCGATAGCGCTCCTGCCCGCGATAGCTCTCGCCGAGCCAGTAGCGCGCCTGCGGCGCCAGATCGTCACGCGGGTGTGATTGCAGGAACTGGCGGAAACCCATCTCGGCATCGTCGTAGGCGCCTTGCAGAAGCAGCGCGTAAGCCGAATCATACAAGGTACGCGGATCCGCGTCACCCGTGGCCGCGATGCTTGGACGCGGTGCGGTATCGCCGGTATCCTGCGCGGAGGCATCACCGTTGAGATCGCGATTGCGCAATTGCGGCAGGCTCATCGTGAGACCGGAATCGCTGCCCGTCTGCCCGTCTTCGCCATTGCCGAGGATCGCGCCGGGGAGGGCGAGCGGCGCGGAGGGCTGCGTCGAACCCAGCGGCTGCGGCGTGCCGGGCGCCAGCGGGTCGCGCCCCGGATCGAAGGCATCGCCGCGTCCCGGCCCGGCCTGTTGCAACGGTGCCTCGGCTGAAGGCTGCGCGGCATCCGGCGCATCCATCTGCGGCGTGGCGGGCACAGGGTCTTCGGCAGGCGGCGTATTCTGCCCCGAGCGCTGCGGCGCAGGCCCCGCGCCCAGTTCATCCAAGCGGAACGCGACATCTTCCTGCATGCGCTGGAGGCGTTCGCGCAGCTGGCGATTCTCGAATTGCAGTTCCTCCACCTGCCCGGACAGACTGCGCACCTGCCCTTCGAGCTGGTTCAGCCGCAGCACGATCTCGGACAGGTCCTGCGCCTTCGCCGCAGCCGGGACGAGCAGGCTGAACCCGGCAATCAGCGCGGCGACGGCGAACGCGCGCGCCGGGAATCCCGCGAAGAATCCGATCAAGGGACGAATCCGCAATGTCTTCATGGCCAGAAAAATCCTCGAATACGACGCCGTAGCCCTCCGGAGCGCCGATTGCAACGCTTTATCACAAATCTGCCGGAGAGGCTAAATTATGGCGATGACGCGCAGATGCGGCGACCGGGATCAGGGAACATCCGCACCGGCACCCGGTTGTGCTCCGCCATCACAGATCGCGCGCAGATCAGACCATTGCGCATCGGCGAGCAGCGGCGCCGTTGCCGCTTCCGCGCGCGGCGATCGCCGTACCGGTGCGGTTTCCCCGAGAGCCCTGACGGCGCCTTCGCGCTGCTCTCCCATCGGATGGGTGGCGAAGAGCCCGTCATCCTGCGCGCCGAGATCGAGCAGGAAGCCGGCGAAGGGATGGGTGGGGCGCCCCAGCGCCCGCAGGCTCTGCGCGGCGAAGCGATCCGCCGCAAGCTCCTGCTGGCGCGAATGTGACGCCATCAGGCTCGCCTGCGCAAGCCCGGCCATGACGCCGCCACCGATGAAATCGCCGAAGAACAAGCCCATCAGAAAGCCCGTCCCGCCCGCGCGGATGAGATTGCGCAGACCGTCGCGATGCGCCACATGGCCGATCTCGTGGGCGATGACACCCGCCAGCGCATCGGGGCCGTCGACGTGTTTCAGCAAGCCCGCGAACACGTAGATCTGCCCGCCCGGCAGAGCCACCGCATTGACCTGGTCGCGCGCGACGACGCCGACCTGCGGATCGACATGCAGATCATGCAGCGCCGTCAACCGCGCGGTCAGCTGCGCGAGGGCCGCGTCGCCCCCTTCGCTCTCGCAGGTCACCAGATCGAACCGCTCGCGCAGCGCCCGATCAACCATCTCACCGAGACGGATCTCGGCCCGGGCTGGGACCAGCGGCGCGATCCGGTCGGCAAGAGCCGGGATCAGGAAGACGATCGAGGCCATGATCGACACCGTCGCGGCGATCAGCCAGAAGACCAGCCGGCGGTGTTCACCGGCGCCGCCCCGCCATCCGCCGCGCGCACCGATATGCTGCAACACGGCCCGGCGCGCCACCTGATCATGGATATGCACACGTGCGCCCCCCTCGCCGCAGGCCAGAATCAGCCGGTCATCGGGACCGGAAGGGCGGTGGATCTCCCGGCTCGGCCAGAATACCGGCTCGCCCTGCTGCGTGATGAAGCCGATGCCGTCGGGCGTGAGCTGCAGCGTCACTGCCTGCTTCTGCGCATGCACGCCGTCAAAATAGCAGCCCGGCAGCGCCTCCCCAGCGCCGCATTGCGGCTCATGGGCCGAGTGAGAAGGCATCGGCCAACCCCTCTCCGGCGCCCGCCGAGGCCGGCTCGCAATAGCGGAGGCGTTCGATGAGTGCCTGCGGCTGCGTCACGCTCAGCGTGCTCATCACCGCGACCCAGACCCCGCGTTCGACGAAATAGCGCCGCATGGCGCCGATCAGCGTGAGCACCACGAGAATGCCGGCGACCGTGAGAACCGCGGAAAACGTGCTCGGCTCCTCCGAGGTGCCGAACAGGGCACGGGTCTCCTCGGGAAAATGCTGCGTCAGGAAGAGGGCGATTATTCCCAACAGCACCATGATGAGAAAGAGCAGGAGCAGCATGCCCGCGCCGAAGCGCAGATAGCAGCCGACGACCTGCCGCGCCCGCAGCGCGGAGACGAAACGCGTCGTGCCGAAGGACAGGTGATTGAGCCGCCAGCGATGCCAGATCGCGATATAAACCGCATAGAAGGTGAAGCCGACCACCAAGGTTGGGATGATCGCGAGCGCTGGCCCCGTCATGACCTCGCGCAACTCCCGCAAGTCGGGAGCGGCGGCCGTGATCAGGGAGGCCAGAAGGGGCACGCTCAGGACACCGATCACCAGCCAGACCAGCGCCGTGATCATCCAGCCGAGATAGACCCGCCATGCCAGGCTCCAGCCCGTGCCGGAAAACTGCGCCTTCTGGTCCCCGATCCGGCATCCGCCGATCAGGTAACGGTCGAGGGAAGCGCGGCGAAACGGGATGGCGAGGCCGAGGCTGAGGATGGCTGCCGAATCCCAGCCGATGCGGCGCATGAAATAGCCGGCGAATTGGGCATCGAGCGAACCGGCAATGCCGCGATAGCGGCTGCGCGTGATGCGATAGGCGAAAGTGCGGAACTGGGCGAATTGCTGCAGGACCATCAGCCCGAAAAAGGTTGGCCCCGCCAATGAGACGGAGCTGCCGAAGGATGTCAGCCCCAAAAGCGTCAGCAGCAGATTGATGGGGATCAGCACGGCCATGCCGATCAGGAAGCCGCGCAGCAATTCACCCCCGCGACCGGCATATTCGAGCGGCTCGCCGGCAATGACGGTGTTTCCCCAGAGATGGCGCCGGATATCCGTGATCAGCCAGAAACGATACAGCCCGAGCGTCGGCAGCGTCAGCAGGCTCCCGCGCGCGAGCAGGCCGGCGAAGGCCGCGCGGGTCCCGGTGAACGCGACGTTCTCCTGCGCGCCGGCGCTCGCGGCCACGGGCGGCTCATGCGCATCGCGAATGGTCGCACCGGGTCGTGCCGGTATCGCCGCGACGGGCATCGGGGGCGATGCCGGCGCAGGGCATGGCGCGCCGGGTCCGGCGGCCTGGGGATCGCCGACGCGGCGGCCCGGCGCGGCCGTCATGGCGCGAACGCGGCTGATCGGAACGGCGGGAGCGGAAAGGCGTGCGGATATCATCGAATGTCACTATCTTTAATAGCAAAATGATCGTATAGCATATCTTATATGGAAAACGATCCCGGATCGTCAATTTGCGACCGGGATCATGGTAAAACAAAAAGTGCTCCCATGTGCGGCGACAACCGGCCCGTCGCGGCCATCACAAGGTCAGCCCGCCATCCACATGCAGCACCTGGCCGGTGACGTAGCCGCCAAGGGGCCCGAGGAGAAAGGCGATCAGGCCGGCCACCTCCTCGCGACGCCCGAGCCGGCGCATCGGAATATCGGCCTTGATCGCCTCCCAGGCATCAGCGCTCAGCGAGGAATGGCCGCCATCCTTCTCGGTATAGCCCGGCGCGACCGCATTGACCGGGATGCCGCGCGCGGCATGTTCGGAAGCGAGTGTGCGGATCAGCGATTCGAGCCCGGCCTTGGCGGCGGCGCTGGCCATGAACAGGCCTTTCTGCGGATAATGCGCCGCACCGAAGGAACTGACCGCGACGAAACGCGGCCAGGGCGATTGCGCCACGAGCGGCATCACCGCCTTGGCCAGGGCGAAGCTGCCGAGCGTCATGGCCCGCCAGGCGGCTTCGAGATCATCGGCCCCCGTATCCGCCAACGCGCCGCGGCGCGCGTAACCGGCTGCACTGACCACCTGATCGAGCCGGCCGTATTCGTCCTGCGCGGCCCGGGCGAGGGCGGGGGCGGTGTCCGGATCGGCGAGATCGCCGGTGACGCAGATGCAACGTGATCCCGCCTGAGCGAGTTCGCTCGCAACGGCCTCCAGTGTTTCGCGGCGTGCACGCGTATGCAGCACGAAGGCCGTGTCGGGCGCCGCGATCCGACGTGCGGTTTCGGCGCCGATACCGCTCGCCGCGCCCGTGACCAGCACGACGCGGGCGATCGCCCCGCCATGCATCGCCCCGCCATGCATTGCCGCGCCATGCATCGGCCCGCTCATGCGTCGTTCTCCTCTTGCGATGCACCCGAAGCCGCGCGCTCACGTGCCCTGCGGCGCTGCTGGCGCGGCTGGATCCAGGCGAAGTAGAAAGCCAGCAGGGCGGCGGTGAGCAGCAGCAATACGGCGATCCAGGAGCTGACGAGAATGGTCGGGTCGCCGCCCGAAATGCCCAGCGCCCGCCTGAAATTGCGCTCCAGCAAAGGTCCCAGGATGACGCCCAGCAGGACGGGGACCAGCGAGAATTGCAGGCGCTGCAACAGCCAGGCGCCGATCCCGATCACCACCATGGCCCCCATGGCGAAGAGGCTGCGTTCGGACACATAGGCGGCCACCACGGCAACGGCTGCGATCATGGGAAACAGAACGGCGTGATCGATCACCGCGACACGGGCAAACCACGGCAACAGCAGCAGGCCGAGCACCATCAGCACCAGATAGGCGAAGAGGAAACCCACCATCAAGGGCAGCACGAGATCGCCGGCCTGCGTGAACAATTGCGGGCCGGGCACGATCCCCTGGATGACCAGCGCGCCCAGAATGACCGCCGTCACCGAATCACCGGGAATGCCGAAAGCCAGCATCGGGATGAAGGCGCCCCCGGTCATGGCGTTGTTGGCCGATTCAGGCGCGACGATGCCCTCTGGAATGCCCGTGCCGAACTTTTCCGGATGCGGCGAGGACCGCTTCGCCTCGGCATAGGCGAGAAAGGCGGCCATGGCCGCACCGGCACCAGGCAGGGCACCGATCACGGCGCCGATCAGAGAGGACTTGATCGGCAGTTTCCAGCCGACCTGGCGCCAGACCGGCACGAAGGCGAAGATCCGCCAAAACGAAATCCAGGCCACCTGTCTGGGGCGCGACAGCGGCTCTTCGAGCCGGCGCAGCACCTCCGCGAGGGCGAACAGACCGATCACCAGCGGGATCAGCGGCACGCCGGTATAGAGGCGAAAAACCTCGAAAGTGTAGCGCGGCACACCCGCGAGATCGATGCCGATCGTGGAGATCATCAGGCCGATCACCGTGGCGATCAGGCCCTTCACCAGGGATTCCTGGCTGACCGCCGCGACGGCGACGAGTGCGAGGACGACCAGCGCGAAGATTTCGGGCGACTGGAATTCCAGCGAGAAGCGCGCGAGCTGTGGCGCAAAGAGAATCAGAAGGACGCCCCCGACCAGCCCGCCGAAGACGGATGCGGCAGTGGCCAGCCCGAGGGCCAGCTCGGGCTTTCCCTGCTTGAGCATCTCGTGGCCATCGAGCATCGTCATGGTGTTGGCTGGCGCACCGGGCACGCGCACCATGATCGCCGTCGCCGAGCCGCCATAGATGCCGCCAACGAAAATCCCGGTCATCAGCAGGATCGCCTCGAGGGCCGGCATGCCGAAGGTGAAGGGCAGGAGCAAGGCGATGGCCAGCGTGGCCGTCAGCCCCGGTACGGCCCCCACGAAAACGCCCAGCAGAACGCCGAGGCAGACGACACCGAGCAATTGCAGATCGCCGGCGAAGAGGCCGATCGCGCCAGGCAGTTCAGCCAGCATGAGATACTCCGCTGCAAAACGGGAGAATGATGCCAAGTGGATCGCAGGATGCCATGCACATTGCCGGTCTCATGACAGGAGCCCGAGCGGAAGGCGTGCATTCAGCAGCACACCGAAGAGCAGATACATGAAACCGACGGCCCCGATTGCCGCGAGCAGGGTAACCCAGAGGTTGTCGCGGCGAAACAGGAGCGATATCGCGCCCGCATAGAGCGCCGTGGCGATCACGTAGCCGAGGGTCTCGAACACGGCGACGAAGGCCAGGGAGAGGCCGGCGGCGATCAATGCCCGCACCAGACCCGCCCGGGCCGAGACGCGCGCGCGCGCCGTTTCCTGCCCTCCCTGTTCCTGCGGTTCCGGCGGCGAGAGCGCAGCCCCGGCTATCAGCCAGAGCGACAACCCACCCAGAAACAGGGCCAGCAATGTGGGAAACATGCCTGCACCCGGATCGCCGGAGCGCCCGGGGCGGAACGACTGCGCCTCCAGCCCGTACCAGATCGCGATTGCGAGCAGGAGGATGCCGATGACGGCGTCACCCCTCAGAAGCTTGCGCGGCAGCTGCATTCACGTCCCCTCTGAATCACGGGTAACCCGCGACCTGATGGCGATGACGAAAGAAAGGGGGCATGCGGTTGCAGGCGATCCGCGCGCAACCGCATGAAAAGCAGGCCGGCGCCGCAGCGCCGGCATATCCGTTCAGTCGGTCAGGCCGAGATCGGCCATGAGCTGCCCGATCACCGGAGCGATGGCCGCCATATAGGCAATGGAGGCCTCCCGATCGAGCCAGCGCTCACCGATGCCGGCCTCTTCGGCCCAGGCGAGAAATTCCGGATCCTGGAAGGTGTCGTACATGGCCTGTTCGAGCACTTCCACGATCTCGACCGGCGTGCCGGGAGGCGCCGCGAGCAAGCGGAAGCTGCCATAGACGACATCGTGACCGAGTTCGACGAAGGTCGGCACGTCGGGCGCCATCTCGACGCGCTCGTCACCCATCACCGCCAGCACACGCATCTCCCCCGAGCGGACATATTCCATCACGGGCGGCAGGCTGATCACGGCAGCCATGGTCTCACCGCCGAGCAGCGAGGTGACCTGCGGTGCGGCGCTCTCGTAAGGCACATGGTTGAGCTCGATGCCGATTTCCTGCTCCATGGCCACTGCGTGCTGGTGCCAGACGCCCCCGGTGGAAGCGTTCGAGACGGTCACGCTGCCGGGTTCGGCCTCGGCTGCAGCGATGAATTCGTCGAGGTTGTCGAAATCCTCCGCACGCACCACGAGGGCGCTGGCATGTTCGGTCACCATGCCGATGATCTCGAAATCCTCCCACGAGACCGGGGCCATGTTCTGATATTCGACGGTGAGAATATCGTAGGTCAGGGTGCCGATCGTATAGCCGTCAGACGGCGCGCCCTTGAGCGTCATCCAGCCGACGGAGCCGACGCCGCCGGTGACGTTATCGGTATAGATCGACGTGCCAAGATGCTTCTGCATGTACTCGACGAAGCCGCGCATTACCGTGTCGGTGCCGCCACCCGCGCCCCAGGGCATGATGTGACGCACTTCGCGATCGGATTCGGGATACTCGGCCTGTGCCGGTCCGGCCAGGACGAGCGCCCCGGCCATCAGGCCGGCGCCGAGAATGGATAGACTGCGAATTCCCTGCATGATTCTGGTTCCCCTGTTGTTGTCATGATTCTCGTTTACGCAACGCGATTACGGGTCTTCTCTCCTGCGTCGATGCTCTGTTCCCGGATCGCGACCGGCATCCCGCTTGCGCATGCGACCCTCATGCGCGAAACCTGTCAGGCGCGTAGGGCGCCGGATCGATATTGGACGGCGTCCCCGTCAGCATGCCCGCGAGCAGACGCCCGGTCTTGGGGCCGCCGGTGAGGCCGATATGGTGGTGGCCGAAGGCGGTATAGACCCGCGTGCCGCCCACCTCGCCGATCAGCGGCAGGCTGTCGGCGGGGGCCGGGCGATGGCCGAGCCATTCCGCCTCGCCGGTCGCCTCCAGATCGGGGAAGGCGCGGCGCACCTGACGCCGCAACAGCGCCAGCGGGCTTTGCGAGGGTCCGGCTTCGAGACCGCCGAATTCGACGATTCCGGCACAACGCAGACCGCCTTGCATCGGCGTCGCCACGAATTTTCCACTCGCCACCATGATCGGCAGATGCGGGCCGTTTTGCGCATTCTCGAAAACGATGTGATAGCCGCGCTCGCTCTCCAGCGGCACATTGAGCCCGAGCTTCTTCATCAGGGGCTTCGACCAGACGCCGGTGGCGATGACGCAATCGCTGCACGCAAATCGCCCGGCATCCGTCTCCACCGCACGGATGCGCCCGCCGGAGAGATCGAAATTCTCGGCGCTCGCCGCCACGATGGTGCCGCCCATGCCTGCGAAGACATTTGCCAGCCGCGCCACGTAGCCGCCGGGATCGCGCACGAAACCATGATCGCTCACGCTCACCAGGCAGCCGATATCGCGCCCCAGCGACGGCTCGTATTCGCGCAATTGCGCGCCCTCGCGCACCACCGGGCGAAAGCCTGCCTCCTCGCGGATCCGCCAGGTATAGGAATCGGCCTCGAAAGCCGCGCGGTCGGCATAGGCGAAGCAATAATCGCTGTCCTGTACGAGCGCAGCGGCGGGCGTGCCGTCGGCGAGGGCGTGATGCTGTTCGAGGCTGTCGGTGACGATCGGGGTGAGGCCCCGGGCGATGCGCTGCGTATCGCTGTCATTGGCGTGGGAGAGATAGCGCATCAGCCAGGGGGCGAGCCTGGGCAGATAGGACCAGCGCAGAAACAGCGGAAAATCCGGGTTCATCAGCATGCGCGGCGCCTTGCCGATCAGCCCCGGTGCAGTGACGGGTGCCATGGAACATGCGGCGAGCACCCCGGCATTGCCATAGGAGGTGCCCTGTCCGGGAGGGGCGCGGTCGATCAGGGTGACGGGGATGCCGGCGCGGCGCAGCCAGATACCGGTGGAAACGCCGACGATCCCGGCGCCGATCACCACGACATGCTTTTCCTCGCGCCCCGCCTGTGCCATCTGCCTCACCCCATCCAGCGCCGCACCGGCGCGGCGGCTTCTTCCAGGGGCTGGGCAATGACATCGACGAGGGTCGGCCCGTCCGTCTCCACCGCCTCGCGCAAGACGCGCTCCAGATCCTCCGGCCGCTCGACGCGCCAGGATTTCACGCCATAGGCGGCGGCGACGGCGGCGTGATCGGTGCGCCCGAAATCCACATTGTAATAACGCGCGCCCTTGTCCGCCTTCTGGCTCGCCTTGATCCAGCCATAGGCGGAATTCGACATCACCACGAAGGTGATCGGCGCCCGCGCGCGGCAGATGGTTTCGAGCTCGCC
>Ga0008836_100790_pt1 | contig 15253 bp, 12 predicted proteins | sample HotLakConsUCCR28_FD_62214 | JGI IMG/M metagenome (GOLD analysis project Ga0008836, IMG submission 62214) | Hypersaline microbial mat communities from Hot Lake, Washington, USA - Hot Lake Consortium UCC-R28 (Hybrid Assembly) ... | reverse complement strand
TGGCGCCCGCCGGGTCTGGCGCGACGTTCTCGAGGACGGGCTGGCCTGCGGACTGCACCGGATCGAGCGCCTTATGCGGCAGAACGCGATGGGAGCGCGGCCGAGACGGCGCAGGACGCCCAAGGATGATGGCGAACGCTCTGTGATCGCCGACAACATCCTGGACCGGGACTGACATGCTCGGTGCAGGGAGATGAGCGATGTGCAACCTTTACAGCCACACTACGGCCCTTGACGCGATGCGGCGCGATCCTGATGGAGCAGACCGAGGAATGGACGGTCCAGCGCGCAAGATACATGACGCTGGAAACGCTCGCGCCCGTCTGCGGTGATCTCAACGTCAGCATGCCTGCTGCACAGAGCGTCTGACCAGCTCGGCTCGCCAGTGAGCGCGAGGCCCACGGTGAGCTACACCACTTCCCGGGACGTCATCCGTCCGTCGCGGCGCGCCGCTTCAGAGTCAATCTTCGGCCGAGCTCGTCGATGTGCCAGCAGCCACAAGAAGGGCGGACTCCGAACTTTCGCCGCATGTGCTTGCCAGACATGGCACCAAGGTGGGAGCCGACGTACAGACCACGCCGAAACTGCATGTTGCTCTGCGGTGCCGAAATGCAGCTTCGAGCCCAAACTACCCGCGACATGCCAAGTCGAGTTCCCGCGTGCAGCGCGGCGCGCCACGACACGACCGGCCCAGACTTGCTGTTCGTCCTCAGATGCTGCGGAGCGGCCCGCCATTCTGGACCTGCGCTGCAACTGCATGGATTAGCCGCCATGCAGGCTCTACTAATCCCCGTCAACATCGCTGAAGAACGCCCAGACAAAAATGTTCTCGCGACGCAGTCGAGCATCCAATATTACTCGTCTAGGGTGAGCTTAACTTGCACCTCAGCATGCGGTCATCAAGAAGAAAGGCGGCAATAAAATGAAAGCAGAAGACCTCCGGTACAGCAAATTTTCAGACGTTCTTGAAAAACACTATGCCGATCGTGCGCCAGACTTTGCCAAACGCTTCTTGAAATGGTTTCTAGAGAATATTTTTCGGCTCGATGAGTTCACCACAGATGACGCCACAGTCGACGCAAAACACGATAAAGGTGTAGATGCCATCTTTGTAGACGATGTTTCCGAAATTGTATTCGTCATGCAATCGAAGACAAAAACTAGCGACAAAGCAACCCTTGGTGATACTGAGCTAAAAGATTTTTTTGGTACTTTGGTTCAGTTTAAAAATGAGGAAAGCATTGTCCAACTTAGTGAAGAAACGAAAAATGAACGACTGAAGCAAGCGATATCTAGAAATGGTGTAGCTGAGAAAGTTGGCTCAGGCTATGAGCTTCGGGGCGTATTCATTACTAATGTACCAGCAAACGACGACGCTTATGCGTACATCGAGAAGGCCGAAATCATAGACCTGTACGATGCCACAGAGATTTCGAACGATTATGTTGATCTAGAAATTGACGGCGGGGTTTCTAAAAAATTCAACTTCGATACTTCTGATAGTGATGTTATCGAATACGACGCTGGTGGAGCATCAAGTCGTATCTTTCTCGCTCCTGCGCTCAACGTTACTAAAATGGAAGGGATTTCGGATGGATCATTGTTCGATCAAAATGTTAGACTGTCGCTTGGCAACACTAAGGTGAACAAAAGCATCAAGGAGAGCATAAGGAATAAATCTGAACACGGAAATTTCCCTCTATATCATAATGGAATAAATGTACTGTGCAGAGAGATTGTTGAGGAAACCGAGCAGTTTATCGCGATTCAGGACTATGTTGTGGTGAACGGCGCACAGAGTCTTACGTCCCTGCTATCAGAACGGGCAAAAATCACCGATGACTTAAAAATTCTGGTTAAATTGATCGAAGTCAAAGGTGACGTTTCGTTGTCTCAGAAAATCACTCGGAATAGTAACAACCAGAACGCGATCAAGGCTCGTGATATGAAGTCGAACCACAACCTTCAGCAGCGATTGAAGGTCGAAGTCGATAAGACAAGTGGCGGCAAGGTTGCTTATGAAATCAAGCAGGGTGAAAACAACAAAGGGAAAGAGGTAATTGTAAATGAGGCCGCAGGCTTGCTTTTGCTAGCCGCGGACCTGGAACAGCCTTGGAATTGCCACCAAAAGTATAAAGTTATGGACGAACTGCATTCTGCTATCTTCGGTCGACCGAATGTCACCGGCGCAAGGGTTCTCGCGCTTTGGCGATGCTTTCAGACCATACCTACCGCTCTGAACGAGTTAGATAATAGGTCCTTCGCGACGTACAATCTAACAAAGTTCTTTTTATTCTATGCTGTGATGGATGTCATTAAGGCTGACAGTGATGGGCAGAAACTACTGAAGTCTCTTGATGCCATCGCCGCAAAAGGAAAGATCGACAAGCTGGCTGAAGGGTTCGCAGATCTAGCTCAGAACACCGCCATTGATTTAAATGCCGAGATTGCTCCTGAAGAGGACGAGTACTTCGACTACAAAAACGATCTGAAGAGCCAGAAGTGGTGCAAAACGATGTCGGCAAAGTTGCTCGCACAGTACAAAAAGGACATTCGGCGCGACAAGGCGGAGACTGTTGCCGAAATCTTTGAGGATTTGCTTTCGTAGCTCAGTTCTTGAATGTCTGACTTCACTACATTGAGTTACGAACATGTCTACCGCAGCGAAGTTCGGCTCTCCGCCCCGGTTTGCTTGTGGCTCGCACATGCATCGAACGGCAGCTCTCCGCCCGCCGTGACGTTGTCCCCGATCGTCTTTCCTATCGGCGAGACACGCGGTTGGGATGTTGCCTGTTCAAGCAGCTTGGGCATCGGGGCTTAGAGCAGAGCCCTCAAGTTTACCGGGCATGCGGTCTCGCCGCTGGGGTGATGGTCCCTTCGGAGGTGGCGAGTCTCTTCGAGGCGGGGCCAGGCGGGCGATTGGTCTAGTAGTCCAAGCACTTGGCCGAGCGTGCGGCCCGTGCGTGATTTGGCCACCTGAGAACAGCTTCAATGAGCCTGTTGCGCCGGTGGCGTGGACATTGCAGCTCAGTCCGTGACAGAAAGGTTTTCCACAAAAAACTTGGCCATGCTGTCCGGCTACCCATACAAGCGCCTCGGTCGATACACACAGATGCTTGAGCGTGAGCGACGGAAGTCAATGCCTTTGCCGACAGTGCCAACTTCCGCACAGGATGTACCGATCCGTATTGCGCTGCGCGGTTTCAGGCGTCGACACTGAGCGTCGGGATCAGCATTGACAAACACTCCACGGATCCTCATTTGCAACCCGGCTTGGCTTCCAGCCCATAGAGATAAAGTCCGTTTCGCTCTGATGGTCTATTCTTAACGGATGGGATACAGAACTTCTTTCGAGTTCAATTTTCTGCATTCCCGCGCCATGCTGTGTTCCAAACCCGACCCAGTCCATCATGCAGTCTGATTTCCATTTCTCGAATTCTTTGTCGATTTTCGTGATATTCTTTGAACTCCCCCAAAATCATATCGACCACTTCTTCTGTTGGAGCGGTCTGATTCCGTGAACTGGGTGCTCTCTTTGGCTTGCGCTCTGATGTCAAACTCTGTGGTACTGTAAAACGCTCGACTTCTCCAATTGGGATCGAGGGGCTGCGGCCGATGCTGGAGACACTCAGCCATGCCTTTTGCACATTAGGCGTCGAAAGATACATGAAGAGAACGCGCGGATCGCAATAAGGAAGGTCTCGAGCATGAGTGTATCTTTTCCGTTCGCGGAAAATAAAGAGTGTCTGGCCTGCCCAGAGATCTCCGTCCTGCAAATTTTGCTCTGAGACATACGCCACTCTCCCAATTGGTCCACGGTGCGCGAACACGATATCGCCGGGTCGAAGCCTTTGCTCGTCGAAACGGGATTTCAAGGTCGAGCGGACACGGACGTCGCGGAGATCACCCATGATTTCCCCAAATCGAGATATATTGACGCCGCGCACCTCATCGATAATGAGCGTTCCCACTGGGTCGTCGCGGATGGTTTTGGGGCGAATAACTTCAAAAATATCAGCAAGTCTATAGTTGGAAGACTCAATGATATTATTGATGCGCGTTGTGAGATTGCCCCCACCTGTGGGGCCTTTGTCAAGATATCTCCTAGGAATCAAGCTCCCACCGGAAACCTGAATCTCATCAACGGAAACACAGGCAGATCTTCCACGCACAAGAGTAGCGCTTGACGCAGTTCCAGTGAACCTTTGAACATCTTTGGTGGAAATCATCTTTATCTGATCAGCAGGGCTGCGAGAGCCCCGCAGCGATATGAGATACTGTCGACCTCGCCCTGACTCGAGCTCGGCGATCCGATCAATGTATCGTAGCTCTAGGAGGCGCTGCCGCGTCGACAATCGCGACTGCTTTGGAGATGAAAGAAAGCTATCGGAGACTATGGCCAGAGCCGGGGCCTCGGAATCACCCAGATATGCGAGCATCACGCTTTCAAGGTCGTAGCCTCCACGGTCTACGGCTCGCGGCACCTTCCATTCGCGAATACTGGCCTCGAGACCGGGCGCGTCAGCTTCTCGGAACGATTCAGGTGGGAAGGAAATCTCCAGATCGGGCGGTTCAGCGTTTGGCTCGCCGTCGTCGAATAGCATGTCCGGCGCCCACGGCGGCCCCGCCTCGGTGTAAACCGGTAGGTCCAGATACAAAGACAAGCTTGCCATGAGCCCTCGGTCTGCCCCGACACCTGCGTAGCGAAGGTCGTAACCGGGGTAGCGCTTTGTCTGTGCGCGGCGGATCGCTTGCGCGTGACGAAGGCAGAGCGGAAGGCTCTGAGCGAATGAATATCGAACAATCCTTCGATCACCGGCGATCTTTATAAGTTCATCTGCGAGGTTGTCCTCCAGCTTTTCCTCGTCTCTCAGCGCGCCGGTGATCAATGAGCAGATCGCTTCGAGCCGCTTGGTGGGCTCCATGCTGTCAAGGTGACGCACGGCATCTTCGAATGCACCACGAAGTCTCGGTTCATGAACGATGAGGCCAAGCCGCTCCTTCACGCGGATCGCAGCCACCTTGCTGTCGTTATCGCCCCGAGCATCGACGGCGAACCAGAAAAGCTGCGCCAGCCCTTCGAGACTGGTTGTATCGAGCTCGGTCGGAAGCATCGGGTCCGTCACGGCTAGGGGCGTATGTCGCCTCACCGTGCGTGAGCTAGGGGCATTGTGAAAGAACCCCGGGCAGATTCCGATGAAAAAAATCTATCAGCATCTGATAGATTTCTGTTTAGCGGCGCAGCTCTTCTCCGCATCCGACACCCTCTCGCTTAGTCTGGCCTGGTTGAGAAACCAAAGGCCGGCCGCTGCGTCCGGCAGTGCGAGATCAAACGAAGCTTGGGGTTCAGGGAGGGTCAGGGATGTTCCATTTTCGCAAAAATGACAAACAAAACAGATGCTTGACTCGATTTCCCGGATCAGTTTCTTGGCTCGGACGACTCAACATGCGGCGTCTTCATCGGGCTCCGCCCCGCGAGGAGGGAAAGACACGACACCACGAAGGGATGAACCTGAAGGAAAAAGGGCGTCGACCGATCACGGCGACGCCCGAAGGTAAGCGGCCATCACAGCCACCTAAAGCACCGCCGACATTAGAGCAGACCAACTGCTTCGGCAACCAGCGTGATGGTCATGGAAAATACCCCGATAGCGACGCTGTCGGGATCTGAGGACCATTTCGATGCAAGAGGATGCAAACCTCCCGACCGCAAGCAGCCGGAGCTTCCTAAAGACGCCCGGTCACTCCACCGAGGCTCCGCCCCATGACAACTGCGCTGCATTGACTTCCGGCAGCGGCCAGTTTTTCGGCGAGCGTGTCTTCGAAGGCGACGATATCTTCCTCGAGGAGGAGCTCGTCCGTCGGCCGACCGGCAAGCAGCCTGCTCTCCAGATCCCGGAGATTTTCGGGGTCAGGCCGTATGCCGGGTATCGAAACCCTCTGACGCGTAGTCAGGTGGCCCGTCGTGTTTCGACCACTTTCGCGACGCGGGCCACGAACGGCGTCCCCGAAGTCTACCATTTCGAGAGCTTGGCGGAGTATGCGACCGCGCTCGACGTGCTTCTTGATCCTGCAGTCTTTGGCATCGAGGTCCAGCTCCCCCCGATCATCTACCGTTGGGGGCAGAGCAAGAAGCCGCGTCGGCATCATTTCGACATGAGGATCCTCTTCGAAGATGGGCGGCGCCGCGCTGTCTTCGTTCGCAATGGCAGGAGTCTCGCCAAGCCACAGACGAAAGCTGAGATCGATGCCATCTTCCGCGCGATCCCCGAAGGTTTTGCCGACGAGGCGATCGTTGTGAATGGCGATCATTATACACGCCCATATCGGGATAATCTGTTCCGCATCCATATTTGCCTTGAGACCATCGATGTTGAAGCCGACGAAATCGTCGGAAAGGCAGCTAGCTCGACGAATTACTGGCTTCTGAAGGATCTGATCCAGAACTCCGGCCTCCCGTCGGCTCGAGCTTTCGGTGCTTCGATGCGCCTGATCGGTCGGGGCCGCCTCGCGGTTGACTGGTATTCGGTCATCACCATCCATTCGCGGGTGCGGCTTCCCTGATGAATACCGCAGCCCTCTATCACGTTCCGACCGGATCGCGCCTCATCCTTGATGGGCGCGCCTGGCTTGTAACCGGACAGGAGGAGCATGGCTATGCGGTGGAGGGGGTCGAGGACGGTGACTGCCTTACCCTTACGTTCGAGCGTGTTGACTCGGCGATCAAGGATCGGAGCTGCGAAGTTATCAAGCCTAAAGACGCGGAGAAGCGCCATGCGCTGCTGCATTATACCGGCGGCCGCGAACTGATCGAACAGCTATCCAAGGAACAACAGGAGGTCATTCGTTTCCGGCTTTCGATCGTGCTCGCGATGGATGCGATGGAGGCAGAAGGAAGGAAGATCACCCATCGCAGTATCGACGCCGGAGGCAGATTGCGGAAGGTTCTCTTGAGGAAGGCGGCTGAATTCCACAAAGAAGGCGATTTCGTAGACCCTCAGCGGGGAGGCAGGATCAAGGCCAGGTTTCACGTGCCCCAAGGACGAACTCTGAAGAGTTACCAGTCTACGTTTCATCAGTTCGGTGAAAACCGGATCGTCTTGATGGATCGTGATCATCTAAAGGGAAACCGCATCAAGCGCATGAGTGTTTTCCAAGAAAAATATATCGAACACGCTGTCTCGCTCTGGAATGATAAACGAAAGCCTCGATTGGCTCCATTCTTGCGCGCCCTAGAAGCCTGCTTTCATGTGCCTCCGCACGAGCTCGCTGCGGGTTTCTATTTCCCATCTATCACGACGATCAGAGAGCGCATCAGGGCAATTTCGGAATTCGCCAAAGAGGTGGGACGGAACGGACGGATTCACGCTTGGAACCGTAAGGGGGCAGGAACCACTGAAATTCGAGAGATCTTTTACGGTGGTTCCGTGATGGTCGATCAGGTTTATCTGTCGATCTTCACAGATGCCGACGGCGTTGTTCGAGCGAGACAGATCGATCCGAATACGGCGTCCGAAGAACTCGAAGAAAATGAAATTCGTCGCTTATGGCTGCATGTCATGATTGACCTCGCAACTCGTCTGCCCCTCGCATGGATCATCGCGAAATCTGCCGATGCCGACCATATGGCAGCCCTTCTCAGGATGGCAACGCGCGACAAGACCCGCGAAAAAGTCCGCTACGGCTGCAAAAAGGATCCGGCGCCCCCGGTAAAGATCAGAAGGATCGAAGCCGACAACGGTGGGGCGACGAGGAATGGTGATATCTATGCAGCGGAACTCGGGTTCGGGATGACTCCGATTAAGGCGCGAGCCTATCACTCGAAAGACAAGCCGCATATTGAAACTCTGTTCGGGACCATCCAGTGGGATGTCTTGAATTTCCTTCCTGGATACACGGGCAGCCGACCCGGGGAACTGAAAGACTATGATCCGAAGGGGTCGGCGGAGCTAACGCCTGACGACAACTATGGGACCATCACGAGGTATCTCGTCGACGAGCACTCCCATAGGGCCCATCGGGGGACCGGAATGTTTGGGGCAACACCTTGGGAGAAGTTTGAGGAAATCAAGAAGATTTACGGTGGAATCGATGCCCCGTGCCAACAGGAGCGGTGCCTGCATCTTGGGGTCAAGTCCAGCGCGAGCACGACCTCGGAGGGCGTAAAGGCCTTTAACCTTCCCTTCGATTCTACCGCGCTCCAGCAGTTCACAGGCGGCAGGTCGCGGAAAGTGATCGTCCATCTGGATCCCGATGACCTTCGAAAAGCCTTTGTGACGGCGGAGGGACACGACGAAGTCATCGAGGTTGATCTGTCCATGACCATGTTCTCCGGCCTGACCCTTGAAGAGGCCATCGAGCTTATGGAGCGGACCGCAAGGCGCAACCCGGATAAGCAGGAAATCCATGACGAACATCTCAAAGAGGTCCGGGCCCGGCGCGCCCGTGAGTCGGGGTTCTTCCCCGACACTAGGGACCCGTCGAATTACCAGACTATGGATCAGTTGAGACGCCGCGCAGATCAACTCGCCCAAGTCTCTTTCCGTCCCTTTGGTCAGACGGGGCCGACAGCACGTCCGGGTCATGTGACCGACCGGAGTGGTGGCGCGCCGGTATACAAGGTCGGGGCGCAGGCTCCCTCATCTCCCTCAACCGCCGAGCCGATCGCGCCGAAACGCCCGCCCGCAGGAAAGACCTTCACGCCCATCAAGGACAGCAAGCTATGACATCCCTCTTCAATGCCCGGATCGCCGCGACGGCGGCCCAGAACACCGGTCGATATTTTCCGCTCGCCCGCGCGGAAGCGCTTCGGACCGCATTCAGCCAGGTGTTCAGCCGCCATATCGGGAACCTGACGAGCGGGGCTTGGTTCGAGGGGGAGCTGCTTCTCGTAACTGGACTGAGCGAGTCCGGCAAAACCCGGGAAACGAACGAGGTCCTCAAGCTGTTGCACGAGGAGCAAGTCCCGCTGCCAAGCGGCGCTCCGGCGCGCATCGTCCAGTGCGACCTCAGCCGGGCCGGCGGCTGGAAGGACCTTGGTCGCAGAACCTTGAAGGCGATGGGGTATCCGCTGTCCGATACCGCCCGTGTGACACAGGCTGAAATCTGGTCGCGCGTTGCCTATCAGGCCGAGGCGCAGGGCATCATCGGGATCCATTTCGATGAGGCCCAGCACATTTTTGCCGGAAAGTCGGAGAATGACCGGGAGATGATCCTCGATAACTTCAAGTCGCTCATCAAGACGCGGGGATGGCCGCTGATGTTGATCATGTCCGGCGTTCCTGAGCTTGCGGACCATCTTCGTGCCCTCGACCAGACCCAGAACAAGGTGACTCGTGTCCATTTTAACGCCATCGATCCGCAGCAGGATCTGCAGGTGATCCACGAGATCGTCGGAAGCTTCGCACTCGAGAACGGCGTGGAAGTGGATGAGGATCTCCTCACGGAGGATTTTTATCGCCGACTCGCTGTTGCGTCCGCCATGAGATGGGGGACGCTGATAAAGATGACGATCGCGGCGATCGGCAATGCGCGTGTTTCAGGTTCGCCCATGTTGTCCCGAGCGCATTACGTCAACTACTGGGCCGGAAAGGCCAACGTGAACGCCTTGGCGACCCCGTTCACCCATGATGGCTACGAAACCATGTTCCGCCCGGACAGGCCGTTCCAAGCCTTCATCACTTAACGTTCTTGCACCCGGCTTCATGCATGGAACCGCGCTTCGGCGCGGTTTTTTGTTTTTCTACAACGCGTTGATGGTTGATATTCAGGCAAAAATCGATATGCGTATGCTTATGGTGTCGTGCGCAGACTTATGGTTTTCCGAGGCTTTTGGGGGCGCTTAAGGCATTGGCATATATACATTTACTTTGATTCGAATTGGGGTTGGATCACTTTTGCGCACTAATATGGTTTTTCCGGGTGGTGTTTCGCCTGCCGTAGTTACGCCAAAACTGGGGTTTTCGGCGGCCAATCATCGCATCTCTGGGCGCCAAGGCTTTCCATAATATTGAAACTGAACAGTTTTTTGAGAACGTTCTGAAAGGCGCGTTTTTCGCCCCCGAACTGTTCCAAATATCATTGGTTGAGGACTTGCTGGCTGTCTTCTCGACGCGGCCTTTTTGGTGAGAAAGCGATGCGCTTCGCGGCAGTGCATCCTGATGATCCCCGCGTCGACAATGCTCGCCTCTGTGCTGATGCGCTTGGGCCGCGCGATACTCGTCCCAGAGCAGGGCGCGCGTGACCGACGGGCGCCGCAGTTCCCGATCCACGAGAGACCAGTCGGGCACAGGGCGCTCCCCGTCCGGCAACGATGGCGCGGCCGGAAACAAAAGCAACTCGAGGTCGTCATCGGACAAAGCATCGGGAACCGGCCAGGTCAGACCCGCTGTCCGTGCCCGCCCGAGATACGCCCCGACCGTTCCCTTTCCAAGACCAAGCGAGGCGGCGATCGCCCTCTCGTTCATCCCCTTGGCTTCGGCTACGCATGGTTCTGCGAGCATTACGAGGCCTGGAAGGGCCGGGTCCGGCCGACGATGCGGCAGACGCATGTCGGCGGGGAGAAGGTCTTCGTCGACTTCGCGGGCGACACGGTCGACGTGATCGATCCTGCGACCGGAGAAGCCCGGGCCGTGAAGCTCTTCGTCGCGGCGATGGGGGCGTCGAACTACACCTACGCCGACGGACATCGTCAAGGGTTTGGGCATTGAGTCCCTTGATATGGCTTCGAACAAACCCCTTGCATTGGCTCGCCTTTCCGAGATTTCCGGTGTTCCCGAGGAAACCCTTCGCCGAAATGTTGCCGTTCCGCTGGGTGATCGTGCGTATGATCTTCGCGGTGAGATTGTCACCGCCGAGTTTCTTTCCAGCCCGAAGATCGTGTACTGCCCGGCCTGCCTGCACGATGATGACAAAGCGGGTGCGCGCCGTTCGCGCTGGCATTGGAGCCTGGCGGTGGTACGCACCTGTCCCGTGCACGAAATCGCCCTCCAGCACAGGAAGAAGTCGGCCTGGAACGACCATCTTCAGCCGTTGTATCATGTGGTACCGGAGAAAGGGGAAGAGTTGATGATCCTCGCGACGGCCGCGGCACATCGTGCGCCGTCGCCGCTTCAGAATTACGGTCTGGCCCGGTTGGAAGGGGAGCAGGGTCCTGAGTGTTGGATGCGCAGACCTTGGATCAGGCTGTCCGGGCGTCGGAACTGCTGGGCGTATTGCTTGCGTTCGGACCGACGCAAGCTCTGCCGGAATTGTCGCGAGATGATTGGGATCCGCCGCATTCTCAGCCCTGAAGCTCAGTATCGATACCGGGTGGGAACTCGTGGATCGTCACCCGGAGGAGGCGTCGCTCGCTCCCCATAAAATCGCCGGCGCCGGCCCTCACGTCACGATCACGCGCTTCCTTCCCGAGAGCATCGCAGCCTTCGCTGCACATTTCGCCACGGTTGCTTGTGTCGCCGACATGCGCGGTGTCGGGATCAAAGAACTGAAGGCCTTGCTGAACGAGGTCAGGGTGAAGCCTGTTCTCGCATGGCGGGAGGTCGGGGCCGACATCTACCGCCTTTCGGATATCGAAAAGGCCCTGCCGGACTGATGCCCAACCTGCCATCAGCGCAGATCCGACGAATGAACAAGGCCGCCCCTCGGGGCGGCCTTTTCTGTTTCAGACGCCAGGATCTCGATATGACGTGCGTGCCACCCGAAAATGATGAGTGGATAAGTAGTGTTATCATAGTGGACAAACCAGCGAACAAGTGCCCAAGGCTCACTATTAAAAATCAATGGGTTAGGTGGCGTCTGCGGAGGCTCAGTGGACTTTGAGTGGTTACACTTTCAGGGGCGTTTCTTCGGCGCACCACCCGCGCAAGCGCCTCCCTCGGCTGTGTCGCTTCGAGGCGCCTTTCCATGCCCGCGGGGGAAGCCCCCGAACTGCTGACTTGGGTGCAGCCGACGAAAGGGGCCCGGCAGAACCTGCCGGACCGCTCGGAGTAAACTCAGGTGTGCCGTATCTCGGTCCCGAGCACTTTCAGGCATTCGCGCATGAAGGCGGCAAGGCCGGTCCAGCCCTTGGCAGAGACCGTTGTGCCGTGGACATGCGCGTCCTTGGGCCCGACGTCGATGTAGATGCCGCCGACCGCGGTCACCTCGGGGGCGCAGGCGCCGAGGCCGGCGACCTCGCGGCCCTTCAGGACGCCGGGTACCGCCATCAGGATCTGGACGCCGTGGCAGATCGTGAAGATTGGCTTCTGCGTCTCGTGGAAGTGCCTCACGATCGCCTGGATGCGCGGATCGGTGCGGATGTATTCCGGTCCGCGCCCGCCGGCGCAATAGACGGCATCGTAGCTGTCGAGCTCCGCCTCGGCTTCCGAGAAGGTCTTGTTGATCTCCGCGAAGTGACCGGGCTTTTCGGTGTAGGTCTGGTCACCCTCGAAGTCGTGGAGCGAGGTCTTGATCAGGTCGCCCTCTTTCGTGTCGGGGCAGACGACGTGGATGGTGTGGCCGACCGCCTCCATGCCCTGCTGGTAGACGTAGATCTCGTATTCCTCGGTGAATTCACCGGTCAGCATGAGGACCTTCTTGCCGCCCATTGCGAGCCTCCTTTGTTGGTCAGTTGCACCCGCGCGAACCTGCGTCCGCGCGGGTGTTGTGGGTGTCGTGGGTGTTCAGAACGGGCTGTCGGGGAAGTAGAACTGCTCTGCGTTCTCCGGCGTGATCAGCGGCGCGTCCAGCAGGAACGATCCGCGCATCGGGGCCTGTCCGGTGAACTGTGCGGCCGTCATGTACATGGCGGACGCGATCATCGACGGCGGGTAGGGGGTGGAGATCGGGGTCCGCTCGTCGCCCTCCATCACCATCTCGATCACCTGCCGCATGCCGTTGCCGCCAAGCGCATAGCGCACGTCGTCGCGGCCCGCCTGGTCGACCGCCTCGAGCACGCCAAGCAGCATGTCGTCGTCGTTGGCCCAGACCCCGTCGATGTTGGGGTAGCGCGCCAAGTAATCCTGCATCAGCGTGAACGCCTCATCCTGGTTCCAGTTCGCGTACTGGATGTCGAGGATCTCGATGTCGGTGCCTTCGATGACTTCGGTGAAGCCCTGGATGCGCTCGTCGTCGATGACGGTCGGGATGCCGCGCAGGACCACGATCTGCCCTTCGCCGCCGAGTTGCTCGGCAAGCCAGGTCGCCGTGTTCGCGCCCACGGCGATGTTGTCGCCGGCGACGTAGAGATCCTGGATCGACTCGTCGGCAAGACCACGGTCGACGACCGTGATGAAGGTGCCGCCGTCGGCGACCTGCGCCACCGGGCCGGTCAGCTCTTCCGAGGTGAAGGGCAGGATCACCAGCGCGTCGAGATCGTTGGTCGCCGTCAGATCCTCCAGCGCGGACACCTGCGCCGTGGCGGAGGACGCGGTCGAGACGATGACGTCGATGTTCGGAAACGCGGCCTCGATCTCGGTCTCGGCCCGTTCGGCGTGGTAGACGACGCCGCCTGTCCAGCCATGGGTCGCCGCCGGGATCGACACGGCGATCGTGAACTCGGTCTCCTGGGCCTGGGCGGCGCCGGTCAGGGCGCTCCCCGCCAGGACTGCTGCGGACAGCAGGAGCCGTGCGCGTGATGTGGATCTCGTCATTCTTGGTTTCCTCCCTTGGAATTCCAGCCGTCTGTTCATCGGCTGGTCGTGAAGCGATGCGCGAGCATCGCTATGATGATGATGGCGCCCTGGACCGCGGCCACGAGGTACTCCGACACCAGGCTCGACAGGACCATCACGTTGGCGATGACCTCGAGGATGAGGGCGCCGGCGACGCTGCCCCAGATCCGGCCCTTGCCGCCGCGCAGCAGGGTGCCGCCGATGACGACCGCGGTGATGACCTGAAGCTCCCAGAGCTGGCCCGTCGTGGGCGTGGCGGCCCCCAGCCGCGGCACATAGCAGATCGCCGCGATGCCGACGCAGACGCCCTGGATGACGAAGGCCAGGGTCCGCACGCGCCCGACATGAACGCCCGAAAACCGCGCCACGTCGATGTTCGAGCCCACCGACGTCACCCTGCGGCCGTACTTGGTCCGGTAGAGCAGGAACGAGCCCAGCGCGATGACGACCAGCGTGATCAGGACCGGGTAGGGGACGCCGAGGAAGTCGCCGAAATAGACCGGGCGATAGGCCTCGCGCAGCGACCGGTCGATCGGCAGCGAGCCGCCATCGGCCATGAAGGTCGTGAAGGCGCGAAAGATGCCCATGGTGCCCAGCGTCACGATGAACGGCTCGATCCGGCCGACCGTCGTCACCAGCCCGTTGAACAGGCCGCAAAGCGCCCCCACCACCAGTGCCACACCGGCCCCGGCCAGGATCGACCAATCGCCCAGCACCGGCACCATGGCGTTCATCGCGATGATCATGGTTCCCGTTACGAAGGCCATCATCGCGCCGACCGACAGGTCGAGCCCGCCCGAGGCGATGACGAAGGTCGCACCGATGGCGATGATTGCGATGAAGGACGTGCGGGTGACGACGTTCATCAAGTTGTTGAACGCGAGGAAATTCGGATTGATCAGCGCCCCCGCGATCAGGATCACGGCAAGCGCGATGAACGGCGCAAGCTCGCCCCAGCGGATTCGGCGTCGCTGGGTCGTGGGCGCGTCTTGCGCGGCGTCGGCTTCTGCGGCGCTCATGTCATGGCTCCCAAGTGATGATTGCTGCCGCTGGCGGCGGCGTAGACGACGTTTTCTTCGGTAATTTCCGCGCCGGTCAGCTCGGCCACGATGCGCCCGGATCGCATGACGAGGACGCGGTCGGACAGGCCGACGAGCTCCTGCATCTCCGACGAGATCACGACACAGGCCTTGCCCCTGCGGACAAGCTCGTCGATGAACTTGTAGATCTGACCCTTGTTGCCGATGTCGATGCCGCGCGTGGGCTCGTCGATGACGACCACGTCGGGATCGGTCATCATGACCTTGGCCAGCAGCAGCTTCTGCTGGTTTCCGCCCGACAGCTTGCCCGCGTCGAGGTCGAGAGACCTGACGCGAATGTCGTAGTCGCGGACCGAGGAGCGGAGCCGGTCGGCTTCGCTCGCGCGGTTCAGGATGACACCCGGGTTGACCTCGTCCAGCGCCTGAAGCGTCACGTTCTGCGCCATCGGCTTGTCGAGCAGCAGGCCGCGGCCCTTGCGGTCCTCGGTCAGGTAGACCAGCCCGGCGGCCATCAGCGTTCGGACGTCCCGATGCGTGACCGACGTCCCGTGCAGGTCCACG
>Ga0008836_100780_pt1 | contig 15562 bp, 14 predicted proteins | sample HotLakConsUCCR28_FD_62214 | JGI IMG/M metagenome (GOLD analysis project Ga0008836, IMG submission 62214) | Hypersaline microbial mat communities from Hot Lake, Washington, USA - Hot Lake Consortium UCC-R28 (Hybrid Assembly) ... | reverse complement strand
ATTTATCCAAAGGTAAACTATAAGCCAACTGTATATTTCTAAATCTTAAAAAGGAACCATCTTCCACAAACCTGTCTGATACTCTGGCAGCAGTATTCCTGCTTACCTTTGGATATTTGGCATTTGGGTTTTCCGGGCTCCAATGGTCATAGAAAACTTCCTTTGGCATGTTTAAACCTTGTCCAAAATCCAGCGTGCTTGGAATTGAACTCACATTGAATATATCGTTCCCATGGGTTCCCTGGATAAAAAAACTAAATTCAAAGTTATGATAACTCATATTTGAATTTAACCCATATATGAACTGTGGATTGGGATCCCCAATATAGGTTTTATCGCTATCGTTGATATTATCATCATTATTTAAATCCATGAATTGGATTTGCCCATTTTCATTGTACCCATTTTCAATATATCCATAAAATTGGCCAATTGGTCTGCCTTCCCGCAATAGGGTCAAATTGTCACCCACTACCAGTACATTCACAAATGCACCCAAAATATCCTCTCCATTATGTAAACTGACAACTCTATTTCTATTGAATGCAATATTTCCAAAAAGATCCCATTTAAATTGGCCGGTCAAAACTTTGGCATCTGCACCTAACTCAATTCCTTTATTTTGCACCTGCCCCACATTCTGTACCGTGGTGGTAAATCCCATAGAGCTTGGTAAGCGAACTGTATTCAACAAATCCCTAGTGTTTTTGACATAGTAATCTGCGTTGAAAATAATTCTATCGTCCAAGAAACCTACATCCAAACCGATATCAAGTTGTTCAGTAGTTTCCCATTTCAGGTCTCCCGGGAGGACTGTACTTGGAGCGAAAGTATTAAATAGTTGGCTTCCGAATATGGTTCGTCCCGGACTTAATTGGTTGAGGGTAGCGTATGGACTGATGGCCTGGCTACCTGTCATACCCCAACTAGCCCTAAGCTTTAAATCTGACAAGAGGGAAGAAGAAGAAATAAACTCTTCCTCTGAAACCCTCCACGCTACAGCCCCGGATGGAAAATATCCCCATTTATTCCCCGGGCTATACCTGGAGGATCCATCTGACCTAAAACTCAAGGTAAAAAGGTACTTATCATCATAAGTGTAATTTACCCTCCCCAAATAAGAAAGCAATACGGAATACGAATAACCACTCCCGGGAATTCCAGGTGTTTCAGCAGATCCGAGGCTATAAGTTTCAAAAGCATCAGTTAAAAAACCTACACCGCTGGCACCCAAAGACGTATTTAGAAAGTCCTGATAGGTAAATCCAATGACGGAACCTATTTGGTGTTTATCAGCAAAGGTTTTATTGTAACTAAGGGTATTTTCACTTAACAGGCTTCTAAACTGCCCGGTATTCACACTCGCTCTTCCAGGAGAATTGAAGAAGTTTCTTGTTGTATAATTATCTCCTCTATCATCCCTGTTTTCAATACCTCCTGAAATCCTTAAAGTCAGCTCCTCAGTGGGTTGGTAAACAAAAGCCAGATTGGATAAAACCACATTGGCCTTGATTTCATTGAACTGTTCATTAATAAAATTTAGGGGGTTAATGACATCCGGAGCAACAAATGGGTACTCATTAGCCAATACATTGTAAGATCCATCCTCATTATAGGGTTGGGATAAAGGGGCTGCAGAAATTGCTGCACCAATCATGGAGTTCCCTCGAGAACCTCCCCCGCTATCCCTCCTTTCAGTTTTTAAGTGAGTCAGGGTATTGTTAAAATCAATTTTGAATTTTTCACTAATTTCATGCGTGATATTGGTTCGTATAGCGTATCGATTATAATCGCTCCCTTTGATTATCCCTTCCTGTCCAAAATAGCTGCCAGATATGGCATATTGCGTTTTACTATTCCCCCCGGTAATATTTAGGGAGGTATTTAGAATAGGCGCATTTTGGAAAACCAATCGTTGCCAATCAAAGCCATCTCCAAAATCAGCCAGCTCAGCCTGTGAAAAATAAGGGGGGATGTTGTCATTTTCAGCTTGAATGTTTTGAAGTTCCGCATATTCCCGACCATTCATAAGATCCAACCTCTTTCGAAGGGATTGAATGCTGTAACTTGATTCCAATTCTACCTTAGTTGTACCCTCTTCTCCTCTTTTCGTTGTGATTAATACTACCCCATTTGCCCCTCTGGAGCCATATATAGCGGTAGCCGATGCATCCTTAAGCACCTCTATGCTTTCAATATCGAAACTGTTTAAATTTGTTGGGTTTCCTGAAAATGGAAAACCATCAATAACATATAAAGGCTCATTTCCTCCCTGAATGGAATTGGTACCTCTGATACGAACACTAATGCCTGATCCCGGGGCTCCAGTATTTTGGATCACCTGCACCCCCGCAGCCCTTCCTGAAAGGGCCTGCATCACATTGGTGGTAGGAAATGCATTGATTTCCTTTGATTTTACCTGGGAAACCGCTCCAGTTAAATCACTTTTTTTCACCGTACCATATCCCACTACCACTACCTCTTCCAAAGCGGATTCATCCAATTCTAATTGAACATCGATTTGGGATTGATTGGAAACCGTTATTCTCCTGGACTCGTATCCGATAAAGGATATTACCAATACGGCTCCCTCATCCACGTCAATGGAAAAATTACCATCAATATCTGACACGGTCCCTGCTGAGGTGCCTTCTACTGTAATCGTAGCACCCGGCAGCGGGTCCCCATTTTCATCGGTAATCGTGCCGCTTATGGCAACCGGCAATAAAGCCCCCAGATCAGACACCTGATCCTGTTGGGCCTGCGGCGGCAACTTCCTGACATGGATATTCCGGTTAACCTGTTTGAAATACAATCCGGTTTGTTTGCCGATTACCGACAATAAATTATAAACACTTTGAGTTTCTCCATTAGTAGTTACCCTTGGAGTACCTTTCAATTCCTTATCCGTGTACACAAAAATGAAACCCGTCATTTTCTCAATACTTGAAAATGCCTTTTCAATTCTTGCCTGCTCTAAGGAAAGCGATAACATTACTTCTTCAATATCTTTCACCTGAGCATTTCCATTTGAGGCAAACAAAAAGCTCATAGATAAGAACTGTATCAGAAACGCATAGGTAAATAGTTTGGTCATGCGTATAACATGTAATAGTATAAGATTTTTCATACCTTTACTTTGTTTGTTTTAAAACTATGTTGAATGGTTTAGGATGAACATCCCCCGGAATGCAATTAGGAGTTATTCCGGAGATTGATTTGGTCGGGGATGTTGGCGCATTCCCGGCCTTTCTTAAGATTCGGTTTATTTCATAGGCAAATTTTCTTATTCTTTAAATATGATTTTTACATCTTCCTTATCAATTGTGAAATCAAATCTTGCCGAAAACTTCAGTCCTTCCAGTACGTTTTCCAAGGTCTCATCCTGAAATTTCCCCGAAAGCAATACAGGGTTGAGGGGCCTGTTTTTTATTGAAATTTGGACCCCGTACCAATTTTCCAGTACCCTGATGGCTTCCATTAATGGGGTTTCCTGAAAAATGATCCTTTTCTTTGTCCATCCCATCACCAGCTCCTGGTCAAAGCCGGTTTTCTCCAACCGGTTCTTCTCCGTATTGATTTTCAAAGCTTCTCCCGGAAGTAAAGTGATAGGCTCTTCCATCAGCTCCTCCCTGTTTATGGCTACCTTTCCGGTCAGCAGGGAAACGTCCAATGTTTCTCCCTCGTAGGCCTTGACGTTAAAGCTAGTGCCCAAAGCAGTGGTGCTTGTCTCCCGAGAATGGACAATAAAAGGCCTCAGGGAATCCTTGGCTACCCTGAAAAAAGCCTCTCCTTTTAATTGAACTTCTCTCCTGCCCTTCTCAAAATTTTTAATGTACCTCAATTCACTCCCCGAATTCAGAATAACCAGGGACCCATCAGCTAAAGTAAGGTGAGACTTAACACCGGGAATCGTCTTGTGGTGCACATATTCCCGTACAGGCGAATGTAGTTCGGGAATAACGGGAACGGACACCAGCCAACCTGAAAGGTAGCCCAGGCCAATGGCCATGGCCAGAATACAGGCTACCCTGAAACTGAATTTGGCAAAAGGATTATACCGGGTTGGGCTGTTTGAAGCCCCTCTTTCCAAAGTGCTGTAGGAATGGATAGGGATAACTTTATCCTCCTTTATAATACCTTCCCCCAGAAATGTTTCTGACATTTTGAGATCAATTTCTTTCCACATGTCCGCAACCTCAGCCTCCGTAAGTTTAGATTGATTTTTGGTGTTCAAGCGAAGAATGAGTGCACGGGCTTTTTTTGCTTCTTTGTATTTGGAAGGGTTTTTTGCCAACAAACGCTCCCATAAAATGTTTGATGTTGCATTCGGTTGAATCACCCATTTTCTGAAAGATGGGTCCAAAACAAAATCCTCTGTGGTATAATTGGAAATATTCATTTTGAAATAAATTCACCCACATAAGTCTTGACAATTAAAAATCTATCCTCTACCCAAAGAAAAAATTTTATTTTTACAGAAAAATTAATTAACAAATGTTTTAATTAAAAATATAATAATATAAAGCAGGAAAAATATAAATTTGAAAAATTTTCAGGCTAAAAAAATCCATAAGAATAGATAAATCATGGTTAATCTCTTTTTTAAATTTGCAATGGCCTTCCAGGCAAGGGTATAAACGGATTGCACATTTATTCCCATAATGACAGAAATATCTTCGTAGGAATGGTTTTCGAAATATAAAAGGTGGATCACCTCATGTTGCCGGGAAGGCAAGGACTCTATGGCTTTTATTAGATTTCTTCTTTTTTCAAAGGAACCTTCTACCTCTTCCTCTTGCTCATGTAGTAAATCATCCTTCAGTTCCCGATCCAGATGACCATACTGTTTTTTATCTTTGCCTACCTCTTTATGGATTTTATTGCTTAGACATTTAAAAAGATACAATTTAACATTGTCAGTGGCTTTAATCGAATACCTGTATTGCCATATTTGTAAAAAAACCTCCTGAATGCAATCTTTTACCAAACTCCGGTCCCCTTTGATGGACATGCCCAACCTGAAAAGTTCTTGTATGTATTTCCCATATAAGCCCTCTATTCCGACCCTTTCACCTGCCTTGATTTGGTGCCAAAGTTGTTCGTCATCCGGGCAAATACCGGGCTTATCGTTTGGGTTTTCCTTAGACATGAAAGGTAATCTGGGTTTATTACCATCGAAAATAGGTATTTATCAATGAATTAAAAAAGAATCTTGTATTTATTGCTCAAATGCCGGCAAAAACCTAAATTATTCCCAACTCAATCAAAAAGATGAAAACATGCTTGCACCAAAAATAATTTACTTTCAGGACGATGGTATCATCCCCAACAGTTCACTACCCCTTCTGCTCTACCAGGCTGTCTTTAAGGAAACCGGGGAGCAAGGGGGCAAATGGCTGGAAAACAGGTTTTCCTCCAACAACTGGAACAACAACTGGCGTTGGAGAGTGTATGATTTTCATCATTACCATAGCAATACCCACGAAGTCCTGGGGGTGTTCCAGGGACAGGCACTCCTCCTTATGGGGGGTGAAAAGGGTGAAAAAATAAAAGTAAAACCAGGAGATGTCATGATTATTCCTGCCGGAGTAGGACACAAATGCCTCAGTCATGACCCTGACTTTACCGTTGTAGGTGCTTATCCCAATGGAAAGCGGCCTGACCTTTTAAAAGGCGAAGAGGGGGAAAGGCCTGAAGCGGCGCAAAATATAGTGCAGGTTCCTTTGCCTGAAGCCGACCCTCTGCTTGGAAAAGACAGGGGCTTGGTAGGCATTTGGACCCGATAAAGTTGCCTTGCAATTTCATATACCGTAATTTTACTATAACAGGTTAAAAATTTATTTTCCATCGGAAAAGAAACGGCATAAGACCCTTACTTCCCTAAGGGTTTGGGTTTTAACTTGAACCGGAATATAGAAAAACCGGAGGGTTTACTGATTGAAAAATTACCAAATGAACAGCAGAAGAAATTTTATACAAAAATCCCTGCAGGCAGGTTTGACAGCTGGGATGGCTACCTACCTACCCGGATTTGGACTTAGCAACCCAGAGAATACGAAAGAAAAAATGAATAGCATTAAAGTAAATTTACCAGCCAACTTTGGCCTTGGAGGCGTAGCCATAGGGAATGGTTTCAGACCGACCACCGATGAACAGGCACAATTGGCATTGGAAGGTGCCTGGGAGGCCGGCGTCCGGTTTTTTGATACCTCTCCCTGGTATGGCCTGGGTTTAAGCGAACGGCGCTTTGGGCGTTTTCTACACAATCAAAAAAGAGAAGATTATGTACTGGCCACAAAGGTTGGCAGGATATTAAAAGCGGCCAAGGGCGCACCAACAAACAACTCCTGGAAACAGGCCTCTCCTTTTGATTATGAGTACGACTACAGTGCTTCAGGGGTGCGCAGGTCTATTGAGGACAGCTTGCAAAGAATGGGCATCAACAGTCTGGATATTGTTTTTATCCACGACCTTTCTCCTGAAAATGGAGATATGAAAGACAATTGGATGGAGTATTTCAAAGTGGCAGCCAAAGGTGCCATGCCCGAACTCACCAAAATGAAGGAGGAAGGATTGATCAAAGGTTGGGGCCTGGGCGTGAACCGCATAGAACCTATACTGGAAACCCTTAAAGTGGCTGAACCCGATGTATGTCTTTCAGCAACCCAATATTCGCTGATGTACCATGAGGATGCCCTTGATCGGTTGTTTCCCCCTTGTGAAGAAAAAGGAGTGGACATCGTGGTGGGTGCTCCACTGAACGCCGGCTTCCTGGCTGGCATAGACCGTTACAATTACTGGGGAGAAATGCCGGAAGGATTTAAGGAAAAAAGACGACAAATGACGGAAATTGCCAAACGACATGGGATAGACCTGATCTCTGCTGCCTTGCAGTTTTCTGCTGCACCTTCTGTAGTTTCTGCCGTGATTCCTGGTACACGATATCCGGATCAGGCCAAGGCCAATGTAAAAGCAATGCAGGTGAAAATACCACAGGCATTTTGGGAGGAACTGGTAGAGAAGAAACTGATTTCGGAAAAAGCTCCCTGGCCACAGTGATTTGCTCACCTATAATTTAAAACAATTAGACCAGCAAATGTAAGTGGGAATTTTTTGATCCAGGGAAAAAATTTGCTTCCAAATTGTTATATTCAGATATGGAAAAAGAAAAGACCAAATCTTATGTAAAAGAACCCGATTTAAGTTATGGGGGGTACACCTATGCAGATTACCTGTCCTGGGATATTGAAGAAATGGTAGAACTGATCAAGGGCAAAGTTTTCAAAAAGGCTGCCGCAGCTCCAAACAGGATTCATCAACGACTGACGGGAGACCTTTATACAGAACTAAACATGTTCTTGAAAGGCAAAAAGTGCCAGGCCTATATCGCCCCTTTTGATGTCCGCCTTCCTGTCCAATCCAAAAAAGACGATAAAATATATACTGTCGTACAACCGGATATCTGCGTGGTCTGTGACCTTGACAAATTAGACGACAGGGGCTGCATTGGAGCACCTGATCTGGTGGTGGAGGTACTCTCCCCTGGCAACAAGCAACTTGAACTCCAACATAAATACGAGGTTTATGAAGCATCCGGGGTAAAGGAATATTGGCTGATGGATGCAGCCGGACAGACACTATTGATTTACACCCTGATCCAAGGCAAGTACCAAAGTTCCCGCCTGATGACTTCCGGGGATAGGCCAAGGTCTTCTGCCGTACCGGGATTTGAACTGGACCTGGAAGCATTTTTTGCTGAGATCTGGTGAGGTGTATTGGCCAAAATAATGTTTTTTGCCAAAACCTCAGAAAGGAATGAACAGGTATTACTAACCGGATTCAAAGAAACTTTTCCAAAGTTTTTCACTTGTTATAATTTTTCCCGACGGTCAGGAACCAACTTTGGAAAAGTTACTAATCGAAATGAATCTTAACTAAATAATATTGTAACAAGATTAGAAATTGATTATTTATATTATTCAATATCTCCAAAAAACTCCTCCAAATCCAGGGTAAACCCTTCGATCACATTTGACTCCACCACATCTCCCGAGGTAAGTAGCGGTGAGGGTACGTATTTCCCATTTTTAAGACTATAGATAAGCAAATCCCGGGTTTCGGCATGAATGATCCAATATTCCCGGACTCCATTGGACTCATACAACTCAAACTTGTGTTTCAATTCAGTCTTACTATTGCCAGGAGATAAGATTTCCACGATCAGGTCCGGGGACCCAATGCATCCTCTCTCATCTAACTTTTTCCGAACACAAATTACACAAATGTCCGGTTGAACCACATCGTGAATCTTATGATCTGCTTTAGATGTTTTTGGAAATCGTACATCGAAAGGTGCATCATATACCTGACAAGGCTTGTCCTCAAAAAAAACATATAGTCTTGTAAGAAGTTTTGCCGAAATATGCTGATGGATACGTCCCGGCGCAGCTGCGGCTTTCTTAAAAATCCTCCCTTTGATCAGCTCTACCACTTCCTCCATCTGCCATGTCAGGTAATCGGCATAGGAATAGTTTCCATATTCCAAATCCGGTTCATTGAGTGTATCCCGTTTTTTGGCATTCATGGAATGAATTTACTGTTTTTAAGTCTTTTATGAAAAGAGGGTAACCATTAATTTTTTTGGTTCAAATACCGATCTATAAATTGCTGATTCAGTTCATCGGAGTCCCCATACTGCTCTCGCAGGGCTTCCAGCTTACCGTGTAATTCATTTTTTATGGCTTCATAATCAGGATCATCATAGAGGTTTTTCATCTCATTGGGGTCCTCTTTCAGGTCATAGAGTTCCCATTCATCGATGTCATAGTAGAAATGCATCAATTTATAACGCTCAGTGGCCACCCCATAATGCCGCTTGACCATGTGCACGGAAGGATATTCATAATAGGTATAATAAACCGCATCTCTCCATTCCTCCTGCTCACCGTTTAGCAATCCCCTGAAGGATTCCCCCTGCATCTCTTCCGGAACGGCTACCCCGGTATAATCCAGAAAAGTGGGGGCAAAATCCAGGTTCTGCACCAGCGCATCTATCACCGTACCCGGCTCAATTTCTGGTGGATAACGGACCATCAGCGGCATGCGCAGGGACTCTTCGTACATAAAGCGCTTGTCAAACCAACCGTGTTCGCCCAGGTAAAAACCCTGATCAGAGGTGTACACGACAATGGTATTTTCGGCCAGACCGGATTCATCCAGGTAATCCAGCACCCTGCCTACTCCTTCATCCACCGCTGCAATGGTCCCCAAGTAATCCTGCATGTACCGTTGATACCTCCATTTCATCAGGTCCTCCCCGGACATATCGGAATACCTTTCTTTAAAATCTTCGTTGATAGGCCCATACACCTCATCCCATTCGGCCCGTTGGGCTTCGTTCATCCTGCCGATGGTCCTTTCAAAGGCTTGAATGTCCCAACTGTTATTGTTTGGACCTACCACCGTGGGGCTGATCCCTAATTCTTCTATGGTTTCCGGGTAAAGTTTGGAGTCTCCGGCCCAGTTCATGTGATCCAGAATATTCATTTCTGCTTCTCTGGCAGCCGTACCCCTGCCTTCGTAATCATCGAATAAGGTGGCAGGCTCCTCAAATTGCCTTTGGGTAAATTCCTTATAGTGCCTGGGTGCGGGTTCCCATTCCCGATGGGGTGCCTTGTGGTGGTACAGCACACAAAAGGGCTTTTCCGGATCCCTGGTGTTTTGCAACCAATCCAGGGTGGTATCTGTGATGATATCGGTCACATACCCTTCTTTTCTTACCGTCTCTCCTTCTATCAAAAAGTCAGGGTTGTAATAATGTCCCTGCCCCGGCAGCACCATGGAAAAATCAAAGCCTTGGGGAATCCCATCCATATGAATCTTGCCGATCATGGCGGTCTGGTAACCATTGGCCTGCAGCAACTTGGGGAAGTTGTCCTGCTCCCAGTTAAAAGCCGCCATATTGTCTATTTTGCCATTCACAAAACTGTGTTTGCCGGTAAGCAACACCGCCCGGCTGGGGGCACAAATAGAATTGGTGACGGTGGCCCTTGTAAAAAGCGCCCCCTCATTGGCTATCCGATCAATGTTTGGCGTCTGGATCAATTGATCGCTGTAGGCACTGATGGCCTGATAGGCGTGGTCATCGCTCATGATAAATACGATGTTGGGCGGGGATTTTTCTTCTTCCTGCTCTGTCTGGCAAGCCGACGCAGCGATAATAAGTAATAGCAGGCAATAAGAGTAGCAACTAAGGGGTTTCATATGGGGCTTAATTTACCATTGGATTTAGGAAAGCATTTATTCCAAACCATTATAGAATGGATATCAATCAACATTTTGAAGAAATGAAGATAGGCAAAATAGTAGAAAATTTAAAAAAAATACTTGGAATCCAAGCTCCCAATTTAACCCAACTGTTCATGACAGGTACCATGAAAGGAAAAAACGCCTCAAGCTATTTTATATACATATTATTGTTTTGGTAAAATTAAAAACCCCTATAAATCAGTCGGGGCTGTTTGGTTTTTAACCCATAGTTGGCTACCATTTGCGACAGCTACCAGGTCAAATTGCCCGAAGCTACCCAACACTTCTGCCTTTCCTGAAAATGAGAGATGTTGAAATTCTGAGGACCTCCAATTTACTTTTAACCAATCCGAATCTTGAAGTGTCCGCTCCTCCAGGGGGCTTTCTATATCCTCTGCCAGATTTTCTGCCAGGAAGCCCTGCCGCTGGTCTGGTAGCCTGATTCTTAACCAGCCTGCGGTTTTTCCCTCTATTCTAAATACCTCCTGCCTTCCCAACTTGTCCAAAACCAAACTGCGGGTGCTGGGGCCTTGTCGCAGGTTGACCAGCTCCCCCTTTACCCTTGCCCAATTGCTGAATAGTACCGAGTCAGCCGTTGGTACCTTTGACAATTCTGGTGCATCCTGAAAAAAATAAATCGGATCCAGGCTCTTCCAGCCCGGGGCATAAATTCCAAAATGCAGGTGAGGTGCCGTGGTGCGTGCGTTGCCGGTATTGCCCACGGTACCCAGGGTATCACCAGGTTTTACCTTAGTGCCTGCAGCCACCAGCTGGCTATCAAGATGGGCATAATAATAGGAATACCTTCCTGAGGAAACCCTCACGGTCTTTCCTCCCAATCGGTTATTACCCACCCGGGAAACCCTTCCCTCGCTGACCGCCAGTACTGGTGTGCCTCTGTTTGCGAATACATCCACCCCTTCATGTTTTCTTCTACCCCCCTCTCTTGGATCCCCGAAAAAACTGGCAATATTCAGATGGCTCTTTTCCAATAAGGGAAAACTCAGGGTGGCAGCATAACTAATGGACAACTCTACCAAACCTCCCTTCAATAACTCGGGTTGTAGTCGAAGCAGGTAGCTCCCTTCCGATCTTACCGGATACCTGATGGTATTTTCTTTCCCTTCAGGTTTCAATTCCTCCAAATCGTCACTTCCATTCACCTGAAATAAATCCATAAACCAGGTAGCACTTGTATCCGAAAGCAGCTTTAAATCTACAGTGATTTCCTGCCCCTCGCTGGCCGAAAATAAAAAAGAAGCTGCCTCCGGCACAGCCGGATCAAACTGGGTCAACTCCCTATAGGGAAGTTCCACCCTATTGGAATCAGCTAGTGACCGCACTCCTACTGCTTCCCAATCCCTGACCATAGAATTGCCTTTCAGACTTGAAGCTTTAAGGTCCTGCAGGTATTTGTCATAGGGGCTACCGGATCTCAGGAGTTGTTCTATTTTTGTTCCCTGGCAGGACAGGCACAAAAATACCAGCAGGTATAGGAATAAATTTTTCATATTTCATTCAAAATGCAAAACGCCTGCCGTTTTAATAGGGCAGGCGCTCTTGATATTAATATCCAGCTGGTGATTACAAGGTTTTCTGCTCTTCATGGACTCCCTCACGAATCTCTTCTATGAGCTTCTTATTGAAAGCAGGCAGGTCGTCCGGTTTACGGGCAGTCACCAGGGCCGAATCGCAAACACATTCGCTGTCTGTCCAGGCTACTCCGGCATTGATCAGGTCGGTTTTGATTGAGGGCCAGGATGTCATTTCTCTTCCTTCCAGGGCACCCGTCTCGATCAATACCTGTGGGCCATGACAAATCGCCGCCACCGGTTTACCTTTAGCAAAAAAAGCTTTGATAAATTCGATGGCATCCTTGTTTGTTCTCAATTTATCCGGATTAATTACCCCGCCAGGGATTACCAAAGCATTGTAATCTGCTGGGTTGGCATCACTCAATGGTTTATCTATTTTAACTTCTGCGGACCAATTGCCATCTTTCCAGCCCTTGATGGACTTTGCTGGCGAAATCACATGAACGATAGCTCCGGCTTCTTCCAGGGCTTGCTTAGGGCTTTTCAATTCACTCTCCTCAAATCCCGTTTCGGTTAATATCGCTATGGTTTTGTCTTTTAATATGGGCATGTTTTCAAATAGTTTGGTTTAATAATCGTTTCCATTCCCTGCCTGTTGGACCAAACCAACCAGGCGGGACTTAAAATGGACCAACTTCCATGCCATTAAAGTATTTTGTTTATTAAACATAATAAAAATGGTTTAATAACATAAATAAAATAATTATTCCATCACATATTTTACATTAATCCAGATTTCCCGCAAAGCAAGTTTTAAAAACGGGGAATTAATATCTCAATCAAGTCTGCGACTTCTACAATTTCAAAATTTGATTTTATTTGAAAAAAATTAAATACCTGATCCAGCCTTACGCCGGCTGGAATTCAACAAAAGCTGCCAGGAAATTCTCCCAACTACTCCAAATAAGGTGGACAATAAAGTGGCAATAAGGTAGCTTTTCCGAACTACTTGAGAATTGAAGTTCAATCAATCCTAATTAGCAGCATTCTTTTCCTCTTTTTCCAGCTTTTTGAAGTATCTTCTGAATAAAAAATTCGATCGCATTGCCTCCATATTGGTATTGAACTTCTCGGTGCTGGACTCCAGATTAATCAGTGTCTGCATCAGGGTAACCCGGAAAAGCGAGTCCTCCAAAATCAAGCCCGCAGTTCCCTCGCCAGCTTTCACTCCCTCGATCAGCTCATTGAGCTGCTGAAGGACCACCTGTGTCTCAGCCGTGGTCGATTCGATCTGCTCCAGGTTTCGCTCTACGCTTGCTGTCAGCACCGTATCCGAAATCAAGGTACCTGCTAATCCATCTCCATTTTCGATGTTTTCCAGCAAATCCTTCCCTGTCAAGGCCATCTGCGTAGCCTGATCTCCTGCACGTCGGAAAGCACGAACAGCACCTTTCATCTCCTCCAACATTAGCGTATCTGAAAGCGTATTCCATAGACCCTGGTTTTGATTGATCTTTTCAGTGATTTCAGATAGGTTCATCAGCGTGTTTTGCAGGTAATCTCCCGAACTATTGAGTTGCCGTAGCATGTCCTCTGTTCCGATTTGTTCCAGGGGAATCAAGACATCTCCCTCTTCAATCGGCAAGGCTTCTCCTTCCTGCGGGTGGATTTGCAAGATTTTGTTCCCGATCAGTCCATCGGTATTGATGGTGGTTCGGGCATTTTTGAGAATGAAGGGAGTCATTTTGTTACGAATCAATAGGCCCACCTGTATCGTATTTTCATCCAATACATTGATATCACTTACGGTGCCTACATTCATCCCCTTGTACAGCACATTGTTTCCAGGAAGTAACCCGTTCACCTCCTGCATTTCTACATAGATGTGCATGGATGTTCCCAGGATGTTTTGATTCTTCCCGATCATATAGAGCGAAAAGACGAGAAACAGTAAACCAGCAATCACGAGAGCTCCTAGCTTTGCATTGGATATTTTTTTGTCAGTACTCATAGTCCTTCGAAGAATTCCCTCACTTTGAGGTCTCGGTTTTTAATTATGTTTTCAAATGTTCCTTCCGCATAATTTTTCCCCTCAATCAGCATGATGATTCGGTTGGCAGTCATTCGGATACAATTCATGTCGTGCGATATGATGATGGAAGCGGTATTGTATTTTTCTTGAATCCGGTTCATCAGCTCACTGATTTCTCTAGAGGTAATCGGGTCCAAACCGGTGGTCGGTTCATCGTAAAGAATAACTTTTGGTTTGAGAATGATTGTCCGGGCCAGTGCAATTCGCTTGCGCATCCCTCCGGAGAGTTCGGCAGGCATCATATCGATGGTATGCAATAAGCCCACGTCCTCCAATGCTTCTTTTACCGCCGATTCGGCATTATTGGCACGCTCCTCCTTCGTCCAATGCCGGCGAAGTGGAAATTCCAGGTTTTTTCGGACCGTCATGGAGTCGTAGAGTGCATTGCTTTGAAACAAAAACCCCACATCGGCGCGAAGCAAGTCCATGGCGTCCTGATCCAGCAGGCTAATATCCTGATCCAGAATAGTAATCTCTCCGCTGTCCGGTTCGATCAATCGGATAATGCATTTGATCAAAACGGATTTACCGGAACCCGATTTTCCTAGAATCACCAGGTTTTCTCCTTCAGAAAGCCTAAGAGAAAAATCCCGAAGGACCTGATGCTGCCCAAAGGATTTGTTCAAATTTTTCACCTCGATGATGGAGTCGCGTTTTGCCATAAAATCAGGTAAGTCCCAGGACATCGGTAACTTGCACCGCAATCAAATCCAAAATAAACACCAACAGCGAAGCTACAATCACTGCCGTGGTGGCAGATCTTCCTACTCCTTCCGTTCCCTTTTGGGAATGATATCCTTTGTAGCAGCCTACAATACCAATGGCAAAGCCAAAGAATATCGTCTTGACCATAGCCGGTACAAAATCCCCAAAAATCAATACTTTGTAGGCCTGATACCAATACAAAGCCCAGCTGACATCCCCTTTCAGATTTGCTCCCAAATAACCTCCATACAAGGAAATCGCAATGGCCAAACTGGAAAGAATGGGTACCATGACTGTGGAAGCCAAAACGCGGGTTACGACCAGGTATTTGAAGGGATTCGTTCCCGAGACCTCCATTGCGTCGATTTGTTCGGTCACACGCATCGATCCCAGTTCAGCCCCAATTCCAGATCCTATTTTACCCGCACAAATCAAGGCTGTAATTACGGGTGCAATCTCCCGGACCAGTGAAACAGACACCATGGATGGGAGCAAAGACGCCGCCCCAAACTCCACCAAGGTAGGACGTGACTGAATGGTCAAAACCAGACCCATGATGAAAGCGGTGATACCCACGAGGGTAAAGGTCTTGTAGCCAATAAAATAGCTTTGATTCACAAACTCCTCCCACTCCTGCCGGGGCTTGTTGACCTCCCGAAAAAAGCGGCCAGTAAATCGGGCTATTTCTCCTACCTCCTGAAGGAATGGGGTGTTTAGTTTATTTAGTAGTGCCATAAATTGCTATCAGCGCCAAAAATCATCAACTTTCCTGAGAAAATCCGTTGCAAAGGTCAAGTCAATTTCCTGTTTTCCTCGCTGGGACACCCAAGTTAAAAGAGGTTGAAAAGGTTAACCAAATACCTCTGTTGCTCATTCGTGATAACGTTTTTAGTAATTGTTTTGTCTGAGTCTATTACCT
>Ga0008836_100778_pt1 | contig 15628 bp, 21 predicted proteins | sample HotLakConsUCCR28_FD_62214 | JGI IMG/M metagenome (GOLD analysis project Ga0008836, IMG submission 62214) | Hypersaline microbial mat communities from Hot Lake, Washington, USA - Hot Lake Consortium UCC-R28 (Hybrid Assembly) ... | reverse complement strand
TTTCCCTCATCCCCCAACCCCTTCTCCCAAAGCGGGAGAAGGGGAGCCGGAAAGCCTTGTCTGGCCTCCCCCTCGCCCAATTTTGGGAGAGGGGGACTGAGGGGGTGAGGGCCGAGATGTCTGTACACGGTAGCCCAGCCTTGGGAGAGGGACTTTCAATCGGTATCGAGACTTGAGCTGCCGAGTACTAGCTCTAGCGCGATCGCTATTTTTGGCCTTAACCTTACGAATATCACTGTTTTGACTAAGGCGGATTAGCGCTTGTTTCCCAAGCAATAAATACCGCGTCTTTCCTATACAACCTTAAAGATAATTACCATCTTAAATCCTGCTAATTCTCTTCATTTGGCATGACGATAACTTAGTCCATCTGAAAGATGGGGGACTGCCGTACAGCTTTTTAATATGAACCTACATAGGTGACTAATGCCGCTAGAAAATCTGCGTATAGCTCAACATGAGCAATTAGATTATTGGGCAGCGATCGCGGCGTACCTAAAGACTAGAGGGACAATTGTACACCGATCTTTCGGCTTTGTCGACAGCGGAGCGATCGCGTTTTGCCCTCTTACAAGCATTGAAATAAATGGAGACAAACAACATGAACAGTATGAATAGTGGACAAAAATATACGTTAGCCCTGGGCATTATTTTCACCTTTCTCGGGATAGCTGGCTTCATTCCCGGATTGGTGAGTTTGCCGGCTGAGGGCCTGGGCGCTGGGGTGCCTGTGGGTGCGGGTGACGTCCCCTCATCTCCCGGTCCCGATTATATCGCTGCTTATTTAAGAGGCTTTGGCTATCTGTTTGGCCTGTTTCCGACTAACTTGATACATAACATTGTTCACTTAGCCATTGGGCTATTTGGCCTTTACTCAGCTACCGGCAAAGAAGGTTCCTTTAACTACAATCGGTTTTTCGCAGTGTCCTATTTGCTGCTCGCGGTCATGGGCTTAATCCCCTTTGCCAACACATTGTTTGGCATCATGCCGATTTTTGGCAACAACGTTTGGTTCAACGGACTTACCGGAGCGATCGCGGCTTATTTCGCTTTTGCTGGGGCTAGCAATACTGAAGTAACTTCCACCTAAAAGAGTGCATCAGGTGCCTCACTAACTAAATTGTTAACTTGGCAAATTTTCTTCAATAAGCTGAGTGAAAAAATAATTCAGTTGGTCAAAGCTCTTACTCAGTTTGGGTAAAAGCTTTGACTTTTCTTGATCTTTTTCACGCCTCTGAAATTCTTCTTTCGATGTCAGGTCTCCAACATGGCTAAGATAAGTAGGTAGACATCAATAAATGATGTTGTAGGGTGCTGTTAGGCGAAGCCGTAACGCACCATGCCACAAGGATTTGATGCGTTAAGCTGGGGCCAACACATCCTATAAATAATTAAGCCCATCTACTTAATCAGGAGAGAACAAAAAGCCCATTTAATTTTAGGCGATCCAGGACAGAGCAAATAAAAGTTTCTGAGCCACTTCTAACGGTTGCGATCGAATTCGACCAGATCAGTGAGGTCTGCTTGAGGAGGAAAATCGTTTTATTCTCCATAAACATCCCCGACAACCTTGCCACGAAACACGATGTAGTTGTAAATGTTGTAGAACAACATAATCGGAATCAAAACCCCAATAAAGGTGAGCATAAACACCAGCGCACTGGGGGCAGCAGCGGCTTGGTAGATGGTGATTTGAGTTGGGATAATATAGGGGAAGACAATTAAACCCAGCCCGATAAAGGTGAGCAAGAAAATTAAAATTGTCCAAATCAATGGCGTGACTTCTTCCTCCTGGTTTAGGCTGCGCAGCAGCAGCCCCACTAGCACCACCCCCAGCACAGGAATGACCGCGAAGATATACACCAAGGGCGGACTTAAGAGTCGGGTTCGCGCTGCTTCATAGACGATGGGGGTCACAATGGTGATTAAAATCGCGCCAGTCACTGTGGTGATAGCGGCCAGTTTAGCGGTGCGATAGTGGTTCTTTTGCAGCTCACCCTCAGTTTTTAAGATCAGGTAGGTGGAACCAATCAGCACGTACCCCTGGATTAAGGTGAGGGCAACCAGGAGCGATCGCCAGTCGAGCCAGTCCCAGATCGAGCCAATGAAGTGACCCGCCGCGTCCACCGCAATTCCTTCAATCACCGCGCCCAAGGCAAACCCCTGCCCCAAAGCGGCTATAAAACTGCCCGCCCCAAAGGCAAAATTCCACAGCAGCTTGCGGTCAGAATGCTCACGAAATTCAAAGGCTACGGCCCGAAAAATCAGCCCAAATATCATCATGAAAATGGGGATATAGAGGGCGCTTAGAATCGTGCCATAGGCCAGGGGAAAGGCTCCAAATAAGGCCCCTCCCATCAGCACCAGCCAGGTTTCGTTGGCATCCCAGATGTTGCCCAGGCTGGTCATCAAAATGCTGCGCCGCTCTTCGTCTGAGCTGGTGAGCGACAAAATGCCCACCCCCAGGTCAAACCCGTCGAGCATGACGTAGAGAAACAAAAATAGAGCCAGGATAACAAACCAAACCTGGGGCAAAAAATGGAGTAATGCGTCCATAGGGGTGACCTACTGCTGGGCTTCCACGGGGCGTTGATCGGGTACGAAGGTGGCGGGTTGGGTCTCTATCGCCGGTTGACCGTCTAGCCCTGGGATGGGCAGGTCTAGATTAGGGCCGTGGCGAATAATACGACTGCCGAAGTACAGGGTCGAGACGAACAGAATGGAGTACACCACCGCAAATAGGATGAGCGATGTGAGTACCTCCCCCGCCGGTAGGTGAGAAGCCGCATCGGCGGTGCGAATTTCTCCGTACATCGCCCAGGGTTGCCGCCCGACGCAGCGGACAATCCAGCCCGACTCCACCGCGATATAGCCCAGGGGGGCGGCAAAGATCCAGGTGCGCAGCAGCCATTTTTGCTGGGCAATTTTCTCAGCGGAGAGATTGCCCAGTAGCCATTGGAGCAGACTCCACAGCATCAGCCCAGCGAGGAAGAAGCCAATACCGCTCATGATGCGGAAGGAATAGTAGATCAGGCCCACCATGCGAGGGCGATCGCTCGGTGCCCACTCCTTCAGCCCCGGCACCGGCTCAGACAGGTTCTTCTTAAATTCCAAAATATAGCCCAGCCCGTTGGGAATGGTGATTTCCCATGAGTTTCTCTGGGCAGCCTCGTCGGGAATCGCCAGCAGGCTCCAGTCAGCGGGTTGACCGGCGGGGCTGGTCTCCCACTTGGCTTCCATGGCCGCCAGTTTGGTGGGCTGATAGTGGGCCACCTGCTCGGCACTGAGGTGGCCGATGTAGATTTGTAGTGGCGTCACGGCCACGGCGGCGGCGAGGACAATTTTGAGCGATCGCGCAAAAAATTCCTGGTGACGATTGTTCAAAATGTACCAGGCGCTAATGCCGCCAATCACAAACAGCGAGGTCTCTAGGGTGGCAAAAAACATGTGAGACACGCTCTTAACCATAAAGGGGTTGGCGATCGCCTGAAAGTAGTCGCTGACCACAAACTTCCCGTTAACCATCTCGCCGCCTGTCGGGCTTTGCAGCCAAGAGTTGGCCACCAAAATCCAAAACGTCGAGAGGTTGGCCCCAAAGGCCACCATGATCGTCGCCAGGTAGTGAATGGCCGGGTGTACCCGCCCCCAGCCAAACAGCATGATGCCCAGGAACCCGGCCTCTAGCATGAAGGCCATGGCCCCCTCAAAGCCAAGAATGCTGCCAAAGAAATCGCCCACTGCCTCCGAAAACGGTGCCCAGTTGGTGCCAAATTGAAACTCCATCGGCAGCCCCGAGGCCACCCCAATGCCAAAGTTAAGCACAAAGAGTTTTGACCAGAAGCGGGCGTGGCGGTAGTAGTCGGGGTTGCGGGTTTTGAGCCACATGCCCTCGACGATGACCAAATAGATAGACATCCCGGTGGTGAGCACGGGCCACAGCATATGAAAGATTGCCGTCAGCGCAAATTGCATGCGCGACAGCGCCACGGTGTTGGAGAGAATATCCATAGAGCCTCTACAGAAGTCCGACTGATGGAGTATGACTGACTGGTCGTGATCGTTTGTCCTGTCGCGATCAGCGACAAGGACGCCGTTAAATCCTGAGACTTGTATAAACGCTGGGCGGCACTCACAGAGGGGCAGCTCAGAATATTCTTTGAATAAAGCCTGTCCCTGCTTAACTTAACCCAATGGCTATATGGTCACAAGGAAGCATCATATCCTATAACGTCAGGGCTGGGCGATCGCCACCCTGATCGCCCTCACAAAATCTCCTTTTCACGCATAAAATTAGATGGTTCCGGTCATACTGAATCCGATTTTGACTGCGGCGATCGCAGAGGCCGATGGGGTCCCCCGTCGCACAATAGACCAAGGGCGATCAACCCCAGCAATCCCACTGCTAGCCCATAGGGTCGCAGATTACTCCCATCTGGCATCACCATGATTGGTATGACCCACCCCCAAGCATCAGCAATTCTCATTTTGATGCCTTTGTACTGATTTTTGGGCTTTGATGGCACTCGACATATCATCCTTCAAACGAAGGAATAGGCCTTTCAGGACTCATGGATGAGCCAAAAATGAGAACTGTTCTCATACTGAGAATTGCTGCCCAAGCATTGACCGCAGTATGCAGCACGAGAGCGGGCAGCACACTTCCTTGAGTGTGGTTGAATAGCCATGCAAGCAGCACCGACAGCGCCATCGTGCTCACCACATATAGCCCAACTGGAATATAGCGTTGCACCGTGTCGGCCATATAAAACAGTGGCAAGTGCCACGCGCCCCACACCATGCCCAAGACCAGGCTAGCCACGCGCCAGCTATAGCGCTCTTGCAAAACCGGCAATGCATAGCCCCGCCAGCCAAATTCCTCGCCCAGCGGACCGCCCAGCAGCAGCACCATCCCAAAGTTCATCACGGCTAGGAGCACATGCCCGGATGCGGGGGAAGGGGCGATCGCTCCGCCCAAGGCGATGTGCATAGCAGCGGCCAGCCCCATGACCACCAGAGGCAAGAAAAATGAGAGCGCCAGCCAACCCCAACCCACCCGCCATTGCAGCGATCGCTTGAGCCAACGATGCAGCCCGTCCTGGCCACCGGTGTACCTCACCACCGCGATCGCGGCAATACTAGGGCCAAAACTCCCCGCGATCAGCAGCACCATACCGAAGGTAGGCAACTGAGGTCTAATAACGGAAGACAGTAGCCAGCAGAACCATGACCAAGCAAACGCCAAGGCAAAGAATGCCAAAAGGCGCGGATCAAATCCTGATTTACTGTGATATGTCATTGACCTATTCTTAGTCCACACAAACCCGTTTTTGGCGGGATAGATTTGCTTTTCCAAACACTGCGACCAAGATGATCGCCACCGCACCATTCAGAAGGGCATAGGCGACAGGAGACACTCCAGGTATAAATGCTCCCCATATATTCAGCGCACCATGAAAAAGTGCCACAAGTAAGATACTGCCTTTAGTGCTGTTGTAAATCCAGGTATAGATAAAAGCATTGGTTACGATGATCAAGAGCCAGATGAAAGGGTACTCAGACATCGGGTTTCCGACCAAAAAGAGAGTTGGAAAATGCCAAAAAGCCCACAATGTACCCACAATCAGAGTGGCTATGAAGGCATTATGTCGATTCTGCAATCGTGGCAATGCAAAGCCACGCCACCCAATTTCTTCACAGGTATGGGCAAAGAAATTTACCATGGCACCGAAAATGATATAGGGAGATAGAACGACTTGCGGCACTGCAATAGTTACGGGCATACCCAGTAATTTCGTGATGGCTTGCGCTGCAATGAGGAGAACCACAGGCCCCAGAATAGCTATGATGTACCAGACTAAACCAACCCGCCATCGGATTAGTCCCTTGAGCAAATTTTGAACCCCTGTTTTACCATCTGCTATGCGTGACACAATAATAGCCGCAAGGGCAGGGCCAATGGCATAAAAGATGGAAAGAACTAGGAAGTAAGGGCGGTAAAATGGGGCAATATCTCGCGAGGCTAAGACCACTGATATCATGCCAATCCATGAAATACCAAAAGCCAAGATATAGAACCAAGTAACGGGATGCTTTTTCATAGACCACTAAGCTAGAAAGGCTTTGATGCTAGGGCAACCTATCGATAGATTGCATGATCGATAGTGGCGCGGAAGAACTCGCCCTCTGACTCAAACCGATCGCTACCGAAGTACCACCCAACCCGCAAACGGGTGGGAATCGTGTAACCGCCGAATGTGCCCTCTTCTTCGACGATCGCCCCGAAATCCACATAGCGGTGTTCCGCGCCGTCTGGATTGCCCCAGCGCGGTAGTTTTGCAGTTTTGAGTCGCCCTGCCTGGTCAATGGTCAAGTCGAGTTTTGCCTGTTCACCTTGGGCCATAAAACTGGCCTGTAGGTGCGATGCCTCACTACTCCAGGTCACATCACCCAGACAAAATGCCGAGGGCAATAGCATTAACTCTATGTGGAACCGACCCGCTGCCGAGCGGGTAATATCAGCACCGCTTCCGGTCATCACTGGGAATAGCCCCAACATTTTCCACTGCATCGCCCCGACACCATCGATGATCCGATCTGATCCCACGATTGGTAAGCGGTTCATCCAAGCGGTCGCACTCCAAATAAATCCCCGCTTCCAGCATACGACCTGCTCTGCTTTGAAGGGAATCCAATGCTTGAGTTTGATTTCGCCATGCATTTTTAGGCGCACCGCTGAGGCGAGTTGTGTTCCAGGCGCGATTCTCCCCAGGAGAGGCTCTGCCATCGCATGTTCAAGATACCGCTTTACGGTTTCTGGCAAATGCGCAACGTCATCTGGGCGGAATACGCGCTCCTGAGAGATGGCTGACTCCCATAGGGCATCGAGGGAAAGCTGTTGAGTTCTCATCACGCTAAATCTATCGCTCCTCTCTTAATCGCTTTTAGGGGTTAATTGGCCTGGCGCTTGGGATAAACGGAAGCTAGAAGCCAGGGCTATTAGTCCAGGAGCCGCGAGCCATAGCCAGAAACCCAACAAGAAATTATTCAGTGCCAATTCAGAAACGCCACCACTATCAGCGGGCAAGTTAAACCAAAATGCTGAAAATGTTCCGCCAAAACCGATGAGAACGGCGGCTATACCGGCGATGGCGGAAAACCTATAGCGTTGCATCATAAACGTGGTGCAGCACAGCCAATAGAGTGGGTTAGCGAACCATCCAATCGCGGGAATTTGCAGAAAAAGCAGTCCAATAATCCCCCAAAAAGTCAGTTCGATCCCTCTCATGGCATAAACGTCATTCGGGTCAGAGGGACTCATACCAACAGAATCTGTAGGAACCACATTAAACAAAAGGCACGGTAACGCGAGGGCGAGGCCGTGTAAGAAGAGCGATAATCCTAGAAATAGAATCTTATATTTCACCAGCTATACGCCTAACCCAATTGATTAGGATTTTCTGAAAATGATCTCTTGAGGATCAGGTAAAATCCAACGTCATTCCCAAAAAACATGACAGGATCGAGGGCGACAAACTCCCATCCTTCCGCAGAGAGTCGATTTAGATGGCGTTCAATTTTCCTGGCTTTTTGCCTGGTCGTCAGGCATAGCCAGTCGCTGATTACGAGATATTGTGTTGCCACTGGTTTTTCCTCTGTCTTTGGTTTGATTTCACAAAGCTTGTCAACCTGCTGTAACTAACTTCGACAACTAATATCTCCTTAATTATTATGCTAAAGCTGTGTTTGATTTCTTGAACGAGTTGATGAACTACGATGTAAAACGTAAGATTTAGTTGACCAAAAGGATGAGATCTGAATTTGGAGCGGCCACTAATTAAAAAGACGTGTCAGGATAAAGGTGAGTCGTCTATGCAAGGGACGATTATGATGCCCAGTACAGACAATTTGTTTCAAAATTCTCAAGCCGTAACAGCAGCCAAAATCGAGCGCCTGGCAAAGCTCTATTTGGAAGGTAATCCCGCTGAGATTTCCGACGCAGCGATCGCTCAATTCTGTGATTGGCTTTGGGGCGAGTACCAGAGTCTTCCATTGAACATAGAATTCTCATGGTACGAGCGTTATGAGAATGTTCCAGAGATGTTCGCTGATATTCAGAAAAACCATCCTTGGGTATCCGGGGAGAATTACGATACGACCCTAGGACTCAATCCGATCTACAACTTTATTTTTCAGGCAATCCACGATGATGATCATTACCTAACCAACAGTGACTTTAGTCTGGCAGGAGAAATTGCAACCTATAACGCCACTGCCAAACGTGCGCCTAGTCTGGACGTGCAAAAAATTCTTTACTCTGAAAGTGTGCTGCGACCGGCTGCTTATCTTTTCTTGGGTCGTGCACCGATCTCAAAAATCGTTTTTCCCTAGCTGATAAAAAAGAGGTGATAGAAAAGCTCATCCATGAGCGTCTTCACCCATTACAACCATCTCCCGATCATAAAAGGGCCAACTCCATGAGCACAGCTATACTGTCATCGAAAGCAACGCAAATTAATTGGTCTAATGTAATTGAGTATCCTCAATCTGGAGCCAAGAGCAAGATTCTTCTAGAAGATAAAAATTGTCGCTATACGCTGATGTCTCTGGCGGAATCAACCTCCATTGAAGAACATACTAATCCTCGCAACGCCACCGTGAATGTCATTGAAGGGCAAGGTGTACTGACCCTAGAAGACGAAGAAATTGTTTTGGAACTGGGGGTCTTTGTATTTATACCGGCTAACGCACGCCACTCACTTAACGCTATGACTGACCTTACTTTTTTGCTGACGCTTTCTGAAAGGGTGACTGACACTAATCATTGATCCATCCTGTAGGGCATAACTTTCGGCTCTACCGACTTAACTATGCTGAGATCCTCAACAACCGCTCAAAGTTCTTGCTCGGCAAGAGACTTAAGCTCCTTGTCAGGCCGTAGCATATTCATTTTCGTAAAACCTAACTTTTCCCTACTTGACTACATTACGGGTGTCTTAGTTTCTAAATTATGAGTGTCTTAATTTCTAAGGAGAAAGACCATGTTAGATATCGATGAAATGAGTACAAAAGAGATACATGAACTGCTGCGAGAAGTAGGGCATGGTCATCTAGGCTGCGCCCTTGACGGACATCCCTACGTTGTGCCAATGCACTATTATTTTGACGAGCCAGATATTTACATCTTCACCACAGTGGGGATGAAAACTAAGTATATGGATGTCAATCCAGAAGTCTGTCTTCAGGTTGAAGATGTCCACAATCTCCAGCACTGGCGCAGCGTTACGGTGACAGGCCGGGTCGAGCACATCACTGAACAGGGCGATATCGATCGCGTGATGGAATTTGTTAAAACACGCAATCCAGCCCTGTCGCCTGCCATTAACCGCACCTGGATCGACGCCTGGGGTCGGGCAGAGGAAATGGCGCTTTACCAGATTCACCCTAGCGAAATGGCTGGACGCACAACCGATGGCGTGAGTAGTGAAGGTTGATACAGTAATTCGAATGATTCATGCCCATAGTGCAGGAGTCTCGCCCGTGCATGCGAGACTCCTGCACTACGGGCACCTTCTATCCACGGGGTCGAGTTCAACGGCGAAAGGCACCTATCGCAACAGATCCCTAAGAGTATTTTTTGGCCGGAGCCTGTACCCTGATCAATCTGACCAAATGACTATACAGCCATTTAGAAGCGTCAAATTCTGTAACGTTAGGGTTTATCGATCGCCTCTCCCGCCGTCTTCCAACCCGCAAAACTGGGAGGAAAGCCCTGCACATTGTCATAGCCCAGTAGGTGCAGGGTCACCACACCCATAGCGGAGCGATAGCCCGACGAGCAGTAGAGTACCACCGGGCGATCGCGCTCGATCTGGTCGAGGTGCTGGGCCAGGGTACGCAGCGGGATGTTAATCGCCTCAGGAATATGGCCCGCTGTGTACTCCGCTGGTTCACGCACATCCACCACCTGCGCCTGGGCCTCCGCTTGCAGGCGTTTGAGCCCTGCCACGTTGTCCACCTTGTAGAAGCTAGCGGGAATAGCGGTGAGGGTGCGATCGACTGCGGCTTTTAGTTCCAGGGATGCGTCAGGTAGAGTTTGTACCTTGTCTTGAACGCTGGATTCAGCGACTGACAACGGTGCTGCTATAGCCCAGTTTGGCCCCACCCCCAACCACAGACAAACCCCCAGGGCGAGAGCCAGCATTGCGGCTCGCACTGACTGATTAACTATCATGAATATCTCCTGCAATAGGGTGTCCAGATTTTCTCTGGCTGTGCATCAATTCAGCCTGAGGGTCGATTGAGGCTCGGGTTGCTACCCCAGCAATATGCGGACTAACCACTGGAATGGAGAGTCGAAAGGTTTGATAGTCTACGGTTGCAAACCCGGCCTTTTCCAGATTTTCCCAGGTTTCTCGATTGGGATGGCAGTGATCAAACACCGTCTTCCAAATTGGCGTAATGCTATCTTGAACGGCGCGAGTACAGGTGCCATCGGTCGCGGCAACATGCTCCATAAAAACAAACTTGCCGCCGGGTTTCAACACTCGTTGAATATCCTTCAGGGTCGTGTCAAGGTCAGTCACAGAACACAGCACATAGGTACTCACCACGGCATCCAGGCTGCCATCTGCGACCGGCAATTGCTCCGCTTGTTGACCATACAGTTCGATGTCTTTCAATCCGCGACGTTCAGCCTCTTGACGAAGGTAGGGATGGGTGAACAGGTTCGGTTCTACCCCAATCCAATGAACGTCTGGGGAGAAATAGGCCAGGTTTGTCCCGGCTCCGGGGCCAATTTCTAACACATTCCCCTGCAAATGACCCAATAGCGATCGTTTCAGGTCTGCCATGGTGGCGTAGTCGGAGCAATCTTGCAGCTGAATGGCCTGCTCATCTGCCTCAGTGGCCTTGGCCATACCCCAGGCCAAAAACCGTCTATACCCATTGCGCCAACAGGCACTATTTGTTACCGGGCTGATCATGATGGCTCTGCCTCCCGATGGTGGGTCAAACCCTGTGCCAATAGAGGTAGGAACTTGCGAATCAGGCCGATCGTCACCGCTGGTTGCTCTAATTGGGGCGTAAAACCCACATCATCTAGATAGCAAAATTGACGGATGACCTGAGGATTCATGGCGGCGAGCCGACGACCGATATCGGGGTTTGTAAACTCAGACCCCTTACCCCAAATTATGGCGGTCGGTACGGTCAGTTCTGTGATGTATTGCGACAGATCAAAGCACAGATCTCCCCGCACAAAGGAGAGCGCCGCATACTCGGCATGATGTTGCTGAGCCGATTGTAGATAGGCCTCAACGATTTCAGGATAGACGCGCGATGCATCGGCAAACTGGCGCTGCTCCAAGAAGCTACGAATGCCAAAACTGTTGGCGACCCCCGCACCATATAACAGTTGATTGAGAAAGGGGATATTGACGGACTGGGCAAACTGGGCGAACCCGCTCTGGCGATAGTCTGCGCCAAACTCGGCTAAGCCAGCGGCGGTGGTGACAATTAATGACTTAAATAAGTCAGGGCGGGCGATCGCCGCTCGAATCGTAAAGGCGGCTGTCAGGGCCGAGGCAATTACCGGGGTAGGCCCCTGGCAGGTCTGCTCCATAAATTCTAGGATAATCGCGATGTAATCTTCAGCCTGGTAACTACGGGCGGGATGATCGGAGCGCCCCCAGCCAATTAAATCGGGTGCTAAGACCTGATATTCTGCGGCAAACGCTGGATAAACCTTTGACCATTCGTAGGCAGAAGAGCCCCCGCCAAAACCGTGCAAAAAGACTAATTTTTCTTGGGATGCATGGTCACCCCAGGGCTCTCCTTGGGCGGTGTAATAAACCATTTTGCCTAGGCTAGTCGTAATAAAACGTTCGCCAAATCCGCGAGGTATAAACATTAGTTTTAATCCACACTAAAGAGGCTATAGCGGTTCCCGATCGCATGAGGTACAACAGAAGCCCTGCTGGACAAGTGTTACAGGCATCGCCACGGATCTCACACTAACGAGAACCGCTATCTCATTTCAATGACTAAAAGTAGTATTCTCAACAGTCATCACTCGGAAAAATGGTTCTAGGAAGACATTTCCCCGGTGCAACTCTCTATAAACTTAATCGCCGCCATTCCATCATGCCGCCAGTAATGTTGTAGACCGTTGTGAACCCTGCTTTGACCAGCTGTTTCGCTGCAATGGGGCTACGGTGAGCGGTCAAACAGATCACGGCAATGGGCTGATCGGGGGAAAGTTCCCGAAACCACTGCGGCAAAAATCGGCGCGATACCCCCAAGCCGAGCAGGATGCGGGGCAGACTGAGGTTGCGCGCTCCTGAAGCGTGACCAGTGCGATACTCAAGTCCGCTACGCACGTCAATCACCAGGGGAGCATTGGGCACTTGAGCCAGATCTGTAGGTGATAGGTCTACCACAGCTGGGGTTGATTGAGAGGATTGGGTCATGGGATACCAGAGAATTAGGATAGGTTTGGAGAGTGCGATCGCACCGTCAAACAGTCACCGAATGACTACCGAGAGCGGGGGGGAAGTTAGCGCAATCCCCTACCCCTAATGGATTGAAGGGGTAGGGGTAGGTTTAGGCCGGGCCGTGGTCGTGGGCGCCGTGGTGGTGCTCGGGGTCATCCCCGTGTTCGATCTGGTGATGCTCTGCTGGCGTCATCACGGCTAGGGTGCCAGATAGGTAGGCCATGACAGCAGCATCCAGGTCAGTTTCAGTGGTAATCAGCGGCTGAATGCCCTTAACCTCTAGACGACGGGCTAATCCCTGTCCCATACCGCCGCTAATCAGCACTTGAACGGTATCCAGGGGATGAGGATCTTGCGGAGAACTCTCGTGAAAGCTCTGGTCTTTGGTGATTTGGAGCAGTTGTTTGTCCTGGATGGTGGTGCCCTCCACGGTGTAGATCCAGAATTTTTGACAGCGTCCGAGATGGCCGGTCAGGGTAGTTTGATTTTGGCTAGATACAGCAATTTTCATGTAGTTACCTGATTGATTTCGTGGGATCAGTTCCTCGGCATTGACTGTGAGGCAGAGTAGTGAAGTGGGTGAGTGATCCGATTTCTCCATTCACCCTTAAACCCATCTACCCTTAAACCCACCAGGGCGGCTTGCCTGTACGCGGATCAGTCTCTGTCCAAGGGGAGATCAAAATACTGTTATCACTGACGTTGACCTGCACAATCTTGAGCGGCAGAGGTGCTGGCCCCCGCACCACCGAGCCATCGGGGGCATAGAGCGAACCATGGCAGGGGCATTGAAACTGCTGATCCAGCGGGTTCCAGGGGAAGGTACAGCCCAGGTGGGTGCAGTTATCGACAATGCCGATGCCGTCTAGGGTGTTGTCTTCAGTGACAATTAGGTAGGTAGGTTCTCCCGCCAAACCGGCGACCAGGGCGCGCGTTCCCGGTGGCTCGACCAGGAGCTGAGAGGCAGGAATTAGATTTCCTAGCGCATCTCTAGCCAGAATCGCTCCCCCCGGCCCTGTTTTCTCGGCTGGGGGAACGAAGAAGTTACCTGCGACATAGAGGGCAGACCCCGTGGTGACGGCCACGGTGGCTCCGGTCAAAAAGTTAAGCAACTGTCGCCGCGATAGGGAGGGCGCTTCAATCGGAAGATTTGTATCCATAGAAAATAGCCTTGTGCCTTAGATAGCGTATTCGTAGGTTGTGGCCTGGGGTTGGACGGCGGGGAGGCGATCGATCACCCACTGGACGGTTTGACTGGCTGCGATCGCAATTCCCCTACCGAGCTTGTGGGCTTTTGATCGGCAAAAACATCGCCAATGGGTCAACCGCTAAAACCTCGACCCGGTCATCAATGCGTTCTTGCACCGAAGATGAGTGGGTGCGTCTAGAGCTGTTCGCGAGTTTGGTTGGTGTGCAGCCCCAGCAAACTATACAGGCCGCAGAAGCCGACTAGCCCGGTGACCAGCAACACGCCGCCGACCACGCTTAGACCAATGCCCAGGGCAGAGCCGCCGTAGAGGAACAGCCCTACATATAGGAACACTGAGGCCAATAGGAGGCGAATCCCGCGATCAAGGGTGCCAACATTCATTTTCATAGCAATAATCTCCACGAGTAAACAGGGTGTAAACGCCTGAACAAAGCCGTGAAAGCTTTGGGTAAAAAGAAACTTAGAAAGAGTTGCACTTTCCTGCGCTCTTCTATATAACTAAAATATATGGACTACGGAGCTTCTAAGATCTACCGTTAGACTCAAAAAAAATGGATATCTGCCCAAAGCTGGATATCTGTCAAGGGTGACCAGTGCTATGAAGTATAGGCAGCTTGGATGCCCTGTCTCAGCTTCTTTCGCCCGGTGTGATGGGTTGGTGATGTCTTTGCACTGGAGACTTTCAGAGGGAATCAGAGGGAAGAGGCTTAGCGATCGCCTAGCAAATCTAGACAACTCCTTTTCTCTATTAGAGCGCTATCGCTAAGTGACTCTAATTACGTTTGATATCAAACTCAACCAATTCACTCAAAGAATCAACCCCTAGCCTGTCAGCATAAGGTTGATCCAGCTCAAGTAATCTTTTTATCAGTTGAGGAATAGATCATGAGCTTAGAAGATAGAGCCAAGGCAACGGTCAAAAATATCGAAGGTAACGTTCAAGAAACTATAGGGGATCTGACGGGAGATCCTCAGACCCAAGCCGAGGGCAAAGAAAAGCAAGCAGAGGCAAAGGTTCGGCACACAGTCGAAAATATCAAGGAAGAAGTCAAAAAGGTAATTGACTAAAACCTGCTTAAAGAGCCTATCTCGTCTCTTACCTCCTTTTTGCTAATAGATGGGAGAGCAGAGTCTTCATTGTCGATTTAGTAATCAAGGAATTTTCTGAAGACTAATCAACTTCTTTCGTCAGATCCGCAAAGCCTTGATAACTATTGGATTGGTCGTAATTCTTTCAACCGTTATCACATTTAGTTTTGCACCTGAAAAAAGTTGGGCTAACCCTTTACTCACGCCCAGCATTGACCAAACCCATGCCTTAGTTGCGGCTACCAATCAAGCTCAAGCAACGACTAAGAAGATTGAAGGTAAAGCCCAGGAAGGGATTGGCAATATGACCGACAATCTTAAAACCCAGGCTGCCGGGAAAGTCAAGCAGTTTGACGCTGATACTCAAGAGACAATCCTGGAAAGCATGGACAATCCCAACTATAAGCCTGATAGGCAGAACATAAGCAAGCGCGACCGTGAGGCAGTGGAATGTCTAGAAGGTGATGTTAGTGATTGCTTTAATCAAACCCAAGGGGCTGACTAGACTTGCCTAAACGTCATAGATTGCGTCAACAATTCAGGCAATAGGTACTGGCTTCTAAACAAGTGATCGCAAAACTTGAATTATTGAAAGCCTTGAAATAGAAGTTTTCTGAAACTCATCTCTCGCTAGCAGTCTAGTACCATCAACATTACATAGGATTATGGCAATGAATATCCACAATGATTCTCAAGAACACATTCCCCAGTATGACGCGCACCTGATTCCGGCTGAATCTGCCGCCCGTCAGCATCGAGAAGGCGAAAGTTTTGGCCACGCTCCTCATAACGAGCCTGATGAAGCATCGAGCCACACCACCGATGGCTACACCGTAGA
>Ga0008836_100773_pt1 | contig 15697 bp, 9 predicted proteins | sample HotLakConsUCCR28_FD_62214 | JGI IMG/M metagenome (GOLD analysis project Ga0008836, IMG submission 62214) | Hypersaline microbial mat communities from Hot Lake, Washington, USA - Hot Lake Consortium UCC-R28 (Hybrid Assembly) ... | reverse complement strand
AATACGATCTATACCCGCATGTACTTCACCCATAATGGCAAGCTGTACCTTTCCCTAAACCATCCCGATAACAATCCCTCGGAAGACCGGATGGTGTTTGTAGGGTTTAAACCGGAGGAGTTGTGAAAATAATAATTTTATATACGGTTGATCATTGGTATCCGGCACTATAAATGCCTCGTTTACAAAACTAAAGAGATACTTGGGATGTAGTTGAAAACACCCAGGGAGGTATTCAAAATTTACAGGACCATTAAATTTTCTGTGGGAAACTTTGGGGTAAAGTCTTCGGCTTTCAAAAGCTTGAGAATAGTAACTCATGCAATCAATCTTTAAGTCTGACGATCATCAATATAGGGTTGTCTGATTTGTCCAAGGAATGAAGGGGTAATCCAATTTCCGCAGCTGAACTTTTATCTGTAAAATGTGCCAATAACTCATGGGGATAGACTAATTTAAAAACCCTGTTGTCGGGCATCTCTCCATGAGGCCAAAAAGGTAATCCCCCATCCATGTCATTGTAAAAGGCAAAATGATAACCACTTCCATTTCCCTTCCGGTTAAACCTTAAGTTGGCACCTGTATGCTGCATCTTATCGAAATATATCCTATTAAGTCGATTCTTATTTGTCATGTTAAAGAAAAAGAACCTATTACTTTCTACTAAACCAAATAGCCCGGCAAATTTGCCCAGTTGTTCATGTTGATAAGATACATGTTTTTCAAGAAGGTATTTACTTGGAAGTTTGTTCTCTTCATAATCCAGATAAAATGCCGGAGTGATGATTCGGTCGGGAGAAATCCTCCAGATAGTGTCATAATGAAACTCCCAAAAAGACAATTCGTTGTCGTTTATTTTATATAGGCGTTGATTGGAGGATAATGCGATGCTTTCCGAGGACTTTTTATCAAAATGATCTATTAGCAATTCTTGCGTTCCTGAATTGTTGTCGTTGGACAAAAACTTCAAGGTATGGTACCCATTTGGTTTCCTTTCTCCTTTAGGTATGGCATATACATAATTATCCCCTTGCCCAGCAATATGGAGGGGCCAAAAATCAACCATAAAATTCTTCGTCCCTTTCCCTTTATAATCATAGATATAGGTCCGTTGATTGGGTGGAGATAGTACAGCTATTTGCTGTAAACTAGGGATGACCGTAAAATCTCTTATATCAGCATATTCTGTAGGCCCCATTCCTCTTTTGCCTATTTCGGCTATAAAATCACCTTTATAGCTAAAGTGTAGCAACCTATTTTTATCAGAAATAAGTATTCCCTTTTCAAAAAATTTGATTTGTTCACTAGGTTTTACAATATGACCGAAGATACTCTGTTCGTTGGTTTCCAAAGAAATGTATTCAATACTTTCAGCAATCTCACTCAAATTTACAGTTTCCTTCTCACCCGTAAGCAGGGGATCCAACTTTATCACACTAACATGCTTTGCATCGTTAGAAACTGGCTCACTACAAGCCCAAATCAGTGCAAAGAACAGAACATAATATTTTCTATTTATGACCATTAATTTATAGCAAGATGCATAATAAATGACTTTATTGGAATTTAAACCCTATACTTCCACTAGATTAATTTCATGTTTTTACCTAAAAAGAGCTGCATACATAACACCAATTCTCATGATAAACACTTTGAAATTCATGTTTTGTATGATCAACTCTATTCAAATTCATAAATGGCAGAAAATAGTACTAAATATATCAACCACTGGAATCTCCAGAACAAACCTGGTCACCATTGTCCTAAATTAGGTTTACTCTTTTTTTCCATTTAACACATTTTTAACACATTATTTGTGTAAAACTATTTCAGGACGAGTCATTTTGATACAAATTAAAATTCTCGGAAAAATCCCCCTTGCCCTCCGCCGCGGCGAGAGGGAATTGTTTACGTTGGGACTTTTAGATTTTACCTTCCTTGTGAAGCTTTACTTCTTTCATACCCTGCCGGATAATTTCCTGCTTGCTAGGTTCCTCAAAATCCTTTGGATACGAATGAAATCCAGGCTTTTCACAAAAGTGAGAAAAGCGGCGCCTTTGCTGTCTAAAGTTACTTTTATAGTTGATTATTATGATTAAATCAAATAGCTTTTTACCTTTTTGCTTTCCACCCTAAAACTGTGCCGCTACCCGCTTGAAATAATCCATACTTTCCTTGACTTCCGGCAGGTTGTTTTCCCAGTTGTGTTCGTATTCGGCTGAAAAGACCCCTTCAAATCCCTGACGATGGAGTTCATGCAGCACCCCGGCCACATTGCAGTTGCCCGTGCCCCAGGGGATGTCGTGGGCATCCCGGACGCTTGCTTTGTTCAGGTCTTTCATGTGCAGGCTGATGATGCGACCTTCCAGTTTGCGCAGGCTTGCTACCGGATCCAGGCCGGATCGCACCCAGTGGCCGATATCCGCGCAGACCCCCATCAGTTCCGATCTGCCTTCCAGAAAGCGTAGAGGAACTTCCGGATGCCAGTACATTGAGGGCAGGGGATGGTTGTGCAGGGCAATCTTGATTTGATGCTCCTCAGCAAGTTCTTCTATCAGGTCAAACTGATTGGGCCTGGGCTCTGTGGTCAGGATGCCAATGCCCATTTCCTTGGCAAAGGCAAACAAGTCCGGCCACTCTTCATCACTGGGGCTGGCCACCCCGTAGGCAACGGCTTCGATATCGTACTGTGCCAGAAGGGACTTGATTTTATCTTTGTCTTCCTGCGACGCCGCAAAGTGGGTGGTGGCATCACCCGTTTTGGTGATTTTTTGCCCGGGGTAAAGCTCCACATAGCGTACACCGATGCTGTTTAGCTTTTCCAGGGTTTCTTCCAGGGAAAAGAGGCGAAAGGTATAGGCCTGACTGCCTACTTTCCAACCGGAGGGAATTTCATCCTGCGCCTGAGCAGAAAAGGTAAAGATGGCAGTCAATGCCAGTAGGAGGGAGCGGAGGATTGGAGTTTTCATAGTATTCAGGTTTTTGGGAAATAACTTTTTGTTAAAACTACTTATTTTTATTGAATTCTAAAATTCGAATTGAACCGGGTTATGTACCTTGCAAAAAAGTCGTATCGCCCATAAAATCTTTTCTTATGCTTGTTGAAGGCCCCTTTTCCGGTAATAGATCCCTTAATTCCAAAACCCTTACTGCCGACCTGCTTGTGGTAGGCGGCGGGATGGCCGGTATTTGTGCTGCCATCACGGCTGCGAGGCAGGGTTTGGAAGTCACCCTGGTGCAGGACCGGCCGGTGCTGGGCGGCAATGCCTCCTCTGAAATCCGGCTTTGGATGCTGGGAGCCACTTCCAGTATGGGTAACAATAACCGTTGGGCCCGGGAGGGTGGTGTCATCGATGAGATCCTTTTGGAAAATCTATACCGTAACCCTGAGGGAAATGCCCTGATTCTGGATACCCTGCTGCTGGAAAAAGTGACCAGCGAAACCAACATCACCCTTTTGCTGAACACGGCCGTAAATGGATGTGAAAAAGATGGGGACAACAGCATTGCAGCTGCCCTGGCTTTTTGTAGTCAAAACAGCACCCAATACCGGCTGGAAGCGCCCCTGTTCGTGGACGCTTCGGGAGATGGCATCCTGGGGCACCTCTCCGGCGCGGCCTATCGCATCGGAGCGGAATCCAGGGAGGAATTTGACGAAGCCTTCGCTCCTGAAAAGGCCTATGGGGAGCTTTTGGGCCATTCCCTGTATTTTCACAGCAAGGATTCCGGAAAACCGGTACAATTTATTCCTCCTGCCTTTGCCAATACCGACCTGGCCAGCCTTCCCCGCTTCCATACCTTTAACCTGCACGACAGGGGTTGCCGCTTGTGGTGGGTGGAATATGGGGGGAGAATGGATACCATTCACGATACGGAAACCATCAAATGGGAGCTCTGGCGCATCATCTATGGCATCTGGCACCATATCAAGAATTCCGGAGATTACCCGGACATGGAAACTCACACACTGGAATGGGTGGGCATGATTCCCGGCAAGCGGGAAAGCCGGCGCTTTGAGGGGGATTACATGCTTTCGCAACGGGATGTGGTGGATCAGCGTACCCATCCGGATAGGGTTTCCTATGGGGGCTGGGCGCTGGACCTGCATCCGGCAGATGGGGTTTACGGGGAGCTTCCCGGCTGCACCCAATGGCATGCCAAAGGGGTGTACGGCATTCCCTATCGCTGTTTGTACAGCAGAAACATTCAAAACCTGTTATTGGCTGGCAGGATCATCAGCGCCAGCCATGTGGCCTTTGGTTCCTCCAGGGTAATGGCCACTTGTGCCCACAATGCCCAGGCAGTAGGAATGGCTGCCGCCCTTTGCAAAGAACAGCACCTTTTGCCCCGGGATCTTATGGAAGAGAAGTGGATGGATAATTTGCAGCAGCGCCTGATGGGCATGGGGCAGTACCTGCCTGGCATGCATTTGCGGGATACCGACAACATGGCCAAAACAGCTGCTTTATCGGTTTCTTCTACTTTTAGTTGGCAGCAGTTACCGGCAGATGCCGGATGGAAAGACCTGGACAGCAGCATGGCCCAACTGCTTCCACTGGAAGCAGGCAGGATTCCGGTTTTTACCTTTCTGGTAAAGGCAAAAAAAGCAAGCCATCTGGTCCTTCGCTTATGGGGCAGTAGTCTGCCAGGTAACTTTACCCCGGACAGGCAGTTGGCGGAAAAGGAGTTTCCGGTTTCCAAGGGGGAACAGGAACTGACAGTGGATTTTGGGCTACTTTTGGATGCATCAGCCTACTATTTTATAGCTTTTGAAGCCAATCCCTTGGTGAAGGTGGCCACCAGTCAACTCAGGCTAACCGGTTTGCTGACGGTTTTTAACCGGGTCAATTTGGATGTTGCCAAAGGCAGCCGGCAGGAGCCGCCGGAAGGCCTGGGCGTAGATGTCTTTGATTTCTGGTTGCCTGAGAGGCGGCCGGGAGGACATAACCTGGCCATCAGATGTAATCCAGCACTGCAACTATACCGCCCTGAAAACCTGCTCAATGGTTCCTTTCGCCCAACCACCCAAACCAATGCCTGGGTAGCGGACCCAAAGGACCCCGAACCGACCCTTACTTTTTCATGGTCGGCACAGCAGAAAATCAGAAAAATTGTCCTTTGGTTTGATACGGACTTTGATCATCCATTGGAGTCAACGCTGAGGGGCCATGATGAAAGGGTGATGCCTTTTTGTGTGCGGGAATTTCAGCTCTTTGATGAAATAGGGACGCTTCTGTATCAGGAAGCAGGCAACCATCAGAGCAGGTGTGAAATCCTGTTTGCTACCCCTATCAAGGTAAAAAAGCTGGTCCTTCAGCTCAAGCATCCGGGTAAGAACGTACCTGCTGGTTTGCTTGGTGTAGGGGTTTATTCCTGAAGGAAGTATAGTAACCTGGCTTGATTTAAAATGTTACCGTAATAAAATCCCTCTTTTTCCCTCCGCTGCGGCGGTTATAAACATCGCCGGCCCGGTTCAGAAACCCACTGCTTCAATTCAGCAATGCAACGGTTCGATTTCTACTTTCAACCGCTCATTTAATTTATTCAGCGGTGCACCTTTTAGGTGAAACCTTGCATAAAAAAGCTGCAAAAAGCTGCCAAAAACCTGCGACGTTTCACTTCATAATCGAAACGTTGCATATAAAAAACTGACAGGCGAGGTTCTGAACTGCATGATTCGGGTTAAGAAGTCCCCATTTTTATAATAAAATCGAAAATTTCCGGTAAAAATGTCAGCCTTTTGGTTTTGGAAACAAAGAACTGTCCGTTTTTAGTAAAAATCTTCAGTTTTGAGCTTCAAAAGCCGACTTCCGAACCGAAACGTTGAATGTTTTATATTCAAGGCTGTCAGTTTTTGGTGAATGCTTGTCAGTTTTTAGTCCGGGCCTCTATTTCTGAAGTCCATAGCTGGGGTTCCGAGCAGCTTTTGGGGTCTTTGGAAGTGCCAGTTTTGGCTGTTTTTGGGGTTGTTATAGGACAATAGAAGGTATTACGCCTATGAGCGGAACCGCTTAATACCCGGGAAATGAAGGAACCAGGCAAAGTAGGAATTCAAAAAATATCAAAATGTGGCTTGCCTCCTAATCCGAAATGATTAATTTGAAAGCGCAATAAAATGGGGGGGGGTAATGCAGTAGGTGATTTCCATAAAGTACCAACAAGGAATACAGATTTATAACACTTATGATGGATTTATATACCTTTGGGTAACAGATAAGCAAGTTATCGCTCAGTGTAAAAGCCAGCCGCACATTCAAGCACATTTGGTTTTTTGCCGACACGCATAGCCCAAACTAAAAAACCAAAAGAGCCTGAATTTTTCCAACGCACAGACGACAGGAACAAAAAATAAATTGTATTTTTGACGAATTAGTCCAAACAAATACGACAAGATGAATTCTTTTGGAGAATATTTACGAAACAGACGAGAACAATTGGGACTTCCTCTTAGAAAGGTTGCAGCCGAACTTGATATTGACACTTCTATTTTGAGCAAGATTGAGAGAAGTGAAAGAGTTGCAACCAAAGAAATGCTGCCGACACTAGCGAAGACCTTAGAGGTTCAAGAAAAGGAAATACAAATAGAATTTATTCAATCGACAGTTTTAAGCGAACTAGGAGACTTGGAGTTTTTGGCTGATGGACTTAAAAATGTATTGAAGAAATTATGAGTACTAAATTTTTTACCAACGAAGAACAGAATACACTTCTGAAGAAAATAGAAGGTATTTTCAAACATAAAAACATCCATTTCTTAGATGCTTTGGTTGGTTACTTTCGTGCATCAGGATATTTTCAAATCCGTGAGTTTGTTGAAAGTGCTCAAGAAATAAGAATTCTCGTAGGTATCAATATTGATTCTCTTGTTTATCAAGCCAACCAACAAGGAGTTTTATTTGATGGTGATGCTGAAAAGGCACAAGAAGAATTTTTTCAAGAAGTAAAAAAGAATATTCAAGAGGCAGAGTACGACAAAACTGTAGAAGGTGGAATGATCCAATTAATTAAGGACATCACCACAGGAAAAGTAAAAATCAAGATTCACCCCAAACAAAACATTCACGCTAAAATTTACATTTTTAGAGAGAAGGAAAAACATGATCACGGTTATGGTTCAGTAATTACAGGTTCGAGCAACTTGACAGATGCAGGACTTTCCAAAAACTTTGAATTCAATGTTGAGCTAAGAGACAATTCAGACATTGACTTTGCCACACAAACGTTCGATAAACTTTGGGAAGAAGCTGTTCCTGTTGATATGGACAGCATTGAAAAACTTCAAAAGGAAACCTATCTAAACGACAGCTATACGCCTTATGAAGTTTATTTGAAATTCTTGATTGAGTATTTCGGGAAAAGCATTGAGTTTGATCCCAACTCTATTTCAGATTTACCAAAGGGTTTCAAAAGGTTATCGTATCAAGTGGATGCGGTAAATGACGGTTTTTCCAAAATGATGAAACATAATGGATTTTTCTTAGCTGACGTTGTGGGACTTGGGAAAACCATCGTATCAACCTTAATTGTAAAGAAATATTTTTACACCAATGGATTTCCAGAACATCGTTCTAGAACTTTAATCATTGTACCACCAGCATTAAAGGACAACTGGATTGAAACGATTGAAAAGTTTAACCTAGACAATGTAAAAATCATAACTAATGGAAGTCTACACAAAATCAATGATGCCACCATTTATGATTTAATTATCGTTGATGAAGCCCATAAATTCCGTTCCGATACAGCTGGCATGTACAATGAGTTGCAGAAGATTTGTAAAACACCAACAAGAAGAACTTTGCCAGACGGAACATCTATTCCAAAAAGAGTGATTCTTGTTTCAGCAACGCCATTGAACAACAGACCCGAAGATATTGCCAATCAGGTTTACTTATTTCAAGACAGCAAGGAATCAACCTTGGAAACTGGGAATCTTCAACACTTTTTCAGACAGCAAATTGATGCGTACAAGAAATTGAAAGACGAACCAGATATTGCCAAAGTCCAAGCAGGTGTCAAGAAAATATATGAGAAAATAAGAACAAAGGTAATTGAACCGCTTATTGTTCGTAGAACGAGAACTGACTTGATGGCGCACGACTTGTACTCACAAGACTTGGAAAAGCAAGGAATCAAATTTCCAATCGTAAAGCAGCCTAAGAAAATTTTATACGTGCTGGAACCACACTTAGAAGATTTGTATGATAAAACCATTCACGTTTTAGGACACGAAACACAAGGATTGAAATACAATCGTTATCGTGCAATTGGCTTTCTAAAACCACATAAAAAGAACAAATATAAACAAGCGGATATGATTTCGGCTCAATTAGCCAAGATTATGAAAACGCTTTTGGTAAAAAGAATTGACAGCAGTTTTTTCGCTTTTAAACAGTCGCTTTTTCGTTTTATGAAAGCTACTGAAGCTATGGTGACAATGTTTGAAAATGGTCGCATCTTCATTGCTCCTAATTTGCCAGTTTCGGATATGATTAACGAAGGTAGAGAAGAAGAATTGATGGACTTGGTTTTAGAAAAATCTATTGAAGACCCAACAATTGATATTTGTGAGCCTGATGATTTTGAATATGATTTCTTGCCCGGATTACAAAACGATTTAAAACTGCTTAAAGAATTATCGGCAGAATGGGAAAAAGTAAGTGAAGACCCAAAATTGGAAGTGTTTGTTGAATATTTGAAAAAAACACTTTTGAGCAAGTCAATAAATCCACAATCTAAACTGGTTGTTTTTTCTGAAAGCAAAGAAACTACTGAATATTTAGAAAGAGAATTAAAGAAACACATCACAGCAAGCATTCTTTCGGTTGACAGCAAATCTCGTAAAGACAAAATGCCAACTGTTCGCAAAAATTTTGATGCCAACTTGCCCAAAGCCGAACAAGAAGATGATTACAGTATCATTCTTACCACCGAAGTATTGGCTGAAGGTATCAACCTCCACCGTTCTAATGTGATTGTGAATTATGATACACCTTGGAACTCTACCCGATTGATGCAACGGATTGGACGAGTGAACAGAATTGGTTCAACAGCTGATGAAGTTCACGTTTTTAACTTCTATCCTACTGCCAAAGTCAATAATGATATTGAGCTAGAAAAGAAAGCCATAATGAAATTGCAATCTTTTCACGCTGCACTGGGTGAAGACAGTCAGATTTATTCGCCTGATGAAGAAACCGAAACTTTCGGACTTTTCGACAAGGAAATGGAAGAAGAAAAGGACGAAAAGCTAGCTTACTTGATGATGATTCGAGACATCAAGGAAAAAACCCCAGGTGTATTCAAGCAAATCAAAAATATGGCTTTCCGTGCCAGAGTGGGAAGAAAAAACAAAGACCTTAACCAAGGTACTATTTGCTACATCAAAGACAGCAAGCGTGATGCTTTCATATTAGTAAAAGAAAATGGAGACCAGTCTGCCGAACAGGCAGAAACGGAAGAGCTAACGTTTTTAGAAACAGTAAAGATTTTTGAGGCTGAAGTTTTAGAAAAAGCCATTCCATTGCATTCAAAACACCACGAACAAGTTCAAGCAGGTATTTTGTTGTTTTCTGATTTATTGGAAAAGGAAAAAGCAAAGGACAAAAAAATTGATACTACCCAAGGACCTAACGAGAAAAAGGCAAATGCCTACTTAGATGCAATGCTGAACCTTCCTTTGGTGAATGAAGAAGAACGTGCTTTAATTATCAAGGCTAAAGAAGCTTTGCGACAAGGTCGTTTTCAAAACTTGCAAAGAGACATCAACAAGTTTCAACGCACTTTGAAAAAATTCCCATTGAAACCTGCAATCATTTTGGAAAAAGTCATCGAAATTCTAAAAGGATATCCTTTGATGAATGAAGAAGCGGAACAGGAATTTGAGAAGAAAATTGTAAGGGTTAAAACATTGAATCCTGAAATTATCATCACTGAAAGTTTTAGCTTATAAGAGATGAAAGAAAAAGACTTAAAATATAAATTACAGCAACCATTCGACTTCTCCATTTGGAAGGAGATTTTGCCTTTGTTTTTCAAAAAGATTGACTATTTCAGTCATCCTGAAAATGTGTTTCCAAATGATGAAAAAGTCATTGATGGAAAACAAATTGGTACGGTAAAACTGGATGACGGAAAGCAATTAGCCATTTTCACAGTTGAAGTGGCTGACAGCATCAGCATTGTTCGCAACCGCCAAGGCTTGCGTGAAATTGCTGCCAAACACATTGACCAAAACATCATTCACGGTGCGTTGGCATTCTTCTTCAATAAAAACCAAGTGGATTACCGCTTTTCTTTCATTGCCAAAGAAGCTAGTTTGGATTTGGAAACAGGTGAACTCATTAAAGGTGAAACCAAACCCAAACGCTACACTTACTTATTGGGAGGTAATGAAGCCTGTACCACACCTGCTAAGCGAATGTTGGTCTTGGCAGACAAGAGAGAAAAAGGCGAAGTAAACATCAAGGAACTCAAAGAAGTGTTTTCGGTGGAAGCTCTGAACAAAGACTTCTTCAAAAGCTACAAAGCCCAATACGAGAAATTTGCCAAGCATTTGGCTGATGAAAATAATCCATCCAGAGCTAAACTGATTGATTCCGAAAAGGAAACCAAAGACAAGGAAGAAAAACCCATTCGTGATTTTGTCAAAAAACTTTTGGGTAGGATTGTATTCCTTCAATTTTTAGAGAAAAAAGGCTGGATGGGCTGTAATGCCAACACCAAAGATTGGACTGGTGGTATCCCACGATTTATGTATCAATTGTTTGAAGATTTCAGCAAGCCCGAAAAATTCCACAGCCAATGCCTGACCAAGCTCTTTTTTGAAACCCTGAACACCAAAAGACCCAATGATATTTTTGAGGTACAAGGACTCAATGGCAAACTCAACGGTTCTCGTGTGCCTTACTTAAATGGTGGCCTTTTTGAACCTGAGAAAAACAAAGCCACTGTAGAAATTGACTTTCCTTCCGAATTCTTCCAAGAGTTGTTGGAGTTCTTTGACCAATACAATTTCACGATAGACGAGAATAGACCTGACGATCACGAGGTGGGCATTGACCCTGAAATGCTGGGGCATATTTTTGAAAACTTACTAGAAGACAACCGTGACAAAGGTGCTTTCTATACGCCCAAAGAAATTGTTCAGTATATGTGCAAGGAAAGTTTGATTCAGTATTTGCTGAACACTTTCCAAGAGCAAAAGGATATTGAAGCTTTCATCCGCTTTCATTCTGTTTCTCCTTTCTTGGCGGAAAAGGAAAATGCCATTCTGCTCAATCAAAAACTGGATGACATCAAAGTTTGCGACCCAGCCATTGGTTCGGGGGCTTTTCCGATTGGTATGTTGCAAGAGATTTTTGAAGCCAAACGCTTTATTTATCCTTACCTGAAAACCAACCAAGACTTTAAACCTGCCGAAGTAAAAAAGAACATCATCCAACATTCCATTTATGGTGTTGACTTAGAAAAAGGTGCGGTGGATATTGCTCAACTTCGTTTTTGGCTCTCGTTGGTAGTAGATGAATTGAATCCTCACCCATTGCCCAACTTAGATTACAAGATAATGCAAGGCAATAGTTTGTTGGAGCAATACGAAGGAATTGAATTGGGAAATGCTGCATTGTTCAATGAGCCGGAAGTAAAAATCTATCAGGCGAGTATGTTTGAAGAACCTAAATCAGAATATGGGTTCTCCAAAGAAAAGCAAACAGACATAAAGTCTTTGATTGACGACTATTTTAAGGTTGAAGACAAGGAGAAAAAAGTAAGCATACACAAGCGAATTGACAATATCGTAATTGATCATATTGATAAATCCTTGGAGTTTTTTGAGAACAAATTGCTCATTGAAATTGCCACTTATGAAAAGCAATTGGATAAAAAGCTGGAAAGTTTGACAGAAAGCCAAAAACAACAAGTTTTAAGCAAAAGCAAAGAGATTAAGGAAATTGAAAAGCGAAAGAAACACCTAGAAAGTAAAAGTGCAGCACGCAAACGCTTGTTAGAATTCGAAAAAACAGACGAACGCCCTTACTTCTTGTGGCATCTCTACTTTATGGATGTTTTTGAACAAGGCGGTTTTGATGTAATGATAGGCAATCCGCCTTATATCCAACTACAAAAAATGGGCAGAAAAACCGACATTTTGCAAGAGGCAGGTTTTGAAACCTTTGCCCGAACAGGTGATATTTATTGCTTGTTTTATGAAAAGGGATTTTACCTTTTAAAAAAGGGTGGCACTTTGACTTACATTACTTCTAACAAATGGATGCGAGGTGGTTATGGCAAATCACTGCGTAATTATTTCACCAAAGTAAACACTCAAAAAGTATTGAATTTAGGTCCTGGCATTTTTCATAGTGCCACAGTGGATACCAATATTTATGTGGGCAAAAATGAACCCTTTGACAATTTGGTTAAAGGCATTTCTATTGAAAACCGATTTGATATTTCCTTCTTAAAAGATGATGAACTTATACCAATGCGGGATGTAAATGAAGATGCCTGGGTTGTATTGGATGAAGATGATTTGAAAATCAATAGAGCTTTTGAAAAATCAGGCAAGCCACTCAAAGAATGGGGAATAAAAATAAACTTTGGCATTAAAACAGGTTACAACGAGGCCTTTATCATTGACCAAGCTAAGCGGGATGAATTGGTAGCAGAAGACCCCAAAGCTGATGAAGTAATCAGACCAATTCTTAAAGGAAGAGAAATTGAAAGATACTATGCAGAATGGAGTAAGGACTTTATCATTTCTACCTTTCCTGCTAAAAACTTAGACATTAATGAGTATCCAAGTGTAAAGCGTTATTTGGAGAGTTTTCAACCTAAACTAAATCAATCTGGAGAGGAGTATATTAACCAAAATGGGGAGGTTGAAAAAACTAGAAAAAAAACAGTCAATAAATGGTTTGAAACCCAAGATCCAATAGCATTTCAGGAAGAATTCAAAAAAGAAAAGGTGATTTGGAAGCGAATAGGCTCTATTATGAGATTTGCCTATTCAGATGAAGAAATGTATTGTTTGGATAGCACCTGCATTGCCACAGGTGAGAAAATCAAATACCTCACAGCAGTTCTAAATTCAAAAGCAGGCTTGTATCAGCTTTTCAAAACATCACCCCAAACTGGCACAGGCGACCAAATCATAAGCGTTCAAGCATTGGAACCGCTCTTGGTTCATTATCCATCCAATGAAGTGGAGGCCAAATTCAATTTGATGGTAGATTATATTTTGTTCATTAAGAAGCAGAAAGCTCCAATACTTGAAAAAGTATCTAATGAAACCATATCAAGAATTTTTGAAGATGTTGTGGATCAAATGGTATATGAGCTATACTTCGAAGACCATATGATGGAACAAAAAATTGATGTAATGCAATTCATCAATTTTGAGGACATTACTAAACTTTCAAGCGAAAGTGATAGAGTAAATCTCATTCAAAAAAAGTATTACGAATTTAATCAAAAGGACAATGAGCTAAGAAATCGTCTTCTTTTATCCTATACAAGAAGTCCTGATATTATTAAAAGAATCAATGATTTAGTTTCTAAATGAGGCTTCACGAATTACATATCAACAACTTTAAGTTCTTTCCAGAAATAGATATTGAAAGTCCATTATTGTCAATTAATGGCAAAAACCTATTAATCTATGGTGAGAATGGTAGTGGTAAATCTACCATTTACTGGGCACTGTATACTCTTCTCGAATGCAGCATAAAGAAGGACGACAAGGATATTAGAAAATACTTTAAGAAAACAGGGGAAGATAGTCTGGTCAATATTCATTCTACAGGAAGAAGTGACTCATTTATTAAAGCAGTAATCAAAGATAATACTGGAAATTCTAAGACATACAAAGCCTCTAGAAAGTCAAGAGATTTAGCCATTAGGAATAACGCCTCTGCCAAAGAGAGTAATATGGCTTCAGACTTCCTCAACTATAGAGTTTTATTTGGATTACATAATCTAAAACATTCAAAAAGTAACGATTTATTCCAGTGGTTTTTTGAGGAAGTTCTTAATTACGTCAAAATTGGTGACGTACCTTTTTTAGATACCTATGAAAAACTGGTAATTGGTCCAGAGAGATATATCAACTTTCAAGGTGATGAAGTTTATCCTGTAGCCTCTTTAAGAGAACATTCCAATCCTGCTGAAAAACTAAGATATCGTGATTACCAAGCGTTCAAGCAAAGTGTGAATGAATGGAACAATTGGTTCCAAGGATTTTTGGAAAGCATTAGTCTAAAGGCGAATGAAATGATTCAAGAAGACTTTGAATACAATTTCAAATTCGACCTTGGATTGGAAAAATTTAAATTTGAAGTCAGTGAGCAAACCTACACTCCAACAATACCGAAGATATATTTTAAAATTACCGAGTATAATGGCATTAGTAACCCTAAAATAAATAAGCCACATACTTTTCTTAATGAGGCGAAGTGGTCTGCAATAGGATTATCAATTCGCTTAGTAATCTTGGATATAAAACTTTATTCAGCAGATTTAAAGTGCTTAGTGTTAGACGATATGCTTTTGAGCTTGGATATGAGCAACAGAGATATTGTGCTAAATATTTTACTTGACCGATACATAAACGATTATCAGTTGATATTGCTGACACACGATAGGTCATTTTATGAATTTGCAAAGAGGAAAATAGATATAAAAGGAAAGAGCAAGGAATGGATTTATCTTGAAATGTTTGAAGATTTACTATCTGAAATTCCAAAGCCTTATTTCAAACCGTTAAAATCAAGTCTTCAAACAGCAACTGACTATTTCAATCAACACGATTATCCTGCTTGTGGTATTTACTTAAGAAAGCGTATTGAAGAACTTTTAAAAAATTTACTCCCAACAAAATATCGGAAAGAGCCATCAAAAGAAGATCCCAATGTGCAGGTAGATAGGAATTTAAACGACTTAATTAATGCTTTAAAACCCTATTGCATAGAAGAAAATATTGATTATACAGACTTAGCGGAACTCAAAACTTACAAGGATGCTATATTAAATCCATTAGCACACAATGACCTAGACGCTCCATTTTACAGAAGAGAATTAAAAATCCTTATCGTAATTCTCGAAAAACTGGAAAAAATAAAAAGAGGTCAAGTCATTCATCATCCTAATCGAAATATGAATTTCACCTTAAACAAACCAGATGGAACTTTTTTTTCGGTTAGAATGAAAACAAAAGAAAGCGTTGTTTTAATTGAAGAAGACAGTAAACCATTGCGTATTTCAGTTTTTTCAAAATGTAAGGTATCCAGTAAATCAAACAACGGAGCAATTGATGAAAATGAAGAAAACTTTGATACACTAAAAGAAGTCTATGAGGAAATGTGCAGCAGGTTTGGAATAGCTCCAGTTCAAGACATTTCAAGATGTTTTGATTATCACGGAGAGACATTTGACCAAAAAATAAATGCACTATGAAAATGCCAACGCTTCACAGCCACACACATTGTCAAGCCGCACAATCCAACGCTAAAACCAAAGCTTGGCAAAGAGTGTGTCTGTCCCACCGCACTAAAAAATCGACCGACAAACCAACGGACGGAAAAGAACACCGAAGCGATAATCGAGTAGCCCGACCTGAGCCAAATGGCTCAGGTTGAGGCTCTCACACCACCGTACGTACGGGTCTCGTATACGGCGGTTCACTGGATTGTGGGTTGCG
>Ga0008836_100768_pt1 | contig 15843 bp, 10 predicted proteins | sample HotLakConsUCCR28_FD_62214 | JGI IMG/M metagenome (GOLD analysis project Ga0008836, IMG submission 62214) | Hypersaline microbial mat communities from Hot Lake, Washington, USA - Hot Lake Consortium UCC-R28 (Hybrid Assembly) ... | reverse complement strand
TTCCACGCATGGGACGCAAGAACCGGTTGGGCGCAAGACAGCGCGAGGAGCTCTGGGGCATCTTTGCCGAAGTGCGCCGACAAATTCGCGCCAAAGCCATGATGACATCGGCCGACCTGTTTGCCATCGTCACCGAGCATTTTCGCGAACGGACGGAAAAGCCCTACAGTCACATCGTCGTCGATGAGGCGCAGGATTTGGGCGTGGCGGAACTTCGCTTCCTCCAGGCGATCGTTCCAAACGTCTCCGATGCCCTGTTCTTCGCCGGCGATATCGGCCAGCGGATTTTCCAGCAGCCCTTCTCCTGGAAGGGGCTCGGGATCGATATCCGCGGACGGTCTTTCACCTTGAAGGTGAACTACCGCACGTCGCACCAGATACGCCGCATGGCTGACCATCTTCTGCCCGAGAACGTGCGCGACGTGGACGGTGAAGCCGATGACCGAAAGGGCACGGTCTCGGTTTTCGATGGCGTGGAACCGGTGGTGGTGATTGCGCCGGATTGGGAGGCGGAGAAGGAAGCGGCAGCTGCGTTTTTGCAGGGCCTGATTTCTCAGGGCATCTTGCCTGGCGAGATCGGCATTTTTTGCCGGTCCAATGAACAAATCGGTCGCGCTGCGGAGATCGCGACCTTGGCGGGTCTCAAGACAGTCTCATCCCTGACGAGCTCCGGCGCTGAAGACGCCATCCTCATCGGCACCATGCATCTGGCCAAGGGGCTTGAGTTCCGCGCCGTGCTGATCGTTGGCTGTGACGAAGGCGTGCTGCCATTGCAGTCCCGTGTGGCCGATGTGGCGGACGAATTCGAACTCGATGAGGTCGTGTCGACGGAACGGCAGTTGCTCTATGTCGCCGCAACCCGTGCGCGGGACCAGCTGTTCATCTCTGCGGTCGAACCAGGGTCCGAATTTCTCGATGATCTGGTCGCAGTCTGATCACGGATCGGGAAGGCGGTATGGATCGCGCATCCCTGGTACTGCGGGGTGCATTTGGGTTTCCAGCGACGCAATTGGCCAACCTCGAATCTGCGATTCACATTTCGAAAGAATCGATTCAATTTTATGAAGTAACGGGGGGAATACAGGATTTGAACAACAACTTGGGCCGCATGGCATTGAGGAATGAAAGCCATAATTGAACTCTAGGCAGCCAATTGAGTGACAGCCAACAGTGCCACTATGGCAATCTATACCAGCACGCTCATCCAGACAATAAAAGGCCAAAGCGGTCGATGGTGGAGTTCGTCTCTGCCAGAGCCGCCAGCATGTTCGGTCTCGCTGCCATCGCCGCCTTGTTTCGAAACCCACGACGATCTCGTCACGCGCCCTATCGCGATGTTCCTTCAGGCGCATCGCCTGATTGGCTGATATCCCCTTGCAGGCATACTGGCCTTCACTCGGCTCGCGTCTGATGGTCATCAACACTCCCGCGACAAAGCCATGCTTGTGGCGCTTCAGCAAACGTCGTTTCCAGAAGAATCGCGGATTGCTCATGTGGAATCGAATTTCACGCAATCGGAATCGCGGCAGCGTAAATTGAGACAAATCGAGTTGATTGGCCCGCAACTCGATTCGACGCGGCTTCAATCAAGCCAATGTGGATCGCCTTGCAGGCATGGTGTTCTCAATCACATTGCTTCACCAGCACGGTACATTCAATTTTTTTGTCCCTTCTGCTTCGCTGGCGGGCGCGGGTTCCGTCGTAAAACTCTAGAGCGGTACGGACTGGAAATGCGTGGTTCGCCTCGGAGCCAAGCGCAACCACCATTCGCTCAGGAATGGGTTGGGCCTTCTGAATCGAAAATAGGTGATCCCGAATCGAAGGAAGCGAATTCAGAATCGCCCTTCGGTGACCGTGAATCGATATTTTTGATGTCAGAAACGAATTTCAGGAACCCTGAAACGAAATGGAAAGAGCAGGAATCGATTTTCGGGTTTTCTGAAACAGGATTTCTGAATGCAGAATCGAAAAACTGGAGATCGGAATCGGACCGGCGCCACAGAGAATCGCAGTTTCAGAGCCGGGTTTCGCCATCCTCATGACCTTGACCAGCACCGTGAATGCCCAGAATCTGGCGCACCTCATCCCCTGACATGATCCCCGCAGAATTGAGACGGCTCGCAAGCGCCATCAGCTTCGAGCCTTCCCTGTCCAGCAGTTCGCGAGCCATGGTTTCCGCCGTCATCAGACGGGCGTTGACCTTGGCTGCCAGCTCCCTATCAAGCGTCAGCACATCGAAGCCCCTCACCGTGGCGCGGTAAAGCAGTGGCTGCTGTTCCGCAAAACCGAGGCTGGTCTCAGCATCAAGCGCAATGCCGGTTGCCTTGGCGAGGTCACTGTCTTCGCCACCGCCCGATCCGGCGAGCGCTTCGCCGATAACCATTTGCTCGGCCACCCTACCTGCCAGGGTGGCCGCCATCACTCGGGTTAGCCAGTCTTCAGTCTGCGCAAGATGGCCATAACGATTGACAACCACTTGCCCGACGCTCCCGATGCCCAGGGTTACGGACTCGACCTCGCCGATTCGGAGCAAGCTGAAGGCCATAGCATGACCCGATTCATGAACAGAGACACGCCAGCGGAGATCATCCGACATGGTCATGCGGTCTGCATCAAGCGCCTGCTCGATATCAGCCCATGCCAGGTCACGCTGGCCCCGACGGGCCTTCTGACGTGCTTCTCGGACGATGCGCTCAACGTCCGCGCCAGTTCGACCGATTGCTAGCAGCGCCAAGGCTTCGAGTCGCAGGGACGATGATGGTGAGTGGTTTGCGTCAGACATGAGCTTGTCCTTTTCTGGTTGTTGCGCCCGCGGCGGATGATGCCTTCGAATTGATGGGTGTGTTGGCGGTGGGGTCTCGCGCGGAAGCTTCCCGTTGCGGTTCAGCATGAGCGGGAGCGGTGGCAAGAACCGCGGCAAGGTCGGACCCGAGATGATGAGCGAGAATGCCGGCCAGAGCCTGGACATCGGGAGGCGGGATCATGACATGCCTCTCTAGACGGCCTGACCGAAGAAGCGCTGCATCAATCTTGTCCGGGAGATTCGTCGCCCCCACCACAATCACGCCTTCGGATTTCAATGCTCCGTCGAGAAGCTCGAGCAAGCGTGTGATGAGAGTGCTCCAGTAGTCGTCATCGCGCTTGCCGCGGCCACTACCTCTGCTGCCAATGGCATCAATTTCATCGATGAAGACGATACAAGGTGCGGTTTCTCGTGCGGCTTCAAAAACAGCCGACATGCGTTTGAGAACATCGCCAAGATACCCGGGCTCAAGCCACGACGCGACTGACGTAACGATCAAAGGCACCTGCAAGGTGTTGCACAAGGCTCGGGCAAAGGTGGTCTTTCCCGTCCCCGGGGGACCTGAGAGCAGCATTTTTGCGCTCATCTCATCCCAGCCGATTGCCCCCTCCCGCCAAAGCGGCAGGTCGTCCTTCAGATTGAGCGCCCAAGCTCTGGCCTCGCCATAGCCGGTGAGCGTTTCCACACTCAGCGTAGGGCTCACGCGGACTGTCGATGATGCGGCGCTGACAGTGCCGACTTTGCCGGTGACTGCATCCGTGTGTTTTTCGCTTGCTGAGGATTCGGGTTGGATGATGTCAACGGAAATCGGTTTGGTATTCCTCTTGGCCGACGACTTGGCGCTTCCGTTCCAGCGGCCGGTCTTGTCCGACTCGTCATCAGCACCCTCGTCTTCACCGTGTGCGGCAGCCAAGGCCACAAGAGTTTCCAGGATCGCCTCCAGCCCGCGGCCTGGCTTGACGGCCAGGGCCAGATCGTCGAGGCAAATATGGGACGGATTGAAAGCCATCGCCTTCATCCGGTCGAGTGATGCTCTTGGCTGGATGCCGCAACAGATTTTCAGGAGGTCGGCGACGAGAGCCAAATCGATGCCCTGACATTCAAAGACGATGTCGGCTGCGGCGGCAAACTGCGGCCTGACAACCGCCGATGTCTCGTCCGCAATGACCACCGGTACGGACTCACCGAGCAGTGAATTGCTCAGTTGTCGCCTCAGCGTTCTGTCCGGGACACCGGTGCTGGCACGACCTGACGCAGTGACCACCTTGCGGCGGAGCTTCTCGGTGCGGGACTCGCGGAAATGGGCAGACAGTGCCGATCCACCGGCCATGTCTTTCAGTGACGCCCAGAAGGGAACAATGAGCGAATCTTCCAACATCAGTCCCAGCTGTCGTTCGAATCCCGAGACGGGGATTCTCAGCAAGACGACCGGATTGGGCCTCTGCAGAACTTCGCGAAGAGCTCCGAGTTCGGCATGCCGGGCACTGACAGAACGCGCCACCAGCAGGGCCATCGCGACATGAACAGAAACGGGCACCGGCAGGAAATCACGCACCAGTCCCAGCATCAACTGTGTTTCCCGATGGTATCCTTTGGTGGCGCTGGCAGCCTCCATTCTCGACGCCTTGCCTGCCTCGGCCACTGCCTCACTCCAGGGGTCGGCAGTCGTCTGGTCGTCAAACTCATCGGTGTCTTCACTCGCCGGCCCGCACTTCAGCGCCTTGGCAATAAGGCGACGAGCGCTGGTGCGGTCACCTGCCAGCATCGCCATCCCTTTGGCGGAAATGCTCCACACGGTGCTATGGGTCTTTTCGTCTTCGATGTGACGCGAGTTGAGGAGACCAGCACCGGTTGCGTGGGCGTAAAGGTCGAGGACCGCCAGTCGGCGGATGCGCCGCAGAAGGTAACGGGTGATGCGCTCAGCGATCGGGTCCATCACGCGTCCTCCCTGTCGTCGGCTGTGGCAGCAGAGAAAGTCTCCTCAAAGCCGTCGGGAAGATACTTGCGGTTTCCCATCAACCAGTCGCGGACGACGAGACATGTCGGGTCGCCCTCATCGCACAATTTCAGGAGCCGTCCTCGCGGGATTGACAGCATGCTCTGCAGACTGACGCCTCGACGCTGAGCTGAACGGATGGCGATCCGAACGACCATCGCGACCTGGGCAGCATGGTCATCGTCAGTCCACGGTCGCGATGTTCCGACCAGTTCAGTGGCCAAGGCATCGGCCGCGGCCGCATGCTCAGGAGACAGCGCCAGTCCGCGCTGCATCATGATCTGATTACGTCGCAATTGACGGCTGTCGGGCTTCGGTGCCGTTGAAGGAATGGGTTTCGGGAAGAGAACGATTGGTGTGGTCATGGCAAGGGTCTCCGTGCGCCCGACCGGTCACGGTCAACGCGTTCAATTGAAAAATGGGAAGCTGATGGGTGGTGCCGAGAGCGCTACTGTCGCACTGGCACTCTGGCGAAGCCCAGCTTGATCAACCTCGGCTCGTTGTCGATCGCTGTGACAGCACATTCGCCAGCGGCCTCGGCTTCCTCGTCATCAGGCTCTGTCTCTTCGTCTGCCATTGTCACGGGCGGCATTGGATCGCCGCGCCGGTTGGATGGCCGAGGAAAAACCTGGCGAGCCTGCTCCCAATTTTTGTTGATGCGCGCATCGAAGCGCGTCTTGAGGAGCCCAATCGCCTCGCCGGCGCCCGAAACTTCGAAGAGGTGGTCGAGATGCGAAAGGGGCCAGACTCCGCCCTCCACATCGCACTTGCGGTCATCCGCACTCAGGATCACGACCCGCACCTCTTCGGCCACCAGGCGGCGATGCTCTTTGTACAATAGGTCCGGTACGACAAGGGCTGCCGCCAACATGCGGGTCTTGAGATCGTCGATTCTCGTGCTCTCATACGACAGGAGACTTCGCTTCACATCGACGACGTGCGCCAGCTTTGTCCGCCGATTGAGAATAAGAAGGTCAGGTGTGTAGGTTTTGCGGCCACCGTGGTCGGCATCCAGTGTCAACGACCGATAATGCTCGGGCGCATTCTTCTCGACCAATTGCAGCGCTGCTGGCGTCACCGGCATGCGCAGATTCTGGGTCAGCACCACCAAGTCCGGATTGCATCGGGCAATCATGGCAAGGCCGCGCTCCAGCAGCCGCCCTTCGTGGCCCGGGATGGACCGAAGGATAGTGCCGACCTCTGCAAGGCCGCCAGAGAGGGACTGTGCGAGTGCATCGGTGGACAGGCAGGAGGCAATGACCTCATTGATGAGGCCGTCGAGCCGTTCCCTCAAATCATGGCAATCGGCGGAACAGGTGTAGAGAGGCGCAGTCGTCGTCTTGAGGATGCTCTTGTTCATGGGGTAACTCCTGTTGAGGAGCGATGACGGCAGCATCTAGGCAGACACGGAGGTTCGAATGCGGAAATAATTTCCGCATGGGCTGCCCCAAGCGGGCAGTCAAACCGTCGATGTCTACGAGAGGCTGGGCGTGATCGCTGGTAGTGAAAACGATCAGGCGCGGGGGAGAAAATCGGCTTCTGGAGACAGGTCACCAGTTAGCCGACGACGCTGTCGCGATCGGGTTTCAACAGGAGAGCGGTGCGAATGGGCTTCCCCATTCGGAGAGATAACGGTAAGGGTCAACATAGCCTGGGCCTTCTAGTGCAAGGTTGCGGGTCAGGCCCTCGTTTGATGTTAGCGCATCGGCGAGGGCCGCTAAGTGACTGCAGAATATGATCTTCTGCCGACCACCCAGACATAGTCCGGGGTTCGGTTCCCGGCAAGTCAATTGGAACACTTCCGGAACAAGAGCACTGATATGGTTAACAGCGCACGCGGCCCGTTCATACAGTCGGGCGAGATAACGCCCTCGACAGTGTCGCCTAACGAAGGACGGGAAGCGGACCTTGATTGCGGCGAAAACGAATGGCCGGGGATAGGCCGGAAGCAGTCCGACGGGTATTGCGCGACGGGTGATCGAGAACGGACTTTGGCATCCGCCCTAGTTTACGTGGCCGGTCGCGCACGCTCCATGGCATGCGCCAGCGCTGAGCCCATATGCCTCAGGGCGGGGAGGCCACAAGTGGCCAAGGTCGGCCACTGTAAATGTCAGGGTGTCTCGGCTCATCCTCCGTGGCCCCATATTCCTGCCAGATCGTGTCAATGCGGGTCAGGTAGTCCACCGCGAACACCGCCTGGTCCTTGTCGGGAGACACCGTCAATGCGAACAACTCCCGCCGAAGCGCGGAAGCGTTGCGCGGCCTCAGCTCATAGGACGTTCCGTCAGGGTTATGCGGCTCTTTGGTGTAGATCATCTCCTGTACACCGCGTTCTCCCTGCCGACGGATGACCTGCTGCCCCACAAGGGATCGTGCCGCGGCCAGCAAGCCGTCGACGGAGGAGGTTTTCAGAAGAACGGAGAAGACGAGCGCTTTCGCTCTGTCGGAGCGAGCTTCGGCCAGTCTGTCGAAGAGGTAGGTCTCATCGCCGTCTGCCATGGCGTAGGCGAGCTGTTCAGTCAGCAGGAAATGGCCCGAGCTCAGGTCGAAGTCTTTCCCGAGGTCTCCCTCGGCTCCCTGGAGAAGGAGGTCCATAGCCGCGCGGAAGCCGAGTTTTCGTACTTGGTCGAACCACTCATGCTCCGACAGCATGTCAGGAAATTTGAGGGCAAACTCACGCAACATATGCGCCCGTGTTTCGACATCCAGGAGCCTGAGCTGGGGCAGAATATCTCGGATACGCCACCTCGAAAGGTTCTTTTCAGGTACGAGCGCCAACGCATCAAAAACAGAATAGGGGCGGTCGGTGTTCGGAAACACTTTCAGCCAACCGAACATCGCGTACGATGTCTGGTCGTCCCACCACCTATCCTCCTTCTCGGCCAAGACTTTTCCGAATTCTTGAAGCACTAAGTCGGCCGGAGGCAGCAGACCACCCACGATCATTCCGTTGAACAAGTCGAGTTTGGTGTGAGAGGAGACCTCGACCCCCGCAATCTTTGTCATCAACTCTGGTCGGGCTATATGCGGCATGACGACGGCAATGGCGGCCATCGCCACGGCACGCCCGTGTGGCGGCTCGGCCGAAGCTAGTTCCGCAGCTACGTCAAGCATGCTCTCGGCAGCATCAATCGACAATTCAGGCTGGCTTGACCTTCTTTCACGTGCAGATTGGGCGCGATCCAGATCGGGCCATACATTTGCACGCTTCTCCAAGAGAGCCGGCATAGCGATGAGGCGAAGTGCGATGGCCGCGTCATAGCCAAACTCGGGATGCCGCAGCAAGGACTTTGCAACCTCGTATGCCTCGTCGGAGCCGATCTCGTAGAGCGCCTGCCGATATGACAAGGCATGAGAGGTGCGCCATTGGTTTAGAGCCTCCTGGTCACGGCCCTTCGTGGCCAACTCCTTGAGTGCACCTCGCTGATTGAGGTCCTCGTGTAGGAATGCCGAGACCCACTTCATTTCTGACGGGTCCGGCACCCGCCGCATGGCATCCACCACCTCCGCCATGTCGTGCCGTGACGGTGGTCCGGACGCCATCAGGCAATCCGCCCAGCTGTTCAGCGCTTCAACGAGCTTGCGGCGCGCTTCTGCCGGAATGTCGTCCATGCGCTCGTTCGTGCCGTGCTTGCCGTGGACGGTGATGAGGTCGGCGAGTGCCTCGATATCGCTCTGGTTCTGGATGGCCGAGAATGACGCGATCGCTTCGACGAACGCCTCGGGCCGCGTAGCTGATATCTTGTCTCGCAGCAGCTCCAAGGGGGCATATTGCTGCGAAGTCGGCATGCCGTTCGCATAGATTTGGGGCTTGAGCGCCAGGAATTCACGTATCATCCGCGAGATGATGCCGGGTCCCGCCAGGAATAGTGCGCCGCCGGTGCGCTCATCAACCTTCGCGCTACCATCGATGATGTTCGTGAGTTCCGCGGCCTCGCTGACTGGCTGGGGCGACAGATAACCCTGTACCCGGAAGGGCAATGAGAGGTCGGACAGAATCCGATCCTGCAACGCCGTTGCAACGACTGCAGGAAACGCACTTGCGGCCTGATGGAACGCGGCCCTTGTATTTTCGGCATGGAGGTCCAACTTTTTGTCGCGCAGGATGCCTTCGAGTTCGGCGGCGTCCCCGGTAATCTGGGCCTTGCGGGTACAGCGCGCAAAGCTGCGGGGAGCGCTTGGGTTTGCCTTGGCATCCTCCTCCTGCAGCGCTCGTAAACGCCTCAGGACGTGCTTTGCCGTTAATCCGTCGAAATAGTCCCGTTCGGCGACGCGTTGCCAAACCGCATCCTCCGCGCCATCCAGCACTTCTGTAGCTTGCCGGGGTGCGCCGCGGAAAAGCAACGCCTCGATTGCTTCGGACTTGACCTCGACGCTGAGGTCCCGCTTGGCGAGGTCGAGCGCTGTCTCCAGCGCTTCCATGCCCCCCCCGAAGATCAAACCTGACACGAGTCTTTCCCGAACACGCTCCTCCAACTGCTCGTAATCCTTCTTCAGGTGATCTCCGAAAACACTCGGACGGATACGGTCACCGAGGTGGAGAGCTTCACGTTGGATTTGGTCATTAGAGTTGGATACGAGCGGCCAAACAAGGTCAGCAAAATCAGCACGGCCCGTCTTCATCATGAAGCCGACGGCCAAATCCACCTTATCGGCTTGGTGCCAAGCCCGGGCAAAAGCCTGCACCTCGGCTGAGACCACGGCCCAAACGGCGTCTCCTGTCCGATATACCATTTCCGCCGCGAGCATGGGTCCGACCGACATCGCAAGTCTTACCGCCTGGGCGACGATGGCGGCACCAGATGCATCCATCGCAAGACGCTCGCATGCAAAGAGAATAGCTTCTTCCCACAGCCGATCATTGAGAAGCTCCTGGGCGAAACTGCTCTCGAGGCCAGCGTCCTTGGGAAGGTCACGCATTCTTGCCTCGACATGACCGGCGGCGTACCACTCCTGAAATTGCTGGTGCTGGAAGGCGTAGGTGTCGCCTTCGCCATGTACCAGCACATGGGTAGCGACGAGGGTCTCCAAGACGCTGGCTGGTTCAGGGGCGTTCTGGACCAGTCCTTCGGACAACAACTTGGCGTTGGTCGCCTTCAGGGACTGTCGTGCTGCCGTGTCATCCAGCGCTGTAGTCCGCGCTTGCATCATGGCAACAGCCAGGTCACCCAGATAACGCCGGTGTTGCCCCAGCATGCTTTGTCGGAGTTGCTCGGCGCGTTCGGGAATGTCTTCATGCTGTTTCACCAGCAGCGCAATCGTGCCCTCCTTGGACGTGGGGAGTGCGCCGGCATCTCCAACCTGCAGGAGGGCCTCAAGATAAAACGGGATTCGAGCGAGGTCACGGACACCAGAGGTCCTGCGAACGCGGTCCAACAAGTCCTGCCCGACACTTCCGTGCCTTGATGTCATCTCCTCCTGCTGCTCGTCGGAGAGCGACTCGACGTGAATCGTCCGCGCAACGAACGGCACCGCAGCGGCCTGCGGGCGGGTGGTAATGCAGATAACGAGGAGCGGAAATTCACGCCTGAGCGCCCGCATGGTCTTGATGAGCGCCAGCCGCGCGGCCGGTGTTACCTCGTTCCATCCATCTAGCAGGAACGCTATTTCGCCGTGCGACGCGAGGAACTTGAGATGATCTGACCGGATTCCCGTAAATGCCTGACGAGCGGCCATCCACGCAAAGAGGTCGTCAACGCTATGGCCGACTTCGGCGAGAGGGACCAACAATGGCAGCGGTCCGCTTTCCAACAGTGTAGCACCGAGCTGTACCAACGTGGTCGACTTGCCCTGACCCGGTTCGGCCACAAGGTCGAGGATGCCACACGACCGGAGTGCTGCGGCCATTTCGACGTGAGTGAATGACCTGCCCCGGGATGAGGCCGCTGTCAGGTAGAGTGAAACAGCATGGGCGGGACCCTGTTCAGAAAATGTCTCTATGTGGCGCTGAGCTGCCGAACGCACCCTTTCAAATAAGGCTGGCAGGCCCTCCCTCTCTGGAAGACCAAACTGCTTGCGGAGATATCCAAGGGCTTCCGCAAGCTCTGCGCCCATGGGCTCCACCCGAGCGCGACCACCCGTGAGCAGTTGTTCAAACGCCCTTTCCTCCGCGTCCTTTTTCCATTTGTGGAGCAATTCCACCGGGAATGCCTTTTCGTCATGGTCGATCTGGTGAGCGTGATCGCTACAGAGCCAGATACCATTTTCCGGCGCTTTCCGTTCTTCCCGGGTCATCCGGGCGTCGTAACGCGCGAAGCCCTCCGAGGCAGCCGTGATATGCGCCGCAACGCCGATGTTCATCGTGCCGGAACCGCCTTTTTGCGGGCCGACAGTCGGTTTGGTACACACCGGGTTGGAGCATAGCCATCCAACACGTTGGGCCATGAGCCGCTTGGTCGGTTCAGTGAAATTGTCGCGCTGACTTTTGCCGGAGGACGCAACTGAGGTGGATGTCGTGGTGGTTACTTCGGAACTGACGCTCATGATCAAATCTTAGCGCCGTCCGGGCCAGCGTCAAAGAACAATGAACACATAAAACACAGGCGCTCCATTCGTCTTGAGCACTGACGCTGCCCGGCAGATCGGATACACGGCTGCCACTGACTACGCTAGTGCTGTATCTTCGACTTGCGACTGGCTTCGAAGCATGGCTCCCGAAGGCTGGCAGATGTCGTTTCCCGTCCTGGCGTCCTACGCCATTCCACTGTTCGACTATGATGCTGAAGACCAGTTTCACACGGGATGATGAATCGGGCTAAAACCGGACCAATCCGGATCGACTAAGTACGACGGCTTTCATGCATAAAATCACACACCAATAGATTGTTGAAATAAATAAAATACCCTCCAAGTCACGACTATGTATGAAAATCTATGAATATTGATGAATTTCGCGTATTAATTCATGTTTTATCCGCATTGAATTGGACAATACATAAGACATATAATAATAACCGATTTGCTACAACCATTACTATTGGGATGCAATAGTTAAGTCTGCAATAATGCAGACGTTGTCAGTGAAAGGGTTTTATCATGGCTTCAATCGACCGACAGGTGCAGCGCGCAGGTGCTGCACAGCAGGCAAAGGAAACGCGCAAAAAGGTGAGCGCGACAACGAAGAAAAAGGTACGCGAGATTGTCGTGCCGGTGGCAAATGACCTATCTCTTGCGCCAGAGGTGCAGGAACGGCTGGACGAGATCGTCGCGGAAATTGTCTCTGTGCACCGCAGGACTACCGGTCAGGTCTTTGATGTCGGGAAGTGGATGGCCGAGGCAAAATCGCTTCAGCCTGAAAAGCGATATGGTCGGTGGCTCAAAGAGAGTTGCGGCTACTCAGTGCGGTCGGCCTGGAGTTTTATTTCGGTTCACGAGCGGCTTAGTGATTACCGCGCGCGTCTCGAGAAGCACGCTCTCGGAACAACAGCCCTGTTTGATCTCGCCACGGGCGAGCCCGATCAGATCAACGCCGTGCTCGACAAATTTGATGAGGGCAAGCGCCTGACGGGTGGTGAGATCAAAGCCATTGTCAGCAAAAAGGAACCGGAAGCCGAGGATGCCGATCCCAGCCAGATCGGCGGCAGATCAGGCCTCCTGAAAATGGTTGAAGCCAAACGTAAACCGACCATGGCTGATTTTCATAGACTAACGGCTGCCGTCCTCGGCGGAGTCGAGAGGGCTGTTGCACGGTTTCACGACGGAAAGCGGATCGTCATGTCGACCCTTGCCAATGAAGTGGAAACAGATGCAAGGCATGCATCTGATATTTTCAAGGACCTCGCCGTCCCTCTCGCTCCAAACGGCTATATGCCGAAAGCCAATCTTCAGCATACCAGTCTTGGAGTGTTAACCGGTTGGGGTGCCGTCCAGCACAGTCTCTACCGATTGGGTGGCGCAGGCTCATGGCCAGCGCGCGATGAGATGGAGAAATGGGTCGTGGAGGTCGCACACCCAGCCCTGCGTTTCGCGGTGCATGGAGACCCTTACGTGATGAGCTCAAAGCCGTCCGATCCTCACAACATCGTCGCTGCTGAAGCAGACGGAAACGTCAAGGAGAACGATGAGCCAATGCTCGACAGGGAAGATGCCGACGAGACGACCCCAAGCGTCTCCGAAGCAGAAATGGATGCAGCACTCAACAGTCTGATGGCGGGCACCAGTGCGCCAGTGACTCCGAGCCTGCCGAGGTAGCCGGTTACCGCAATTTGACGCATGGCGCGTGATCTATTGCCCGATCCCCAAAAGCCCCACTTCATCCGTGGGGCTTTTCTCTGTCTGGTCAGGCCTATGGACACACGGGCCTCTATTTTTCTTTGTTCCGTCGCCTGGCGCTCGCCAACTTATCGAAATCCAGGCCCCGGAAAACGGAGAAATCAATCTTTGGATTTAACGGCAAGTTGGCAAACAGCTCTGCTTCCGATTCAGTGAGCGTTTTCCACCCATACTTATTGTGGTCGTCACCGGTGACTGCATGCCCTGCCTGCATTCGCCTTTCCCGCTCCCCGATCTTCTTCTCTTCACGGGCTTGCGTGATGTAATCCCCGCGCATGGAATGGAACCGTTCGCCAGGCGAATCCTTGATGCCCGCCCTGTCAAACAGTCGACGCATATATTGCGAAGCGGTTTTTGACGGATCAACGAGATTCATGAGTTGCGGGAACAGGAATCGGCCACCTTGTTTTCTGGCCCACTCGACATATCCAATCTCGACCAGGAAATTGTGCAGGACGAAATACCGTCCGCTTTCTGATGTCTTGATCGGACGTCGGGTCCACTTTCCATTTATCTCGACAAGGCCGTGCGCTTCAGCAACCCAAATGCCCTCGAACTTTTCCTTGATGTCACTGCCAACAAGATGCGCGAGCAGACCCAGACGGCGGCTGGTCAGCAATCCAAGCGGAGGAAGCATGACGTCGTCGATATAGGGCGACTGGACGCAAGTCCGGAAAAGCTGGGTCAGCTTCTTTGAAGACAGCGGCTCGGCAGGAATTTTATCCCGGGCACTTTTTGGATATTTCAGCGCCACGTTCTTCACGGGGTTATCAAAATCGTATCGTGGGGCTGCGTCGCTGAACACAGGCTTGATGACACCCATGTATCCGTTCTGCATCGTGGACTTCGCCAGCCTTCCCTTGCTGTAGTCCCGATTGCTGTCGATGATGTCCATTGCCGAAAGATTCGGCGGCCGATGCTTTTCCTTTGGTGGCCAGAATTTGATCAGATTGATAAAAGCCTGAAGGTCGGTGGGTGTGTAGCGATCGATGGGATGATCCCCGATCAGATCGATGAAGAGGGTCAGGCGCGTTTCCGCAGTGCCGATGTCCGGGCTCGCCTCTCCCATTTCCTCAACCCTTTGAGCGAGGTATGCGCTTGCTGCTTCACTGAACAGCGGCTTAGTGGATGGATCACGCTGGACGTTTCTCCGATCCTTGTCGGCTTCTGTTTTCACTTTCGAATTGATGAGCCCGCTTCGAGCGCTGATCTTGCCCCCGGTTCGAGAGATGTTGTCGGATGGCGGTGTTAGGACCGAAACAGGATCGTTCTGGAATCTGTCGACCAGTCGCTCGGCCAACAATTCGGCATTGTCGCCAAGCTTTTTGTCGTAGTCTTTCCCAGCATCCTTGCGCGCCTTCTCCTGACCAATTTTCACAAGCCCACGCATCATTGCGAAGTGGCTCTCCTGATCATTTGTCAGTTCGGGCACCGATCCGCGGATGTCATAGAGCGCCGATTTCAGGAGCATGGTGACGGCCAACAACGCTCGCTGGCTCGAATCCACTTCAGTGGAAGCGTCCCTCTCCGCAAACCCGAGCATGTCCTCCATCAGCGGCCAGAATTCCGTTTCATCGCCTGCAGCCATCGCGATCCCGATCTGTTTGAACTTCTGTCGTGCTATGGCCGCCAATTGATCGGCGACCCTTCGAGCTTCGGCCTTGGGGATGACACCCAGACCGATCCTAATGGGTCGATTGCAATCTGGGGCGATCTTCTTGGGCAGTCGCATCTGAAACATGTAGGCCGAACCGGTTTTGATCAGGTAAAGACCGGGCGAGGAACGGCGGCGGGCCTTTTTGCCCTGCTTCGCGGAAATTATTTCCGCTTTCTCAGATGATACACCCGACGATTTGCGGAACGATACAATTCGAGTTTCTGACATTTGGAACAACCCTTGTTTAGGGCGGCCCGCTTCAAAAAAACCTTATCTATCAAAAACTTGGGAATGTCCGCTTTGGGTGCCCCGAGGGGCTGGCGGAGAGAGAGGGATTCGAACCCTCGAGACGGTCTCCCGCCTACACACTTTCCAGGCGTGCGCCTTCGACCACTCGGCCACCTCTCCGCATATCCGTCTGACGGGCAAGTACCCGGACATGCCGGCCGCTGTCAAGGCGGTCGCCCTGACGGAAAAGCCGGCGTTGTTGTCGCCGCTTGTCTCCGGTCCGGATCGAGCGGCACTATAGCCAAGACGCTCCTCTTGGCAACCGCTATTTGGCGGGCTCAGGCGACAATCTTGGGCTTGAGGGGCTGCGGTTCGGCTCGGATGCGCAACGAGGGGCAGGAGGACGCGGTTTCGCCCCTTGGGCCAGGGCCACTCCAACCCCCAGGGCGTTCTGGCAATTCTGCTCCTTGTGCGCGCGGCGGTGGTGGCTACCAGCCATTGCATGAATGTTTTGAGGGCTTTATGTCAGGGATGCGGGTGATGGGCACGCGGCCGGCCCGGGACCCTAATGCCTGTCGCGTTCAAACGGATTGGTTTGAACGATAACGACATGCATTCATTCAAGATGTTACAGCGACCTTTGCGCATCCAGTTGGATGCGCGGCGCTGTAGGCGCAACGGAGGATTTGCATGCGGTTCGTGGCACGGGTGGTGAGCATGATCTTTCTGGTGTTCGCGGTGATCGCGGGGCTGGTCGACGCCATACAGTCCGTTGCCGCGGAGCAGCCGATCCTGACCCCGCTGATGGAGGCCTGGTCGAGCAACAGTCCCGACACGCTGGCGCTGTTGGAGGGCCTGTTCCAGACTCATCTGCCGGCATGGGCCTGG
>Ga0008836_100766_pt1 | contig 15859 bp, 8 predicted proteins | sample HotLakConsUCCR28_FD_62214 | JGI IMG/M metagenome (GOLD analysis project Ga0008836, IMG submission 62214) | Hypersaline microbial mat communities from Hot Lake, Washington, USA - Hot Lake Consortium UCC-R28 (Hybrid Assembly) ... | reverse complement strand
TCCTTTGAAAGGAGAGGAATCAGAGTCTTGTCAAACCTCTCCTTGAGAAGGAGAGGTGCCGCAGGCGGTGAGGTTTCCCACATGCCAAAACTCCACTTCTGAATCTGGATGAGGTTTAGTGATGCGGCGGCGCGCACCTGAAATTCAGCCCTTGCGGGACCGCCTAACAGCGGCGGGAAAGACCAAAATGGCGATCGTCGGCGCGGTGATGCACAAACTCATTCGCATTGTCTATGGGGTGCTCTCATGGGGACAAGCATATGACCCTCAGAAGTTGTTGCCATCGACATCAACCCCAGAAACCGCTTGACACCCTTACCCCAACACAGTATCTACAATCATTCATCAAACCGTTTGGTACTTTATTTCCAGGCTCATCCCTAAGGGCTGTCAACAAACATGAGGGCAGGGTGGCGAAATCGAGAATCAATTTCTTTGACTGTGACCTGGCTCGGCGTCCCCTGACGGCGCATGTCGAGGGCTGGTTAGTAATCGCTGGCCCCGAGGGAGTAGAGCATCTGCCGCTCGGAGTCGGTCAGCCCCAAACAGCCGCTGATCTGCATCCCTTCGTAGGGGCGATCAACGCGCAGTTGGCCCTGGGGTTCGCCAGCGGTGACTGACCACAGACTGATCTCGCCATTTTGGCTGGCACATACCAGTGACTCGCCATCGGGGCTGGTGCTGACATGCCACAGGGGTTCCGCATTCGGGGTGAAGGTCGCCCGGCAGGTGCGGCTCTCGACTTCCCAGAGGGAGAGGGTTTGCGTGTCGCTGGTGAGGGCGATCGGGTGTTGCTGCGGGTCTAAAGTGATCTCGTGAATGTAGGCGTCGTTTTGCTGCCAGTGGTCGATCTGCTCGCCCGTGGCGGTTTGCCAGGTTTGTATGGTGCCGTCGTAACTGCCGCTGTAGAGGCGGCTGCCATCCGCCGAGAGGCACAGCGTATGCACCCGCCGCCGATGCCCCGACAGGGTAAAAACGGCTTCGCCTTGGCAGTTCCAGGCGCGAATGGTGCGATCGCGACTGCCACTGTAAACTCGCTGCCCATTAGGCGCAAAGGTCAGTGTCATCACCTGGTCCGCATGCACCTGGGTTTTCTGCCAGCGAAAGATCCGCTGCGACAAATCCCACAGGGCCACGGTACCGGTAGCATCTCCGGCGGCAAGGAGGGTGCCGTCCGGGCTGAAGGCAAGGGCCGTCACCGCTTTGGGAAGCTGCATTGGCCCCTGCAGCCAGTCTCGGGTCTGGCGATCCCACAGATGAATTTTGCCAGCGGCGGTGCCCACCGCCCAGTAGGCCAGAGGCAGACTGCTGGCAATCACGCGGGTCGAGTCGGTAGTGGGCACCTGTAGCCGCTCGTGGGGCAACCACCGCTGGCGAGCGGCGGAAAATTGCCAACAGCGTAAGGTTTGATCGGCGTGACTGCTGAGCAACTGTCGCGGCTGGGTCGAGAGGGCTAACTGCCGAGCGGGATGGAGATCGCTCCGCCAAATGCGGAGGCACTGCCCGGAGGGAATTTCCCAATGCTGCACTACATAGTCACAGCCGGTCATGAGGGCGGCACTGTCGGGGCTAAACACCAGGGATTCGACGGGGGCGCAAGATTCCGTAATTTGACAGAGCCGCGATCGCGATTTGACCTCCCAGATCGAGACCGTATTGCTCGCATCGCTCGCTGCCAGATAACGCCCATTGGGGCTCAGCGCCAGGGCCATAAAGGTTTCGCAAGGCTCACCCATGATGAACTGAGGCCGTGCCGAAGCCATATCCCACACGATGAGCTGGCCTTCATCGCGACCGACCACCACCGCCTGTACCAGAGCTGCCGTCGTGGGGACATAGGCCACCGTGCCGAGCAAGGTCGTCAGCCGCCCCTGGAAGTGTTGCCTCTTGTCGCCGGTCGCCAAGTCCCATTCCATCGCGGTGCAATCTTGTCCGCAACTGAGCAAGCGGTGACTAGCCGGGCTGAAAGTAATCGCCGTCACAGGGCCAGCGTGGGCCGAGATGCGGTGAATCTGTTCGCCCGAGTCTAGCCGCCAAATGTGCAGATGGCCAGCCTCGTCACCACCGGCCAATAGCGATTGATCAGGGCTGAAAGCAAGGGTGGTCAATGTGGCTTCAGGGTTTTCCGCGAATCGCTCAGGGCCAAAATCGGACAGCAAATCCCAAAAGCGGACAGTCCCATCTTGCCGCGCCTCCGCCAGCAGGTTGCCATCGGGACTAAAGGCGATCGCCCGAATCGCCTCTGCCGCCGTGAGCATAGCGCGCTGGAGTCGGCCGGTCTGCAAACTCCATAGCAGCAACCGACCATCTTGATCGCCGACGGCTATATCACTACATTGCGGATTCACCGCGATGATGGGACATTGCCCCATGGGCTTAGCCAGGAGGGTTTGCGTCAGATCGGTGCCCGCAAACGACACCCCCTGAACCAGATCCGACTGTAGGTCGGCCCCCCGGAGGCGCAACCCCTGTAAATCCATTGCCACCAGCGGCATGTGCCAGTGATGGGCCAGATTGATGAGATTGCCCGGACGATAGTCGGGGACGTCGGCAGCGATCGCCTCGGCCCGGCTCTGCTGCAAGGCAGTCTGTAAAAAAGCTTGTTGATCTGACCGATGGCTGTATTGAGTTTCAAGGTGTTGAGCGACTGCGGCCAAAAGATTGTGGCGCTGCCACTGGCGCACCATTTCGGGCGCATCGGCTTGCATGAGGGCATACCGGCCTAACCAGTCAAACTGTTGAGGGGCATCGGCAGCGATGAACTGCCTCAATAAGCGATCGCGCAGGTAAGGCGACAGCAACTCCGGCAGCGCGAGTTGCCAAGCCGGTTCCGCCCGGACGATCGCCCGACAGATGCCGCGATCGCAGAGGGACTCCAGGGCTCCTAACGGCGTAGTTACCCCCAGATACTCATTCAACTGGGCTAACGACAGGGACCGCCGACTAATCATCAGCCAGGTTAAAACCTGCCATTCCAGGGCTGAGAGCGGCGCTAACCAGGCGTCAAGGTAGGGATACAGTAAATGATTTTCTTGCTGCAAGGCAGCTAAGCAAGCCTCTAGCCGATTGCCAAAAGAAGGCAGGCGCGGCGCAACTTCAGTCAAGATCAGCGCTGGCACGCCCCCGTAGTGGTGACTGAGCCACTGCCATGCGGCTGGGGGGGCATCAATCTGGTCATCCCAAACCGCCAGCGTCGCCATTTCCTCTGGGGCTAGACCGGCGAGCAAATGGCGACGACAGCTAGACCCCGTAATCGCACTGGTTGACCGGGGCAGTTCGCGCCCTACCCAAACGAGACAACTGTGGTGTTCGCGACTGGCGAGCGCGGCTAAAAGCTGGTGGTAGTCTTCAAACTCGGGCTCATAAACCCCCGCCAACTGTTGCGAGGCACACAAGGCATCGGTGCCATCCAGGATGATCAAACTGGGGCAACTCACCAGGGTTTGCACCAACAAATCCAGGCACTGGGTGAGCGAGTCCGTTGTGGGCAATGACCCGCCTAGCGCAGTCAGCACCATCTCAATCAACGCGAGGGATGACGGGCGATCTCGCAAGTCCTGGTAAATGAAGCGCTGAAAGTGCGATCGCACCTGCTCTGCCAACTTGACCGCAAACCAGCTCTTACCCACCCCCGGCAACCCAGACAAACACAGCAATCGGCCATGCTCATTCACAATCCAGTCGGCCAGGGCATTGAGCGTTGCCGTGCGACCGCGAAAATCAGTGACGTCAAAGGGCAACGCATCTGGAGGCGCAGCCAGGGAACTGGGCATCGTCGCCGCTGCACAGCGACCATTGAACGCTGCCGAGGGGAGTGACTCAGCCTGCCGTTGCTGGGTCTGTTCTGACCAGCGCTCAATGGCGGTTCTAAAATTAGTTTTTTTGACCTGGACGCCTAAAGCCTGAGAGAGCACATCCCACAGCCCTGGGCCGACATCGCGACTTAAGTACCCTTCGGTGTAGCCGGCTTTAGAGGCAATGGTTTGATAGGTATGACGGTGCCAGGAGCCTTCTAAAACGACCCGTTCAATGTCCCGCAGCCCTTCTGCACGCACTGCGCGAACGGCTAAGTCTGCTGCTCGGAACGCTTCGTCAAACCCCATTAACCCAGACATTGGTTGCGCGTACCCTGATAATAGTCCGAGTTTATCGTGTCTGTCCTGAGTTTTTCTGAGTTTTTCTGAGTTTGTTTACCCTCGCTTAAGCCGGTGATCCCCAGTCAATCGCTCAGTTCATGACAAAGGCATTTTCGCTAGGGCAAAGCCTCGGATTGCCAACTATCTAAGGCTCCGGCTCTGCCTGCAGGCTTGGAGGCAGAGCCGGGTTACGCCAGTTTCGCCAGCCCTTTTGGGCCTGCTTGCCTAGCCCAAAGCTTTTTCGATCGCGGCTTTTAAGTCCGGGTCGTCGGGGGCCGTCTGCGGCTCAAAGCGAGCGACAACGTTGCCCTCAGGGTCGACGACAAACTTACCAAAATTCCAGGCAATGTCTTCTCCATCGCCCACGAGGAACTGGTACAGCGGGCTCCGGTTGGGGCCATTCACGTCTTGCTTTGCCAACAGGGTAAAGTCGACATCGTACTTCGACTTGGTAAAGTCTTTGATTTCTTCAGGGCTGCCGGGCTCCTGCTTGCCAAACTGATTACAGGGAACGCCAACAATCATCAAGCCGCGATCGCGATACTCTTTGTCTAGCTTGACTAAGCCGTCATACTGTGGCGTCAACCCACACTGACTAGCAACGTTGACAAACAGCACGACTTTACCGCTCAGCGCTTCAGCAGGCAAGGGAGCGCCTGCCAAAGTGGAAAGATTTGTGGGTAGGGGCATAATTAAGTCTCAAGGTTTACAACCAGTTACATTATTAGCCATTACCGCCCCAATGCCGCGATCGCGCCTATTGGGAAAAGTTGACCCAGGGTATTGTCAGAAGTCAAAGGTCAAAGACCACTCCTTGGGAATGGAGGGCGGCGACCTCCGATGAGGAAACTGAACTGGTCGGCAGGGGGAGTCCGCTTGCAGGCCTAGAGGGGCGACCCAATTTTCCGCTCAGGGGCCGAGTGGCCAGCGTTTGGGGCTAGGGCCGAGCATCAAATGTCATCTGTGGGCGTGTCGCGATCGCGGCCGGCAAGATCGCGTTGAGCGGCGTGCAAGATGTCTTGAAACCAGTTTTCGTAGCGTCGTCCATAGACCTCTAAAGAATATTCCGCTTCGGCCTGTTGCCGACAAGCCCGACGATCTAGGGCATCAATTTTGGTGATCGCCGCCACCAAGCCCTCAATACTGTCGGGTTCTACGAGCCAACCAGTTTGACCGTGGCGCACGATTTCCGTAGGGCCGCCACGCCGATAAGCAATGACCGGCACACCACAAGCGAACGCCTCAATGGCGACCATGCCAAACGCTTCTACCCATTTAGGCGTCATTAACAGCGCTCGACAGGTCCGAATGGCGGCCTGCAACCCTCGGGTGTCTAAAAATCCCAGATACTCAATGGGCGCATGGGGATAGGTGGTTTGCAAATGTTCCCAGTAGTCTCGATTTTCCAGCTTGCCCAGGATCTTGAGGGGAATTTGCGTAGCCTGAGCAGCGGCGATCGCATCCTCTAAGCCTTTTTCTGGAGAAATGCGCCCCATCCAACCCAGGGTGGCTCCGGGGGTTGCACAGTAGTCGTACAGGCTTAAATCTACGGCATTGCCAATGGGGCGATAGCGGTCAGACTGGGGAAAAGTTGCTGCCTGAGTTCGGGTGCAGACCCCCACCGTGTCCGGAAAGGCGGTCGCTACCTGCGCGATCGCGGCATCCATCGCATCCGTCAGCGAACCCATGCTGACATAGTGGGCGATCGGCGTTTGAAAAAACGGCGTCAAATAAAACGGCAGCCAGTCATAGCAAAAGTGCAAAATGATGTCGTAGTCCGCCTGTACTTTATTAGCGTAGGTAAACATCCCTGACAATACCGAGGGTTCCGGCATCACAATTGGGCTGTCACGTTCACTCGTGTGGGCGGTCGGTTGCCACTTGCCACCAATGGGGATGAGGCGATCGCCCGTTGCCAAAGTCGAGTTTTCGGGAGCCACGATGGTCAGATGGTGACCCCGTTGCTTGAGGGCCAGGACGGCATTTTTGACCGATAGCTCAACGCCGCCCTCGAAGCCAGACCCCAGCGGAGCCACCGCCGTCGAGACGACTAATATCCGCAAACTTGGTGAAAAAGACATGACAGGTGTAGCGCCTCCAGATTCAGCCCAAAATCAGCCGTAAAAGCTTAGTTAAAGCCCTATGGCGAGATGCCGGTTGATTCAAAGCAGCCCTGAGCAGGTCTCCTGGGCTTAAAACTTCAACCCAGATTCTCATCAAAATGTCCACTGCGATTCGCATTCGCCGCACCTTATTCCCCTTTCGGCCAGCCCAGTCCTAGCTAAATTGATCAGCTTGGATTAAACACCAGGATGTCATCAAAGCCGCCGCGATGCAGCTTTTTGCAAAACCCCAAAGGCCTACGGAATCCCCAATGCTTAGCCAGAATGGGACGAAGACTCATCTTCCGGCAACCGCTCTTGAGGCTTGCCTTCCTTCAAAAAAGCAGCAGTATCCGCTGGGTTTAGGCGCATTTTGTTGAGCTGACTAAGTGCCCAATCGGCTGTTTGCCGCACATCCGGATCTTCATCCAGAGCCGCATGACCTAACATCCGACTGGATTGATTGAGGGAATCGTAAATCCGCGTCAAGTCTCGGATGGCGTTCTTTCGCACTTCGGCATTTTCGCTGCGCAGGGCGATCGCGATCGCGCGATTCATGGGCTTCAGGGTCTGGCTAGTGATTTCTGATAGGGCCGCCAGGATCAAACTCTGTTCATGGGAATCGGCCTCAGCCAATAAATTCACTAAAGGATGAACGGCTGCTGAATTGCCACGTTGGCCTAATTCCCAAATTGCCCGTCGCCGCAATTCAGGATCGGGGTGCTGCAAATCTTGGATTAACTCATCAATAATATTGACCTTAGCAACTCTAGGTTCCGCCGGATTATTGATCGCCATTGACTGATGCGAAACATCTAGAGAAGTTTGAGGTAATTGTGGCTTCCCCGGTTGTCTGCCGTTCTGGTTCGGGAGGGTGGCGGCTCTCGAGGGCGGCGGTGGCGGCGGCTTTACCGAAGAATAAGGAGGCGATGGGGCTGCCGCTGCCGCTCCAGGCTCTTGAAGAGTCTCACTGTCCGCAGCCGGATCAGCAGATTCTTGACCGCGTCGCTTTAGTAGCCAGAGCACGATGAAAGTGCCAAGCCCCCCTAAGACTAAAATCAACACTCCGAGCACGACTAAGAGAGGTAACCGCCCACCTTCGTCGGGGGCAGCCGCTTCGGGGGCTTCAGAGGGTTGCGATGCAGTGCCAGCAGGCGTATTCTCGCCGCCTACGGCATCACTTTCTGGCGTAGCTGCCGGTGATTCGCCATTCTCCCCTTCAGAGGTAACCGCCGAGCCTTCCACTTCTCCGCTCTCGGAGACTGGTGGTAAGTCTAATGTCGGCGCTGACCCAGTTTGGGCACTGTCAGATTCGGGCGAGGTCTCAGGAGGAGCATCAGCGCCCTCGGGGTTGGCTAAACGCTGTTGCGTTAAGGGATCCAAAATGCCGGTACCGACTAAGCCATTGTCCTGCTGGAATGCAGTTAAGGCCTCGCGGGTTTCAGAGGTGAAAATGCCATTTGCCGCCCCCTCGTAATAACCGAGCTCTGCCAGACGATTTTGGAGTGACTGAATCGCAGGTGAAGGCTGGGATGCACCAGAATTATTGTCGTCGCTATCGAGCTGACTAATCGTAATATTTGGATCTGTTTGCGGGTTTTCGGTGGTAAGCACCTCAGTAGCTCGGGCGATCGCCGCTGTTCCCAGCCCGCAAGTCGCCAGTGATGTCAGCACAATTGGTAAAACACGATTAAGCATGTAATTAATTCATTCAGCCCGCTGCGATTGCCCGTTATGACGAAACGCCTATAAACTCTGACCCTTATATAGCTTAACTACGATCAGAATGTCGGCGTCTGTCCTTGATAGCCATCCATGTTTGCAAATCCTTAATACTTTACCTAAATCTCTAAAGATATCGGGATATCGTTCCCATACCGACCGAGAATGTATAAAAATGATTGGTTCCTTGGATATCAGGGATTGATGTTGCTCAATCTAAAAATAATGTATTGGTTCCCTGCCAGAAAAGTTGCTGTAGCACCATGATGGTTGAGTTAGAACCGGGTGAATTGGATCATCATCGAATCTGGAGCTTTGCCTGGTGCGCAGACGCCTAAACACCATCGAGATGCCATCCCCGTGAATTAATCTTAAGTATAAAGACAGAAATCATCATCGCTCTGTCAGGTTAAACGAATCGAGTCCGCTCATGGGTACAGAGGGGCCAGTGGGTACCGGCCTGGCTGAATGGCACAGAGATAGTGATATCTACATTGCTTAATATACCCAATTGTGTAGTGGAAGTTTTGTTTGAGTTTTAATCCCTTGGGCGGCGGCAAGTACTGAGTAGCGATTGACACAATTCATGTATCCATCTTGGTAATGTTCGAATCGAGATGGCAGGTGCTTGGGCGCGATCGCTGATGGGCTGGGCTCTTCGACAATTCGACAATTCTTTACGCTTACTTAGTGAAGGAAGTAGGGCATCACAATTAAACGATGTCATTTTGCCCAAGGGAGGTATCTCGGACTCTGCCCACGACTAAGAGGTCTCTAAGAGGTCTCGACTGCGCTGCACTCCGTTACTCCGTTTGAGCAACGAACTCAGCCCCAAGTGCGGCGCGAATAACCGAAGCAACTGGGTCAGCCCGGATAGGATACTGCTGTGTTCTGACAGTTAAGACTGCCGCCTCGCTAGTGCCTGAGTTGGAGCCTAGTTCTGGGAGCCATGCTGATAGCAGGGGGACTGGTTGACTGACAGAACTCTCAGAACCTTCATTCTGCCGTAGATTGGGTAAAGCCCTCCAGGCATGGCTGAGTGCAAAGCACTCGCTGCGCGAACGCTAAAGCGACAGCGTAACCCATCGAAACCGTTGCTGGTGTTGGGTTTCGTAAACTCAACCCAATCTACAAAGCGAACTTTTGTCAGTCAATCAGGCAGGGGGGAATGACCGCTGGTCCTATCCCGTTTAGAAGAGGCTTTTGGCACCGTCCTAGGCAGAGCACCTTTGCCGAGTTAAGCGATTCTGATGGCAGATTCACTGGATACTCAACCGACATAGCAAATTCATCCTCATGCAGCCGGTATCGATAATTGGCAGTGACGCCCATTGGGTCAGCGTAGGCGCGGGAGTTGCTTCCCCGTCAGTGCGTCAGTTTGGATGCTTTACGGTGTGGTTTCAGCCTTGGCAGAGGAAAATCCGGCGTTGCTGAATCACGGATCCTCCCTGCGAAATGTACCCAAAAGGCTACCAGTCCAGAAACTCATTTTAATGACGCACAGGGGCTGAAAGGCAAAACTAACATCAGACCTGAGAGGGATTTTTGAACTGGAAAACATCGGTATTTTATCCGACTAAGGGATGAAATTTATTAGAAAGCTTAAGCAAAAGTAAAGCATCAAAAATGTCGCGTGCAATTACTTGGTGCTGATAAATGCAACATTTCCTTAACGACAAACTCATATTGGAAAGCATTTCTTGGATAATAAAATGTACTGGGTTTAACAGATGAACTGCGGCTTTACCCACTCAAGCTTTGCAGCAAAAGGGCAGAGCTTGCAGCTTTGTTGTTTTAAAAGCACTTTGAGAAGATGTTTTTGGGAAGGGTGACGGCGGCGGGCGCGATCGCTAATTTTTGTGTGTCAATACGGTTGGCTGCTGATATTTATTTAGGAAAGCAATGGTTCAACTAGGGATTAGAAATGTTCGTCTCAAGGCCTCAATTCCTAGCAAGGTAAAGGCGATTCAAGCGGTGGGTGAGCTGCTGACAGAAAGCGGCAACATCGAGGCGGGTTATGTCGACAGCATGATACGGCGGGAAGCGCAAGCCAATACCTATCTGGGCAACGGCATCGCCATTCCCCACGGGCAGCCGAAGGACCGCGACCTGATTCTCAAGACGGGGATTGCGGTGGTGCAGATTCCCGCTGGGGTGGAGTGGAACCCTGGGGAGATCGTGCATCTGGTGGTAGGCATTGCCGCAAAGTCAGACGAGCACTTGCAGATTCTCACCAATCTGACTCACGTGCTGGATGACGCCGCCGCCGTCCAGCAGCTTAGCCATACTGGCGATCCAGAGCTGATTGTCGAGCGCTTAACGCGGGTGGCCGGGAGTCCGGCCAGGGGCCACGGCCAGGGGGCAGGCGCAACCGCTGACCAGGACTTTGATCAGTTTGTTGATCTCACCATTACGGGCGGTTCGGGGCTGCACGCTCGCCCCGCCACTGCGTTCGCCGAAATTGCCAAAGGCTTTGCGGCAGACATTCGCGTGCGTCACGGGGATAAGGTCGCCAACGGCAAAAGCCTGATGTCGCTGTTGCAACTGGGCGCTGATGAGGGGAGCCAGATTCGCATCATGGCTCGCGGCACGGATGCCGCCACCGCCCTGCAAGCGCTCAAAGCAGCGGTGGCAGAGGGCCTCGAAGAAGAAGAGGAAGAAGCCGATGCGCCCACCGTCGATATCCCTGAATTGGGGTTGGCAACGGCGGCGATCGCGGGCATTTCAGCCTCCCCCGGCATGGCGATCGCCCCCTTGCACCATTACGCGCGGGGCCAACTGATTTACGCTGACACCGCCGCTGATCCTGACCACGAGGCCGCTCGTTTGCGGCAAGCCGTGGAGACCGCAAAGGTCAATCTGACGGAGTTGTACCAAACGGTGAAAGCGCGTGCCGGGGCGGGCAAAGCGGCCATTTTTCAGGCGCACCGCGAGTTTTTGGACGATCCGGAACTGCTGGATGCCGTCATTGCCCAGCTGCCTCCCCATCACAGCGCCCCTGCCGTCTGGCAAGCCGAGATGGAAGCGCGAGCCCAGTCGTTGGCGGCCCTGAGCGATCCGCTGCTGGCGGGGCGGGCTGCTGACGTGCGAGATGTGGGCCAGCGAGTGCTGCAACTGCTGGCCGATCGCATCGAAACTGGGGCCACTCTGCCCGACTACCCCGTCATTCTCATCGCGGACGACCTGACCCCGTCGGATACTGCCAGCTTTGACCCTGACAAAATCCAGGGGTTCTGCACGGCAAAAGGTGGGGCCACTTCCCACACGGCGATCATCGCGCGATCGCTCAACATTCCTGCGCTGGTCGGAGCGGGGGCGGCGTTGCTGGACCTGCCTCAGGGCGGCCCAGCGGTGCTCGATGGCGATCGCGGTGCCCTGTATCCCCAACCTTCGGCAGCGGATCTGGAAAAAGCGCGGGAGGCGCAACGAGAACGCCGCCGCCTGCAAGACGTGGCCTGGAACACCCGGTATCAGCCTGCCCTGACCCAAGACGGACATCGTATCGAGGTGGTGGCCAATATCGGCGCACCTGAAGAGGCGGAGCAAGCCGTCAATGCCGGTGGCGAAGGGGTCGGCCTCCTGCGGACTGAGTTTTTGTTTCTCAATCGCTCGGCTCCTCCCACCGAGGAGGAACAGTTCACCGCCTACACCCAGATGACCCAGGCCTTGAACGGTTTACCGCTGGTCATCCGCACGCTGGACATCGGCGGCGACAAAGCGGTGCCCTACCTCAACCTGCCCCAGGAAGAGAACCCGTTTCTCGGCGTTCGAGGGGTGCGCCTCTGTTTTGAGCAGCCGGAGTTATTTGAAACACAACTGCGGGCAATTTTGCGGGCTGCGGCCACGGGCTACGTTCGCATCATGTTTCCGATGATCGCGACGCTGGAAGACATTCGTCGTGCAAAGGACGTGTTGGCAGCGGTGCGCGCTAGCCTCAATGCGCCCCCTGTGGAAGTCGGCATGATGGTCGAAGTGCCCTCCGCCGTCTTCCTCGCAGCGGAATTTGCCCAGGAAGTCGATTTCTTCTCCGTGGGCACCAACGATCTCACCCAATACCTGCTAGCGATGGATCGCGGTCATCCCGTGTTGGCAAAACAGGCCGATGCGCTGCATCCCGCCGTGCTGCGCGCCATTTACCAAACGGTGCAGGCGGCTAAGGCCCAGGGCAAATGGGTCGGCGTGTGTGGCGGGGTCGCCGGCGATCCGCTGGGGGCCATGGTGCTGGCGGGGTTGGGAGTACACGAGCTGAGCATGACCATCCCCAGCATTCCAGCGGTGAAGGCTAAACTCCGCAGGCAGTCTCTCAAGCGCCTGCAAAAGCTGGCGCAGCAAGCCTTGCGCTGTCGCACGGCGCAGGAGGTCCGGCAGCTATGAGTAGTCCGACTCCCGGCATTGTCACCGTGACCCTGAATCCCGCGATCGATCAGACCGTGGCGATTCCTAACTTTGCCGCCGATACCGTGAACCGCGTGGCGTGGGAGCAGGCCGATCCGGGGGGCAAGGGCATCAACGTGTCCTCCTTTCTGGCGGATTTTGGCTACCCCTCCACCGCGACCGGGTTATTGGGGCGCGACAACCTGGAATTGTTTGAGCGGTTATTTGAGCAACAGGACATTCGCGATCGCTGTGTCCGCATCGACGGCAAAACCCGCGTCAACATCAAAATTGTGGACGACGTTCAGCAGCAGGTCACGGACCTCAACTTTCCGGGGCCATCTCCCACGGCTGAAGACCTGGAAGATTTCTGGACAGTGCTGGATGCCCTGGTGGCGGAGCAGCAGCAATGGTTTGTGCTTTCTGGTAGCACGCCCGCTGGTCTGCCCCCTGACTTTTACCGCCATCTGATTGTGCGGCTGAAGCAGCAAAACAAGACGGTGATGCTCGACACCAGTGGCGAACGGTTGAAACAGGCGATCGCGGCTCAACCCGATGTCATCAAGCCCAATCTGGCCGAGTTGCAAGGCATTCTGGGGCACACCTTGGACTCTGAAGCGGCGATCGTCCGGGCGGCTCGCGACCTGATTCAGCAAGGCTTGCGGCTGGTCGTGGTGTCGCTGGGGGCGGACGGGGCGCTGTTTGTCGACCAAGATGCCGCCGTGCATGCCCAACCGCCCGCAGTCGAGGTGAAAAGCACGGTCGGTGCAGGCGATGCGATGGTCGCTGGCACCGTCGTCGGCCTGGTGCAGGCGCAATCGCTGGCGGACTGCGCCCGCTTAGGGACCGCCTTTTCCCTCGGGGCGCTGACCCAAATTGGTCCCCGTTTGCCCCCCGCCGATGTCGTGCTGGGGAATTGCGATCGCGTCACGGTGCGATCGCTTTAATCCCCCCGCGCCATAACTCACCCACGACACCCTGATTTAAGGAACACCCGATGTCAAAGATTCTCGCCATTACCCAAAGTTCGACGGGGACGGCCCATACCCACATGGCCGCCGAAGCCCTACGCAAAACGGCGCAAAGCCTGGGCCACGATCTGCAAGTCGCGACCTTGGACAGTGATGATGCGTCGCCTGACCCAAGCGATATTGCTAATGCGGATGTCGTGATTGTCGGGGCTGATCGCTTTTTGGACCGCGATCGCTTCTCCGGCAAACCCATTTACGCCGTCTCCACCAGCGAGGCCATTCGCAATAGCGAGTTGGTGATTCGCAATGCGATCGCCCTGGTCGGCAACCTCCCCGACCTGTCTCATCTCAAAACCGTTCCCCATCCCCGCGATCCGCTGCCGGAGGACCCCGCCGCCGCTACCGGCCCTAGTGCGGGTCGCAAGTTCTTGGTCGGCATTACTTCCTGTCCTACGGGCATTGCCCACACCTTTATGGCCGCCGAGGGCTTGAAAACCGGTGCGGCCAAGCTCGGCCACGACATCAAGGTGGAGACGCAAGGCTCGGTCGGGGCCAAAAATCAGCTCACCGATGAGGAAATTGCCCGCGCCGATGCGGTGGTCATCGCCGCAGATACCCATGTGGATATGAGTCGATTTGCTGGCAAACCCGTCTACGAAACCTCGACTAAAGCGGCCATTCACGATGGCTCCGAGGTGATTGACCAAGCGCTAGCAACGCCCGCGCCCGCCGAGGGGGGCCAAGCCTACTTAGATCAGGTGAACCAGACCAAACAAGCGCGATCGCAGCAGCGGTCTGGCCCTTATAAGCACCTGCTAACGGGCGTCTCCTATATGTTGCCGGTGATTGTGGCGGGTGGCCTGATCATTGCCCTCTCCTTCGTCTTCGGCATTAATCCTGAAGCGGGCACCTTTGGGGATGCGTTGATGCAAATTGGCGGCGGTGCGGCCTTTGCCCTCATCGTGCCGGTGCTCTCCGGTTTTATTGCGTTCTCCATTGCCGATCGCCCCGGTCTGGCCCCTGGCCTCATTGGCGGCATGCTGGCGGCGAATCTGGGCATGGGCTTCTTAGGCGGGATTCTTTCCGGCTTTCTGGCAGGCTACATTGCCCTGCTGGTGCGCGACAAGGTGAAACTGCCCCAAAATTTCGAAGGCTTAAAGCCGGTCTTGGTCATTCCGCTACTTGCCACGCTAATCGTGGGGCTGCTGCTGGTGTATGTGTTTGGGGCTCCCGTCCGCGCCCTCACCACTGGATTAGAAACGTTTCTCCAAAATATGGGCAGCACCAATGCCGTCCTGTTGGGCTTGGTCTTAGGGGGCATGATGGCCGTTGATATGGGCGGCCCAGTTAACAAAGCGGCGTATACCTTTGCGGTGGGGCTCCTGGCGAGTGATCTCTATGCCCCCATGGCGGCCGTCATGGCTGCTGGCATGACGCCTCCGCTCGGGCTCGCGTTAGCCACTTTTGTCTCCAAGCGGAAGTTCACCAAAGCCGAGCAAGAGGCGGGTAAAGTCGCCTCCGTCCTGGGAATTTCGTTCATTACGGAGGGGGCGATTCCCTTTGCGGCGAACGACCCCATTCGGATTATTCCGGCTTGCATTGCCGGTTCAGCGGTGGCGGGGGCGTTGTCGATGCTGTTTGATTGCACCTTGCGCGCCCCCCACGGCGGCATCTTTGTGTTGGCGATTCCCAATGCGGTTGAAAATATCGGCCTCTATATTGTGGCGATCGCGGCGGGCACCTTAGTGACCACCCTGGCGGTATTGCAGCTCAAGCGTCGTCCCGCCACTCAGCAAACCGCCTAACTGGCCTCTGCGACGGTTCCCTGTCGGCGCAGTTGCCCCCCCTCCCGTGCGCTAACGACCGGGCGATCGACACCTTCCCTGCTGGCGGGTAAACCACCCCCCGCTGCCCTAACGTGTCCTTAGTCGGTACGGGCACCGACTGGGGCGCGTTTGCATGGCCCAAAGCCCTACTGCCAGCCCTGGAGTTGCCCGCACGTCCCGTTACATCCCTGAAGTTGAAGCGACAGATCCGGCACGGGACGTCCGGCTATCATCAGAGCCCAATCAAGATTGTCATGAGGGGACTAATGGGCTGGTGCCGCACGGCGGCAATAGCGTTACCCTTCAAGAGCTTGAAATGCCTGTCCAGCAAGGTTTTGCCTTTTGCATTCCGCGTAGCGGGACTAGGACAGTGCGGCGTAAATTTGCACACCCTTAGCCCTCACCCTAAATCCCTCTCCCAAAGTTGGGAGAGGGACTTTCAATCGGTATCGAGACTTAAGCCGCTGGGTACTAGGACGCTAGTGTAGAAATCCGGTTGCGGCTCTAGAAAATACTCAATCTCATCAGTTATTCCCCGCAGAAACTGAGTTTTTAGGACTACTCGGTGCAAATTTGCACACCCTTAGGGATGAGGATCATTTAACAGCCAATAAACCCCGTCTAAGTTGAGAACTGGAGTTTTGTATGATCGGGCAGAACCTCACCTAACCTCTCCTTTCAAAGGAGAGGAACCAGAGTCTTGTCAAACCTCTCCTTGAGAAGGAGAG
>Ga0008836_100763_pt1 | contig 15879 bp, 17 predicted proteins | sample HotLakConsUCCR28_FD_62214 | JGI IMG/M metagenome (GOLD analysis project Ga0008836, IMG submission 62214) | Hypersaline microbial mat communities from Hot Lake, Washington, USA - Hot Lake Consortium UCC-R28 (Hybrid Assembly) ... | reverse complement strand
GGGGCGAAGCGATATGTTAGTAGACATCAAATGTCGCCCAATGCATGGTCGTCTCCCACCCTGCGTCCCAGTGCTGAAGCTGAGTTTATATCCTCCGCCTCAGTCCTGTCCCCCCATAACTTCAGCGCAGCGGACAGTCTAAAACCTCTAACTAAGTTGCATAGGTTATCTGCTGTCGCTGGCTTTCACCGTTAGGCCAAGCGCTTGTACGTTATCCATAATGGGAGTCAATGTAATTCCAGGCAGTGTAAATCAGCATTTGACAAGAGTTCTTGAATGGCTTCTGCACCGGCTCGGATTAGGTTCTCAACTTCCCCAGTGGGGGCATTACCGCACCGTAGCCAAACCACTTTAGGCGGAGAGCCATACAAGCGGCTTCTCTCAGCGAAGTCTGCGTCCTGAGTCACAATACAAAAATTGTTTGCTCTAGCAAATTCCCAGATCTTAGTGTCTGCTTCCTCTGCCAGCCCATGGAACTGAATGTGGCTAGATTCAGGAAAAAGATCCGCTGGACGACTGACCAGCTTACGACTCAGGTTTTGATCAAATAAGAGTTTCAAGCCGCACTCACTGAGGCCACTAAACGATGATCGCGATCAGCCGCGAACTCCAAACAGGCCCGAATATCGGTTTCCGTCAATTCTGGAAAGTCGTCAATGATCTCAGCGGTAGACATGCCAGCTGCTAGCCAGCCCAAAACATCGTAAACAGTAATCCGCATCCGCCGGATGCAAGGCTTACCACCCCGCTTATCGGGCTCGATTGTAATAATGTCGCGATAGCTCATTATCTAGGCGGGCTACTTTCAAGTACATCTCAGTCTAGAGCAGGCAAATATATCGCTGCAACTGACGAGATCAATCAGAGGCCAGGAGTTACTGACCGCCGTTGAACCTCACCATTTATGAACTAGCCTGAAATGGAGAAGGTTTTGTTGCCCTCAGTTCCTAGCGATCCGGGTGAAAACCCTTTTAGAATGAAAATCGATTCGTTGCTGAGAACTCGCTGAAGTGAGTGGAAGTGGCAGCGATCGCGAGTAACTGAAAAACTAGCTCCAACCCCTGGTGTTTATACATTTGGGGGGAATTTTTGATTGGGTGGTGGAACTGACATGGCATTTTCTTCCGTAGTTCGGGCTTTAGGGCGATCGCCCCTCACCTCAGAACTGCTCAGCAAGTTGCAGCAGCAAGGGCGCGTCAAGCTCAGCGGAGCATCGCGGCTGCCCAAGGGGCTTGTCGCCTCCACCCTGGCGCAAGAGTTCAAAGCACCGATGCTGGTGGTGACGGCAACGCTGGAAGAAGCCAGCCGTTGGGCGATTCAGCTCGAAGCGATGGGCTGGGGCACCGTCCACTTTTACCCCACCTCCGAAGCCTCCCCCTACGAACCCTTTGACCAGGAATCGGAAATGACCTGGGGGCAACTGCAAGCCCTCGCCGACCTCACCAGCGAGAGTGGCTTGGAAAAAACCGCGATCGTCGCCACCGAACGCGCCCTCCAGCCCCACCTGCCCCCGGTCGAAGTCCTGAAAGACTTTTGCCTCACCCTCACCAAAGGGCTGGAGATCAACCTCAAGGATCTTGCCCTCCGCTTGGCGCGTCTCGGCTACGAAAAAGTGCCCCTCGTCGAAACGGAAGGCCAGTGGGCACAGCGGGGCGACATTATCGACGTGTTTCCCGTTTCCACCGAACTGCCTCTGCGTCTGGAGCTATTTGGCGACGAACTAGAGCGCATTCGGGAGTTTGACCCCGCTTCTCAGCGATCGCTCGACGCCATCGATCGCCTTGTCCTCACCCCCACCGACTATGTTCCCCTCATCCTGGATGTGCTGAAGGAGAAGAACCTCCTCGACCAAATCTTCCCCGCCGAATCCCTGGAAGGACTGGCAGACGGCATCTTCCCCGAAGGCGTCCGCCGTTGGCTAGGGCTGGCCTTCGATTCCCCTGCCTCTCTGCTGGACTACCTGCCCGAAAACACCGTCATTGCCCTGGACGAACCCGATCAATGTCAGGCCCACAGCGATCGCTGGATCGAACATGTCGAAGACCACTGGCAGGAAATTCAAAATACCCTGCGGGAAGGGCAAAGCCCTACAAAATTCAAAATTCAAAATTTAGCAGACGATTTCTCAGATTCTGAGGAAACCCCTAACCCAGCCACCCAGCCACCCAGCCACCCAACTACCCAACTACCCAAACTTCACCGTCCCTTCGCCGCCGCCCTCGACGAAATCGCCCTTTTCCCCACCGTTCACCTGACGGAAATCGCCGAGTCCCGCGACAACAGCCTGAACCTGGCAAGCCGTCCGATTCCCGCAATTCCCCACCAGTTCGGCAAGTTAGCGGAAACCATTCGGGGAGAGCGCGATCGCCGCTTCGGCATCTGGCTGATCTCCGCCCAGCCCTCCCGCTCGGTGGCGCTGCTGCAAGAGCACGACTGCCCCGCCCAGTTCATCCCGAATACCCGCGACTATCCTGCCATTGAAAAATTGCAGGGCCAACACACCCCCGTGGCGCTGAAATATTCCGGTCTGGCGGAACTGGAAGGGTTCGTGCTGCCGACGTTCCGCATTGCGATCGTCACCGACAAAGAATTCTTCGGTCAGCACAGCCTCGCCACCCCCGGCTATGTCCGCAAGCGACGCAAAGCCACCTCCAAGCAGGTTGATCCCAACAAGATGAAGCCGGGGGACTTCGTCGTGCACCGCAACCACGGCATCGGGCGCTTTCTCAAGCTGGAAAGCCTGACGGTGGATAACGAAACGCGGGAATACCTGGTCATTCAGTACGAAGACGGACTGCTGCGGGTGGCGGCGGATCAGGTCGGCACCCTGTCCCGCTATCGGGCGACGACCGAGCGGGTTCCCACCCTCAACAAAATGACGGGCAAGGCCTGGGAAAAGACCAAAGGCAAAGCCCGCAAAGCCGTCCAAAAAGTTGCCGTCGATCTGCTCAAGCTCTACGCCCAACGGGCCAAGCTAGAGGGCTTCCGCTTCCCCGTCGATACGCCCTGGCAGCAAGAACTGGAGGACTCCTTCCCCTATCAACCGACACCTGACCAAATCAAAGCGGTGCAGGACGTAAAATTGGATATGGAGAGCGATCGCCCCATGGATCGCCTGGTCTGCGGCGATGTCGGCTTCGGCAAAACAGAAGTCGCCGTGCGCGCCATTTTCAAAGCCATCAACTCCCACAAGCAAGTGGCGATGCTGGCCCCCACCACCATCCTTACCCAGCAGCACTACCACACACTGAAAGAACGCTTTTCCCCCTACCCGATCCAGGTCGGGCTGCTGAACCGCTTCCGCACTGCCCAAGAGCGCAAAGACATTCTGCAACGGCTCAAAACGGGGGAACTGGATGTGGTCGTCGGCACCCACCAGCTGCTCGGCAAAACTGTTCAGTTCAAAGACCTGGGCCTGATGGTGGTGGACGAAGAACAGCGCTTCGGTGTGAACCAAAAGGAAAAAATCAAGTCCCTCAAAACCGAAGTAGACGTGCTCACCCTCAGCGCCACCCCCATTCCCCGGACGCTCTACATGGCACTGTCCGGCGTGCGCGAAATGAGCCTGATCACCACACCGCCCCCCTCCCGTCGCGCTATCAAAACCCACCTCTCCCCCTACGATCCCGAAGCCATCCGCAGTGCGGCCCGTCAGGAACTCGATCGCGGTGGCCAGATCTTCTACGTCGTGCCCCGTGTCGAAGGCATTGAAGAGGTGTCTGCTCGTCTGCGGGAATGGATTCCCGGTGCCCGCATCATGATCGCCCACGGCCAAATGCAGGAAGGCGAACTGGAATCCACCATGCTCGGTTTCAGCAGCGGCGAAGCGGACATCCTCGTCTGCACCACCATCATCGAGTCCGGTCTGGACATTCCCCGCGTCAACACCATCCTGATCGAAGATGCTCACAAGTTCGGGCTGTCCCAGCTTTATCAGCTGCGGGGACGTGTGGGGCGATCGGGCATCCAGGCCCATGCGTGGCTGTTCTACCCCCGCCAGCAAACCCTTACGCCCAAAGCCCGCCAGCGCCTCCGCGCCATTCAGGAGTTCGCCCAACTCGGTTCCGGCTACCAGCTCGCCATGCGCGACATGGAGATTCGCGGTGTCGGCAACCTGCTTGGCGTCCAGCAGTCCGGTCAGATGGATGCGGTCGGCTTCGACCTCTACATGGACATGCTGGAGGAAGAAATCGCTGAAATTCGCGGTCAAGAGATTCCCAAGGTGGACGACACCCAGGTCGATCTCAAGGTCACGGCCTTCATCCCCAACGACTACATCGACGACACGGAGCAGAAGATGAGCGCCTACCGCGCCCTCGCCACCGCCGACAGCAAGCGGGAACTGGCCCAAGTCGCCGCCGACCTCAACGATCGCTACGGCACTATCCCCTTCGCCACCGAACAGCTCATCCGCGTCCTGGAACTCAAGCAACTGGGCAAACGCCTCGGTTTCTCCCGCATCAAGCCGGAAGGCAAGCAACACATCATCCTCGAAACCCCGATGGAGGAACCCGCCTGGAAGCTCCTCTTCGACGCCATCCCCGGCCATCTCAAGTCCCGCTTTATCTACGCTGGCGGCAAAGTCACCGTCCGCGGCCTCGGCGTCCTCAAACCGGAGAAGCAACTGGACAATCTGCTGGAGTGGTTCAAGCTGATGCAGGCGGGCTTGCCAGAGAAAGCAGAGGTAGGGGCGATCGCGTGACATCTAGAAACCGGGGTTCTGTACCAACAGGCCTACAGAAGCTAAAAGTTATAATTGTGGGCACGCCTTGGAACTAAACGTCAGCTGTCTAATGCAAACCACCTATCGCCTGAATGCTAGTGAACTCGATGAAAAGTTTCTGGAAGGTTTGAAAGCCACCTTCCAGGGGCAAGAAATTGAAATCATTGTTTACGCTTTGGACGAAACTGAATACTTACTCAGCTCTCCTGCTAATCGAGCAAGGCTATTAGCCGCTAAAGCAAATGTTGAGCAAGGCAAAAATCAGGTCACGGTGGAGTTGGGCGAGTTGGAATGAAGCGAAAGATTGTCTTCGAAGCGTCTGCCTTTGAAGATTTCAATCAATGGGCCAATCGTGACAAAAAACTCCACCGTAAAATCATCAATCTCATCAAGGATATTGATCGATCGCCGTTTTCTGGCTTGGGCAAGCCAGAACCTCTGAAGCATGATTTGCAGGGATACTGGTCAAGACGCATTGATGATGAACATCGCTTAGTTTATAAAGTGACTGATGAAGCGATTTTCATTATTGCCTGTCGATATCACTATTCTTAAAACCTTTTCTATCTATGCTGGCGGCAAAGTCACCGTCCGCGGCCTCGGCGTCCTCAAGCTGGAGAAGCAGCTCGACAATCTGCTGGAGTGGTTCAAGATCATGCAAGCGGGCTTGCCAGAGAAAGAAGAGGTGGGGATAGGGGCGATCGCGTGAGCAATTTGATTAAATACAATAGTTCCAAATGACTCATCCAGGGAGCCAGGGCTGTGGAAGTAACGCGCTTGTCAAGTAATGGCCAAGTCATCATTCCAATGTCGCTAAGATTAGCCCACCAGTGGGAGCCAGGGCAGGAGTTTGTGGCCATTGATACCGATAATGGAGTGTTACTACAACCGAAGCCACCCTTTCAAACAACGACGCTAGAGGAAGTTGCGGGTTGCCTGCGGTATGAAGGCCCAGCTAAGTCGTTAGAAGACTTTGATCAGGCGATCGTCCAAACCCTCAAGGAACAGTGGCAATGATTGCAGTCGATACCAACGTGCTGGTGCGGCTACTCACTCAGGATGATGCCGCTCAATACCAGCGGAGTGTAAAACTGTTTCAAACAGCAGACACGATTTTTATACCCACAACGGTATTACTAGAAACGGCTTGGGTATTGCGGTCTTTGTACGGCTTTGAACCGGGGGCAATTTGTACAGCGCTGAGAAAGGTGTTGGGTTTGCCCAATGTGTGGGTTAACCAGGGAAACCAGATAGCGCTGGCGTTGCAGTGGCATGAGACCGGATTAGATTTTGCCGATGCTCTACATCTGGCCCAGAGTCAGACCTGTGAAGCGGTATATACGTTTGATCAGCGCTTTGTAAAACGGGTAGCAGGTCTTGAGCAATGCAATGTAAGGGCGGTTCTGCCGGAGTAAGCAAGAGCCCTAAAGTTAACCAGAGTATGAACTGTGGTTAAGCTGAATGATGAGCCAAATCACCATTTGCGGCCTCGGCGTCCTCAAGCCCGAAAAACAACTGGACAATCTCGTCGAATGTTTCAAGCTGATGCAAGCGGGCTTGCCCGAGAAAGAAGAGGTGGGGGGTAGGGGCGATCGGGTAACTTGAGATTTCTCTTATTTCTTGTGAAATTCAATTAGAGCGTTAGGCCAAACAAAAATTTATCCAGCGCTCAAAGCCCTGTAATTGAGTTAACTTGTAGTGGTCAAACTGACAAATTCTCGTCATCTTCTGACGAAAATTTGTCAGAAACTTTCTTGGAATACTCCTCAATCCCAGTCTTTATGTTCTCGATTTCTTCAGGGCTCCAGGGATTCTGATCAAGACAAGATTGAGGGAAAACGACTGCGTATGCATCAAAAATTCGAAATAATATTCCTACCGTCAAAAATGCTACAAGACCAGGGTCAAAAAGTATTGGGTCAAAAGAATCAAATTCAAGACGTGCAAAGTCTTCACATTTAACAATTCTAAAATTGGAAAGGGATGCAAGGCTAGAATGAGCTTCCCAAGACATAAGCTTATAAAGTGAAAGCTCTCGTTTAAATATTTTACGCTCTGTTTTTGAGCGAGATTCACCAGACCAGTTAAATTGCCTTTTCCTCCTCTGCTCCTTGATTTTTTCAAAAGCTTTTGGAGAACTTACCTTTTGAGACTCAATAACTTGCTTAACGCTTGAAAGGATTTTTTCAAATTCATAATCAGATTGTTCTTCAAGATGAGATTCAATGTCCAAGGCCGCATTTATTGTGAATTTTGCCGCATTCTCTTCAGGTTTACCATATCTTAAAAGATTTTCTATCTCCAATTGGATTTCATAGATGGAGCGAAGTAATGGAAACGTAGCTTCAGCTCCACCTACTTTAATTAACGATTCTATTGCCTTTGCGTAAGACATCGCATTTCTAATTAGACTATTTACCACTATGTAAGAGTGTGGTTTTTCGGTGATTTCCTCTAATGAGTCTGGATTTGGTCCGAAGACAAAATTATTCCTCTTAGAAAGAGAGCTGAGTATTTCTATAAAAGGTTCATATTGCTTCAAGTTCATGCTTAGTAGCTTTTTACCTATTAGATATATTTTGGCCGTGAATATTTATGGGATTCTTGAGAAATTAGGATTCAAGAGTATTAGTGGTCAACGGCGATTTTTCCCTCAGAGGAGATCGCACTATCAATCTCAGGTTGATGAGCGTTATAGAACGCCAAAGCCTCTTGAATTTGCGCTGCACTCAGACCATACTCTTCTGCCAATTGCTCAATGGATAGGCCCCACTGATGAGCGGCAATCACGATCGCTTGTACGCGAATTCCCGTTCCTCGAACGACTGGTGAAGGCTGACCACTTGCGCCTTGGCGATAGGCAATTTCTGGAAACGCCGGATCAGCAAACTGAGACTTTAGCGCAGTCACTTTTTCCGCAACCGCCCACAGAATAAACTGCTCTAGCGGGATACCCTGATTGGCAGCCCACTGTTCAGCTTCCTGCTGGAGTTGAAACGGTAAATGAATAGGATTGGCAGCCATAAGTAAACTAGAGCGACTAATATCCTAATCCTAAAAGGTCTGTAGGTTGATGGTGCAACATTGTTCAGTATTCAGTCGCGCCGCCTTCAGTATTAATCAGGAGCGACGAAGAAGGAAGGAGTAGGAGCGATCGCGTCAGCAAGCATTTCGGCCAAATAGTGGAATCAAGTTAGTACCGGACAAACCATGAGGGCACACTAAGCAGCCATCTTCACTGCCTCAACTTGTGGCTCGGCATTCTATGAAAAAGCGTTCTCAGCTCAAACGCCAGTCTCCTCTCAAAGACAAACCCCTTCGGAATCCAGGGCAATCCCTCGATGAGGAGCTGGACCGCTTGATTAGTGAAGAAGGCTTGCTGTGGATTAACACCATTGTCATTAGCCTTTTGCTGGTATTGCTGGAATGGTGGCGCTGGTACTCTAAATCAGAACCAAATCCAGTCGCCATAACGATTTTCGTGCTGCCTGTCATCGGCTTCTCTTTTCTGAAGCTTTTTCATATCACACAACAAGCCAAACGACTCAAAATGGCGCGGGATGGGGAAAAGGCAGTTGGGCAGTACCTTACGGATTTGCAAGTGAAGGGGTATCGCGTTTTCCACGACATTTTGGGCGATCGCTTCAATATTGACCACATCATCATTTGCGATCGCGGCATTTTCACCGTCGAAACCAAAACCTATAGCAAACCTGGGAAGGGTCGTCCGGAGATCCAGTTTGATGGCGAAACGCTACTCATCAATGGTCATCCGCCCTATCGTGATCCAGTCACTCAGGCAAAAGCACAAGCTGACTGGAGTCGGCAGATGCTGAAGGAAAGCACAGGCAAAGAGTATCCTGTTAAAGCGGCGATCGTGTTTCCTGGGTGGTTCATTTATTCAACGGCTAAAGGTAAGCACAACAATCTATGGGTGCTGAACCCGAAAGCGCTACCCCCCTTTATCGAAAATGAACCACAGGTACTTCGACAGGAAGACGTTCAACTCGCCGCCTATCATTTATCTAGATACATTCGAACGAAAAAGTAGAACTCCCCGCGTTGTATTAGTGGCGCTCAATCGGAAATACCCGGTGTTTTCTTTAGATACGTGTCGTCAGTGACCTGCTTCAGCATAAAGTCAGCCACATCAGCGCGAGCAATTCTGGCACCAAACTCGATGTCTTCGCCAGTCCGATAGTTGCCGGTACGCGGTTCATCCCGCAGGCCAGCAGGGCGCACAATGACCCAATCCAAATTGCTCTGTTGAATAATGCGTTCCTTGTCTTCGTGGTCAGCGATCGCACTCCGGAGCACCAGCGGAATAATAATGTATCGGATCAAAAAGCCCACCCGTTCACGACTATCGCCGACCCCCAGCGAAGATTGGTACACCAGCCGCCGGACATGATGCCGCTCCATGGCCTCGACAATATTGGCGACTCCTTGGGTCAGGGCGGGGTTACGCTTTAGGCTCGATGAGCCCAGGGCCGACAGCACCGCATCTTGTCCTTGCACCGCTTGCTCCACCGCGGTCATCTCGGCCACATCTCCTGACACCGGTTGCACACCGGGCAATTCGTCCTTAAGTTCATCGGCATGGCGGGAAAATCCGGTCACTGTGTGGCCTTGGGCGATCGCCTGTTTGATCAATTCTCGTCCCGTGCCACCAGTCGCGCCAAAAATTAGCAGCTTCATCCTACATTCTCCCCTATTGACAGAACGGTTTAACTTTGGCAAATGGGCTAAAGATTGCCTTCTACCGTTTGAGATGAATTCTCCCCAATAAACCTCATCCAGATTCAGAAGTGGAGTTTTGGCATGTGGGAAACCTCACCGCCTGCGGCACCTCTCCTTGAGAAGGAGAGGTTTGACAAGACTCTGGTTCCTCTCCTTTGAAAGGAGAGGTTAGATGAGGTTCTGCCCGATCATACAAAACTCCAGTTCTCAACTTAGACGGGGTTTATCTCACCAGAAGAGAGAAGAGATGAATCGGGGACAAAAACCAGCGAGGTCGTGCTGGGGCAACTTGAGAGTGCGCCCCCTGATGTGCGCCATTAGCGGGGAAGCGTACACTTAATAGACTTGTTGCGAATTAAATGAAAATCCTCAAAATTCCTTACAGCAAAGGTTTTCAGCATTTTTGAGCGGAAGAAGATGTTTTTTTGAGAATGCTTCAGGCTTGGCTGTTGGCGTATCAACCGCTATACCCTCGAACAGGAGGCGAATCCGTTCAAACACCAATCAACCATAAGACAGAAAAATACAATAAGACAGAAAAATACCCATCGAATTTCATCAAGTTTGAGGGGCCGGTCAGGAGAATTTGCTAATCTCTTGGCTAAATTTGTTGACCCTGTAGATGCGATCGCGATCCCCCAAAATCCGATGATGGATATTTGATGGGGGCCGCATCTTGAGCATTGAGATTAGCGACAACATTCTGCACAAAACTTGGACTAACTTTTTTGTGCAAGGTTGACCAAACAGCCCCTCATTGAGTGACTGAGTGATGTCCGCTGATGGGACAAAGCCAGCTTATTCAGCACTCTGATAAACTTCGTCAGCCACGAATACCGGTTGTTCCGTGTATTCTGCTTCCAACTGTTCCTGAAGCTCTAAATCCCAAGTCAGGTTGTATTCTTGCTCAAATTCACTGGCGATAAAAGGCCGCAGAGTGCCGGTGACGACCACTTCTTCCGCCGCCTCCAGGGTAGGCAGGGCGGCAGCGCCGATAACCAGCACTTCATCACCGCCAAACCAACCTTCTTCCTGAAGCTGAAAAGTATTCGATGAGAGGAGTTCACCGACTTCTCCAGAAATCGCGATCTGTTCCCCGTAGTATTGCTCAGGCTCTTCAGTAACTTCTTCCGGATCAGGAGAGAAGGCGATCGATTCTGCCACGATGGCGGGTCGATCTTCATATTCAGCATACAGTTGAGGATCCAAATCAAGACCGTATTCTTGCTCCAGATCAGCAATGACTAACTGGCGCACTTCGCCAGTCACTTGTACATCTTCGGTCGGTTCGTCAGCAGTGGGCAACAGGAAAGGAAGGCCGGAAGCATTGATCACAATTACTTCTTGACCACCAAACAATTGGTCATCTTGCAGCAGGAAGGACGTTTCGCCCACCGCAGCTTCGGCTTCCCCTCGGACTGAAACGGTCTGGCCTAAGTAGTCTTCAACGTTGCCGGTAAGGTCGCTGAGCTGCACGTTGTAGGCTTCTCCAGTGGCAGCCGGGTCTTCTCCTGCGGGCTCTTCTACCGCCACGTCTGGCTCAGCTACAGGCTCCTCAGTGACGGGCTCGCCATAGCCACAAGCCGATACGGCTGCTGTACTGGCTAAAAATAGGGCGATCGCGCCCTTACGAAATGGACTGAAATATGAGCGATTAAGTTGAACCATAGTGAATCCCATAGCTTGAATTTTCATGCCTGCAAATTGATGGGGCGATCGCTCGTGGGGCGATCTCAATTCCATCAATTTGCTTGAACTGCATCAGCACGTCACTCATCCAAATAAGGTATGTTTTGATTGGATGCAGCGATCGCCATGCCAGTTTTCGGCTACTTATAAATTTAGATTTTGCGCTGTAGTTTTCCGTCACCCTACAGTAAGGTTAGACGCTATGCCCAATGAAATATATCGAGCTGTCGTTGAGCTTTTGCGCTAGTGTCTTTTAGGGTCTTATTGAGAAGACTTAAGCACGGGTAGGGGCTAAGTAGGAAGCGTAATCAAGTAAATAAATAGAGGATATAAGTTGAGGTGTGAAACCTGACACCCGCATGGATTTCGCGATCGCTAAACCATTCCATATTTTTTCATTGGCCTACCTACTTAGCGTGAGTTAATCACGCTTCTGGGCAAGCTTTTAGGGCGTTTTCGATTGGGTACCTGTAAGTAGATGGGCTTAATTATTTGTAGGATGTGTTAGCCCCAGCGTAACGCATCAAATCTCTGTGGCATGGTCGTTACGGCTTCGCCTAACAGCACCCGACGACATCGTTTATTGATGTCCACCTACTTAGCCAGATTAAGACACCTGTAATCAGTAGAGTTAGGAGGCCCAAAGCGTTGAGAAAGGGGTATACAAAATTCAAGTTAATTTGCCCAAACTTGCCTCAGTAAACTTGCCTCAGTGAAGATCCAAAAGCCAGGGGCATTCATCGATTTTGCTGCTAGTAACTGCCAACTGAAACAGCATTTAATGCCAATTTCACTTTTCCAGGTCCATCATCATTATTAGCGGTTATTTGAGTGGGTTAGCGCTTCAACGCTTCACCCCCTTGACGGCTAAGTGACACATTCAAAACAAAAAAGTACCGACTTGAATTAAAGCCGTCCCACCTCGCCAACCCTTTACCGGCTCACCGACCCATCACCATCGGGAAGTTATTTTCCCGCCAATCCGTGAGTTTAAGGCTGTCTACTAGCCCCTCACCGTAAGCGCGATCGCCCTCTCACTGGCAATGGCATTAATACCAGGAACCCAATATCTTTCAATCGATGGATTTTAACCAAATGGGGGCGGCTAGCCCGATAAAATCTGAATGAGCTAGATCACTTACCCAATTGGAGTCCCGCCATGAGCACCCCACCCCCTCAAAGTCCCGATTTCTCCTTTGATAGTGCCACGCGGACCTTTAGAGCCTTTACCGAAGCTTTGCAAAATGGGGTCAATGCGGCGGGTGATGCCTTCATTGATTTGATTTATCCGGCGATCGATCAAGCCACCCAACTCGCTGGCCGCACGATCGCGCCCATTGCCGACATCCCCTTCATCAAATATGCGACGAGCGTTCCTGGTCTGAGCTGGCTGCTAGCGGCCCTAGGGCAAGTCAACGCTGACAAGATCCGCCAAGAGGTGGCTGAACTGCGCGCCCAACATCCCCTCGAAACGGACGGACAGCTCGTACAACGGGTGATCACGATGGCGACGTTTCGGGCGGCACAGGTGGGGTTGTTGACCAACTTTATTCCACCGATAGCGGTGCTATTGTTTGCGCTGGATATCGGGGCGATCGCCGCTCTCCAGGCTGAAATGATTTACAAGATCGCCGCCATTTACGGCTTTTCGACCGACGAGACGGATCGGCGCGGTGAAGTGCTGGCTATTTGGGCAGTGTTTACCGGCAGCTCCGGCACCTTAAAGTCAGGCCTCAGCTTTTTAGAAGTTATTCCAGGCGCGGGGGCCGCTGTGGGTATCTCTACCGATGCGGCCATTATTTATGGTGTGGGCTTTCTGGCCTGTCGTTATTACGAAGTCAAACTCAAGCGCCAGGTCGTCATTTGACTTGACCCAATAGATACAGGCAAGGGGGCGGGCATCGCTCGGCCCGGCGATCGCCCCCTTGAAGAGGATGCTTTAGAAGGGTTGCTTTGCACAGCACAGGTCACCCCAGGACCTTGAACCCATGCAGAGAAGATCATGCCACCGTAGCGGTTTCTGCGTCGTGCCGGTCGCCCCATACCGGCGAAAGCCTTTTGTAAACAACCGTCTAAGGCCGTTGACCCTGCCCCGTTTCCATCAGGTCACCATCGCGAAAGAGGGCACAGCGATAGTTCTCGGCTCCCGGTGCTTCTGGGTCGAGCCCGCCGCCAGGATTGTCGGGAACGAAAAGTTTCCACTCATTTTCGCCCCGGAGGTTGGTGTAATAGCTGCCCTCGACATCATTGTAAGTGCCGCCTTCTTCGGTTGCGGTCACACCATTGATAAAGCTGATATTGTCGTCGCGGTCATAAATTCGCATATAGAGTTGCCCGCGATCAGGAGACTCTTGATCCAACTCGTTGTCGCGGTCAAAAACTTTGATCGCAAAGCCCGGTGTATCACAGTAAGCCTCTATGGTTTCCGCTTGGGCCGGCAGGGAAACCGCGATCGCGCCTACCACCACACTTAAACTGCCCAGCCTGAAGCCCCAATCCATCAAAGTTTTTTGAACCACAATCTATACTCCTTCGCAGCGACTCTCCCAATCAAGTCGTCCTGCATGATAATCATCAAAAAATGTGATATCTGAAAAATACATTGTTGGGTACCTTAGAAGCTCTGTCGCGCCCTGAGTGTCATAAAAGTTGATACGAAACCGATCGCTCCGGCCTTCCCAGGGCGATCGGCGGTCTAATCGACTCAACACCAGCTAGAAAAGCAAACGTTTAACAAGTCCAGTGACGGCTAAGGACGCAGAATTGCAAAAAAAACGCACCATTTCAGAAAGTTGACATAGAATTACGGGCGTATAAACGCGTTTTCTGAGTCATGACAGTGGCGTTTTCATTCCCTTTGGCCAGAATCTCTGCGGGTGAAATAAATGGTTGAAGATGAGGAGCAATAGAATGCGGTCCCCCTTTATTTTTATAGGTAGAGTTGCCTCGCTAACGCTAGCTTCAACGTTAGTGCTTGGCTCTGTGGCTGGCCTCACCCCTGCTAAAGCGGCAACTGATAAGCCCGAGCCAACAGTGGCTGAGCCGACCACAGTACAGCGTGACCAGCCGGTAGAAGTCGCCCAAGCCATTCAGACTCTCCTGCTCTATGACACGGGCGAATTCACTGTGCGGGTCTTTCGCCGGGGCGGCAGTGCTCCGCTGCAAAACGTCTTTGACAATTTCCGTCAGACTCTCATTCTAGATGCCCAGCCCGCGACCCTGAGAACGGTTCAAGGCCAAGATGCCTATGTGAGTTTTGGCGTATTTAATGGCCGCCAGGTTGAGTTCGCTTCGCAAGTGTTTGCAAAGCCCGAAGACCCCGCCGGAGGATTTGCTCGCTTATTTATCCTGCAAGGGATTGGGGGGGGCGAAACCAGTGTTATCCGGGTAGAAGATGCCGAAATTGTCAGCATCTTTAACGTGCCGCCTGGGGTTGGCTCTGGGCAAGCCCAAAGAGATACGATTCTCTTTTTTGAGACTCAAACTTATACAGTGCGGGTGTTTAATCGCGGCGGCCAGCGGTTAATGAATGTCTTTAACCGGTTCAGCAATGTTCAAGAAGTGAATGGTCAGGTCGCGACCTTAGTCAGACCCCCTACTGCGCCGTTCGAAGATACGGTGAGCTACTTCACATCGGGTATTCTCAATGGTCAATCAGTGCAGTATTTTGCCCGCTACAATCCCCGTGATGGGTCAACTGCGTTAGAAATTTACAATGCCAATGGTCAGCGAATTGTGCGCGAAGCCAGCGTAGGGCAAGTCATTGCAGATATTCCCGACGCGGATCTCCCCCCGGATATCCCGCCGGATCAGGTCGCTCGGGTCAATGATGCCTTTGTGGCCGCCGTCTTTGGGGGTGAAGGCACCCTGAGAGAAGTGCAGCGATTTTTCCCTGATGCCTATTTAGACAGCTCTGCTCGTCAAGGGCAATTCATCAATGCGGGGGCATTCACAACGGAACAAGACGCCGCGATCCGAGTGTTACAACTCCAGCGTGAGGGCTTCAACTCCCGAGTGGTGTTCCGAGATGTACGTTTCCGCTAGGCGATCGCCGTCCAGCTAACGGCACCAAACGGGGCGCAGCGATCGCGCCCTGCCCAATCACGACCGGGGGAAGCTGCGAGTGGGGCTGAGGGCGTAGCTCTAGCCAGGTGCGTTGCCCTTGCTGCGGCACTACAGCCACTCAGGCGTTGCTGAATAGCGGTATGATTTTACCGCCCGGCCCCCCAATCCTGCTATCCTTTCGGCACAAGTCGACCAACGCTATACCAGACGGTGGTTTCGGCCTACCCTTAGGGGGGCAAAACCTCACCGCCTGCGGCACCTCTCCTTGTGAAGGCTGCCGCTTATACATAAGTTTCTAACTGACTGCTTTCAGTGGTTTAGCCCCCTTTTCTGGTATGCCCGGAGGGCTTTAAGCCCCCAATTCTGGGGGACTTCAAACTCCGGTCTCCCCCCAGAATTGGGGGGACTAAGGGGGGCGAGTGCGTCGGTTGAGGTGGCAATCGAGATGTGTATAAGCGGCAGCCTTGTGAAGGAGAGGTTGATTCACACGCTGGTGAACCATTGGTCCCAAATCTGACAGGATTCCGGTTCCTCTCCTTGGTAAGGCTACGGTGTACACATAAGTCCTGAAACCCTTGTTTTCAGGGCTTTTCCCTCATCCCCCAACCCCTTCTCCCAAGGCGGGAGAAGGGGGGCCGGAAAGCCTTGTCTGGCCTCCCCCT
>Ga0008836_100752_pt1 | contig 16074 bp, 18 predicted proteins | sample HotLakConsUCCR28_FD_62214 | JGI IMG/M metagenome (GOLD analysis project Ga0008836, IMG submission 62214) | Hypersaline microbial mat communities from Hot Lake, Washington, USA - Hot Lake Consortium UCC-R28 (Hybrid Assembly) ... | reverse complement strand
GTACACACATCTCGGCCCTCACCCCCTCAGTCCCCCTCTCCCAAAATTGGGCGAGGGGGAGGCCAGACAAGGCTTTCCGGCTCCCCTTCTCCCGCTTTGGGAGAAGGGGTTGGGGGATGAAGGAAAAGCCCTGACAACAAGGGTTTCAGGACTTATGTGTACACCGTAGCTATTCTGGGGGGGAGACCGGATCTCAAAGTCCCCCAGAATTAGGGGCTTAAAGCCCGCCGGGCATACCAGAAAAGGGGGCGAACAGCACTGCAAGACTTCACAGGCAACTTGTGAGTATCAGGTAGCCAGGGAATGGTGAAAAAACGCTCAGACATCGGTCTTAAACACTCTGGCCAAATCCCTTGCCACGGTTAGCGGAGGGCATACAGAGACAACTATTGAGTTGCTCCCGCAGAGTATCGTGGTCCAAATTTTGGCCGATCAGTACTAATTGGTTTTTCGGGCTGCCTTTCCATTCATCATCGTCTAGCGAGAAGCGCTTGCCGCTGAGGTGGAAGATGTGGCGCTTAGGACTTTCCTCAAACCAGAGGATGCCTTTGGCCCGAAAGATGTTTTCGGACAGTTGATTGTCGAGAAAATGCTGAAACTTGCGAATCGCAAAGGGGCGATCGCTCTCAAACGAAATCGAGGTAAACCCGTCTATCGCTAAGTGATCAGAGGAGTGATGGGAGTGCTCGTGCTCGTGCTCATGGTCGCAGTGACCATGATCGTGGTCGCAGTTGCTATGGTCGTGGTGGTCGTGGGCTTCGTGCTCGTGGGCTTCGTGCTCGTGCCCATGGTCATGCTCGTGCCCAGCTTCCTGACCAAAGTACTGGTCTGATTCAAAATAGCCGACACTCAAGATCAGCGGCAAGGGCACTTCCGATTTCGTGGTGCGAATGACCCGCGCCCCTTCTTTAACATCACGGATTTTGACTTCCAGCAAATCCAGGTCGGCTTCATCGACGAGATCGACCTTGTTGAGCAGGATGATGTCGCCATAAGCAATCTGGTTGTAAGCCGCCTGACTGTTAAACAGATCGAGGCTATAGTTTTCGGCATCGACCACCGTAATGATGGAGTCGAGGCGGGTCAGGTCGCGGAGCTCAGTGCCCAAAAAGGTCAGCGCGATCGGTAGCGGATCGGCCAAACCCGTTGTTTCTACCACCAGGTAGTCGATCTTGTCTTGACGCTCCAGCACTTTGTAAACCGCATCCATCAAATCATTGTTGATGGTGCAGCAGATGCAGCCGTTGCTGAGTTCGACCATGGTGTCGTCGCTGTCTTCGGTGGTAATCAGCAGATCGTTGTCAATGCCAATTTCCCCAAATTCATTGACCAGTACCGCCGTCTTGAGCCCTTCTTGGTTGCTCAAAATGTGGTTGAGCAGGGTTGTTTTACCGCTTCCTAAAAAGCCGGTAATGATGGTCACGGGCATGCCGTGTTTGGTATCTTCCATACCCTGGGCTGGATTAGACGTAACTACTGAAGTCATAAGCTACTGCCAGAATTCGCGACATATTCCATCATAATGTCGATTTTGTCAGGCGGCTTGAGTTCATTTCGAATAAAGGAGGTATCTGTGAACTAGCAGGGCGATCGCCCTATCGATGCGGGCGGATTGTTCAACATTGAGGATAGGCTGCCCAACCAAAAAGGGGCCGCGATCGCTCGCAACCCCCCTTCCGAGACTCTATTGCAATGACTGACTACATCAAGCCAATTTGAGAAAGAATGCCCTGACCCGTGATGTACTCAGTGGCGACACCGATGATGAAGCCCAGCATTGCCAGACGGCCATTCCAGGTTTCAGCAAAGCTCACAAAGCCAAACTTGTTTTCGTTTTCCATGATTAAGCAACTCCTAGTGGTCAATTTTGACTTTAATTCAATCGCTTGTTACATACCGTAACACAGGTGACTTTCAGCGTGGGTTAGTTGAATGCTTGGATTTTTTGATGATGACAATGGGGAAGCCTCAATGCTCCCGTGGCGAATTTTGTTCTGATCAAGCGGTCGCTGAGGGACAAAAAAAAGAGGGGCGATCGCCCCTCTTTTGAAAACTCAGGTGGTCAGTGCTGAATCTAGCCTACGAATCTACCAGCTTCACCTTGCGGGCCAGTCCCAACGCTTGCAGCAGACGAATGTGCATCCAGGTGAAGTCAATCTCCCACCACTTGAGGCCATGCCGAGCCGAATGCTGGAAGGCGTGGTGGTTGTTGTGCCAACCTTCGCCGTAGGTCACCAGGGCCACCCACCAGCAGTTGGTGGAGGTGTCGTCGGTGTTGTAAGTGCGGTAGCCAAATTTGTGGGTGGCACTGTTCACAAACCAGGTGCAGTGATACACCACCACCAGGCGGACAAAAATACCCCAAATGACGAAAGGCCAACCGCCGAGCGCATACAGCACGATCGCGAGGGGCAGTTGTGTGGCTAAAAAGTATTTTTCAAAAAACTTGTAAACCGGATCATCCGCAATGTCGCGGGTGAATTTGTGGATTTCTTTGCGAGCGGGCACGTCGCGGAGCAGCCAACCCATGTGGCTCCACCAGAAGCCTTTACCCGCGTCATGGTGGTCGATCGGTTGGTCAGAATAACGATGATGATGGCGATGGAGACCCACCCAAATAATCGGCCCCTGCTGGCAGGCCATGCTGCCGCAGACCACAAAGAAATACTCTAGCCACTTGGGCACTTCAAAACTTTTATGGGAAATTAACCGATGCCACCCCAGGGTAATTCCCAAGCAGCCGGTAATCCAATGCAGCACCAAGGCGACGCCCACTGCACCCCAGGTCGTATTACCGGGAATGAAGGCGAGCAGGGCTAACAAATGAATGGCCACCATAAACAGGGTCGTTGCCCAGTTGATATTAGGTTTTTCTAAACTACGTGCAACTGTCATTCGAAATTTCTCAGCATTGGACAGGAAGATACAGACTCACGGGAGCATACACTCTACAACGTAGAGCTTGACTTCCCGATGAACTCCCCAGACAACTTTTTAGCCGCTGAGGGCGCACTTTCCCAAACGTTTTGGGACATTGACAGGCTGGTCAAGGCAAACCTGAGCCGGGTACTGGCGGCCATGCGTCAGCATCGGGTCGGGAGTCACCACTTTACCAGTGTGTCTGGGTATGGTCACGACGACTTGGGTCGTGACACGTTGGATCACGTCTTCGCCGCTGTGATGCAGGCAGAGGCTGCGGCGGTGCGAGTACAGTTCGTTTCGGGGACTCACGCGATCGCGTGTGCCTTGTATGGCGTTTTACGTCCCGGCGACGAACTCCTCGCCGTAGCAGGCTCACCCTACGACACTTTAGAGGAAGTGATCGGACTTCGTAGCAATCACCAAGGTTCCCTTAAGGATTTTGGCATTACCTATCGGGAATTATCCCTTACTATGGGCGGTTGCGTTGACTGGGATCGCCTGGGGGAATCCGTCCACCAGCATACTCGGATGGTTTTAATTCAGCGATCGTGCGGCTATAGCTGGCGACGGAGTCTCACCATTGCCGAGATTGCCCGGATCGTTGAAACGGTTAAGCGGCAAAACCCCAACACTGTCTGTTTTGTGGATAACTGCTACGGGGAATTTGTGGAAGATCGGGAACCCACATCGGTCGGTGCGGATCTGATGGCGGGGTCGCTGATCAAAAATCCGGGCGGCACGATCGCCACCACTGGCGGCTACCTCGCCGGACGGGAAGATTTGGTGGAAATGGCCCTCTGTCGCCTCACCGCTCCGGGCATTGGCGGCAGCGGCGGCTCTAGCCTGAACCAAAATCGTCTCTTTTTTCAGGGCCTCTTCCTCGCGCCCCAAATGGTGGGAGAAGCCATGAAGGGGAATGCTCTCATCGCCCACACCTTTGACCAGCTCGGCTACCCCGTGAATCCCCCCGCTGATGACCGCCAGCGCGACGTGATCCAGGCCATCAAGCTCGGCTCCCCGGAAAAGCTGATCGCCTTCTGCAAGGCCATCCAGCAGCACTCTCCGGTGGACTCCTACGTGGAGCCCATCCCGGCAGAGATGCCTGGGTACGACAGCGAACTGGTGATGGCAGGCGGCACCTTTATCGACGGCAGCACTTCGGAACTCTCCGCCGATGGCCCCCTGCGAGAACCCTATGTGGTCTACTGCCAGGGCGGCACCCATTGGACCCATGTGGCGTTGGCATTAGACGCGGCAGTGGCGGCGCTCAAGCAAATTGATTGAGGCGCGGCGCGGGTATGGAATTTGAATGGGATGCCCTCAAAGCGGCTGCTAATCTGAAAAAGCATGGTGTTAGCTTTGAAGAAGCTAAGACAGTCTTTGAGAATCCGTTGACAGTCATTTTCGATGATGAAGCTCATTCTGCCGATGAACGCCGAGAGATTGTGATTGGTCATTCTCAACAGAATCGTTTGTTACTGGTTGCTTTTACCGTTCGAACCAGCCAGATCCGCCTAATTAGTGCTCGTTTAGCGACTCGCCAGGAGCGTGAGGATTATGAACAATACGCCCTCTGATAATTCACATTACTCTGAAGATGAGCTATTGGATGAATACCGCTTTGACTACACCAAAGCCAAACCCAATCGATTTGCGGCCCAAGAGAGCACTGCAAAACGCACCGTCGTGGTTTTGGATGAGGATGTCGCTCAAGTTTTTAAGACGCCGGAATCAGTTAACCAAGTACTAAGAGCACTGATTGAATCAATGCCCCGTTCAGCAGATGGAGAATCTGCTTAGAGACTTCGAGTAGAGAAACCGGAGTTCTTGTGGAAATTGAGTTCACAACTGGATGCTATTGACCAAAGAACTCCGGTTTCTGCCCGCAGCCGTTACGACAGGGTGCGCTTGCGGGTCATAACGCTGATGAATTCGCCAGTGCGCCCGGTGGGTAGGGGTTCGCTCCAGGCAAGTCGATCGCAGTAGCCCAGCACTTCTAAGCGGTGGATGGTGGCGGCGATCGCGCCATAGTCGCCAATCAAGAGATGGCGGACAGCTTCCTGGTTAAAGGAGGGTAGGTTGAACTGGGGAGCGGCTGGGGCCGCCCCGCTGGGAGGTTGAAACATGCGTTGTCTCCGTTTTCGGTTTAAGAAAACGGGGAACTATCCAGATCCCTCTTTTGTAGTGGTAAGGGCAAGATAGTGGGGATAACATTGATCCCAGCAATTCTCAATTTGGCGAAAAGCTGTTCAAGCCCCAGGAATGCCGGTATGGTAATGACATCTAAGCAACCCAATAGAGCCAGAACGGGTGAAAGAACAGGGATTGTTTGACAGGCTCGTGGGGTCGTTTCGCCAACGGTTGTCGTCGCTACCGGACAACCGCACCGGCAAAAATACCCGTTACGGGATGGAGGATGCCGCTTTAAGCGCATGTAGCGTATTTTTCACCCAAACGCCGTCCTTTCTGGCCTATCAGCGCAAGATGGCCGATAGCAAGGGAAAAAGTAACGCCCAAAGCCTGTTCGGGGTGCATCAGATTCTGAGTGACAACCCGATTCGGAACATGCTGGACGGCGTCGCGCCCGAGCAGATGTTTCCGGTGTTTGAGGAAATCCTGCCGGTGTTGGACGAGCAGGGTCAGTTGGATAGGTTCCGCTCGGTATCCGACACGCTGTGGGTGGCGATGGATGGTACAGAATAATTCAGTTCGACTCAAATCTGTTGTCCGCAGTGCTCGACCCGCACCTTGAAGTCCGGGGACACCCATTACTTCCACAGCGTGGTCACCCCTGTCATCGTTTGTCCGGGGCAGAGCCAGGTGATTCCGTGAGTGCCTGAGTTTGTCCGACCGCAAGATGGCCATGACAAACAAGACTGTGAGAACGCCGCCGCTCAGCGGTGGTTGGCGCAGCATGGGGAGCGCTTGAGTCGCTTGCAGGTGACCGTGTTAGGCGATGACCTCTATTGCCACCAACTCTTCTGTCAGCAGCTCGTCGACCATCCGTTGAACTTCATCCTGGTCTGTCGTCCGGATTCGCACCCCACCCTCTATGACCACCTGGAGGGAATTGACCTGCCGACGCTCATCGTCCACCGGTGGACGGGAAAAGTCGACGAAACCTGGACCTACCGTTATCTCAACGACGTGCCCCTCAGAGATGGGGAGGATGCCCTGCGGGTGAACTGGTGTGAACTCACGGTGAGCCGTCCGGACGGTCGGGTGACTTACCACAACGCCTTTGTTACCCGCTACACCCTTACCGTGCTCGACCAGAAGTACAAACTGTTGCGAGCACATCTGCCCACTCGTAAGACCTTCTTTGAGGATTTGCGGGCCTTAACCCGGTACATGTACTTCGATAGTTGGGATCATCTGCTTACCTTTATGCTCCAGGGTCTTGAGCTCGAGATCCCGCCCAATAGCAATTGAATCTTTAAATTGAGAATTGCTGCCACCACATTGCATCCGTATTCAATACTGTGATACTTTATGAGTCTGCAAGGACGTATAGCTCAGTTGGTTAGAGCACCACGTTGACATCGTGGGGGTCACTGGTTCGAGTCCAGTTACGTCCATCAAGGGTTTCAGCCTTTCCGACAAGGGGTTCAGCCATTTTCATGACTTTGCCGCTAGTACATATTGGTACTTTGTGAGGCTTGTTAAAACAGCAAATAGCGTGCAGATAACGTGCAAGCCTTTACCCTGGCTAGAATTCTGGTAATTGAGGCTGATCGAGCATGTGACCATAGGTTTCAGCCACCATGCGAGTGCTGGTGTGTCCGGCAATCTGTGCTGCTTGGGGCAGTGACCAGCCACCATACTCGATGCCATGACTCAGCAGGGTATGTCGAGCAGTGTACGGCGGTCGGTACCGAATATCCGCTTGCTGGCAAGTCTTGAGCCACACACGCTCTCTGAAGTTGTGGTCATCGATGACGCAGCCCTTTGGAGTGGTGAACACCAGGTCATCGGGCTGCGAGTCTGGAGAGCGACGGCCCTGGAGGACAGCCACCAATCGAGGGGTAAGCGGTAGCGTTCTGATGTTCACCGTTTTGGTCGCTTTGCGTTGACGGGCATACCCTGCCGTCTTCCCGTCTTCAGACCGTGCCATCGCCTCACAGATCGTCACCTGCTTGCGGTCGAAGTCAATATGTTGCCATCGCAGCCCGATCGCTTCACTTGGTCGCAGCCCTAAAGAGAGCATGACGTAGCAGAAATCGTAGTAATGGCGGTTCTTCCGGTCGAATTTGAGCGTTGAGAGGAACCGTTCAACCTCATCACGGCTGAAGGGCTGACGGTTTTGTACAGAACGAGAGCACTTGAGAGGCTTGATTGTGGCGTATGGGTTCATCGGCAGCAGCCCTTGGTCTAGGCACCAACGGCCAAAGGCCCGTAGCAAGGTCAAATTCTGATTGGCGATGCGGGGTGACTGTCGCGATCGCAGCATGTCTATAAACTCTCTTGCGGTGTCTATGTCCTCAATGCAGCGCCCAAAGCGCTTGAGGTTAGAGAGTAATGGCTTATAGCGAGAGGCAATCGCTTGACCACTGGTGCCGTCCTTTTGGCGATAGTCAATAAACTGCTCGAATAGCTGCGGGGTTCCCAGCTCCACCACGGCGATCTCGTCCCTCTGTTCTCGGTACTTAGCCAATGTGGGGTCAAAGCGACCGTAGGCAATATCGGCTTGAATCTCTGAAGCCTTGCCCTGTGCCAAGTGGCGGTTGAGCGGTGTATCGGTCATCTTCAGCGACAGGTTGTAGGCATCGCCCTGGTGAGTCCATCGCAGCCGCAACATGCCGTTACGGTCTGTTACGGAAACAGTTCCTTTTTTTGCACGTGTTTTTTTACGTTTACGTGAAGCCATCATCATCACCTTGAAAGAATGAGCAATTTCTAAAAGTTGCCGTTTTCAGATGGGCAGGTCGGGCAGCGGCTTGAAAGCCTTGCCCTACAAGCCGTCTGGCGGTGGACAACCTCTAAATATGGTCGGGCAAGGTTGGGCAGGTTGGGCAGATCATCTGAGTCGCTGCCCGACCTGCCCGACCCTGCCCAACCTTTAATTTGAGGTTGGGCAGCGATGAAAGCTTTGTATGCCAGTGCATTCAGCCTCTCTGCCCGACCTGCCCAACCTTTTTGAGGGGTAAACTATCTGATTCCTGTTTCAATGCGTTGCCAGACTCTTAAACGAGCACCATCAATTTGCTTTCGTTGCTGAGTCCACCCCAACCGCTTCATGATTCCGGCTACTCGCATTTGGGTTCCTTTGGTGTGCCTCTCAATGTCAATGTTCAGACACTGGCTCAGTATCTGCTCTGTGGTCACTCCATCAATGCTGAGGCTGTTTACATAGGGGGCGATGATGTCTGTCCAGGTGTCTTCAGTCGCGTAGTCGTCGTTGAGCACCTGGCTCATGGCTTTCTCTTCATCGTTGAGGTCGGGTATTTCGCCAGCTCGGTAGGCAGCGACGGCAGCGGCCCAAATGCGATCGCGTTCCTGCTCTAGCAGGTCAATGTCGATGACCTTGGCCACGGGTATCACCCAGAAGCGACGGCTACCCGTGGGGTCAGACAAAAACTCGGTCTCGTTGGTGGTGCCGACAATGATGCTCGGTCGCGGCATACTCTGCACGGTGCGACCGTAGGGCGGTCGGATGAGGTCATATTCAGTGGTGAGAAACTGCTTTACCTCTGAAACATCCTTTCGTCGAAAGACGGTCTCGAGTTCTGCCCACTCCACAAACCAGACCATGTGCAGTTTCAGCCGTTCATCTTTGTCGCTGGCTTTGCCCAACGAGTCATCAAACCAGGGGTTACTGGCAAGGCTGCGAAAGAAGGTCGATTTCTTCGTTCCTTGACGGCCCTGGAGGATGAGCGTGTATTGAGAACGGCAACCAGGGTCATAGGCACGAGCAACAGCGGCGATCAGGGTCTTTCTTAGGTAGGTATCGTGCAGCGGGTGGTCAGTGCCGAAGTAGCGGGTTGAAAGGTCGCTGAGGATGGCAGTATCGGTACCGTGCTGAGCCGATACCCGGTCGAGATACTCCACCACAGGCGAATAGGGGTTATCCCTGGCGATGCAACTGACAATCTTTTGAAAGTGGCTGTCAGGTGCTTGGATGTTGTGCTCCACGGCTAGCCGTACCTGCAAGTCATCCAGGTCGAGCGCTTCACCATCTAGTTCAATGCCCTTGGTCAGTTGGTTGAACCGAATGCGATCGCCAACCTGTTGCTTGATGCGGTGGTAGTGCTTTCGCATAGGAACATGGTTATCGCCGTAGTCGCTACCGTTGGTCTGGTCTGGTTCGACAGGTGAGGGGGCAGCGCGACGGGTTTCAACCGCGTTGAGGATGTCGTCACGGGTAGCACCATCGGCTATCCAGTCCACCACATCGGCCCCGCCTGATTTGGGCAAGCGCTGCCACAGATACGACTCAGGGAAGGCATACAGCCAACCAGCGACCGGGATACCGTTCTCCAGCAGGTCAGCTTCTATCTCTTCACAGTGTTTCAGCCCTGGCTCATCCCGGTCAGGACACAGCACGACCTGGTAGCCCTGCAAGTCTTCGAGGTAGTTAGGGTAGCCGTACTGCTTCCACTTGCCAGCGCCGCCAAGGGCACAGGTTGCCGGAATGCCCAGACTGAGCAGGGCGTTGACTTTGCCTTCACCCTCAACGAGAAAGATGCGATCGCCTTTTGCCTTCTCATTGATGGGTGAAAAGATGCGGTACAGCCTGACCTGTGACTTCACCGTATCGGGCAAGCCTTTTGCCCATTGGCAACCGTCCCAATGTCGCTGAAAGAACTGACGTTTGCCACTGCCATCGTCAATCCTCACCACTTCAGCGATGCTTTCAGCCACACCTTGATTGAGTGCATCGTAGGTAAAGACCTGGCGGTTTTCTGGTCGCGATGGTTTCTCCCAGGTGAGAGGCGCGATCGCATCGCGGATTTTACGCTTACCGTCGTCAGTGGCAGTACAGCCACACCCAAAGGCGTTGTACTTCCCAGATTTCAAGTCAATCTTGAAATTCTCTGACCCACAAACAGGGCAGTAGTATTCGCCGGTTGCGGCAGTTGATTTACCTTCAACCGGGACAAGTTGATCGAGATGGTTGATAATGGAAAAACTAGACATTTGTTTCATCATGTAACTAACAAAGCCGTGTCCAAAAGACGCGGTTTTTTTATTGGGGAGTCGCTGCATTGCCCTTGTTGAGGGCATTCAGGTATAGCCGTACGGCTCGTTCGTGCTCTTGAGGACAAGAGCGAGTAGCCAACCAATGAAGGCAAAGGTCGGTGTTATATCGGATGCCGCTCTTATGGTTTTCAGGGTTTAGGTAAACCCAATGAATTCCTTCTTTCCAATCACCTGAATCTCTACGGTCTCTTAGAAATGATTTGGAAACGCTAATAAGCTCACAAATTTTATGAGCAGTCGAGAAAGCTGGCTCAATTTTCATGGTTAAAAAGTCCTAACTCTTCTCAAGAAGTAGCACAAGCAACTGAGCGCTGCAAGCCTTTTCAGCAAAGAATTTCAGGCTTTATATGCAAATAGTTGCATATATAAAATTGAGTGCAAAAAGGTGTTTTTTTGATACTTTTGAAAAGTCGATTTATCCCAATTTGAGAAATTTTTCTTCTGGAATTCTCTAAGACGCAAGCTGGCTCATGTCCAAAGCCTTCTCAAGGCTCAATAGCCCTCCATTTCGCACTTAACCCCGAATACGTTTTATTTAGGCTGCACCGTGCTTCACGTACGTTGCAGCCATTTTGGGGAATTGCCCTTCTCCTATGCCATCGTGAAGTCGTCTGATCTAACATCCGACGAGGGCTTTTCCAGGGCAAGAAATGCTACCTGTTGTCGCTGAAACCCATGCTAATTAATGGGGCAAACTCAGGAAGCAGATGAACGTTGACTTGACAAGCTTGATCCGGCGTAGAAGGGTTTAGGGGTTCCGAAGTTTAAACCGAGGCAATCCGGTACGGGAGCAAAGAATTTTTCCGTTAGGGTTTCAACAAAATCTTGCAGGGCTGAGACGCCCCTCCCCATGCTTCCAAGTTAGTGCTGAAACCCATAGGGTTCTGACAAAACCTCTTACGACTAACTCCCCTCTGTTGGGCGGCTCGGTGATATCTGCCGGAAAGGTATATGTCTTTCCGGCAGGTTGCTATCTCCTGCGAATCACTGGAACGTTCTTAACGTTCCGGTGATTAGTTATTCGGTTTAAGAGGGCAGATCTCATCATCCAGTTATTCGGTGAAATTTACTGGAACCCCTTAAGGGTTTCGGTTCGGAGTTATTCGGAAAATTGCGGTCAGACCACTGACGATCGCGGCGGCGGCGATGATGGCGATCGCAAGTTTGCTGACCATTGCCGCTGCCAACAGCAGCAGTCCGTACAAAATGGCTTCGTAGGGATATTGCTGTCCCCAACACCAGGCGCGTTGAGGCATCGTAACAATGAGCTTGAGATAGGTCATGGTTCTCCTTGCTGTCTCAGCCAACCAAAGTCAACTTCGGCCCTCGCCCCGGCTGCGTCAGCCTGACTGTAGGCGCGTTGCTCATAGCCCTTGAGGTATCGGTTATAGGCGTTGCGGTCGATGCCGCTCTTCCGTGCGGCCATCTCGTTTGCCTTGCTACCGACATCAAGACGGTCTACCAGGCGCAACAAGATTTCATCCCCAAAGGTCAGTAGGCAACTGAGCAGTAGCAGTACCAAAGGCATCGTGAGCGCTTCGACCGGGTTGAGCAGTAGGTTTTGTAGGGTCAAGAGCTGGTCGATGCCAAACGCGATCGCGTTTGAACCGATGTCGATGACGTAAACCGAGATCAGCACCCAGCGCCACATAAAATCCATCAAACCGCTACCGCCCACCCCTCGAAAAGGGTTCATGCCCAATTGCTGCACGGCCCCACTCGCTAACTGAATACTGAGGATGAGCAGAGCCAGCACCAGGGGCACATATTGCGGCAAGGCTAACTGTCGAAACCCGTCATAGCTAACCTTGGCATCGAAGATGGTTAAAGCGATCGCCCCGACCTGAGCCAGCGATTTGATCATCTGTACCCGCTGGTTACTGATGCGTTGGGTGGGTGGCTGCGGAATAGGGCGTGGTGAAGTGGTTGTTTGTTGCCGTCTCATCGGTCACATCTCCTCATAGCGGTAGTAGTCGAGTCGTTTGGCAAAGTCATCGCGACGTTTGCGAGCAGCTTGATAAGCAGCGCTGCGACCTGGTGTTGCCCCCCACATGACCTTGATGATGTCGTTACCTTTGGGACTCAAACCATCGGCATCGATGGCGCGACGATAGGACTCAAATTCACCATCCTGTTCCGGTTGTAAGGGGTCATAGGCGGCCCCGATTGTCTTGGGCGGCCAATCTTCCGAAGCGGCTGAAACCTGCGGAATTCCGGGGGAATTCGCACTTTCGACTGTTTGCGAATTCCGGTCGAATTCGAGCGAATTCCTAGCGAATTCACCTGCGAATTCGCTAGGAATTCCGTCGCCCTGATTCCCCTGCGGTTCTGTCCATGCGGTCATGTAAACGGGTGGCAGTTCTGGCACGTCAGCCATGGGGTGATAGTCATCGGCGTAGTCGTCCTTGCCTTTGTTGAACCAGGCCCAAACGGCTGACCCAACCAACCCCAAAACCAACAACACACCGATGGCACCCTCACCAGCGTTGGTATTGCTGAGGGTGGCGACGGGTGGCGTTGACGTTGGTTGAACCGTAGTTGATTGCACGGGCTGCATCTGTTGCGTACAGATGCCTTTTGCCTGAAGAGTGCTGTAGACAGCTTCAGTGCTGCTAGCCCACTCGCGGCCCCGGATCTCTTGCTGCCAGACCAGGCGACCGGGTGGGGCAACAGCCACTTCCCACCATTGGCCAGGGCGGTCTGGTGGACTAACGACGTGGTGCCTTATTTGATTGCAGTCCATAATGTGTGTGCCTATTGGGTAAATGGGCAATGCCCCGACCGATGTTGAAAGCGACGGTCGGGGCTGTTAATTGGATATTCCCATCAGTCTCTACTACTTACTAGAAAGTAGTAGTCCCACTATATAGCACTACTCACTAATGAGTACTATTAAAACATCGGCAATATTCATACATTGGAGGAATGCCAGTGAGAAACAGAATTAAAACCTTTCTTGAAGAGAGAGGAATATCGGTATATCGGTTCCAGAAAGACACTGGGATAGCTCCAAGCACGGCTTACAACCTTGCAGGTAGACCTGAGCAGCTTCCTTCGTCAACAGTTCTGACCAAGATTTGCGACACATATGAGGTGCAGCCCAACGAAATCCTGATATGGGTCAAGTCGTCAGATAACGACTAAACGGGGCAAAAACGGGTCGATAACGTGCAGATAACGTGCAAGCAGCAATAGAAATGGCTGAAACCCTTGAAATATGGACATCCATCCCCAACTTGACATCGTGGGGGTCACTGGTTCGAGTCCAGTTACGTCCATTACTTGTAGAGCGGCATTCTATATGACCGTTGCGGCGAATTACATGTCACGGCGACATTTTAAGTGTCTCAAAAACCCTGAAATGCCTTGCTGAGAAGGGCTTTGGCGAAGCCCTTGGGTGGTGAGTCTCGTGCTGTTTAGCACTATCAAACCTTCAAGCAAAGCTCCAATCACCACATGTCTAAGGTTGACTTTAATGTCAACGTGGTGCTCTCTTTCAACTCGCCAAGATTTTTTCTGGTTGATTGCGACGATATTGTGACCAGAGGTAGGTTGATCCAAGCTTCTTTCAACTCACCCTAGCTAGGGTGGTTGATTGCGACGAAAGGGCCTTGGAGCAATTCCGCAAAGACTATCCCTTTCAACTCACCCTAGCTAGGGTGGTTGATTGCGACAGCTGAAGAAACTCAAATCCCCAGGGGGTTTTAATCTTTCAACTCACCCTAGCTAGGGTGGTTGATTGCGACGCTCGGGTACGAGGGCACTGATACACAAGGATGGACTTTCAACTCACCCTAGCTAGGGTGGTTGATTGCGACTCTTTCGCTTCTATCGCGAAATTTCCCGTCAGTATCTTTCAACTCACCCTAGCTAGGGTGGTTGATTGCGACCGAAAAAGCTCCGTTCTCTGGCTTGGGAATGCCGTCCTTTCAACTCACCCTAGCTAGGGTGGTTGATTGCGACGGGAACACAAACCCGCTCCGGTTCCAATCGTGGGCTTTCAACTCACCCTAGCTAGGGTGGTTGATTGCGACGACGACGGCCAGGGGCGAACGTACACAGATAACGCTTTCAACTCACCCTAGCTAGGGTGGTTGATTGCGACGGGGGGCGAAAATTCGTAATCATACTCAAATTGCTTTCAACTCACCCTAGCTAGGGTGGTTGATTGCGACGAAAATCAGCCCCGGCCAAAAGCAAACCCATATCCTTTCAACTCACCCTAGCTAGGGTGGTTGATTGCGACCTTTAATTCCTGCATCCTTGGGGAACTGTTTCATCTTTCAACTCACCCTAGCTAGGGTGGTTGATTGCGACGGCAGTCGCCCAGAAGTCAGTGAAATCAATGCTTCTGTAAGCAATCTGCGCGGATCGGACCAGCCATCCCGGTTTGACAGGCTTGAGCGGTTTTCTATATCAATGCAAAACCCTGAAACAGTTTCAGAGAAACCTTTTCAAAGTTTGCGCGAATCGATTTGGAAAAATCGCTCAAGATCAATGCTTCAAATGAAGAATTGGGGCGAGTTCCCCCTTGATCGGGGGTGATTTGGTAGCCACTACAGCAGTACATCCGCACCTCTATTGCTGGGAGCGCACCTACGTCATAATTGAGTTAGAAAGAACATCAACTACGGCTTAATCTCTTGGAGAAGTCAAGGCTTCTCGTCCGACAGCATCAAGGCGAGCAGCTACCAGGGCCAGAAAGCAAAACCGTCTTCCGGCAGCCAAACTAACCCTCATTTCACACGACTCAGAGACAAATGCATGAGTCGCGGCGCTATTGGCTATGGAGTTATCAAGGTTCAAAATACTTTGCTTAATTGTAGTCTAAGATTAGTTTTTCTGTACTGCTATTTGTCTGGATTCATAGGCCGTGATCGCAATCGCCTTAGCCTTATCCTGCGTAGAGCCTGTCATTGGTTGTTCGACCTCTTCAGTTGCTAAGCCTGCCTGAGTCGCTTTACTGGCAAGTTGGTTCAGCAATCTCCTGTAGCTCCATTTATGGATGCTGCGCTTGTAGTCTCTGCTGTATCGTTTCTGACCTTCCAGATAACCCGGAATCTTTTGTTCTGCTTTGGCCTCAATTTCGGCTTGAAGGGCATCCCGGATGCCATCAAGCCTAGGAACAGCGATGCTGCCAGCACTGTATTGCTGAGCGATCGCGACGATGGCTTTAGCCAACAGACGATCAATGTGCTCACCTAAATTTGAGGTGCCAAACCGATTTCCTTTGCCTTGCTTTTGGGCTTTGTGACGTTCATGGGACTGTTTTTGCTGCTCCCGACGGTGTCTGCGATATAGCGGATAGTCTTTCCCTAATAGCTGTCTAAGGCTGCGATAAGCCAAAACTTCTTGAGTACTAGTATTCCAGACAGCTACGGTAACGGGGTTATCCCAACCTAAGCTAATCCCTGCGATGATGTGAGCCTTACCTCGATAGCGGGATTGGCTAGGCCGTTCAAAGGGGCTGTCGAGTTTCTCTAGGGTTGATGTGAGGCGTCGAGCATAGCCTGCTTGAGTTTCTGTGAGGCTGTCCTTTTCATTTAGCCGAGTAAGCACTTTAGCCACATCGGCAGCTTTCTCGTGACGAACTTCATCGTTGCCTTCGGCGCTCCAAAGGCGGACGTCGACTGTGCAGGAGAGGGTGATGTAGTGGGTATCCCAGGGACTGCCCTTGCGATCGTTCTCTTGCCAAGAGATACGAGCGGAGCGAAGGGTAAAGAGCGCACTGGAGTGCTGGTTTTTGCTGGCTCGCTTAGTTTGCTGATCTTCTACAAAACGCTTAAACCAGTGAAGTTGGCGCTGATCGCAATAAATTTGGAAAGTATGCTCACTGGACAGTCATAAGTTTGCATCGTGTTTGCTAAAGAGGCCAGGTTGTTGTCATCGGCGTTTGGGAGATTGGGCTTTTAGCTGCCAGTAATTTAGGGAGAAGTAGAGCCTGTCTGCTTT
>Ga0008836_100740_pt1 | contig 16272 bp, 16 predicted proteins | sample HotLakConsUCCR28_FD_62214 | JGI IMG/M metagenome (GOLD analysis project Ga0008836, IMG submission 62214) | Hypersaline microbial mat communities from Hot Lake, Washington, USA - Hot Lake Consortium UCC-R28 (Hybrid Assembly) ... | reverse complement strand
CTTGCCGGGCGACTTGAGCAAAGTCAGCGACAGCGGATCGGCGGCGACCACGGCCATCGCCTTGTGCTCGTGCAACTTGGCGATCACGTCGGTGAAATCATGCACGTGGCCGAAGGTTCCGGGATACTGGAAGATCGCGCCGAACACCGTTTCCGCATCGAGTTCGGTGAAGGGATCGCCGACGATCACCTCCCAGCCGAGCGGCTCGGCGCGGGTGCGGATCACGTCGATGGTTTGCGGATGGCAGTGATGGTCGACGAAGAAGGCGGTTGCCTTGGATTTCGACGCCCGCTCGGCCATCGCCATGGCTTCGGCGGCAGCCGTCGCCTCGTCGAGCAGCGAGGCATTGGCGATGTCGAGACCGGTGAGATCTGCAACGAGCGTCTGGAAGTTGAGCAGCGCCTCGAGCCGCCCCTGGCTGATTTCGGGCTGGTAGGGCGTGTAGGCCGTATACCAGGCCGGGTTTTCGAGAATGCAGCGCTGGATCACCGGTGGCATGATGGTGCCGTGGTAGCCCTGGCCGATCAGCGACACCATAACCTTGTTCTTCTTTGCGGTCATGCGCAGATGGTCGAGTACCTCGCGCTCGCTCATCGGATCGCCAAACGCGAGCGGCGCCTCTTGCCGTAGCGAGCCCGGCACTGTCTCGTCGATCAGCGCATCCAGCGACGACGCGCCGACCACCTTGAGCATGTCGGAGATCTCGGCGGGCGACGGGCCGATATGGCGGCGGTTGGCGAAGTCGTAGGGATTGTAATCGCTCAGGGTGATGGTCATGGAATATCAGCCAATCATCGCTTTGTAGGCGGGTTCGGTCATCAGCTCGTCGGCTGCACTCACGTCATCGAGCTTGATCTTGAAGAACCAGCCTTCGCCGGCGGGATCTGAATTGACCAGAGACGGATCATCGACGATGGCCTGGTTGACCTCGATGATCTCGCCCGCAAGCGGGCAGTAGACATCCGACGCCGCCTTCACCGATTCCACTGTCGCGGCCTCGCCGCCCTGGTCGAGCCTGGCGCCGACCTCGGGCAGTTCGACAAACACCAGGTCGCCCAGCTGTTCGGCTGCGTGCTCGGTGATGCCGACGGTGGCGACATCGCCCTCGATCTTCAGCCATTCATGGTCTTCGGTGAATTTCAGCATAGGGAGGTTCCTGTCTTGACTTAGCGCTTGTAGGTGGAAGGGACGAAGGGCAGGGGGGTGACAGCCATTTCAAGCCGCTTGCCGCGCACATCGGCGTAGATTTTCGTGCCCGGGGCGGCGAGGTTCGACGGCACGTAGCCCATGGCGACGGGCGCGCCGGCCGAGGGGCCGAAACCGCCCGAAGTGACGATGCCGATAGCGTCACCGCCGGCTTCCTGCTCGTAAAGCTGAGCCTCGGCGCGGACCGGGGCCTTGCCCGAAGGCTGCAGGCCGACGCGGGTGCGGCCGGCGCCATTTTCGAACTGGGCAAGGATCACGTCCGCGCCCGGAAATCCGCCGGCGCGCGCGCCGCCGCTGCGGCGCACCTTCTGGATCGCCCATTTGAGACTGGCCTCCACCGGCGAGGTGGTCTCGTCGATGTCGTGGCCGTAAAGGCAGAGCCCGGCTTCGAGCCGGAGCGAATCGCGCGCGCCAAGCCCGATCGCCGCAACCCGGTCGTCCGACAGCAGCAGCCGGGCGATGCGGTCAGTTTCTTCCGCCGGAAGCGAGATTTCGTAGCCGTCCTCGCCGGTGTAGCCCGAGCGCGACACGACGGCTGTAACGCCCGCGATCTCAAGCTCGCGCACATCCATGAACAGCATGTCCTCGGCATCTGGATCATAGGCCGCCAGCGCGCTTTCGGCCTCCGGCCCCTGCAGCGCAATCAGGCCGCGGTCAAACTGCGCCTCGATCTCGCAGGTCTGAGACAGCGCCGCCTTGAGGCGGGCGAGGTCGTCATGCTTGCAAGCCGCGTTGACCACCAGATACAGATAGTCGCCCCTGTTGGCGACCATGAAATCATCCTCAAGCCCGCCTGACGCATTGGTGAACAGCCCGTAGCGCTGGCGACCCGGCTTGAGATCGGCGACATCGACCGGCGTCAGCGTTTCCAGCGCCAGCGCAGCGTCTCGGACGTCGCCGCTCTTGGCGCGGATCAGGATCTGGCCCATGTGCGAGACGTCGAACAGGCCGGCTTGAGCACGCGTGTGAAGGTGCTCCTTCATCACGCCCATGGGGTACTGGATCGGCATGTCGTAGCCGGCAAAGCCAGCCATGCGGGCGCCAAGCTCAAGGTGAAGCGAATGTAGGGGTGTTTTCAGAAGGTCAGCTGTGGTGTCCACGCTGCAGTCTCCATCTCGGGTGCCGGGGTCAACCGCGCACGGGCCAATCGTCAAGCGTCAGACGCCTTCCATGGCCCCCTCTGTCCTTTTGCCTGAGATTGTTATCCCTTCGGCAGACGCGTGAACGCCATTCTCCAGAGTCCGTGATGTTCCGTTGGTCCTTTTGCCTGAGAGTTTCCGGGGCGGTTGCTCCTTCGGCACCGGATGAACCGGTTTCTCCCAACGGGACGTAATTACCTAGGATGAATCGCGGTCTTTGCGCAAGTGGTGCGGCAGCCATTCCAACAGGAAATGACCCGCTGGAGGCGACCTTTCCAGCCGGAACGCGCCCGATGTTGATCAACCGGCCGTGTTGGAACACTATGCCCTCAACCCACCGAACCCGGAGACGGATATCATGGCAAACAAGGACTACGTGCTGCTGATGGCGCGCTACAACACCTGGCAGAATCAAAACCTGATCACGGCCGCGAGCAGTCTCGACCAGGCCGCACGGCAGGCCGAGCGCGGCGCCTTCTTCGGCTCCATCGAGAAGACCTTCTCGCACCTTCTGTGGGGCGACGGCATCTGGCTCAGCCGCTTTGAGGGCCGCGATCCGCCGGCGAATTACAAGACCGACTCCACCGCACTGATCGAAAGCTGGGAACGCTTCCAGGAGGACCGCGCCGCACTCGACCGGCAGATTCTCGACTGGGCGCACCGGGTGTCGCCCGACTGGTTCGAGGGTGACCTGACCTGGCACTCAGGCATGAGCGGCCGCTCCGCCACCCGCCCCAAGCAGATGGTGGCGGTCCAGCTCTTCAACCACCAGACCCACCACCGCGGCCAGATCCACGCCATGCTGACCGCCGCTGGCGCGAAGCCGGAGGCGACGGATCTGCAGGCGATGCCGGAGGGGTTTTTGGGGATGTAGGGGGGCTTCCAAACAATTGCCCCGTCCCGCCGCGAAAAGCAAAGGGTTTCGAAAGCGGAATTTCGCCGGCCTCCATCTTGGTTGGAAAACAAGATTCACCTAATTCGGCAAAGAAACCGTCTGCACCAATTGGAAAATATTTGATCAACAGTCCGACAGAACTCCTTGGCGTTATCCTCCATTTCCTTAACTTCCGCCGGGGTCTTCGTTGCGGATGGGTCGCCATGAGCAATTGCATTTCTCGTATCGACGATTGAATCCAGAGAACTCTCAATAAGAGGCCCCCTACTTCCCAGCGTTCGCATGAAATCTTTACGGAAGTCACTATAGTCAAACCTTCCAAAGTAGGATTTCACCTTCTCGAATTTTGGGTTTGAGAAGCCTGAATTGAATGTGACTGAGGGTATAGGGCCGTGTAATGGCCCGCTCCCCTGCCAAAACAGAATATCGCCATCAATAAAATTTTGTACGCTGCTAGCAATGGATTCAGGTTGAGTACTAGCGCGAATTATATCGATTTTTTCACGTGACACATAGTAGAGAAATTTCTTAGAAATCTTACTTCTTGGGACAGATTGCGTGTGCGCAGAATCTAACGTGTGTTCGCCCAGCTCTTTTATGTACGCCTCTATGTGGCTTGAGAGTAAGACAACCGACGCTCTGCAAAGGGCGCTTATTTCGGGGCCGTGAAGTAGCGCACGATTGGATCTTTCGAGTGCAGAAGCTTTCCTCCGGAGTAGGGAGACCTCCCCCAATCGGGAAGTGAAGTCCCCATATATCCGTGTATAGCGAGACATTACAGCCCAATTTTACCCATGGCATTGAGCCACATTTCGAAGCGGCGATCAGTTCTCTTTTTATGGTCAACAGATCTGCTTATCAGGTCCTGAAAATCCTCATCGTTTAGAATATTTCTATATTCTTCCCGAAATGATTTTGCCTTGAATTCAGCGGTTACGACGTCAACCTTAGACGCTGTGTACATTATTAAATCAAAAAGTGCACGATTTATGGACTTCCCGCCAGGACGTCGAAAACACTCTTTAGGAGTAAACCAAATGAGGGATGTGGATATCGCTTTCTCCCAATTTTCTTTAAGTTCCAAAATTCTAGGGTCGGATAGTCGCCTGCCTAATCGCGCAGTGTCATTCAGCCAGTTTTTTAGAGGGGTTTTGTAGTTTGTCCGGTTTTGGATTTGAAAAGAAAAGAATCTAAGTATCATTTCTTCGTCAGCCAGCCTTTTGTCTGGTGATTTCCTTGCTCTGATTGTTAGCCATTTCTCACCAAATGATAACTCCGCGAGAAGATCGTTAAGGGCCCCGCGAGAGACGCAGTTTCGCAACTCTTGTGCATTAAGTGGCATTGTGCTCGTATTTAGTCGCTCAAAAACATCAAATTTTATCTCGGGATGCGACTCATTAGTAATTACTACGCAGCGTAAGGTGTGTGTGCGAAGTTTTCTTTGTTCCTTACTAGGAAGTTCAAAAAATCTTTTTCCGTCTAGTTCGGGCAAGGCTTCAAGTTCACGCAGGGAGAACTGATTCTCCATAAATCTATACAAGGAATATATGCGCTGTTGCCCATCAATAACATCCAGCTCGCTTTCATCATTTTCAGAAAGATAGCAAGGCGGGATAGGTACATTTAATAATACTGATTCAACTAAGCGCGAAGCCAATTTGTCCGACCAAACATACTGCCGCTGGAACTTTGGTCTTGAGCTAAGCGGACGAAGAAAGAGTATGGAAGATTTAACTTGGGATACAATCGCATCTATGGCTAGATCATAGGGCTGAGTAACGACCCTTCGGTCTCTTAGGGGCGTGGCCTCCGGATCAGGCATATCCCCATCCTGATCAGCTTCATAGATTGGATTTTCCATGGTGAGGTCCCCTGCAGCTTCGACCATTATGCCATTACGTCCGGCTTTGTCACACGAAGAACCGACTAAGGGCAAGTCGGAACGCTATTCTGCTGAGATTGAAATTCCTGTATCATTCTGAGGCATCATTACTCGGTCACCCGCCGAATCTGCAAATCCCGAACCTACCTCACCGGCAGCCGAACCGGCCCGCTATCACCAACAAATATAAACGCCGGCCCGCAATTGACACGGCAACTGATGATACGGCAACTGGCAAAGATGCCACCAGAACGGGCCATCGCATCTCACCGCCTGAGCAGTGACAGCATCCGCTTCATTTTCGGCGTGTAGGTCTTCACCTGGTTGCGGCCGGATTTCTTGGCTTCGTAGAGCATGGCGTCGGCTCTGTTGTAGAGATTATCCGGGCCGGACGCGTCGGCTGCCATGCACAGGCCCAGGCTGATGGTGATATGGCCGAGATCCAGCCCGCCATTGTGATCCTTCAACGGGGTCGATTCGATCACCGCACGCAGGCGCTCCGCGGTGTTGCGGGCGTCCTCCACGGTGGTGTCGTCCAGAATGACCGCGAATTCCTCGCCGCCGGTGCGGGCGAGGAAGGTTTCGCTGCCGAGCGTCTTCGTCATCATCGCCGCGGTCGCGCTCAGCACGCGGTCACCGACCTGGTGGCCGTAGGTGTCGTTGAAGGCCTTGAAATGATCGATATCGGCGACCAGCAGCGCATGGGCCGCCGCCGTTTGCGGGCCGTCATAGATGGCTGCCAGCCGCTTGTCGAAGGCACGGCGATTGGAGAGCCTTGTGACCGGATCGATGCCGGACAGACGCTTGTATTCCTCGAGCTCGGACTTGAGGCGAGCCAGTTCCCGGGCGCGCTCGACCATCTGCTGAATGATGACTTTGCTCTTTTCCATCGTGTCGACGGTGGCGGACGAGAGAACCTCGTTCAGGTCGTCGAGGAAATCCAGGCTGAGAACGCCTTTTGCGGACATGCGGGCGGAGGTTTCTCCCAGCAGGTCCGAGTATTTTTCAAGCTTGGACTGATCCTGCCTGAACATGCGGATCATTCTCCGCATTTCGTCAAAGAGGCTCTCGAGCGACTGTTCGACAGCGCTCACGGGATGGTGGTGCGGCAGGAACTTCCTGCCGATGGCATCGAGCTGCAACTGGGTGGGACGCCGCCCGAGTGCCGCGAAGTTCCGGATCAGCGTCGCGTTCGACGTGTTGAGGAATTGATAGACCAGCTCGTAATTGCGCGGCAGCGAGGCAATCCCCAGCTCCCGCATCCTTACTATCACCGTTTCTGCGGGATCGATGGTCTCTGTGTTTTGCGAATGAACCACGATGCCGGCTGCCTGACAGACAATGAATGCTTCGGCTAAAACTAGATGATACATATAAAGAATTCTCTAACCATACCCGGCAGATTCTGGCTGCGGCCCGTCGGGGCCGAGGTGCTGGAATCCGCGTATCCGGTCCTGCTCCACCGCCAGCGAGATCGCGACCCGCCCGATCATCAATAGTGACAATCCGGCCGCTGCTTCGCTGAAGCGATGAAGGCCACATGATCTTGCAAATTAGTTCATATGGACCTACATTGGAGCCAGTGTAGAATGCTGAAGGAGCGCCCGATGGAGAACCTTGTTCTGGACCGTATTGCGCCGGACCGGCAGGCGGTGGCGCTCAAGGCCTTTGCACGGATTGCCGATGCGTGGTCGCTGACGCTGCGCGAAGCCGCCGGGCTTGCCGACATGTCGGAATCCACGTGGAAACGAGCGAAGAGGCCGGGCTTTGCCGGTGATCTGACGCGGGACCAGATGCTGCGCCTGAGTGCGCTCATCGGGCTCTACAAGTCGCTGGAGCTTTACTTCAACGCGCCGATCTCGCGGCAATGGGCAAGGCTGCCCAATCGCGGGCCGGAATTTGACGGCGCGCGTCCGGTCGATGCAATGACAGCCGGCGGCTTGCCCAAGATCCTGCGCGTGCGCAGCTATGTCGACGCGCTCAGGGGCGGGGCTTGAGGATCACATCGGTCAATGATCGTGCGTTGGTCCGGCTGATCTCCGAGACGCATCACAAGCCGCCCGTGCTGCGCGGGCTTGTCGACAGCGACGCGGAGGCGGCGATCCTTGCGGACCTCGAGGGCGAGACCAGCGCGCGTCTGATCGCAGAACGCGAGGGCAGCCCGGCGCTCGACCGCCGCGAACTGGCCTTCGCCCGGCGCTCACAGGACCTCAAACTTTACGGTCAGAGCCATATCAATGCGGCCTTCACCTACACGAGGTCTTCGGGCAACCGCTTCAACAACGGGGAGCGGGGCGCCTGGTATTGCGCCTGGGACATGCTGACCAGCGCGCAGGAGGTCGGCTTCCACCGGACCCGCGAACTTGGGTTCATCGACCGGTACGAGGACGAGGCGCGCTATGTGGAGATACTGGCCGATTTCATCGGCGATTTTCCGGACCTGCACGGGGCGGAACGGGCCGGCAAGCCGCATCCGGCGCTCGATCCGGATCCCGCCACAGGCTATCCGGCCGGGCAGGCAATGGCAGCCGATCTGCGCCGCGAGGGCCATCGCGGCTTGATCTACCCCTCGGTGCGCCACGAAGGCGGCCGCTGCTTCGTGGCCTTCGATCCCGGCATCATCCAGAATGTCCGTCCGGGCGCAAGCTGGAAGCTGGTCTGGAACGGTGCGCCCGAATTCGCGATCAAGGGACTTTGAACTCCGCCGAAGAGCCGGACGTCAGCTCACGGCCCGCCGCATCCGCATGTCCCGCACCTGCCCCACAACCAGTGCCACGACAAAGAACCCGGTCATCATCAGCACCATGGTAGGGGCCGGTTCGCTGTCGATGTGGTAGCTCGCGAAGATGCCGATCAGCGCCGAAAGCACCACCGAGCCGACGGCGATCGTGAGCATGCCGGCGAAGGTGCGGGCCACGAGGAAGGCGATTGCGCCGGGGGCGACCAGCAGGGCGATCGAAAGGATGATGCCGACGGCCTTCAGGCTCGCGACGATCATCAGCGCGATGGCGGTCAGCAACCCGTAATGCAGCCAGCCGGTGCGCAAGCCAATGGCGCGGGCGTGCAGACCGTCGAAGGCCTGGGCGACGAGATCGCGCCATTTGACGAGCAGGAACCCGCCGCACAGCGCTGCAAGTGCCGCAGTCGCGGAGATGTCGGCCCAGCTCACGCCCAGCATGTCGCCGAACAGGATGTGGTCGAGATGCAGGCTGGAGCGGACGCTGACATGCAGCACGATGCCTAAGCCGAACATGCCGGAGAACACGATGCCCATCACCGTGTCTTCCTTCACCCGGCTGTTGGCGTTGAGCCAGCCGGTGGCGACCGCGCAGAACAGGCCCGCAATGAAGGCGCCGATCACCAGCGGCAGGCCCGCGATATAGGCGAGCACGATGCCTGGCAGCACCGCGTGGCTCATGGCGTCGCCCAGCAGCGACCAGCCCTTGAGCACCATCAGCGAACTCATCGCCGCCATCGGCATGGCGATCAGGAAGGTGATCAGGAACGCCTTCTGCATATAGGCGAAGCGGAACGGATCGAGGAAGAAATCGATGAATGCGTCCATCACGAGGCTCCCGTTTCGGGGCTTGCATGGCGAACCCGGGCGCGCTGGGCGAGGATTCCGTGCTTGGGCGCAAACACGAAAGCCAGCAGGAACAGCGAGGTCTGCAGCAGGATCACCACGCCGCCGGTGGCGCCGTCGAGGAAATAGCTCAGATACACGCCGACAAAGGAAGTGATCGAGCCGATGGCCACCGCGATGACGATCAGCCGCGGGAACCGGTCGGTGAGGAGATAGGCGGTGGCGCCCGGCGTCACCACCAGCGCGATCACCAGGAATGCGCCCACGGTCTGCATCGCCGCCACGGTGGAGCCGGCGAGCAGGGTGAAGAAGGTGACCTTGAGCGCCGTGGCGCGGATGCCGATGGCGCGGGCATGGCTCTCGTCGAAGAACACCAGCATCAGGTCTTTCCAGATCACCGTGAGCACGGTGAGCGTGACCACGCCGATGATGATCAGCTGGGTGGAATCGGCCGGGGTGATCGCCAGCACGTTGCCGAGCACGATGGTCTGGACATTGATCGGCGTGGGCGAGATCGACACCATGAACAGCCCGAGCGCGAAGAACGACACGAAGATCATGCCGATGATCGCGTCCTCGCGCAGCCGTGTCCGCGCCTTGATTGCGAGCATGGCGGCCGCAGCCAGTCCACCCGCCAGGAACGCGCCGGCGGCAAAGGGCAGGCCCAGCATGTAGGCGCCGGCGACGCCCGGCACGATCGAGTGCGACAGCGCGTCGCCGATCAGCGACCAGCCCTTGAGCATCAGGTAACACGAGAGAAATGCACAGATCGCTCCGGTCAGTGCCGACACCCACATGGCGTTGACCATGTAGCCATAGGAAAACGGCTCCAGCAGCAGCGTCATCGGCGCTTGCCCCGCGTCGCAGCCGTGCCGGGGGATTTCTCGCCGGTGCCGACCTTTCCTGCTTTCGACCTGGCGGAGGGATGCTTGCCCGTCTGGCCCTTTTCGGACTTGGCCATTCCTGTCTTGGACGTCTCGACAGGCTTGCCCTTGCGGGTCTTGCGTGCGGCCTCGCCGTAGATCACGAAGGGCCGCTCGTCATCGGTAAGCACGGTCAGTTGCCGCTGGTCGTCATCGTCGTGCAGATCCTGCCCGCCGAGCGTAAAGTGCCGGAGCACCCCGCCGAAGGCCTTCTGCAGGTTCTTCTGGGTGAAAACGTCAGCTGTCGGCCCCTCGGCGAGAACGCTGCGGTTGATCAGCACGGCGCGGTCGCAGAATTCCGGCACGCTGCCCAGATTGTGCGTCGAGACCAGCATCACCCTTCCCTCTGAGCGCAGGTCTTTCAGGAGCTCGATGATCTGGGTCTCGGTGGTCACGTCGACGCCGGTGAACGGCTCGTCGAGCAGGATCACCCGGCCTTCCTGGGCGAGCGCACGCGCCAGGAACACCCGCTTCTTCTGCCCGCCCGAGAGTTCGCCGATCTGGCGCTTGCGGAATTCGCTCATGCCGACGCGCTCAAGCGCCTCGTTGACGGCTGCACGGTCCTGCGGCCGCGTCATGCGGAGAAAGTTCATGCGGCCGTAGCGGCCCATCATCACCACGTCCTCGACCAGCACCGGGAACGACCAGTCGATCTCCTCGCTCTGTGGCACATAGGCTACCAGGTTCTTCCGAAGCGCGTCGGCGACGGGGAGCCCGAGGATGGAAATCTCGCCGCCGGCCAGGGGCACGAAACCCATCAGCGCCTTGAACAGGGTCGACTTGCCCGAGCCGTTGATGCCGACCAGCGCGGTGATCGAGCCCTTCGGCACCTCGAACGAGGCGCCGTCGAGGGCCCGGTTGCCGTTGCGGTAGACCACCGAGACCTGAGCGACATGCAGGCCGCCAGTGTCGGCGGCATTGGATTCCATGGGAGCGGCTAGGTTCATTGGTTGGCCGTCAATCCTGTGACAATGGTCTGTGACGTGACCTTGAGCAGATCGATATAGGTAGGCACAGGCCCATCCGGTGTCGAGAGTGAATCCACATAGAGCAAGCCGCCATAGGCGATGCCGGTTTCGCGTGCCACCTGCTCGGCCGGCTTGGGCGACACGGTGCTTTCGGAGAAGATTACCGGTATATCGTGTTCGCGGATCAGGTCGATGATCTGGCGCACCTGCTGCGGCGAGCCCTGGCTGTCGGCGTTGATCGCCCAGATCGAGGCTTCCCTGAGCCCGAAATCCCTGGCCAGGTAGGAAAACGCCGCCTCGCTGGTGACCAGCCAGCGCCTGTCTTCGGGCAGAGCCTCGATCGCCGCGCGGATCGGCGCGAAGGTGGCGGCGATCTCTTCCTTGTAGACTGCGCCATTCTCGGCATAGGCCTCCGCATTGTCCGGATCTGTCTCCGACAGGGCGCGTACGATGTTGTCGATATAGATGTTGGCGTTGCCGGGCGACATCCAGCCATGCGGGTTGGCCCGGCCCTCATAGGCGTCCTCGGTGATCAGGATCGGCTCGACGCCGTCCGACAGCGTATAGGCCTTCACATCGCCGAGATTTTCCATGTAGCGCTCGAACCAGGTCTCGAGCCCCATGCCGTTCCACAGCGCCACGTCGGCGCCCAGGCCCCGCTTGATGTCGCCGGGTGTCGGCCGAAACATGTGGATCTCGGCGCCCTCCCTGGTGATCGAGACCACCTCCGCATGCTCGCCCGCAACATTGCGGGCCATGTCGGCGAAGACCGTGAACGACGTCAGCACCTTGATCCTGTCGGAGGCCGAAGCTGCCCCAAGGCTGACCATCAGCGTAAGTGCGAGAATTGCGACAAGCCGCATAGGTGTCTCCTGTCGTGGCTATTGCGAATGATTTGCAACTGCAATCTAGAGCGAATTCTCGGCGTGTCAATGCATTTGCGAATCATTCGCAACAGGCAGGGAGCGCATACGTCCCGCGTCTCTGCGGCGCTATGTCCTATGCAGGGCTGCGGCGAGGGACCCATATCCCATGCAAACCGAAGGAGTTCGTCATGGACGTTCTGTTGCTGTCTCGCATCCAGTTCGCCGCCAATATATCTTTTCACATCCTGTTTCCGACCATCACCATCGCGCTGGGATGGCTGCTGTTATGGTTCCGGCTGCGCTTCAACCGGACCGGCGACCAGGCCTACATGGACGCCTATTTCTTCTGGGTGAAGGTGTTCGCCCTGTCATTCGCCATGGGCGTGGTCTCCGGCATCACCATGAGCTTCCAGTTCGGCACCAACTGGCCGGGCTTCATGGAGCGCGTGGGCAACATTGCCGGCCCGCTGCTGGCCTACGAGGTGCTGACGGCCTTCTTCCTCGAGGCCGTGTTTCTCGGCATCATGCTGTTCGGCTTCCGCCGCGTGTCCGGCCGCGTGCACACGCTGGCGACTTTCCTGGTGGCCTTCGGCACCACCATGTCGGCCTTCTGGATCCTGGTGCTGAACTCATGGATGCACACGCCGCAAGGCTTCGAGATGCGCGACGGGGTGGCCCACGCCACCGACTGGCTGGCGATCCTGTTCAACCCCTCCATGCCCTACCGGCTGGTGCACATGCTGCTGGCCTCGGGCCTGACGGTGGCGTTCCTGGTCGCCGGACTGTCCGCCTTGCGCTGGCTTGTGGGCGACCGCGGCCACGCCAACCGGTTGGCGTTGCGTACCGGACTGACTCTGGGCGCGATCCTGATTCCGCTGCAGATCCTTGCCGGCGACATGCATGGACTCAACACGCTCGAACACCAGCCGCAGAAAGTGGCGGCGATGGAAGGTAACTGGGAGACCGGGCCGCGCGTGCCGCTGATCCTGTTTGCCATTCCCGACGAGGCCGCGCGCGAGAACCGGCTCGAGATCGCCATCCCGGGCGGCGCCAGCCTCATCCTCAAGCACAGTCTTGACGGCGTCGTGCCTGGTCTGAACGACTTCGTGGCCGAGGACGGCACCATCCTGCACCCGCCGGTGGCGCCGCTGTTCTTCGCCTTCCGCATCATGGTCGGCATCGGCTTCGCCATGCTGTTCGTGTCATGGCTGGGGAGCTGGATGATCTGGCGCCGCGGCGAGATCACACGGCCGATGGCCTATGTCCTGGTGCCGATGGCGCTGTCGGGCTGGGTGGCGACGCTGGCTGGCTGGTACACGACCGAAATCGGCCGCCAGCCATGGCTGGTCAGCGGCGTGCTCAAGACCGCCGACGCCGTCACTACCGTACCCGCGGCCTCCGTCGGCATCACGCTGGCAGCCTATCTGCTGGTCTATGCCGGCCTGATCGCGGCCTATCTGTCTGTCATCGTCGCGCTGGCGCTCAAGGCCGCCAGGACGCCGCACGAAGCCCCTCCGGGCGTCAAGGATCCCGGCTTCGACCCGAGCCCTGTGATGGCGCTTGGAAAGGGAGGCAACGCCCGTGGCTGAATTCATGTGGAGCGAATGGCTGCCCTATATCTTCGCCACCCTGATGGGCGTTTCGATCCTCGTCTATGTCATTCTCGATGGCTTTGACCTGGGCATCGGCATTCTGTCGCCGCTCGCGACCGACAGTGAGAAGGATCGGATGGTGTCGGCCATCGGCCCGTTCTGGGATGCCAACGAGACCTGGCTGGTGCTCGCCGTGGGATTGCTTCTGGTAGCGTTCCCGGTCGCCCACGGCGTCATCCTGACGACCCTATATTTCCCGGTCGCGGTGCTGATGATCGGCCTCATCCTGCGGGGCGTGGCCTTCGAGTTCCGCGCCAAGGTGAGCCTCGCCGCCAAGCCGTCCTGGAACCGCATGTTCTTCATCGGCTCGATGATGTCGGCGCTGTCCCAGGGCTACATGCTCGGGCTCTACGTTCTCGGGCTTGATACAAGCTGGCCAGCCGTCGGCTTCGCCCTGCTGGTCGCGGCCTGTCTGGCCGCTGCCTATGCCGCCATCGGCGCGGCCTGGCTCATCCACAAGACCGAAGGCGCCCTGCAGCGGCGGGCCGTGGTCTGGCTGCGCTCAGCCCTCGGCCTGGTAGCGCTCGGCATGGCGGCCATCTCGCTGGCCACGCCGCTAGCCAGTTCGCGCATCCTGGACCGCTGGCTGGGGTTTCCCGAAAGTCTCCTCCTGGCCCCGTTGCCAATCCTGACTGTCCTCCTGTTCGCCTGGCTCTGGCGGCTTTCCTCAAGCCTGCCGCTCGAGGACGACCGGCTGAACTGGGCGCCCTTTGCCGCGCTGGCCGGCATCTTTGCACTTGGGTTCGCCGGGCTCGCCTGGTCGTTCTATCCCTATGTGGTGCCCGGACGGCTCACCATCACCGAGGCCGCCAGCGCCACCGAAAGCCTCGCCATCATCCTGGTCGGAACCTTGTTCGTGCTGCCTGTGATCACCGGCTACTCGATCTGGGCCTACCGCATCTTCGGCGGCAAGGCGGTCGACCTGCGTTATGACTGAACCCGCCTGAGCGCCCCCCGGGTCAGGCGCTGCCGAGCCGGGCGTTGCGGTCGATCAGGTATTTGTCGAACAGCGGAAGGCTGGCGGCGCCCAGCGACCGGGCGAGGTGGCCTACCGTTCCGGGCAGGATTCCCGGGACCTCAAGTCCCCGCAGGTCGTAAAGGCCGACTTCCACCTCGGTCGCCGCGACGATCTTTGCCCGGACCTCGGTCGGCAGGCCGCCATCGATGATCACATGTTCGAAATCGATGATCGAGACCGCAGAGACGATCGCCTGCGCCAGGCCGCGGGCGACGATGTCGATCCATTCATCGGCCAGGTCCTCGAATCCTTCCCAGTGATCCGGGCTGTTCCAAAGCGGCGAGGATCCTGTCCGGCACTCTTGAGCATGCGCTCGAGCAGCATGATCGATGCCCGGTCGAGCAATTGCACCGGCTTGCCTTCGGGCCCGGTGACCGGCAGCGGTCCGAGCCCGCCGGCATTGCCGGTGCGGCCCGAATAGACGCTTCCGTTGAGCACCACGCCGCCGCCGACAAAGGTGCCGATATAGATGTAGAGGAAATCGCTCAGTCCCGGATGGGTGCCGAACACCAGTTCCGCCGCACAGGCGGCGGTCGCGTCATTCTGCAGATAGACCGGCATGGCGCAGATCCGCGCCAGCTCCGCCCTCAGGTCGCAGCCGCGCCACAGATCCATCTCCTCGCGCGGTGCGCCGGCCTGCTCGGTCCAGTTCCACAATTCGAAGGGCGTGGCGATCCCGAGCCCTGCGACGCGATCGCGCAAGCGGGCAGGCAGGCTTGCCAGCATCTCGGCGATGCCGTCCCGGACGAATTCAATAACCTGCGGCGGCGTCGGCCAGGGATAGCTCTTGCGCAGCGTGGCGCGCGGCTCGCCCAGAAAATTGACCAGGATCAACTCGGCGCTGCGGCGGCCGACCTTCAGCCCGATGAAGAATGCCCCGTCGGGATTGATCGACAGCGGCACCGAGGGCTGTCCCACCTTGCCGCGGATCGGTTCGCCCTTGACGATCAGGTCCTCGGCCTCAAGCTCGCGCATGATCACCGAACCGGTCTGCGCCGAAAGCCCGGTCAGGCGGGCGATATCGGTCTTGGCCAGGTGGCCATGGGAATAGACGAGACTGAGAACCAGGCGTTGGTTGTAGGCGCGCAGGCCGCTCTGGTTGGATCCCCTGAGCGGCTGCACCACCGGGCGGTCATCGCCAGCTTTCGCATTGTCCGCCAACTCTGTATCCCCTCCCGGCGTCCGGTTTCTCGCGCTCGTCCTATCAAAACAATGACGGAAAGACACTCCCCGGTCAATTACTAAATAAGAATGATTTATTTATTGACAGGTGCGGCTGCTTCGTGCTGTTTTAGTCATGGCGCGGAGAACGGGAGCGAGGATCTTCTGTTTGCAGCGCCTGCAGACTGACCTGCACGTCATATCCCGGGAGGATCAAATGAAGTCGACATCCACACTCAAGACCGCGTTGCTTGCAGCCGCCGCCTTTGGCGTCCTGGCAACCGCACCCGCCTATGCCGCCAGCCACGGCGCCGTTGGCGCCTGCCTCATCACCAAGACCGACACCAACCCCTTCTTCGTCAAGATGAAGGAAGGCGCAGAGGCCAAGGCGGCCGAGCTCGGGGTTGACCTGAAATCCTACGCTGGCAAGGTAGATGGCGACCACGAGAGCCAGGTCGCCGCGATCGAGACCTGCATCGCCGATGGCGCCAAGGGCATCCTGATCACCGCATCCGACACCTCGTCCATTGTCTCCGCGGTGCAGCAGGCGCGCGACGCGGGCATCCTTGTGATCGCGCTCGACACCCCGCTTGAGCCGATCGACGCCGCCGATGCCACCTTCGCAACCGACAACTTCCTGGCCGGTGAACTGATCGGCAGATGGGCCGCCGCAACCCTCGGCGACGAGGCCGCAAATGCCAGGATTGCCATGCTCGATCTGGCTGTAAGCCAGCCCTCCGTCGGCGTGCTGCGCGACCAGGGCTTCCTCACCGGCTTCGGCATCGACGTCAAGGATCCGGGCAAATGGGGTGACGAGGAAGATCCGCGCATCGTCGGCAACGACGTGACCGCCGGCAACGAGGAAGGCGGCCGCAGGGCGATGGAGAACCTGCTTGCCAAGGACCCGATGATCAATGTCGTCTACACCATCAACGAGCCGGCTGCCGCCGGCGCCTATGAGGCGCTCAAGGCCATCGGT
>Ga0008836_100739_pt1 | contig 16279 bp, 14 predicted proteins | sample HotLakConsUCCR28_FD_62214 | JGI IMG/M metagenome (GOLD analysis project Ga0008836, IMG submission 62214) | Hypersaline microbial mat communities from Hot Lake, Washington, USA - Hot Lake Consortium UCC-R28 (Hybrid Assembly) ... | reverse complement strand
TCAGTTGTCCTTGACCAGAACCGGACCAGTCCGGGTCTCAGGTGTGCGCCCGGGTGCTGCATGGCGTTCGCGGGCGCCTTCGACGAGCGGGATGCTGGCGGTCGTACAGCCCATGTCGGCAAGGAAGCTGACAAGGCCGACGATGGTCTTGAAGTCGCGCAGCTTGAGGACGCTGCGGCTGGTGACGAGCATCTTGTCGTCCCCTCCATCCGGGGCAACCGCCCGGATGACCCATGTGCCGTACCAGCTGTTGTGGCGCTTCTCGGCGCCTTCCTTGCAGACCACCTCGATGAGATAGCCCTCGGCAAGGAGGCCGCGCAGCCCGTCTTCTGTAACCACATTCGGTGCTTCTTCTATCATGGCCTTCCCTTGGGTCCTTTCCTGCCTGAGGTGCAGTACCGGTCCCACGGGTTCGAAACACCGTGGGCGATACAAGACAACATAAACGTTAGCAAGACAATAATATCGACTTGACGAAGATCACCTTGCTTCGATAAGAGTGATACCCGACAGAACGACAATCTTAAAGGCGGCAAAGGAGTTTTGCCCTGCACATGTCCTGTGCGTGCAACATCCCCCTGGCGCTGCTGATCACCGTCCTTGCGGTGAGTGGTCCGGTCCATGCCTGCATCCCGCCCGAACGGCCGTTCCTGCCCGCGTCCCGAGAAGACATGCGCACCTACGCGGAGCTGATCCGGGGGGATTTCGAGGCCTATATCGCCGACGTGCAGGAGTATTTCCGCTGCATCGACGAGGAGCGCGCGCGGGCCTTTATTGAGGCGAGGGAAGTGAGCGAGCAATACGGGCGGTTCATCGAGGCTGTCGAGTAGCCCCCTTTCCGCTGGCACGGGCCGCCCCTAATCCTGTGCCGATGTTACATTGATGATTTTGTTGGAGCATGTTCGGCCTGGATCCCGTCCAAGGCTCCCACGCATCGGTTGTCTGTGCGGCCGCGATGCGGTTCAATCAGGGTTCGTCTCCGGCCAATTTACCGAAAGGATTTACGCCCCGTGTCACTGCGTTTCTGGCAACGTATTCGTCTTGCGCCCGGGGTGACACTGAACCTCTCGAAATCGACCGCATCCCTGTCGTTCGGACCGCGCGGTGCCAAATACACCGTCAGTCCACTGGGGAACCGGGCCACGCTCGGGCTGCCGGGCACAGGCCTCTTCTACACCATCCAGGACCGCAAGAACGCGCGTGCAGCAACCCCAACGCGGGACAAGCTGTCCCTCGGGTTTTTCCGAAGGCTCGTGACCCCACCCGAGGAAAAGGCCTTCATAGACGGGCTGAGTGCGCTCAACGATGGTGATGAGGATGCGGCACTGTCCCAGCTGGAAGCCGCAAGCGATCTGCCCGACGCCGCCTGGATGGCCGGCATGATGCGCTTGAAGCGGGAGGCATTTGCGCAGGCGCGCGGGCATCTGGAAAGCGCGCTTGCAGCGGGTGACACGCTCGGCGCGCTGTTCACGAAATATGATCTCTCGCCGCAAATCACCCTGCCGATCGCCAAGGGCATCTTTGCGCATATCTCCCCCACCGAACGCGGTACACGGCTTGCGCTGGTGGAACTGTGCGAGGCGAGCGGGGACGCCGAAGGCGCGGCGCAGCATCTCGAGAGGCTGCTGGTCATCGCGCCGGAGGATCCCGTGGTGCTCTTGTCCTTCGTCCAGATCGGGCTCGACACACCTCAAGATCACGACCTGCTGGACCGGGTGATCGCCTTGACCGCCGCAACCCAGAACGAGACGCCCATCGACACGGGCATTCTGCTCTACCGGACTCGAGCGCTCGCCGCCTGTGGCCTGCCCGACGCAGCCATCGAAGTGCTGACCCGCGCTGGCCGCCGCCGCAAGGACCGCCCCGATCGTCTCCTCCACCAGATCCGTCATGACCGCGCGGAGCTTTACGAACGCGGGGGTCGCAAGGCCCAGGCGCGACGTGAATTCGAAAAGCTCTATGCGGAAGCACCGGAGTTTGAAGGATTGGCTGCGAGACTGGGGTTCCCAACTTCAACAGCTAAACGCGTAAACTATTGATATTGTTGAAGTGGGTTACCCGCTTTTGCCACAACGTGGCCGTTTCACGCAGGTGTTTTCAGGTCCAGGGCTTCGAAGAGGTCGAGTTGTTCCGGTTGCTGGCGCGTGAGTGTTGTCTTGGTTGTCGGGCCGATACGGGCGACGTGCTGTTGAATGCGCTCGAGCAGATCGAGGGCGGTGCGCGGGCTCGCGCTGTGGCCTTTCGCCTTCAGTCGCATGCGCATGACGCGGTAGAGGACGAGAGCCAGGAAGCAGATCATGGCATGAGCACGGATGCGATCGGGCAGGCGGTGGTGAACCGGCGCGATCTCGATGTCGGATTTCAGAACGCGGAAGCCGCGCTCGATGTCTGCGAGGCCCTTGTAGCGTGCGACGGCCTCGACGGCGGTGAGGTCAGGAGCGTTGGTGATCAACGCAAGCTTGCCGTCGAAGAGCTCGGCCTCGGCGATGGCGTCTTCATCGACCGACCAGCTGAACCGATCCGCATTCAGATCGGCCTTGAGGAAGCGGGTGAGTTCAGCCTCTGCGACGGCGCGAGTGAAGCGGCTGTACGCCCCCCGGTCAGAAGCGCGACGGCCCTTGGCGGTCTGTCCAGCATCTTGGGCGTCGAGTTTGCCGACCATCTTCTCGGCCATGGCATCCAGCTCGGCGATGCGGGCGCGCCGCCGATCACCCTGTTCAGCGGCACGCAGCGGGTCATGGGCGACGATCAGGCGATGGCCCGCAAAGCGATCCTCGGCCAGCCCGGCCTCGTCGAAGGCCATGTCCCTGAAGGTCTCGACCAGATCACCGTAACGGCGCGCGGGGACGGCCAGGATGAACTCCAGCGTGCGCCCACCCTGCTCGGCCAGCGATGTCAGAGCGTCGATGTTGTCGAGGCTCAGAAGCCCGCGGTCTGCCACCAGGATGACGCGCTCGATCGGGAAGCGCTCCAGGACCGTGGCGAGCATAGCCTGCAGCGTCTTGGTCTCGGCTACGTTGCCCGGATGCACGGTATGCATGAGCGGCAGGCCCTCGGCGGTCTGCACGACGCCGAGGACGAACTGTCGTGCGATACCGCCTGTCTCTTTGTTCATGCCATAGGCGCGGATGTCGTCGTCGACCTCGCCTTCGCCATGGATGCGCACGGTGGTCAGGTCGTAAAAGACCACGGTCAGATCGCGATCCACGAGGGGGCGGATCTGGCGCGCCAGCTCGGCCTCCACGCGATCGACATTGTCCATAAGGGCGTCCATGGCGCGCAGGAGGTGGTGATGCTCGACCTTGGCGGGCATCTCCGGCATGGCCACGGTGTCCAGCCAACGCAGGCAGCCCAGCTTGCTTGTGGGATCGCACAGGCGGTTGAAGACCATTGCCCGTACGAGGGCATCCGCCTCGATCTTGCGTCGCCCGGATCGCATGGCGCGGCCAAGGGCGCGGTCGAAGCCAAGTCCTTCCACAGCTCGTGCAGGGCAAAGACATTGCCATAGGCCTTGGAGCTTTCGATCTCGACGGGAAACGCCGTATTGTCGCTACGCCCGATGGCCCGGTTCAGGCCGTTGATCAGGGGATCGAGCTTGGCGGGGTTCAGATCTTCAAGGCGACCGAGGTTGGCGACGACCCGATGGCGGACCTTCCCCTCTTCGTTGCGATAGCCCTCGACCAGTTGCAGGTACTGGCGCCCGCCGGATCTCGTGATCTTGGTGTACATGTCGCAACATTATGCGCTGCTTGATGATGCATCAATAACCCGTTGTCACATGACGTGCCACAACATGAAATTCGCCAAGACCCCCCTGATGCACATCAAAAGCCCTTATTTCATTGAGCTCGGCATCACCCGGCAGGGCTCAAATCAGGCGCGAAGTGTCGAAGTTCGGGGGGTTGAGGTAAATCGTTGATCGCGATGGGCGGAAAGCGGTCGTTCGCTGCCGCAGCGAGCCATCCAAGGTGGGAAGTTGGAAGCCGACATTCAGACCACCCCGAACTCGGGCGTGGCGCCGCAACGCCGGAAGCCAGCTCAGAGCCCTTTCCGGATGTGGCCTGGCCGGCGCCCTCGCAGATGCAGCATGAACGTCCCTGATCCTGACCGCTGCGTCGCGGAAGGAATAGCGGTCATTCGTGACCGGTGCAGCGAGATTTCAAACCCCAACGTCCGGGGTGCGGACGAAGCGGCCTGATGCTGGTGCAGCGCCATCCACATTGGCAGCACGACCATGTCAGGGTGTGCTCCGCGGCGGTGCAGCACGGCTTCCCCGAAGCGGTCGTTGAATCTGGACAATCGGGCCGGAATCCAAACCGGCCGTTTGCCGTACGGGCCTCAGATGGCTCAGATGCGGGACAAACCGGCCACTGACGGAGATCGGGCCAGAGCCTGTGTTCTCCGCCGCAGGCCAAGGCTCATGCTACGTAGCGACGTCGCCTTTTGAGGATGGCCACAAAGCCAAGGGCCGAGAGCAACATCGGAAGCGCCGCGGGCACTGGAATCGGTGCGATGTCCGGAGGCGGTGCCTGGCCGTTTACGGCAAGGGCCAGAACGCCATCATTGAACCTGAGATCGAATAGACCGTCGGTTGGGGAGATGCCTCCGAATGACAATGAAATCGCATCGAGCGGATCGAACGTCGTCGCTTGGCTGCTCGCGACCACGAGTTCGAAAAGGCCTCCTGCCTCGGGAACGAAGCTGCCGAAATCGAGGAAGAGGTCGAAGGGGTTGAGCACGTCGAAGCTGCCTGAGAGCAGCAACTGGTCAAAGCTGTTGGAGCCCAAGATCGATAGCGCGAGGCGCCCGCCGTCCATGCCGACGCTGCCATCCAAGGAGAAGCCGCCGGCAAGCGTGCCCTGGTTGAGGATCGTGTAGGCTCCGGCCCCGGTGGCGTTGAGGCCGTCGAAACTGTCGAACAGACCGTTCACGGATGTGCCGTCTGGAAGTGGCCCGCCCAACCAGGGCGGCTGAACCGTGACAGTGGCACCTTCGCCGATGACAAGCGCGTGCGCACCGTCTCCCGATGTCGACACGGAAAGATCCTCGACCCGCAGGGTGTTGGTCGTGTTCGCCCCCGTATCATCCGTTCCGAGACCCGCGCCGAGCACAAGGCCATGCGCGCCCGCCCCGGTCGTGGCGATATCGACGCCGCCGAGCAAGGTGGTCGACCCGCTGTCGGCGGCGTTCGTGAGCCCGGTCTCAAGGACCATGCCGCGGGACCGATCCCCTTGCGTAGTGACTGACAGGTTCGCACCGCTCATGGTCTGGTCGGTGCCGGTCGCGCCGTCGCCCAGACCATAGATCGTCATGCCATCGGAGACGACGCCGGCCGTCTCGACCACGGTATCCCGAATGCTTCCGGTAAGGCTCATGCCGTCCACATTCGCGGGTCCGCCCGACACGAAGTCGACATCGCCGAGGATGATGCCGGCGGAACGGTCGCCTCCGGTTGTGACCAGGAGGTCATCCAGAGAGGCAACACCAGCGCTGTTGCCGCCACCGGCCCGCCGCAGCGGCACTGCAAGAATGCCGACTGAGTCATCGCCCTCTGTCATGAAGGACGAGAAACCCAGGTCGAGATTCCCAACACTGAAATCCTCCAACGCTCCGAGCAGCGTTGCTGCGCTGGAGGCAGGACCTCGGGTGGTGACGGCAACGTTTTCAATAAGGTGGGAAGAAGCGGAATCCGCCCCGGCACCGCCAACATAAAGCCCTGTCGCACCTGCACCAGCTGTCTCGACAGTCATGTCACTGAGAGTGGCGTCGATCGCCGAGCGATTGCCGACGCCTCCGATCAGGACACCTCCGCTGCGATCGCCTCCGGTCATGAAACTGTTGGAGGAGAACGACACGGTGCGAACTGAGGAGTCGCCGCCTTCGTCGATCAAAAACGCAGCGGCATCGGCGCCTCGGGTAGCCACGGTACTGCCAAACAAGACGGAGACATCGGAAGAACTGTCGCCACTACTCCTGAATATGACGCCACCTGCACCGTCGCCCTCCGACGCGAGTCGGCTGCCGAAGACCGTCAGATTTCCGATGGAAACTCCGGCACGAGCTACTTCAAGCAGAACTGCATCGGAGCCCTGCGACGACAGTTCCACATCATTTAAGTAAATTAGAAGGTCGCTCTGTGCGCCGACGCTCAGACGGATCACGCCTGATCCATCGCCGGATGTCCCGAAGCTTGATTGCTCTGAAGCGAAAGAGAGACTGGAAGAACGTCCGAGATCCACGTCGACAAGCGTGGAGTTGTTGCCGGAGGTCTGAAGCCCGGGTCCCAGGTCGGAGGTCGCCCCTGCGATCTGCATGGTGACCGCCGATTGCTCGTCTCCCGAGACCAAAATCCCCTCCGAGTTCTCGCCAAACGTGGCGATGACCGGAACGCCATCGTCCGCCGCGGTCCCATCCAAGACGAGATTGAACACGCTGTTGCTACCGGGTCCCGCAATGGCTGGTGCGTTGTCGCCGGCGGTATGGATGCGAGAATCGCCCGCAATCCAGATATCCGCGGCCATATCGCCGCCCCGCACATCGATGCCCGCCGCGCCGTCGGAGAAGGTGAGGATAGAGCCATCGTTCAAGAGCGCAAAGAAAGCGCCACTGCCGTTCAACGCCACGGCAGGCGCGGCTTCGGTCAGGGATACGATGGTCCCGCCTTCCTCGACGAGAACCGACAAGCCGCTCAAGCCCGTGGTGCGAACACCGGCGGCTCCACCGGAAAGGATGCTGCCTCCGTCGACCGTCACGCGATTGATATTCGTCGGGTCTGGAACGATGGAAACGACCGGCAACCCGAATGGAGCCGGGGTCCCGGTTACGAGTGAACCTCCGCCACCACTGGCCACGACAGCCGAAATCGCGTTCATCGCCACATCGGCAAGCTGCGCCTTCGTGATCGTGACAAGAGATGTGATTTCGCCCCCGGCAGTCGAGATTGCCCCAAGGTCTTCCTCGCCGAGCTCGATCGTAGCGGCAGTTGGTGTGGCCTGGATCGGGCCGGAGGAGCGGACGATCGCGAAGACCCCGACAAGCTCGGACTGGTTCGCGACCCCCGTAAAATCACCGGCGATCATGCTCTGGACCGGACCGGAAACCAATGACGGATCGATGTCCGCGACGAGCGAGCCTTCCACCAGCTCGATGTAGGCCCCACCTCCCAACTCGATTGCCGAGCTCGTGGCGGTCTGAAGCCGTGCGCCCGGCAGGAACAGGACGGTGACGTCCGTGGCCGCCGAAGCAAGGATCGCCGCCGTCTCCGGATTGGGGGCCGCGACGTCGCAGATGACCGTCTCTCCGGAGGCGGGCGATGCGCTGCTGCATTCGGCAAGGGCCGGCCCCGTGGTCAGGGCCATGTGTCCGAGCGCCGCGACAACTATCAGTGAATAAATGCGATCAGTCGATGAAATGGGCATGTTCCGCACCTTGCCAAAATCCAATGACACGAACGCTAAATTCACTCAGGAGCCGACGATCCGTGACTTGAATGCAAGAGGATGCATGCGGCCCCCGAGCCTCAAAGCCATATTTTTGCCATTTTTCATTCCGCAAAAACCGATCAGGCAAGGCAGGCGAATCCGACGGCCAGGCCAGGCACGTAAACGCCTGCAAAATAAGCGGTTTTTCTACTATTTCTGCCCTGGAAACACTTTGGATTTTTCGAAACGAAAGACGAGCTTCTCAGGTATCAGACGACCAGATAGTGACCGGATTGCCGTTTGTCGCGCCTTCGAGACTGTACCCAAGAATCAAGCGGTCCATCGCGCAGCGCGCCACCCTGTTATGCGCGGGCGAGACGCCGAGGCTCGCCACCATTTTCCAATGGCCGTACATGATGCAGACGAAGCCATAGGACAGCTCTTCGCAGGCCCGAAGTGAGAGGGACGGATGTGCGACCCGAAACTCGTGGCAAAGAACCTGCCCCAGAAGGGTATACTGGCCACGAAGATTGTTCCGGATGCGTACTGAGCCGGCCGCAAGGCTCATCATCGCATCGTAGACCTGATCGTCCTGCGGCTTCGCCGCACCGTCGAGCAGATCGAAATAGAAATTTAGGAACATGGACAGTCGCTGTGGCCCGTCGAGCCGGGTGGCGTTCTCGGACAAGGCGAGCCTGTACCTATCCGCCAGCGTGTCGCAGAGCTCCACCATAAGGTCTTCTGCGTTTGAGAAGTAATACCTGACCAGTTGGCGGGAGATACCCGCCTCGACGGCGATTGCATCGAAGGACAGATGCGGCAGACCAGATTTCATTAGCGCTGAGAAAGCAGCGGTCAAAATCCGGTCACGGTTATCGGGTTCTTTGCTCAAGGCGGCACGTTACAACATATCATGACGAAGGGATTCTTCGGAACGTTAGGCGCCGTTCTATGCGACGGCAACTTTTTCTGACCTGGTGGCGCTGCGGACGGCCGATAGAGTTGGCGTCTAAGAAGGGCTCGGAGCAGACTACTGCGCCGCAGAGATGTGCGTTGGATCCTCCGGGCGCGAAGCGGTCATTCATCCAAAAGTGGTATGCTGCACACGTTGGCATGGTGCCAATGCCTGGTGTGGGAGGGCTGGATGGAGACCTCATCATGTCCAGTATCCAGCTTCCGGCAACCAGGCCGCAGCGGCCACCATGGAACAAGGGCCGACTGATCGGCCAGAAACGCCCACTCCTCCCACGGCAGGTCTGGGCTATTCGCGCTCGGCTAGAGCTCGCGGACAACCAGCGCGACCTGGCATTGTTCAACCTCGCCATCGACAGCAAGCTTCGCGGCTGTGACTTGGTTCGGCTCAAGGTCGTGGACCTCGTTGCCGGCGGTAGCGTCCGCGACCGAGCGTCGGTCATCCAGAGCAAGACCGGACGGCCAGTTCAATTCGAAGTGTCGGAAAACACGCGGAGATCAGTCCTCGCCTGGGTCACATCGTCCCCCATGCTTGGTCGGGTGTTCCTGTTCCCAAGCAGGTTGCACAGCTCACCACACATCTCGACGAGACAGTACGCGCGTCTGGTTCATGACTGGGTGTCTGCGATCGGGCTCGATCCAAGCGGGTATGGAACGCACTCCCTACGGCGGACGAAAGCCGCGTTGATCTACCGGAAGACCGGCAATCTCCGAGCCGTTCAGCTCCTGCTTGGTCACACCAAGGTGGACAGCACGGTCCGATACCTCGGCGTCGAACTCGATGACGCGCTGAGCATCGCCGAGAAAATCGATATCTGAGCGTGCGGCGGACGGCAGCGGTCGTCCGCCATCTCAGACCAGTCGTTGATCAAATCTGGCTTCAGCGGCTGCATCGAGCCCTTCCCGGAAGTGACCCGGCCACGGCCCTCGCACATGCAGCAAGAACGCCGCTGGTCCTGAAAGCCGCAGCGCAGAAGGAAAAGCGGTCGCAACTCCGCTTGATCGCGGCCGAGCGATTTGACCCAAAGCGGCGAATTTCCGCGATCCGGACCCAAGTCTTCGCGACGCCCCTCAAACGGCGCAATTTGGGGTATTCTCCGCAATACAGCGCTTCAGCCAGGCTGAGAAAATGCGTCCGGCGCTACTGCGGCTACGGCACCAGTAGTGGCGAGGTTCAGCTTCGCCGACCTCGAATTGTCGAAGACCGAGCACCTCAACGTGGTCCTGGGTCAACAATTTTGGAGCAACCGTTCGCGCCATCAAACGATGAGCGAGTTCCAAGGCTGCATGGAACGTGTCGACTTCCGCAACAGTCTCGCCATGAAGGGAATCGAAGATTCGTCCGTAGCCAGCAACGCGAACAACCCTTTTTTCAGCGTGGGGATGCGCGACGCCTACAAGCGTGCCGTCGCCGAGCCGCTCGGCATCCTTCTCTCCGGACGGGGCGAAATAGATCTCGGCATCCGCATCAACACCGAGTGTGTCCCGCGACCAAAGCGCTGTCCGCAGGATGAAGCGCAACTCGGGGTAGCTGCTCGCGAACTCATCGATCCGCGGCATCAACCAATGGAGAGCGAAGCTCGCGTTGCTCAGCACCATGATCTCCGACCCCTTGGGCTGAACGAGACGGTCGAGTGCTGCATCGATGCGATGAAGCCCTTGTGACACGCCTGTTTGAAGCTCCAACCCCGCCGACGTAGCGCGGACGCCGCGAGCCTCTCTGATCAGGAGCGCCGTGCCCAACCTGTGTTCGAGCGCCTGAATTTGTTTCGACACCGCTGCCTGGCTGAGTCCGAGTTCCTCTGCGGCGAGGGTGATGTTGCAATGGCGGGCAGCGGCCTCAAAGGATCGCACCCAGTTCAGGACGCTCATACCATTCCTCAGGTTATGGCTACTAGCAAACAATAATCGCTTCTGCGTCCATCGTCCACTCCGTAACCTTCAAGCGGAAACTTGGGAGGCTTCGGATGAAGGACATTGAAGTCGAAGAGACTACGGTTCGCATCGATCTCGCGGCGGCTTTGCGGTGGTTCGACCGGCTGCGAATGAACGAAGGCATCGCCAACCACGTAAGCCATGACATGGGCGACGGCACCTTTCTTCTAAACCCATACGGCGTCCATTGGTCGGTTATCCGCGCATCTGACTTCGTACGCCTACCAATCGGAACTGAACCGAATTCCATTGGCGAGGACATCGATCCTACGGCCTGGGCGATCCACGGTGCCCTGCACAGGAACGTGCGGCATGCAAGGTGCGTGATGCATCTTCATTCACGCGCCGCCACGGCCCTCTCCAGCTTGGCTGACCCGTCGCTTCCACCCGTGGATCAGAACGCGATGCGGTTCTACGACCGGGTCGCCATCGACATCGGCTTCGACGGCATGGGCCTTGGGGACGAGGCGATGCGGATCGCAGGCACGCTCGGCGAAAAACGCATCTTGATGATGGCTCAGCATGGCGTGCTCGTTGTTGGCGATAGCGTCGCGCAATGCCTCGATGACCTGTATTATTTCGAGAAGGCGGCTGACACCTACCTTTTCGCCCTTGCGACAGGACGCCCGCTCAATATGGCAACTGCCGACGTAGCCGAGAAAACGGCGCGCCAGTGGGAGAATTATCCGGGCTTTGCGACCCGCCACTTGGCCGCAATCCGACATGTGCTGAACATCGAAGACACAGGGTACGCAGCATGACTGCGCGGCCCCGAAACCTTCTGATCCTGATGTCGGATGAGCATAGGCGCGACGCCGCCGGTTTCATGGGCCATCCCGCTGCATCCACGCCCGCGCTCGACCGTCTGGCAGAGCGAGGTATCGTCTTCGACAATGCCTATACGCCGGCGCCAATTTGCGTGCCCGCGCGGGCCGCCTTCGCGACTGGCTTGCCGACCCATCGCACCAGCCACTGGGACAGTGCGGCACCTTGGACGGGCCAGCCGCGCGGTTGGATGCATACCTTGCGCGATGCCGGCGTTCACACCGCGACTTTCGGTAAACTGCATTATAAAAGCGGGTGCGACCACGGCGCGATCGAAGAGGTCGTGCCCATGCACGTGGCCGGCGAGGGCTGGACCGTGGGCCTCATCCGGGACGGAACAGCCACCTTTGCAGCCGCCCCCGAGATGGCACGTGAAGTTGCGACGGGCGAAACGGATACGATCCGATACGATCGCACTGTCACCGATGCGGCTGTCCGCTGGCTGGCTTCGGATGATCGCGCAGCCCGTCCCTGGGCTGCGATGGTCAGCCTCGTGACGCCGCATTATCCGCTGGTGGCGCCCGCCGAATGGCGCGCGCGGATCGATCCAGACCTGATCCCGAAGCCCTTTGCAGCCCGCGCGCTTCCCGCGCATCCGGAGCTTCGAAGGCTGCGTGACTTTTTTGACCACGACCCGCATTTCGACGACGAACTGATGCTCGAGGCGCGCCTGAACTACATGGCGCTCGTGGCCTTCATGGATGACTGCATGGGTCGCGTGCTCGCCGCGCTCGATGCTGCCGGCCTAGCGGATGACACGCTGGTGATCTACGTCTCCGATCACGGCGAGATGCTTGGCGACCACGGCTTTTGGGGCAAGTCGGTGATGCTGGAGGGCGCTGTCGGCATCCCGATGATCCTCTCTGGGCCGGGCGTGGCCGCAGGCAGATGTGCGACGGGTGCGAGCCTGCTGGATATTGCGCCGACCGCGCTTACCACGTTCGGGCTCGAGCCCGGCGATTTACCGGGTGCGGATCTTCGAGAGCTTGCCGCCGTGCCCGACGATCCCGGCAGGACAGTCTTTTCCGAATACCACGATGGCGGTTCGACCACCGGCGCATTCATGGTGCGGTGGGAAAGGTGGAAATACGTCCACTACACCAGCGAACGCCCGCAGCTCTTCGATATGCCCACAGATCCGGAGGAGCGCACCGATCTCGGGGCGGACCCGGCTTTTGGGTCTGTGCGCGCCGAGGGTTTGCGCCGGCTTCGCGCGATTTGCGACCCCGATCTCGTAGATGTAGCGGCACATTCCGACCAGGCCCGGCGCCTCGCCGCGATGGGCGGTCGGGACGCGGCGATGTCCATCGCCTTCTCCCACACTCCAGTGCCCGAGCCTTCCTGAGCGACTGAAGCAGCCGTGGCCGCTCATTGACCCACCAAGACGGACAAACAGGAGACTGACATGACCAAGATACACCCCGCCGCACCCGGTCTCGCACGGGAGGTCGCCGGTGGCGATCTCGACCGCAGGGAATTCCTGACCCGCGCGACCGCACTCGGCGTTTCCATCCCGGCGGCCTACGGCTTGCTCGGTCTCGCCGCACCGGCCCGGGCACAACCAGCCGAGCGGGCACAGGGCGGAACCCTGCGCATGCAGATGAGCGTACGCGCTCTCAAGGACCCCCGCACCGCGGACTGGTCCGAAATCGGCAACCTTCTGCGCGGTCCGCTCGACTACATGGTGCAGTATAACAACGACGGCAGCTTCTCGCCGATGCTGCTCGAAAGCTGGGAAGTGAACGAGGACGCGACCGAATACGTGCTGAACGTCCGTCCGGGCGTGACATGGTCCAACGGCGAACCTTTCACCGCACAATCCGTCGCGGACACCTTCGCTTACTGGTGCGAGAGCGGGGTCGAGGGCAACTCGATGGCTTCACGAATGAGCGTTCTCGTAGATGAAACCACCGGCAACCTCGCCGAAGGCGCGGTAGAGGTCGTCGACGACCTTACTGTACGGCTGCATCTTCCGCGCCCCGACATCACGATCATCCCGAGCATGGCTGACTACCCCGCGGCCGTTCCGCACCTTCCCTTCGACGCGAGCGACCCCTCGGCCATTGTGGGCACCGGCGCCTTCACGATCTCTCAGATCGAGGTCGGCATCCGCGCAGTGTTCGAGAGGCGCGAAAACTGGTGGGGCACCGACGTATATGGCGGACCCTATCTGGATCGGATCGAGTTCATCGACTACGGCACAGACCCCGCCTCCTGGCTGGCGGCCGCGGAGTCGGATGAGATCGACATCCTCTACGAGACCACCGGGGACTTCATCGATGTCTTCAACGCCATCGGCTGGCAGCAATCCGACGTCGTGACGAGCGCGACCCTCACCATCCGCTTCAACCAGCTTGCAGAGGTCGACGGGATGCGGCCTTACGGCGATGTCAGGGTCCGCCGGGCTTTGATGATGGCGACGAACAACGCCGATGTGCTCGCGCTCGGCTATGCCGGCCTCGGAGCACCGGCCGAAAATCACCACGTCGCGCCGATCCACCCCGAATACGCCGAGGTGGAGAACGTGCCGTTCGATCCGGAAGGAGCCATGGCGCTCCTGGAAGAAGCAGGTATGGCCGACTACGAACATGAGCTCTTCTCGATCGATGACGACTGGCGCCGGAACTCTTCTGACGCGGTGGCCGCGCAGCTTCGCGATGCCGGCATAGCAGTGCAGCGGGTCGTTGTGCCGGGCAACACCTTCTGGAACAGCTGGCTCGAGTATCCGTTCTCGTCCACGAACTGGAACCACCGACCGCTCGCGGTCCAGAGCCTCAACATCGCCTATCGCTCCGGCGTCGCCTGGAACGAGACCGGCTTTGCGAACGAGGAATTCGACCGTGTCCTCGACCTGGCCCTCTCGGTCGCCGACGCGGCGCAACGGCGCGAACATGCGCGCAGGCTCGAGGAGATCATGCTCGAGGAGGCTGTGACCATCCAGCCCTACTGGCGCGCGCTTTACCGACACATGCGACCGGGAATCGTGGGGGCAGACATGCACATCTCGTTTGAAGTGCATCCTACAAGGATTGGCTTCGCAGTTTGAAGCCTTAGCTGGCCCATCGCAGGATTGAGTTTCTCGCGACGGGAGAAAAACCAGTGGAACGGCGGTTGGTAACCGGCGTTCCGACATGCCAACCTTGCACTCGACATGTTACGCTCGTCATGGCTCGCTAGGCGATCGGACAAAGAGGTCGCAATGACCTCCTGCGAAAATCAATGCTTAGCCGGATTTGATTGGTCCGATTTCATGGGCAGTGTAGGGTAGGCCCTTTTTCATCTCGAGTACGGTTTCGGGTGCGGGAGGCATGCAGCGTCACTACGATCGAGCGGGCTGTATAAGTGGGTGACGCGGAGACCCTGATCCAGCACCCTGCGTCGATGACTCATCCAGCTACACGCCCGAGGAACAGGCCTCCTACGGCACTGCCGAAGTTGAACCCTAGAACCACCATCACCTCGAAAATACCGTCGCTGGTGACGGTCGTGTCGCTCGGAGCGAAAGTGCAAAGGGTCCGCATGTGAGACGTCGAGCTGCGACGCGGCGAACGACCGGTTCGGATCTGTCCCATTCAGCCGTGCTCGAAAGACCGCTTCGGGGAAGGAGTGCTGCACTGCCGCAAGGCACATAGAGCCTCGATCGTGCCACCGACGCGAACGTCGCTGCAACAGCATTAGGCAGCTTCGTCCGCATCTGAGACATCAATTCCCCACGCGGCGAACGACCGGTTCCGATTTGAATCATTTAGCGGGGTTCGAACGACCGCTTTCGGGAAACTGAGCTACGCTGCAGCAAGGCGCTCCTTGCCCGGCAGTCTATCTGGACGCTCGGAGATGCCGCGGGAGCGTCAGGCCGGTTTGTCCGCTGTGCCGACCTTCGCCGTCCGTGAATGCTGCATGATGGACGAATGGCCGGTCTGGTGAAGCTGCGTCGCGGCGAAGAGGGGAGCCTTAGACGACCGCTCTGGGCCGGGCACGTCAGTTGTGGCGCTTAGTCCAGATCGACGTCGCCCAAGCGCGGGGCATGGACATGCGTTCGGACCAGGAACGCAGCGGCCGCGCCGGCGATGGCGCCGAAGAGGTGCGCTTCCCAAGACACGCCGGGTTGGCCCGGAAGAACGCCCCAGAGAACGGAACCATATAGGACCCCGACCACCAATGCCGCGCCTAGCGTGATCAGCGAGCGATCCACGAGGCCGCGCACCACGAGGAAACCGAACCAGCCGAAGACTAGTCCCGACGCGCCGATATGGATGGCCGAGCTGCCGAGCAGCCAGACGAGAGCACCACCGAGGCCGATCACCACGGCATTCACCGGCAGCAAGGCCCGCGTGGTTGTTGCCACCAGCAGTCCACCCATCACCAGAAGTGGCGGCGTATTGGCCATCAGGTGCCCGAAGCTTCCATGCAGGAGCGGCATTGCGATGACACCATCCAACCCACCGAGGTATCGTGGGATCAGCCCGAACGCCGGGTTCAGGCCGTAGCCGGTGATCCAGTTGACGACCTGGATCGCCCAGAGCACGGCGACAAAAGCGACAAGCGCCGCGGCGCGCCGCAGGAAGGCGCGCACGTGATCCCGGTTTATCATGGCGGCGACAGTAGACGTCTCCGCCAGGCCTTCAACGGCTTTCACGCGCCGCTGGGAGACGGCTAGAGGACCGAGCTTCAGGGCCCCGAACCTCGTCACGGCCCAAACCAAGAGCGGGGCTGGCTACCGATGGCTGTGGCGAGGCATCAGAGCCTCATCTCCAAGGATGTTGGACTTCATTCCATCCCTTGTCTCTGTCCGTCGAAGCAAGACCGAAGCGAACGCAGTTCCCCAGCGATCAAATCTGCTTGCTATCGTTAGTGTTGTTTTGTATCGCCGCACCATTATAGCTGGAGTCGGCGTCATGAATCACAAGGTCCGGACCGCAGCGGCAGCTGCGGCCATCACCGTATCGAGCCTCGTCGGTTCGGTCGAGCCGGCGCAAGCCTACCAGGTCGACTGCGCCATTCTGCTTTGTCTCGCGGGCGGCTGGCCGGCATCGGCGCCCTGTGCCCATGCGCGTGCGGTCTTTATCCGCAGGATCACACCCTGGCCGATCGAGCCACCCTTGCAGATCTGGCGTTGCCCGATGGGG
>Ga0008836_100737_pt1 | contig 16379 bp, 11 predicted proteins | sample HotLakConsUCCR28_FD_62214 | JGI IMG/M metagenome (GOLD analysis project Ga0008836, IMG submission 62214) | Hypersaline microbial mat communities from Hot Lake, Washington, USA - Hot Lake Consortium UCC-R28 (Hybrid Assembly) ... | reverse complement strand
GGGCCACCTTCGCCTTGAAATCCGCCGAATAACGCTTCCTCGTGTTCGCCATCGATATCGTCCTCTCGTCAGAGCGATACCAGCTTATCTCCCTGTCCGAAATCCGGGGGCCACCTCATCTGGCGCGGCCATCGAGCTGAAATACATAGCCTCCACTCGCGCATAAAATCGTATTAAGGATGGTTAGAGTAGACGCTGCGTTGCTTTCCACTAGGTTTGAGGTAGCTTGCTATTTCATGGAGGAATATTGAAGGTTGAGAGTCTACATCGCCAATTTCGGTCGTGAGAATTACGAGTGGCCAGAGTGCAGGCGGCGCGGAACAGTGGCGACGATGAACGAGGTCAATGCCCAACAGCTTTGGGAGGCCGGGGACCGAGAAGCCTACATAACCACACGAATGCGCGGAAAGACCGCTGCGGGGCTGACGCCCACGCGCGCCGTCGCAGCGCGTTGGTACAACCTTATGACGATCGTCTCTGAGACCAAGGGTGACCTATGGATTCATCGGGATGGCGAAAAGGTCTGGTGGACCATTTCAAATTCGGAACGGCCAACTTTCGAACGGAAGACAGAACCCGTCGGGTTCAAACGCGACGTCATTATTTGCCATAAGCCTTGTGCCGAATGGTCTGACCGTAGTCGTACCGGCCAGGAACTATTTTGGCGCTCGCTCCATCCTAAAGCAAAAGATTTCCTGTCGACAGAAGCGACCCTGCAGGAGCTAAGCGAAGACTATGCGGCGTATGCTACCGCACTTATCAATGGGGCTGACCTGTCCGAATGGCACTCAAGGCCTCTATGGCAACGCAAAAACGATAACGCGAAAGCGCAGCATAACCCCGTCACCAGTTATGACAAAAAGAAAATTGCTGCCTATCGGGAAGCTTCTGAAAGAATGGCGCTTACTGTGCTCAAGACTGTAAAGACTGCTAACGGCCAAAAAGTCTTTAGGACACTCAAGGACAAGGAATTTTTGTTCAACGATCAAGCCAGCCTTGAGCAACACATTCTAAATCTCTTGGAGCGCCAAGAACATCGGTGCGCACTAACGGACCTACCGCTGGATTATGATGAGCGCGGCGGCGACAAGCAGTTTTTCTGTTCTCTTGACCGCATAGACAGCTCTGGACACTATGAGCCGGGCAATCTTCAAATCGTCTGTCGTTTTGTAAACTTTTGGAAAGGCGCAAGCGACGATGGCGAGTTCAGACGCTTAATTAAAGAGGTCCGGGCAATTCCAAGTACCGAATAGACGCAAGGCACGATTATTGTGTTAAGCTTGGAAAGTGGTGCCGCTTACAGGACTCGAACCTGTGACCCCCTCATTACGAATGAGGTGCTCTACCAACTGAGCTAAAGCGGCTTAACCCTCACACACGACCATACTATGGCCCTATCAACTTCTGCTCACCGCACCTAACCCGCTGGCTTCGAACCTCATTCTCTAGCGGACCCGCTAATTACGAATGAGGTGCTCTACCGGCTGAGCTATTGCGGCGACCTGCGGGTGCTATGAGACCCGCAACAACGCGGGTCTCATACATGGCAGCAGCGGGGTTGGCAAGGTCAAACTCGGTCACGTCGATACCCGCGAGAGCCGCTATTCGAAACGCAGGCGCGTCCAGTCCTCCGCAGCGCAAACCGAACCGGAGCCGCTGATGCGCCGACGTCTCAGCCGAACAGGCTGCCGAAGAAGGAGCGCTTGCGCTTCTGGGCCTGCTCCGCCTCCTCGGGCGAGACGCCGGGATCGTCGGGCGGGCGCGAAAGGCGCTTCAGGCGCTCGTCCTCGTTGATGTCCTTTGTCTCCGCCGCTGCCTCCGCTTGCGGTGCGCTTTCGGAACCCGCCTTCGTGGCGCTGTCCGCGTCTGACTTCATCGGATCAGGGTCCCTGTCGGCTTCAATGGCCTTGTGGCCTTCGGAACCCTTCTCGTCTTCGGAATCCTTGCTGGCGCTTTCTTGCGTTCCCGTGCTGACGGGAGCGCCAGGGCCGGACTGTGCCGCTTCGCGCTTGACCGCTTCCGCCCTGGCCTCCTGGGCCTGAACGGCTTCGGATTTGCCGTCGTCCGGCTTGTGCGTTGCAGGTTTGCCTTGCCCAGCGCCATCTTGCCCAGCAGTGCCTTGCATAGATGGGACTTGCATAGATGGGACTTGCGCTGCCGGCGCCGAGGCGGGCGCCCCTTCGGGTGCGGGCACGCTCTGACGGGAAGCCTCCCGGGCATCACCCTCGGGCGTGCCGGGGGCCGGAACCGCTTCGGCAGGAGCGGTCGCCCCGGGCGCGGTCTCCTGCTGCTCCCGCGCGCTCTCATGCGACCGTTCAGCGGCCTCGGCGGGCTTGACGGATTTCGGCGGGATGATCTCCGCATCCGTCGAGGCATGGCGCGGATCGTCATCCCCGGGCACGGATGCCGCGATGGCGACAGGCGTGCCGGGACGGTCGTCGAGATCGCCGAGTACGTCGTCGATCACCTGCGTACCCGAGATCAGCTCCGGCGGCGTATCCCAGCGGAAGGCGTCGAGATGGCCGGTGAGCGGCGAGATCGGCGCCCAGCGGTCCGAGACGACACCATCGGCGATCCAGGCCTTGTCGCGCGGCGCGTGCACAGCGCGGGCGAGCCATTCCCGTGCGCCGGCGGCAGAGCCCGATTCGCCGCGCGCCAGTTCCGCCATCAGGAGGCAGACGCGCACGCTGGGACGGCCCTCCTGCAAGAGTGGATCGAGGGTCTTGCGGGCCATGTCGAAATCGCGCGCCTCGAGGGCCGCGCGCGCGAGCGCGATGCGCCCTTCCGGCGCCCAGCTGGAGAGCATGGCGAGGCGCTCGGCGCGTTTCATCCGGTCGCGCGCCGAATCACCGGCACGCAGATGCGTATAGGCATCGGCCAGATCGGGATGCGGGCTTGCCTGCCACGCGGTCTCCAGGATCTTGCCAGCCTTGCGCAGCTCCAGCCGATGTCCGAGGATTCGCCCGGCCAGGCTGGCGGCGGGAACGAGATCGGGTGCGAGTCGAACCGCTTCCTTGGCGGAGGCAAGCGCGGCTTCCTCGTCCGCTTCACTCCTGGCCAGCGCATCGGCGGTAAGCAGGACGGCGCGGTGGCGCTTGGCCGTCGGCTTGTCGATCAGACCGAGCGCGGCGCGGCGCTCCACCGTATCGATCGCAGCGCGCCAGTCACCGCGTGCGCACAGCCCCTCGAGGACCGCCTCGTTGGCCCAGTCCACCGCCGGGGCAAGTCGCGCTGCCTCGGATGCGTGCTTCCACGCCGTATCCGCATCACCGCGTCGACGCGCCTCGACATAGAGGCCACGCAAACCCAGAACCTGCGTCTCCTGCACCTGGGCCATTTCCTGGAAGACCTGCTCGGCGACATCGCGATCACCCGATATCTGCGCCGCCTGAGCCTTCAGAAGCAGAAGCAGCGGCTCGTCCTTGCGCAGATAGCGCGCGGCGTCGCGGGCATGGCGGCGCGCTGCGTTCTCATCGCCCGAGCCGACAGCGATCATGCCGCGCGACAGGGCCTGGATCGCCTTGCGCTTCTTGCGTTCGCGCGCTGCGCCGGAAAGGCGCTGCGGCAGGTTGAGCAGCACGCGCCCGACAGCCTCCAGGAGCAGAAGCGCCGCGACCAGGACGAGCAGGACCAGAGCCGCCACGGCAAGCCCCACCGAATAGCTCACCCCGTCCCAGACGAAGGCCACGCTGCCCGGCTGGTCGGCCAGCCAGACGGCGCCGGAGGCGAGAGCTGCAATGATCGCGAGATAGATCAGGACGCGCCACATGAAATCAGACTTTCCTTCTTCACCGTCCGTCCGCGAGCGCGGTCAGAGCCGTCTGCGCGATATCGAGGGCAGCGGCCCGGGCGGCCACCAGTTGGTCGAGGGTGTCGCCGACATCCGCAGCCTGCACCTTCACATCCGCCGGCAAGGCCTGCCAGGCGGTCAGCGCGGCTTGCATATCGCCGGATTCGAGCGCCGCGATCACGGGCTGCGCCGCGCCCGTATCGACATCCCGGCGGGGCGTATCCACGCGCTCGACGGTGACCGCGCGATCGATGAAGAGCTGGAGGAAGCCGGCACCCTCGCCGGGCTCGCCTTCAGTGGCGGGCTCCGACGTCGCCGCCTCATCCGCGAGCGCGGCGACCAGGCGATCGGTCAGCGCACGCGCCGGTGGGGCACCCTCCGTCGCAAAAGGCTCGAGCGCGGCGAGCGCGTCATCGGACACGTCTTGTGCGCGCAGCACGTCGAGAGCCGGGGCATAGCCCCGCCCGTCGGCCAGCGCGCCCAGAATATGATCCGCCGCGGCAGCACGCGCCGCAGCCGCAACCCGCCCCTCCAGCGGAGCCGCTTCCTGAAGGCCGGAAACCGCGCCTTCCAGCGCGGCGAGATCCCCCTGGAGCGATTCGATCGCAGCCGTATTGGAATCAATCGTGTCACGCGGCACATCCGGCATGTCCGGAATCGGGCGCTGTGCAGCCTCGCGCGCGGTGGTCAACGCTTCCCCGGCCCGTGATTCCAGCGCATCGAGCCGCGCCACGAGATCATCAGGCAGAGCCGGCTGAGCATCATCCCCGGCGCGTTCATCCATACGCGCCTCTATCGCGGCGAGACGGGTCTCGGCATCGGAGGGCGGGCGCATGAAGAGATCATAGGCGATGAAGGCGGCACCGGCGAGGAGACCGCCGATCAGGCCGGCGGCGACGAATCCGGATGCGCTCGCGCCGCCGCTTGATGGCGGCGCCCCGGTCGCACCCGCCTTCGCGCGGGCCACGCGCTCGGGATTGCGGGTGACCGCCGGGGAGGGCTGCGGCCCGGGGCCGGCCTGCGCTGAAGCGGGTTTTGCAGCGGCGGCTGGCCTTGCCTGATCCGTGCTCGCCTGGGCGGTCCTGCCCTGTGCCGCCTTGCTCTGTGGCACTTCGTCATGCCCGGTTTTGCTACCGGAAGGTTTTTGCGAGACAGCCTTCGTGTCCGCAGACTTGACGTCGGCAGACTTGACGTCGGCAGACCTGGCGTCGGCGGCCTTCCTGCTTTCGGCGGCTTTGTTCTCCGCAGCCTTGCTGTCCTGGCCGCCCTTCGTGTCTTGGCCGCCCTTGATGGGCGTGCCGGAGGAACCCGTTGGGCGTGTTGGGGATTTCGTCACGATGTTCCTTCCCGTCTCATGCTTGCCCGTCTCCTGCTCGCCCGTCGTGAGCGACGCCATGATCGATCATGCGCGATACCGACTCGCGCGAGCTTCACATGCGCAACCTTAGCATCCGGTCAACACGCCCCGCGATATCCGCAACGCTACGCATCCGGCCCCCCACGCGCATTCTGTCGCACATCCAGAAGAACGCGGAACATGGCCTTTTCGTTCGGCGCGGGCGACACCATCACGTCGCGACATCCCGCATTGCGCAGAATCGCGGCGACGTCGGGCGAGATCGCGACCTGACGCAAAGCCGCGAAACGCGTTTGCAGACCCGCCTCGCCGATCCGCGCCAGTGCCAGCTTGGCGCTACGCGGCGAATAATGCAATGCGGCGTCAAGCCTGCCCGCCTCCAGGGCGTGGATCCCCTCCTGCGCAAACACGGGGCAGGCCCGCGCCTCATAGGCTTCCCAGAGCGTCACACCGAAGCCGCGCACGCACAGACCGCGCGCCGGTTCCGCCTTGTGGTCGCGCCCCGTCACATGCAGGAGATGCGCCGGAGGCGGCATGATCGCGGGGATCGCCCGCAGGAGCGAGCGCGCATCGCCTGCGCCCACATGCCGCGCCGCAAAGCCGTGCCGGGCGGTGGCGCGGGCCGTGCGCGGCCCGACGGCGAAGATCGGCTTGCCGCGACAGATTTGCGGGAGATCAGCGAGAAACGCTGCCGCCTTCGCGCTCGTCACGATCACCCCGTCGCAGGCTGCGAGCGCGGGAGCGGGATCGGCGGGGCGGGTCTCGATTACAGGCGCGCAGACGGCCTCGATGCCGAGCCGGCACAGAAACCGCGCGGAACGGGCGCAATCCTCGGCGGCGCGGGTGAGGAGCACGCGCATGCGCGCCTCAGACGCTGAAGAAATCGGCGGGCAGGCCCGCGCGCAATTCCTCGCCCAGCGCCCGGCCCAGCGCCTCGGCATCCGCCGCGTCACCGGTGAGGCGGCCCTCGCGCGCCTCCGAGCCGTCCGGGCGGGCGACGAGGCCCGAGAGCACGATGGTCTCGCCGATCAGCTCCGCATGGCCGGCAATCGGCGTGCGGCAGGAGCCGTCGAGCACGGCGAGAAAGGCACGCTCGGCCGCGACCCGGATTCCGGTCCCGCTATCGACGATCCGCGCCACGGCTGCGCGGGCATCGGCGTCGTCTTCGCGCACCACGATGGCGATGGCGCCCTGGCCGACGGCGGGGAGGAAGGCATTGATGCCCAGCGCAACCGTGGCGTGATGGGCGAGGCCGAGCCGGTTCAGCCCGGCCATGGCGAGCAGCGTTGCGTCGAACAGCCCCTCCTCCAGCTTGCGCAGGCGCGTATTGACGTTGCCGCGCAGGAGCGAAACCTGCAAATCCGGGCGGGTACGGCGCAAGATGGCCTGCCGGCGCAGGCTGGCCGAGCCGACGCGCGCGCCTTGCGGAAGCTCGGTTATGGCGCTGATCGCCCCCAGCGCCGACCCCGCGATCAGGGCGTCGCGCGGATCCTCGCGCGGCAGATAGCCGGCGATGATCAGTCCCGGCGGCAGCTCGTTGGGCAGATCCTTGGCGGAATGCACTGTGATCGCGACCCGGCCCTCAAGCTGCGCGGCGTCGATCTCCTTGGTGAACAGCCCCTTGCCACCGGCTTCGGAGAGGGCGCGATCCTGGATCATGTCGCCGCTGGTCTTGATGACCTCCAGCGGGAAATCGTCCTGCGGGCGCCCGCTCGCCGCGGCCAGTGCCTGCGCGGTCTCGCGGGCCTGGGCCACGGCGAGCGGTGAGCCGCGTGTCCCGATCGGCATCGGCGCGCCGCCCGTCGAAAGCTGGTCCGAAATCGCATCCTGCGCCATGTCGCACCCTTCTCTGCTGCCGGGTTTCGCACCCGGGCTGTTGCGTCGGGATCGCCGACGCCTATACGTTGATCACGATGGCGCGGTCATCACCGCGCCGCCCACTCCATAACCCCTTACCGGGAAACAGGCCACCTCATGCGCGTTCTCGGAATCGAGACCACCTGTGACGAAACCGCCGCTGCGGTCGTCAGCCTCGCCGAAGACCGGACGGGGCCCCTGGCCGGCGCCACGCGCGGCGTGGTCGAGGCCAACGAAATCCTCAGCCAGATCGCGCAGCATGCAGCCTATGGCGGCGTCGTGCCCGAAATCGCCGCGCGCGCCCATGTCGAGGTGATCGACCGACTGGTCGCGCGGGCGCTGGCGAAGGCGGGGATCGCGCTCGCCGACGTCGATGGCATCGCCGCCGCCGCCGGGCCGGGGCTGATCGGCGGCGTGATCGTGGGGCTGACCAGCGCCAAGGCGCTCGCGCTCGTCTCCGGCAAGCCCTTTATCGCGATCAACCATCTCGAAGCCCATGCGCTCACTGCCCGGCTGACCGACGGGATCGCCTTTCCCTATCTGCTGCTGCTGGCTTCCGGCGGCCATACCCAACTCATCGCCGTGCGCGGCGTCGGTGACTACGTGAAGATCGGCGGCACCATCGACGACGCCATCGGTGAGGCCTTCGACAAGGTCGCCAAGCTCCTTGGCCTGCCCTATCCGGGCGGACCGCATGTGGAGGAAGCCGCCAGGCGCGGCGACCCGCAGCGTTTCCACCTGCCGCGCCCGATGCTGGGACGTCCGCGCCCGGATTTCTCGCTTTCGGGCCTCAAGACCGCCCTGCGCGTCGAGGCCGAGCGCATCGCGCCGCTCTCCGAGCAGGATGTGTGCGATCTCTGCGCCTCCTTCCAGGCGGCGGTGACCGATACGGTGGTCGATCGCACCCGGACCGCCCTGCGCGATTTCCAGAACGTGGCGGCGCGCCCCACCGCCCTCGTCGCGGCGGGCGGGGTCGCGGCGAATCAGACCATGCGGCGCGGCTTGCAGCGTCTGGCGACGGAAGTCGGCCTCAAACTCGTCACACCGCCGCTGGAATTGTGCGGCGATAATGGCGCCATGATCGCCTGGGCGGGGATCGAACGGCTGCAGCTCGGGCTGATCAATGGGCTCGACGCGCCGGCACGCGCCCGCTGGCCGCTGGATGAGGAGGTGCGCGCGTGACGAACGACAACGAACCGGAAGTCACCACCCGCTCCGGCCTGTGCGTCGGGGTAATCGGCGCCGGCGCCTGGGGTACGGCGCTGGCCAATGCGATCGCCGGTGCGGGCCACGACGTCGTGCTCTGGGGCCGCGATCCGGATGCCGTGGCGGCAATGGAGACCAGCGGCGAGAATGCGCGCTATCTCCCCGGCGTCGCCCTGCACGCGGCGATCCGCGTCACCTGTGATCTTCGGGCAATGTCGGATGTCGCCTTCGCCCTGCTCGTCACCCCTTCCCAGACGGCGCGTGACGTCGCGACGGCGGTTTCGCTGACATTGCCGGCGGGCGCGCCACTGATTTTATGCGCCAAGGGCATCGAACGCGAAACGGGCTATTTCCTCTCCGACGTGGTGGCCGAGGCCCGCCCGGGCGCGCCGATCGGGGTTTTGTCCGGGCCGAGTTTCGCCGCCGATGTGGCGCGCGGCCTGCCCACGGCGGTGACGCTCGCCTTCCGCGAACCGGGCCTCGCCGCGCGGCTCGCGGGACTGATCTCCGGTCCGGCGCTGCGGATCTATCACGGCACGGATCTGCGCGGTGTCGAGATCGGCGGGGCGACCAAGAACGTGCTGGCCATCGCCTGCGGCGCGGCGATCGGGCGCGGGCTCGGCGAGAGCGCCCGCGCGGCGCTGATCGCGCGCGGCTTCGCCGAGATCCTGCGTTTCGCTCAAGCCTATGGCGGGCACCCCGAGACGCTGATGGGCCTGTCGGGGCTGGGTGATCTCGTGCTCACCTGCGGCGGTCCGCAATCGCGTAATTTCGCTTTCGGGCAGCGCCTCGGCGAAGGCGCTTCGCCAGAGGAAGCCAGCGGCGGCAAGCTCGCGGAGGGCGCACATACGGCTGCGGTGCTGGTCTCGCTCGCCCGTGCCCGCGGCATCGAAATGCCCATCGCCGAGGCCGTGGCCGCGCTCACCGATGGCCGCCTTACCGTCGAGGCCGCCATGGACGCCCTGATGAACCGCCCGCTGCGGGCGGAGAACTGACCGGTTCTGTTTCGAGGCACGCCGCATGACCGGTACAGCCGAGGCTCACCGCAAGCGATCTGCGCCTCATGCATCATTTTTTCCCCCGGCCGGTATCCACCTGATCGCATGATGCATTAAAACCGGGTCAGTCACTCATACCGGGAAGCCCAGATTCCATGTCCGGCAAAAGCTCCGCCATCGGGAAAGGCGATCGCCTGATCCTCGTCGATGGCTCGTCCTTCGTGTTCCGCGCCTTCTTCCAGTCGATGAACCAGGATGCGAAATACAATTATCGCTCCGACGGGTTGCCGACGGGGGCGTTGCGGATGTTCTGCGTCAAGCTCTGGCAGTTCATCCGCGAGGGCGCGGCGGGGGTGAAGCCCACCCATCTCGCCATCGTGCTCGACAAGTCGGAAGGCTCGTTTCGACGCGAGATCTACCCGGAATACAAGGGCCATCGCCCGGATGCGCCGGAGGATCTCAAGCGCCAGATGCCGTTGATGCGCGATGCCGTGCGCGCCTTCGGGCTGATCCCCGTCGAACTGGAGCGCTACGAGGCCGATGACCTGATCGCGGCCTATACCCGCGAAGCGGCAGCAGCCGGGGCGGAGGTGGTGATCGTCTCCGCCGACAAGGATCTGATGCAGCTGGTGGGCCCCCATGTCCGCTTCTTCGATTTCGAATCGGGCATCAAGGGCAAGAACGGCTACCGGCCCGAGCGCAATCTCGATGTCGAGGGGGTGATCGAGCGCTGGGGCGTGCCGCCGGAGAAGATCGCGGATGTGCTCGCACTCACCGGCGACACCTCCGACAACGTGCCCGGCGTACCCGGGATCGGGCCGAAAACGGCGGTACAACTGCTCGAAGAATACGGCGATCTCGAAACGCTGCTGGAGCGCGCCGGCGAGATCAAGCAGCCCAAGCGCCGCGAGACCCTGATCGAGAATGCCGACAAGGCGCGACTTTCCAGGAAACTCGTCCTGCTCGACGAGAAAGCTCCGGTACCGGTGCCGCTCGCCGATCTCACCCTCGCCGAGATCGATGCGCAGAAGCTGATCGCCTTCTTCAAGGCGATGGAATTCACCACCATCACCAAGCGTGTCGCCACCGAATACGATATCGATCTGAATGCCGTTGAAGCTGATCCCGAACTCGCGCGCGGCGGCGATGCGGCGGGCGAGGGTGAGGAATCGGACGAAGCGGGCGTCGCGGAGGGCGATCCGCAGGCGAGCCCCGAGCGCCTCGTCAAGCAGCGCCGCGAGGAAGCGCAGGGCGCGAAGATCGATCGTGCGGCCTATGCATGCCTGCGCGACCGCGACGCCCTCGACAAATGGATCGCCGATGCCCGCGAAGCGGGGATCGTCGCGCTCGATACCGAGACCGATTCGCTGAGCGCGAATGCCGCCGAGCTCGTCGGCATCTCGCTCGGGCTCCCCGACGGGCGAGCCTGCTATATCCCGCTGCAACATCGCGGCGGCACGGATCTCTTTGACGAGACCGGGCTGGTCACGGGGCAGATCCCCCTCGATGAGGCGCTTGACGCGCTGAAACCGCTCCTGGAAGAGCCCGGCACGCTCAAGATCGGGCATAATTTCAAATATGACTGGCTGGTCCTGGCCCGTTACGGCATTGAGACGGCGCCCATCGACGACACCATGCTGATCTCCTACGTGCTCGATGCCGGGCGCGGCGGTCACGGCATGGATGATCTCGCCGAACGGCATCTGGGGCATACCACCATCAAGTTCGCCGAGGTGGCCGGGAGCGGCAAGAAGGCCGTGAGCTTCGACCGTGTGGGCATCGAGGAAGCCACCGCCTATGCGGCGGAGGATGCCGATGTCACCATGCGGCTGTGGCGCGCCCTCAAGCCACGCCTTGCAGCCGAGGCGAAGGTGAGCGTCTACGAGACCCTGGAACGCCCGCTCGTGCCGGTGATCGCGCGCATGGAACGGCGCGGCATCAAGGTTGATCGGCAGATATTAAGCCGGCTTTCTTCTGATTTCGCCCAGACGCTCACGCGGCTCGAAGAGGAGATCCAGGAGGATGCCGGCGAGACCTTCTCGGTCTCGAGCCCGCGCCAGATCGGGGAAATCCTGTTCGGCAAGATGGGACTGCCCGGCGGCAAGAAGACCCCCTCCGGCCAATGGGCGACGCCGGCCTCGGCGCTTGAGGAACTCGCCGAACAGGGCTATCCCTTGCCGGCAAAAATTCTGGAATGGCGCCAGCAGGCCAAGCTGAAATCCACCTATAGCGACGCGCTGCCCCATTACATGGACGAGAAAGGCCGGGTGCATACCTCCTTCTCGCTGGCCGCCACCACGACGGGGCGGCTGTCATCATCCGAGCCCAATCTCCAAAACATCCCGGTGCGCACACAGGCAGGCCGCAAGATCCGCGCGGCCTTCGTGCCCGAGAAGGGGATGAAGCTGGTCTCGGCCGATTACAGCCAGATCGAACTGCGCATTCTGGCCCATATCGCCGAGATTCCGCAGCTACGCAAAGCCTTCGCCGACGGCATCGACATTCACGCTGCGACCGCGTCTGAAATGTTTGACATCCCCCTCGCCGAGATGACCGGCGAATACCGCCGCCGCGCCAAGACCATCAATTTCGGCATCATCTACGGCATTTCTGCTTTCGGCCTCGCCAACCGGCTCGGGATCGGGCGCGAGGAGGCGGGCGCCTATATCAAGCAGTATTTCGAGCGGTTTCCCGGCATCAGGGATTACATGGAGGAGACCAAGGCGTATTGCCGCGAGAACGGCTATGTCTCCACCATTTTCGGGCGCGCCTGCCATTATCCCGCGATCCGCGCCGGCAATGCCAATGAGCGCATGGCGGTGGAGCGCCAGGCGATCAACGCCCCGATCCAGGGTTCTGCCGCCGACATTATCCGCCGCGCCATGATTCGCATGGAAGACGCGCTGTCACGCTCGAAGCTGCATGCGCAGATGCTGTTGCAGGTGCATGACGAACTGATATTCGAGGTGCCCGAAGATGAGGTGGACGAGACCATCCCGCTGATCACCAGGATCATGCGCGAGGCCCCCGCCCCGGCTCTGACCCTGAGGGTCCCCCTCGAAGTCGAGGCCCGCGCGGCGGATAACTGGGACGAGGCGCATTAAAGCAACCGCCTCAATCCGCCACGAGCCGGGCCAGGCCCGCCGCGAAGACGCGCGTACGCCCGATCACATGCGCGGTGGCGCCTTCAGGGAAATACGGGGCGAAGGCGGGGTCGCGCAGGTTCAGGCCACCGGTGAAGGCGCCGAAGGCGGGCATGATGCAGCGTTTTGCATCGCGGGCGAAACAGCGTGCGCGCAGCCGCCCGGCCCGGCCCGTGAGCTTCGCGACGGGATGCAGATGGCCGGCGATTTCTTGCCCGCGCTCCAGGGAGGGTTCGTGCACCAGCCGCACGCCGGCGAGTTCCGTGCGCGCGGCGACGTCGCCCCCGAGCGAATCGGGCAGCGCGGGGTCGTGATTGCCGGTGAGCCAGAGCCAGTCGCGCCCGCGCATCAGATCGGCCAGCATGGCGCGCTCGGTCTCGAGCGAAGCGAGGCGGGCGGGGCCGGCACGATCATGGAAGGAATCGCCCAGCGCGATGACGCGGCGCGGATCGTATCGGGTGATCGCACCGGCGAGGCGGCTCAGCGTCTCGCGGGTGTCGTATGGCGGGAGCAGGAAACCGCGCGCGGCGCGCGACGCGCCTTTTTCGAAATGCAGATCAGCCACCAGCAATGTGCGCTCATCAGGCAGCCAGAGCGCGCCGGAAATATCGCAGATCGCGGCAAGGCGCCCGAGGCTGAAGGCACTTTCGGAGCCGGCTGCTTCGCCGGCAAATGATAATGCCGCCAATCTCATGAGCCGGCTATCCAATAAGCATGTTCAGACATTCCCGGTCCCCGCCGCTTCACGCATCAGTTCCTCCTCCGCCTGTGCCAGCAGATCATCCGCGCCTTCGCCATAGATGCTCTCGCGTCCGATCTCGAGCATGATCGAGACGCCGAGCGGCGAGACGCGCGCGAGCGGCTGGTGGATGATTCGCCCCCTGATCCGGTCCAGCATCATGGCGAGACGTGCGAGGTCAAGCAGCCCCGTCGCCGCATCCTGACGCGCCGCCCGCAGGAGAATGTGGCGCGGATCGTGCTTGCGCAGCACGTCATAGACAAGATCGGTGGAGAAGGTGACCTGGCGCGTGGTCTTCTTCTGGCCGGGATAATGCCGCTCGATCAGCCCGGCGATCACCGCGCAATAGCGGAAGGTCCGCTTCATCAACGCGGATTCCTCCAGCCATTCCTCCAGATCATCGCCGAGCATGTCCTGCGCAAAGAGATCCTCGATGAAACCGGGCTGCGTCTTTTGCGCGAGGCCGATATCGCGCAGGCCCCAGACGCAGAGTCCGTAATCATTGGCGACGAAGCCGAGCGGCTTCATCCGGGCGCGCTCGAGCCTGCGCGTGATGAGCATGCCGAGCGTCTGATGCGCGAGCCGGCCCTCGAAGGGATAGGCCACGAGATAGGCGCGCCCCGCACGCATGAAGGTCTCGACGAGGAGGTCGTCGGGACCGGGCAGGCGCGAGCGCAGCCTTTGCAGCTCGAGCAGTTCCACGAGTTGCTCCGGCAGTCGCGCCCAGCTCTGCGGATCGGCCAGATAGCCGCGCACGCGGGCGGCCAGATAGGTCGAGAGCGGAAACTTGCCCCCGGCATAGCTCGGAATCTTCGGATCGGTCCCCGCCGCAGCCCGCGAGACGATGGCGGCATCCTCGGTGAGCCCGTGGAAGGTCAGGACTTCGCCGGCAAAGAGAAAGGTGTCACCGGGCGAGAGCGTCTCGGCGAAATATTCCTCGACCTCGCCCAGAACGCGCCCGCCGCGCCCCGCCGGCTGGCCGGCGCGACCGGGACGTCCGAGCCGCACCTTCACCATCGTGGCCTCGACGATGGTGCCCACGTTCATGCGGTATTGCTGGGCGGTACGGGCATCGCGCACGCGCCACAGCCCGTCCTTGCCCTGCACGATGCGCGCGAAACGCTCATAGGCGGTAAGCGCATAGCCGCCAGTGGCGACGAAGCGCAGCACATCGTCGAAAGTCTCGCGGTCCAGCCCGCGATAGGGCGCGGCCATGCGGATTTCGCTAAAGAGGTCATCGGCATCGAAAGCCTCGGCACAGGCCATGCCGAGCACATGCTGGGCCAGCACGTCGAGGGCGCCGGGATGCATGTCGGGCGTGTCCTGGGCGGCTTCCTCCACCGCATCGAGCGCCGCGCGGCATTCCAGGATCTCGAAACGGTTAGCCGGCACGAGATAGGCGCGCGAGGGTTCGTCGAGCCGGTGATTGGCCCGCCCGATCCGCTGCAGGATCCGGCTCGCGCCCTTGGGCGCGCCGACATTGATCACGAGATCGACATCCCCCCAATCGATGCCGAGATCGAGGGTCGCGGTGCAGACCACCGCCTTGAGCCGCCCCTCGACCATTGCCGCCTCGACCTTGCGGCGCTGGGCGACATCGAGGGAGCCGTGATGCAGGGCGATGGGCAGGGTCTCCTCGTTGAGCCGCCACAAAGCCTGGAACACGAATTCCGCCTGCATGCGCGTATTGACGAAGACGAGGGTCGTCTTGTGGCGCCGGATCAGCTCGTAGATCGCGGGCATCGACGCCGCCGCCGTATGCCCGGCCTGCGGCAGCGGATGGTCGGATTCCAGCATCCGGATCTCGGCACGCGCCCCGCCTTCCACGGTGACGATCTGCGGCGGGCGGGCATCGTCGGGCGTGAGATAGCGCGCGAGCGCCTGCGGTTCACGCACCGTGGCCGAGAGCCCCACTGCCGTGAGATCGGGGGCGAGGGCGAAGAGCCGGGCGAGATCGAGCGAGAGCAGATCTCCGCGCTTGGAGGTGACGAGGGCGTGCAATTCGTCGAGCACGACGCGCTGCAATCCGGCAAAGAGATTGCGCGCCTCGCGATGAGCGAGCATCAGGGCGAGCTGCTCGGGGGTGGTGAGCAGGATCTGCGGCGGACGCTCCATCTGGCGTGCCCGCTTGTGGGCAGGCGTGTCGCCGGTGCGGGTCTCGATGGCGAGATCAAGCCGCATCTCCCGCGCAGGGGTCTCGAGATTGCGGGCCACATCGACGGCGAGCGCCTTCAGCGGCGAGATATAGAGCGTGTGCAGCCGGCGCGCGCCGGGTTTCGGTGCAGGCTCCCCGGCCAGAGCCACCATGCTCGGCAGGAATCCTGCCAGCGTCTTGCCCGCACCGGTGGGGGCAACGAGCAGCGCGCTGGCTCTGGCGTGCGCCAGCGCAAGCAGTTCCAGCTGATGCTCACGCGGCTGCCAGCCGCGACCGGCGAACCAGTCGCGAAAGCGCGCAGGCAGAAGATCGGTCGGATTGTTGCTCACGTCAGGGGACATAGCTCGCCTTGCATCCGGAAGGAAGCTGCCCGCTCCCTTGCGGCAGCGGGAAAATTTCCCCATGCGCCTCGATTCAGGCTGGCATTCGATACGATTTCGTCTATGGTGCCTGCGTTCGTGGTGCTTTGCGCCGCGAGCCTTTCGTATGCGACCCAGCTGGACGACATCCCGGCGCGGCCGCAACGAAGCGTGTCCGGCAATCCCCATTGCGAAGGCATCTGCCAGGGACGAGGGAACCGGCGCGCGGCAATGTATCTCTTCAAGGAAAGGAAAACCGATGTCGATTACCCCCGAGCGCAAGCAGGAACTGATCAAGGAATTCGGCGCGAAGGAAGGTGATACCGGCTCCCCGGATGTCCAGATCGCCATTCTCACCGAGCGGATCACCAATCTGACCGAGCATTTCAAGACCCATGCGAAGGATAACCATTCCCGCCGCGGTCTTCTCAAGCTCGTCTCCCAGCGCCGTTCGCTGCTCGACTATGTCAAGCGCAACGACGAGCCGCGCTATCGCGCTCTGATCGGCCGTCTCGGCATCCGCCGCTGACGCCGCCCCGCGCCCCGGTTTGCCGGTGCGCATGACGAACCCGCCGGCGCAGATGCGCATGCCCAGGGCCAATCCCGAAGTGCATGTTTTTGCGCCGGCACCCGACAGCGACCGAACGCGGTCGCTGTCAGTACGAGAAGGCCCGGAGATGACCATGGCAGGATCGCCGGGGGTTTCGCGCCGGCACGGCCCGCCCGCATCATGCATGCGCGCCCGCCCTGCCCGGCATCCCGAAGAGAAGCCCCC
>Ga0008836_100736_pt1 | contig 16384 bp, 14 predicted proteins | sample HotLakConsUCCR28_FD_62214 | JGI IMG/M metagenome (GOLD analysis project Ga0008836, IMG submission 62214) | Hypersaline microbial mat communities from Hot Lake, Washington, USA - Hot Lake Consortium UCC-R28 (Hybrid Assembly) ... | reverse complement strand
CGAGGGGGAGGCCAGACAAGGCTTTCCGGCTCCCCTTCTCCCGCTTTGGGAGAAGGGGTTGGGGGATGAGGGAAAAGCCCTGACAACAAGGGTTTCAGGACTTATGTGTACACCGTAGCCCAAGGCAGGGAGAGGGATTTAGGGTGAGGGCCAAGGGTGTGCAAATTTACGCCGCACTGTATTAGGAACATAGCGTTGCTACGCCCCTAGCTCTAGCTCTGAAATTGGTAGTGCCAACTTATGATTGAGGCATCGTTCCTTGGGGTGCTTGCCCAGTACCGCCTTCAGGATAGTGGTGCCATTGACCGTTTTCCCCTTCGGTGTAGCTGTTTTTCACGGAGTTCCAGGCCGTTTCCCGCGCAGCATCTTCGCTTAAACCGTCTTTAGAGGCGCTGTTGAAAGCCGCCATGAAAATTTGCTGGGCTTCCTGCGGCAATTTGTTTTGCACATCTTGGGGGAGCGCTTCGAGACTTTCGTAGGGCATAATCTGTTCTCCTCTTAACTAAGGAATCATTATTCAAAGCATTTCCTTGCCGAATGCCGAATGCTCAATTTTCTAAACTCCAAGAGATTAAAGTGATTCAGAGGCTCATTCGATGGGGGAATGCTGTTTTACGAATACCGAAACTTTAACGGAATCACCATCTACCGCTTGGATTAATCATCCCTCCCCAATGGACTAGACTTTGAACCGACAGGATAAAAAACAACCTTTTTAGGGTTAACTACGTCCAGTAGAGAATCTCGGCATGGGGAAACCGCTGGGCGATCGCCGTTTCAAAGAATGTTTTCAACTCGGTCATGGTGGCTTTGTCGTAGACATATTTGATGCCGCCAAATTTGTTGCGTTTAGTGGTGCGGGTCGATTCATTTAAGTCGAGTCGGCTGTTGGGATACCACTGTTCCAGCACGCCTTTAGAGCCGGGGGTAAAGCGGTGGGAAATCAGCTCAAAGGTCAGGTCGCAGTCAAAATCGAGGGCATGGGCCGCCGCCGCCAGCAATTGGCTGTACTCCTCGCGCCAATCTTCGATGGGCATGATGGGCGCAATGACCAAGCCCACCGGATAGCCCCCACCGCCCTGTTCGCGGGGAAGCGCTAGTTGGCGAACCGCCTGAAGTCGTTCGCTGACCGAGGCGGTGCCCCCTTCGAGGAACCGGGAAATGGGGGCGGCGTTGATGCTAAAACGGCAGCGGGTATGCCCCTGGTGCGGCAGGTCGAGCAGTGGGTCGACCAGATCGAACTTAGAAACCCAGCGGAGGCGGGCGCGATCGCGGGTGCCAAAGTAGCGAATGCACTCGGCCAAACTCCCTGTGAGGTGCTCGATGCCGAGGGGGTCGGTGTAGCAACTGACCTCATAGGTGGTGAGTTGGTCAGGCTTTTCGTAGGGCTGGAGATTTTTGAGAATGTTGGGCAGGTTGGCGTAGACCCGAATGACTGGCGGCCCTTGCAAGCTACCGGCCAGATAGCAGTATTGGCAATGGGCCGGACACCCCTGCGCCAGGTGAAACTGCCAGTCTGCCGACGGGGGAATCGGGCTAAGTTTGAGCTGACTGGGGGGCGCGGTGACAACGGCGAGGGTGCGTTTGGCGATCGCATAGGTTTCGCGCTCAGATTCCCCCCGTAAGCCCGTTAAGCGATTTTGCTTGAGAAACTCCACCGGCAAATTGAACTGCTGCACCCGCGCCAAAATTTGCTGGCCCCACTCTTCTTCTAGAGCGGCGGGAGTAAAGAGCACTTGCTCTGGCAACCAGCGTTGGCGGCGATAGGCGGTGTTGAGGACAGCGGGCTGAGTCTTGCCCACGGTGGGCGGCGTCGCGGAATTCGTCAAAATGGTGGCCTCTAATGCTTCAAGGGGTCGTGACCCCAGTTCATCAAGGAGTAGCGCCAGGGCGTATTTGCGATATCGCCAGAAGGTCGTTGCGCTGTGTGGCGGTGGATGTAGCTCACGACCTTTTTAATGCGCTGGAGATCGGCGTCAGTGTAGTCGGACTTGGGCTTATTCAAGATTTCGACCATGTGCTGGCCTGACTTGCGGCCCTTGATTTCGCCTGCCTCATTCTTTTGCCCAACGGATTTGCTCTCAGCGGTGGCTAGCCAATGTTCAATTTCGTGAGCGGTCATGTTGACTGCCGCTTCAAATTCCGCAATTTTGTCCTGCATCTGCTCACGCTGCTCAGCCACCTCAGCCGTCTGGGGTGAGGACTCAGACTTATCTTCTGCCTCAACAGGGCTCAGGGTGTCGGGCTGGTGTCCGGTCACTTTGCCGGTGCTGTCGTTTTTAACCAGATATCGAGGGTCGTCGCTTGCCGCCGCCACGGTGTGCCCGTCGACCTCGACCGATTCGGTCACTCGCTGCTGCACAGTGCCCGTCGTGGTGCCTTGTCCGGCTTGCCAGGCAACTTTATCGCCCGGTTGAAATGTCTGTGCCATGGGTTGCGGTCATTCATAATTCTCTTTTTTCACAGTAAAAACTGTCGGCGAGGCCAGACATCGCTCACATTGCGTATCCTGCTGGGTGCCGACCTGCCCTAAGAGAGATGTCGCTGCTCGGGGCGATCGCTAATTTGAGGCCAAATGACTTACTAATTGTCCCCAACTGATTGTTCATTTCGCAAAACCTATGGCAAGCGCAGACAGCAAAACCACTACCGATCACGACACGATTAAGCAATGGGTTGAGTCCCGTGGGGGCTTTCCCGCCACCGTTCGCAGCACGAAAGAAAATGGCGAACCCGGCCTGCTTCGCATCGACTTCCCTGGCTACAGCGGCGAAGACTCCCTGGAGCGGATTGAGTGGAACGAATTTTTCGACAAGTTTGAAGAAAACGACCTTGCCTTGCTGTACCAGGAAGAAACAAAGGGGGGAGATGAGAGTCGGTTTTGTAAGTTGGTGAGCCGTTGAGGGAGAAGTTTGGTATTAGGTTCTAGGGATCAGGTTTTGGGTTGCGGATTCTGGGTATCAGGTGCTGGGGATCGGGTGCTGGGGATCGGGTGCGGCACTGAAGTTCTTGACCCGATCCCTAGCACCTGCCCCCTAGCGCATCCAGCCCCCTGCCACTCTCCAACTCTCCTATGAAAACGATCCTCTTCATCGAACTCCTGGGCGGTTTGGGTGATGTGCTCATTGCTTTACCGGCGATTCAGGCGTTGGCGGCGGCGCATCCTCAGGCCCAGATGACGGTGTTGACGTTTGCGCCGGGGGATGAGTTGCTGCGGCATCATCCGCTGATTTACCGGGTATTGCGAGCGCAGCGGGGGCAGGCCCGAGCAGCGGTGATGGCGGCTTTGCGAGAAGCTTATGACCTGGTTGTGACCGACACGACCTACGACGGCATTGGCGAATTGGTGCAACAGTGTAGTGCGCGACGAGCGATCGCGAATCTCTGGCGCAATCCGCCTGCTGAGCAGCTGGTGAGCGATCGTTTCCTGCAAATCCTTCAAGCCGAGGCCCTGATTTCGCCTGCTACCGCTACGGCCCATCGTCATCCCCGCATTCATCTCACAGCCGCGGAACAGGCTGCCGCGCAGGCACAACTCGGCAACATTCACCGTCCTGGCATCGGCCTGTACCCAGATGCGGGCATGGCCATTAAGCGGTGGTCCGCTAAGAACTTTGTGGACTTAGGGAAACTCCTGCGGCTACGATATGAGGCCCAAATTTGGGTGCCAGAGGGGGCTGATCGGGAACAGGTCGAGGCGATCGCCACACAAATTCCCGATGCCGTACTCTGGCCTCGCCGGTCCCTCCGCGAACTCGCCGCCCTTTTTGCTCAACTCGACTGTGTCATTGCCGCCGACACCGGACCCGCCCGCATCGCCGCCGCCGTCGGCACTCCCACCGTTACCCTCTTTGGCCCCTCCTGGCGGGGACGCTACGGACAACCCAGCCCCCATCCAAACCGCCAGGGCTATTCCCCCTGCCCGGAACGCAACATCGCTGACTTCACCGAGCAAACCTGCTGGTATAGCGGCACCTGCCCCTTCGCCTGGGACACCTGTGTAAATCTGATCTCGCCGAGTCAGGTAGCGGATGCAGTGGGTAGTGTTTTGCGGAAGGGTGAGGGTGGCAGAGTGACAGAGTGGCAGGGTGGCAGGATGGCAGAACGGCAGAGTGGGAGAGTGAAATCATCGCCCCCCGCACCCAGTACCCCGCACCCAATACCCAATACCCATTCCCCCTCACCCCATCCCCCTCACCCCTCACCCCCATCCCCCCTCGCCCGCAACCTCCTCATCCTGCGGCTCGACAACATTGGCGATGTGCTCATGACCTCGCCTGCGTTGAAGGCCATTAAGGAAAGCCATCCCGACACGCGCTTGACGCTGATGGCGAGTCCTGCCGGGGCGTTGACGGCCCCGCTGCTGCCCTGGGTGGATGAGGTGCTGCCCTGGCGGACCCGCTGGCAGGCACTCAACCAAGCCCCCGGCGACATGGCTCAGGAATGGGAGTTGATCAAAACCCTGCGATCGCGTCAGTTTGACGGGGCCATTATCCTGACCAGTTTTAAGCAGAGTCCCCATCCACCCGCGTTGGTGTGTCAGATGGCGGGCATCCCGCTGCGGGTGGGAGCCTCTAGGGAAACTGGGGAGTGCTTGACGCATCGGGTGGCTGATCTGCCCGATGATCTGCATCAAGTCGAGCGCAACTTGCAGTTAGTGGAAGCAGTCGGGTTTCCAGTGCGCGATCGCCAACTTTCCCTCACCATCCCGCCATCTCGCCATCTCCCCGAGACTCCCTATATCCTGCTCAATCCCTGGACGAGTTGCCCTTCTCGCATGTACTCGCTGGAGCGGTTTGCGATCGCGGCCCGCACCCTCTCAGCCAAAACGGGCTATCCGGTGGTCATCACGGGCACCCAGCAAAACCGTTGTGAGGCAGCGCCGTTAATCGCGGCCTTGGGGGAATGCGCGATCGATCTTATCGGCCAAACCAACTTGTCCGATCTGGTGGCGCTGGTCGCCCACGCTCAACTCATGCTCTCCAACAACACCTCCACAATGCACATCGCTGACGCCACCCAAACGCCAAGCGTCATCCTGTTTGCCGGGACGGAACTGGAGCGGCAGTGGCAGCCCCGCCAAACGCCCGTGCGGCTGCTGCGTCGCCCTACGCCCTGTGCGCCCTGCTATGCCTTTACCTGTCCCTACGAGATGGAATGTCTCGACCTCCCCCCGGCGGCAGTCGTCGCCGCGGGACTTGCGCTGCTGCAATCCCAGAGTCCTGTCCGTGCCTGAACCTGCCGCTGAGCAGTTTGAAATTGCGGCAATTCGCGATGCCTTGAGCACATCGTGAGGGGCTGGGTGGCCGAGTCTTTGACCAGGGCTACTTCGCAAAATTTGGGGTTAAATCTATTTCTTTGTGCTGAGGATGTTTGTTAGTTGGCTTTATAAGCTCAAAATATCTATCCGGTTTGCAGGGTGGAAAATTGCCAAAACTGCTGGTTATTGGCCTGCTTGCGATCGCGCCCATTGTTGTCAACCGCTAACGAGAGTTCACTAGCCGATTGTCATCGCTCCAATCGTGATGGTGATTTGTAATAAAGACCGACATTCAGAAGCATTTTCTCGCCCAATTTGCGAACTCAAACGACGGAAAATTGCGCGATCGCGGGCACCCTTGCTACTCGTAATTAATCACTCTGGAGAGCTTATGGAAACTCGAGAATCCCCATCCCATCAGCGCCATCAAGCAGTTCCCTACCCCAGCATCCCCCCCCTGATTGATAGTCGAGAAACGGAATATCGAGGTACTGGCGTCACTAGTTCCATCGCTATTTTTGGCCATCCTATTCATCCCATTATTGTCATTTTTCCCATTGCCTTTTTGAGTGCCGTCGCGGGTACTGACCTGGGCTACTGGGTGACCCGAAGTGACTTTTGGGCGCAGGCTTCTATCTGGCTGTTGGGCGCGGGGCTAGTGTCAGGCATCGCCGCCGCCATCACCGGCATGTTTGATTTTGTCCGCATTCCCCGTGCCCGCAAACGTCGGGCTGGATGGGCGCACATGCTCCTCAATGTGGCAGTGCTGGTGCTCACCATTGGCAATTTCTTTTTGCGGTTGGTCGACCCCGAAACCATCATTGTGCCAACGGGGCTCGTGCTGTCTTGGATTGTCGCAACACTGTTGTTAGCGAGTGGGTGGTATGGCGGCGAACTCATGTTTCGCCACAAGGTTGGCATCGTTGGGTCAGAAGAAACCCACGTCTCCTAGCGGACTAGCGGATCGATCAAGGGTGGCTAAAAATTTGGTTTCTTCGCGCACTGACTGATGAGATTTGGTCGTTTCTAGAGCCGAGCGGGGTGGTGGTGCCCGCCTCTCTCGCCCTCCAATGAAACTTGAAATTCTGAGGTTATTGGGAATTCTGTATGCAGCTCCAATCCATCCATCAGCAAGTCGTAGTACTTGTCGGTGCTTCTAGCGGCATTGGCCGAGATGCGGCGTTAGCGTTTGCCCGTCAGCAAGCCAAAGTCGTGGTCGCCGCCCGTAATCAGGTCGGGCTAGATTCCTTAGTGGATGAAATTGTGCGATTGGGGGGAGAGGCGATCGCGGTAACTGCCGACGTAGCCGACTTTGAGCAGGTACAGGCGATCGCTGACGCGGCGATCGCGACCTATGGCCGCATCGATACCTGGGTGCACTGTGCTGCTGCTGGCATGGTGGCTCCCTTTGACACCATGACCCTGGAAGAATTTCGCCGGGTTATTGATGTCACCTTAATGGGGCAGGTACACGGCGCAAAGGTAGCCATCCCTTACCTCAAGCAAACTGGGCAGGGATCTTTCATTGCCATTTCTTCAATGGAAGGCCGGCGAGCGCTGCCGCTGCAAAGTGCTTACTCCACCGCCAAACATGGTTTAGAGGGCTTTTTGGAAGCGTTGCGGGTAGAGTTGGAGCACGAAGGGGCGAATATCAATGTGACGAGCATTAAACCCGCCGTCATCAATACGCCTTTTTACAATCATGCCCGGACCAAAATTGGCGTAAAGCCAACCGGAATTCCGCCCTATTATGCGCCCGGTTTGGTGACCAAGGCGATTTTGCAGGCGGCTGAGTATCCCACCCGAGACTATATCGTGGGCGATGTCGGGCGCTTGCTAGACCTGACTCAGCGCTTGTCACCCAGCCTGTTGGATTTTGCCTTAGAGCAAATTGGGTTTCGAGGACAACATACCGATGACCCCAAAACGCCCCAGGAACCTGACAATTTGTTCGCTCCCATGATGGGGTATGAGCAAGTCAATGGTGACTTTAATCAACTGACGGTGCCCAGTCTGTCCGATTGGCTAGTCCGCAATTTTACGGCAGCGATGGGGGTACTGTCGGGACGCTAGACGCACAGGGTTGAATCCAATCTGGTGAGTGGCTGGCTAGCGTCTAGGGGGGCTCCGCAGGGTATTTCGAATTCGCTCTAACCGGCTGTATGGCAGCAAATGGCGTATCGCGATCGGTCGACTTCTATGCATATCACCTTTGTTACTGGCAGTTATCGCCCTGACCAAGATGGGGTCGCGGATTATCTGGCCAATTTGCGATGCTCCTTAGCCCAGTTCAAAGGGGCATCGCCCCTCGCCTGCCGCGACCTTTCTACCGACATTCTCACGACGCACCAATCGGCCCAAGTGATGGACGATGCCACGGTGAAGGGGGCACTGTCGCGCTGGCAGCTGCCCCAACTGATTCCCCTAGTGCACCGAATTTTGCAGACGCCGACGGATATTCTGCACATTCAACATGCCGCTGGGAGCTATCGGTTTGAGCGCTCAGTGTTTTTGTTGCCCATGCTGTTGCGGTTGATGGGCGATCGGCGGCCCATTGTGACAACCGCCCATGAGTATGGCTGGTGGGAGTGGGAGCCGCAGTGGTTGCCGATCGCTTGGCTAGAGTGGCTAAAGGAGTGGGGCCAACAGCGGGTCTGGTGGGATCGAGAAGATGGCTTTTTGCTCACGGGCAGCGACGCCATCATCACGACGAACGAAAACATTACGCGGATTATGGCCGATCGCTTGCCCACCCTACGCCCCCGCATGCACACGATTCCCATTGCCGCCAATCTCACCGTCGTGCCCGTAGACCGCACTGCCGCCCGTCAGCAGTTGCGTCAGGCCTGTGGTTGGCCCGAGGCGTCCCAGGTGGTGACTTTCTTTGGGTTTCTGCATCCCATCAAGGGCATTGACCCGCTGGTGCAGGGCTTTCGGGCGGTGAGCGATCGCCATCCTCAAGCGCGCTTGTTGCTCATGGGGGGCGTCGAAACCCTTGCCCTCCAGGGGCAAGAGGCCGAAAAATACTGGCAGCAGGTGCAAGGACAGATTCGGGAGTTGGGGCTGGGCGATCGCGTTCACTGCACGGGGTATATCGATGCTGAGCCAGCCTCTCGCTACCTGTCGGGCTCTGACCTCGGGGTGCTGCCCTTCAATCCAGGCATTTCGCTCAAAAGTGGGGCGCTGCTGGCGATGTTTGCGCACCAATTGCCCACTATCGCTACCTGCACCTCTGAAACGGATCGGGTGCTGACCGATCAGCAAGTGGTCGCCCCCGTGGCCCCCCGCAATGCCGAGGCGTTGGCTACCGCCATCACTACCCTGCTGGAAAATCCGGCGGAACGGCAACGCCTGGCGCATGCTGGCCACGCTTTTGCCCAATCCTTTACCTGGGACTCGATCCGCGATCGCCATTGTGAAATTTACCAAGCGCTTTTGAATGCCAAGGCTTAGCGCCCCTGGCGCTGAAAACGCAACGACTCAGGGATGATGCTAGTCCTCCGTGGCGGAAGTTCCCTACCCTGGTGAGGGATTCCACCTTAGACCCTAAACCCTGACTCACTAACAAAAGTTCCTCGCGTAGGTGGGGTAGAACGAAGTGAAACCCCACATCAGACACGGTTTCGTTGGGTTACGCTGGTGCTAACCCTAGTACTCGGCGGCTTAAGTCTTGATACCCATTAAAAGTCCCTCTCCCAACCTTGGGAGAGGGATTTAGGGTGAGGGCCAAGGGTGGGCAAATTGACGCCGCACTGTACTAGAGCCCCCCCTGAAGGGATGAGAATCATTTAACAGCCAATTTCCGCGAAGAATAAACCTGACGGGACAAGGGACAGCCGAGACGACTATCCCAACTGATTGGATTTCTATTCCTAAGCTTGCAATTCCTGTAACAATAAAGCCAAACGAATTTGCACTGCTTCATCAAAACAGCGGGGATCGAGTCCCGTCAGTGAGGTGATTTTTTCGAGGCGATAAGTGAGCGTATTGCGGTGAATACAAAGCCGTTTTGCCGTCATTGAAAAGGCACAGTCTTCTTCAAAAAAGATTTTGAGCGTATTAATCAAGTCCGGCTCATTATCGAGGGGACTCAAAAGGTGATTAGCTAACTCAATTTTGGTCGTTTCGTCAGCCACACAGGCAAAGGCCGCAATCCCTAAACGGTCAAGACAATACACTTGATTGTGGCCGTTAAATCGACGCCCCAAACGCAACGCCACCCGAGCATCTTGATAAGAGCGAGACAATCCTAAAATGCCCGGATGATATCGACCGATACCAATACTCAGGGCACTGCCCGTTTCCTGTCTTAAGCAAGTCAGCAAAGCACTCCCAGCACTTTTAAGGGCTTCCAAATTCATCCAAGACGACACTTCACGCTCAGAGGCCTCAAGGTGATGGTCAACCCAAGGACTTAAGTTTTTGGTATCGCTGGCTTTGAGAATGGCAAATTCACCGCCGCCCAGATCAGCACAAATGGTGTCATCAGGCAGATCAAAAAAATTGACAATGCTGCTGATGATGGCATGGGAGCATTGCGATCGCTGAAATCCATTAACTGACAAGGCATCTCGTTTTGACCAAAAATAGTCGGTAGCATCTACCAAAATGACTGCTCGTGGCGGAGTGAAGTCGATACTTAATAAATTGGCCTGTTGACTCGCAATCTTTTCATCCGTGGAGGGATTTTTTAGCAGGTTAGAAATGATTTGATTTTTGAAAATTTGTTGATCAGGAAATGTTGGATACGCAATTTGACTGATTATTAGCTCAATAAAAGCTTGGGCCAACTTGGGGGAAAGGACTTCGCCATCAATATACTGTTGAATTTCGATTTCTCCTACCTGATCGTGGAGATGAAAGGGCAGCGTCAGGTATGTCTGGTTTTGGCATTCAGTTTGACCGATTTCGCCCATTCGAGAACGCCCAGCGTCTCGGCGTTCAATCTGACGACTGGCAACTATAGTCTGCTTAGCATCTTTGATGGCGACGCTGGTTTGCAACAGCGTTGACAAACTATTGGCGATAATTTCAGCCAGTTGACTAAACGACTTGGTCACGGTTTAAGTATTCCGTTGAATTACTTATCCTTAGAGACAGCCCCATCAGCCTTCATGAATGATCAGCCTGCCCTTAATCACTCAGATTGATTTGGCAGGACGACCGAAACGCTGACATCCCTCGCCATATCTGGCAGTTTTACTGGTCTTCAAAGTTACTTTCAATCCTGAATTTTAGTGATTTTATGGAGAATGTCCTCTATCTCTGGGAATAGTTTTCAGCAAAGAACTCTTTCTTTAAAAAGTTTGCAAGAAACTAAAAAAACTTGAAAATTCGAGATTGTGCAAATGCACAAGTTGGATTTCTGAAAACGGCTTATCTTTTGTCAAATGTCCAATGGCGTTATCCGTAATTCTCCTTAGGATGACTCACAACGTTGTCTATCAGGATGCTGCGCTATGGCTTGTCGTCTCTCTATCCCTCCCAGGGCTCGGATTTTGGTGGTGCGATCGCTGCCAGGTATAGGTGACTTGCTCTGTAGCGTGCCAGCCTTGCGATCGCTCCGGGCCGCTTTTCCGTTTGCTCAGATCACTTGGCTCGGGCTACCGGGGACGGAGTGGTTTGGTCGGCGGTTTGCCCATTTAATTGATGAATGGTTGCCCTTTACGGGGTTTCCCGGCATTCCCGAAGGTTGGCAAACTCCCCAGGCGACGGTGGCGTTTTTGCAGCGGGTGCAGGCCCAAGCCTATGACCTCACCCTCCAGATCCACGGCAGCGGGATCGTCATCAATCCCTTTTTGACGCTGCTGGGCGGTAAGCAATCAGCGGGCTTTTACCTGCCTGGACAATACTGTCCTGACCCTGACTATTTTTTGCCTTACCCGCAGCACCTTTTGGAAGTCGATCGCCTACTCTCGCTCATGCGGTTTCTGGGCATTCCGGAGCAAAGCGCTCACCTGGAATTTCCGATCAATGATGTGGAATACCAGGCCGGATTGCAGCTTCTGGATGCCCATTCCCTAGAGCCGGGGCGCTATGTCTGCCTGCATGCGGGCGCGAGTAGCCGCGATCGCCGCTGGTCGTTATCGGAGTTTGCCCAGGTGGCCCGGCAGTTGTCAGCGCGAGGCTTCCGCGTGGTGCTGACGGGTACCGCCGCTGAGCACCCGCTGGCCACCCAACTCATCGCCTTACTCAGAAGCTGCCCGGCGTCGTCGCGGGTCAATTTAGTCGGGCGCACCTCTTTAGGGGGGTTAGCCGTGTTACTCCGGCATTCGGCCCTGCTGGTCTGCAACGATACGGGCATTTCGCATCTAGCCGCCGCCCTCAAAACCCCCAGTGTCGTGGTCTTCACCAATTCTGAGGTGCGGCGATGGGCGCCCCTCGATACGACTCGTCATCGGGCGATAGACAGTCGCCAAACGGCGGACACGTTAGCCGCTGTGCTCACCCAAGCCGATGAATTGCTCGATACCCCAACTACAGCTCTGCCGTTTGAGGAGGAGGTGTGTCATGCCCGCTAACGCGATCGCCCCGCCGAAGGTGGTGGTGCTCGCCAGTGACGCCACCGTTCGCCTGGCCCCGATGTTGACCCAACTCGGCGACCCCTTCGCCTCAGCCGAATTCGTGCAGCTCAATGCTCCCGATCTTGCCCGATTGCTCAGCCCTGACGGCCATGCCCCAGTGAACTGGCTAGGCACCGTGGATTGGTTGCGTCAACAACGATTCGCCGCCGCCCTCATTTTGACCGCCCCCGGTCAGTCCCCGTATACCCTGGGCTACCTCTGTTACCTCGCCGGGATTCCCATTCGGGTAGGGCGATCGCAAGAATTTGGCGGCCAAGTCTTGACCCATTGTTTGGCATGGGAGGAGTAGGAGGGTGGCAGGGTACTAGGTGTCAGGTATCGGGTACTAGGTATCAGGTTCGAAGCCCAGATTGTCATCTCACCCCATCACCCCATCACCCCATCACCCCACCACCCCATCACCCCATCCCCCCATCCCCCCATCCCCCCATCCCAATCCCCATGAACCGACTCCGCATCCTCACCTGGCACGTCCACGGCAGTTACCTCTACTACCTGACGCAGGCCCCCCACGACTTTTACTTGCCCACTAAGCCGGGTAAGCCAGAGGGCTATGGCGGCAGGCTGCCCGGATTTGACTGGGGCGAGAACGTCTACGACATTGATGCGGCAGCAGTGCGACATCAGGATTTCGACTGTATTGTGTTCCAGTCTGCAAAGAACTATGAGCAGGATCAATATGAGATTCTGAGCCCAGAGCAGCGGCGGTTGCCCCGACTGTTTTTAGAGCATGACCCGCCCCGCCAGAGCCCCACTGATACGCGCCATGGGGTGGATGATCCCGATGTGCTGTTGGTGCATGTGACGGCGTTTAACCAACTCATGTGGGACTGTGGTCGCACTCCGACGCGGGTGGTGGAGCATGGGGTCACGGTGCCTGCTGACCTGTGCTACTCCGGCGAAATTCCCAAAGGCATTGTGGTGGTGAATGGGTTGCGATCGCGCGGTCGCCGCTTAGGGCTCGATATTTTTGAACAAGTGCGTCAGTACATCCCGCTGGATTTAGTCGGGATGGATGCCAAGAGTTTGGGCGGATTGGGCGAAGTTTCCCACCCTGTGTTGCCCAAACTCATGACGCGCTACCGCTTTTTCTTCCATCCCATTCGTTACACCAGCCTGGGCCTAGCGGTGTGCGAAGCCATGTGTCTGGGCATGCCCATCGTCGGCCTCGCCACCACCGAACTGCCCACCGTCATTGAGAACGGCGTTTCCGGCTACATCCACACCGATCCATTGGTGCTGGTGAAACAGATGCAGCGGCTAATCGACGACCCAGCGCTGGCTCAGCGCCTTAGCCAAAGTGCCCGCCAAACCGGGCAGTCGCGGTTCAACATCCAGCGCTTTGTGCGGGATTGGAATGCGGTGCTGGCCGAGGCGATCGCCAGGGGCCGCGATCGTCAGGAAACGCGATCGCCCGTCGGAGCCCGTTAACCCTGACCGTCCACACCCCATAACGGCGCACAATTGTGGCCCCTACACCCACCTACCTCACTCACACCCTCACACCCCCAAACGCCATGACCAAACGCATTGCCATCATCAGCGAACACGCATCGCCCCTGGGCCCCTGTGGCGGCACCGACAGCGGCGGCCAAAACGTGTATGTCGCCCAAACGGCTCGGCAGTTGGCAGCCCTGGGCTATGAGGTCGATGTGTTTACCCGCCGCGACTCCCCCCTGTTGCCCGAGACAGTGCAGTGGCAAAACGGGGTCCGCATTGTGTATGTGACCGCGGGACCGGCAGAACCGATGCCGAAAGAACAGTTGTTGCCCTACATCGGCGATTTCACTCAGTTCATGCTGGCTTTTATGGAAAAAGACCAGCTCCAGTCAGAGGGGTATCACCTGATGCACGCCAATTTCTGGATGTCGGCTTTAGTGGCGAACCAGGTCAAGCAGCAAACGGGAACTCCCTTTGTGGTGACGTTTCATGCCCTGGGGAAGGTGCGGCGACAGCATCAGGGCAAGGCCGACAAGTTTCCCGATGTGCGCTTTGCGATTGAGGAGCAGGTGGTGCGATCGGCAGACGGCATCATCGCTGAATGTCCACAAGATCGAGACGATCTCTTGCAGCTGTATGGAGCGGACGCCGCCAAGATTCATATCGTGCCCTGCGGGGTGGACCCGAATGAATTTTGGTCCGTGCCCCAAGCGCAGGCCAGGGCCACGCTGGGCTGGCATCCTACCGAGCGGATAGTTTTGCAACTGGGGCGCATGGTCCCCCGCAAAGGGGTGGACACGGCGATTCAGGCGATCGCCCTGCTGGCCCGCCGCCGATTGCCCACCCGTTTAGTGGTAGTCGGCGGCGAGTCGTCCGCTCCCGATCCTCGCAAAACGCCAGAACTGGGCCGGTTGCAAGCCCTCACTGCGGAGTTGGGGTTGGAGGGGCAAGTGACCTTTGTGGGGCAACGAGGCCGGGAGGTGCTGAAGTATTTTTACAGTGCTGCCGACGTGTTTGTGACGACTCCCTGGTACGAGCCGTTTGGCATTACGCCCCTGGAGTCGATGGCCTGTGGCACCCCCGTTATCGGCGCTAACGTCGGGGGGATTAAATACACCGTGCGCGATGGCGAAACGGGGTATCTGGTGCCGCCGAGAAATGCCCAGGCGGTCAGCGATCGCCTCGCCTTTCTGTATCATCGCCCCGAAATCTTGCATCTGTTTGGGCATCAAGCCGTTCGCCATGTGGCCCGCAAATTTACCTGGTCCAGGGTTGCCAGTGCTTTAGCGGGCGTCTACGAGTCAATATTGGCCGGACAGACCATCGCTCAGTTGCCCGAGGGCGCGATCGCCGCTGACCTGGCTCAACTGGAAGCCCGCTTTGACGCCGCCATTATGGCGATGCGGCAGTCTCGCAGGCTGCTGAGTGCCGACATTCTGGCGGTGTCGCAGCAGATTAGCCAGTGCTTTCGGCGGGGCGGCAAGGTGCTGGTGTGCGGCAATGGCGGCAGCGCGGCGGAGTCGCAACACTTTGCCGCCGAACTGGTGGGGCGGTTTTGCTCACACCATCGGGCGGGGCTGCCGGTCATGGCCCTGACGGCGGACACGGTCCTGTTAACTGCCTGGGCCAACGATGCGGACTACAGCGACATTTTTGCGCGCCAGGTGCATACCTTTGCCCAGCCCGACGATCTGCTGCTGGTGATTAGCACTAGTGGGCGATCGCAAAATCTGATCTACGCCGTTGCTGCCGCCAAGGCCCACGGCATCGGCTGCATTGGGTTACTCGGCGGCGGCGGCGGCGACTTGCTGCCCCTGGTTGATCGCGCCATTTGTGTGCCCAGCCCCGACCCGCAGCGCATCCAGGAGGTGCAATTGCTGGCCTTGCATCTGATCTGTGAGTGGATTGAGGCGGATTTGCAGCGATCGCATAGCCCGCTCGTGGCGGCACCGCCTGAGGAGACTGTCCCCACCTATCCCCGACAAATGGCTGTTCCCAGTCCAGCCGCATCAGCCCAGGCCGGATTGCCCTGACCAGGAATTGGGTCACCCCAAAAACATCCCGCAGGGGCGAGGCATTCTGTCCAAAACGTGTTGTTACTGGCCGCAACGTAATTCCCAGAATGCCTCGCCCCTACACCCCACCGAACACACACCCAAAACACCAATACGGAAAAATTATGCAAACCCTGACCAAACAAACCAACCGCATCCCTGCCCTTGACGGCAAAATCGCCGTTGTCACCGGGGGCGCACGCGGCCTGGGCGCGGCCACCTGTCGCTGCCTGGCAGAAGCCGGCCTGAAAGTCGTCGTCGCTGACCTGCGCCATGAGCAGGCCACCCAGCTCGCCCAAGAGATTGAAAGCAACGAGGGCAACGCGATCGCCTTTGACCTCGACGTCACCACCCCCGATCGCGTCCAAGCGCTGATCGACCAAGTGCGCGATCGCTACGGCCAGATCGACGTGCTGATCAATAATGCGGGCATTGACATCACCGAATCCATCGAAGACCTCACCCATGACCAGTGGCAGCGCGTCATCGGCGTCAACCTCAACGGCCCCTTCTTCATGGCCAAAGCCGTCTTCCCCCTCATGCGCGAAAACGGCGGCGGCCACATCATCAACATCGTCTCCACCGCCGCCAAACGCGCCTGGGCCAACGCCTCTGCCTACCACGCCAGCAAATGGGGCCTGCTCGGCTTCTCCCAAGCCCTCCACGTCGAAGGTCGGCCCCACCACATCAAAGTCACCTCCCTGATCGCTGGCGGCATGCGCACCCCCTTCCTGCTCGAACGCTTCCCCGACATCGACCAAAGCACCCTGCAAGACCCCGCCAACGTCGCCGAAACCATCCGCTACCTGCTGCTGCAACCCCGCGACACCGTGATCTCCGAGATGATGGTGCTACCGATGAAGGAGACGTCTTGGCCGTAGGGATGTAAGGGAGTGGGGGAGTGAGGGAGTGGGGGAGTGGGGGAGTGAGAAATCGACCCACCCCATCACCCCATCACCCCATCACCCCATCACCCCATCACCCCATCACCCCATCACCCCATCACCCCATCACCCCATCACCCCATCACCCCATCACCCCATCAC
>Ga0008836_100720_pt1 | contig 16868 bp, 13 predicted proteins | sample HotLakConsUCCR28_FD_62214 | JGI IMG/M metagenome (GOLD analysis project Ga0008836, IMG submission 62214) | Hypersaline microbial mat communities from Hot Lake, Washington, USA - Hot Lake Consortium UCC-R28 (Hybrid Assembly) ... | reverse complement strand
CTTTTTCCAGGCCCGCTGTTATTTACTGCTCCGGCAACCAGCAAGACCCCTAACAAACCAGCACCTCCATAGGCTAGCATATTTTGCTCCTGATTTTCGAGGCCTAGAAAAACCGATTTTATATTTTCCAAAATAAATAAACCAGGTGAAATCGACTTTGGTGCGTCAAATTACCATGAAAGGTCATTAAATTCACCGGAAGTTACAGCAACCAAAATATCTCTTTCCCCGTCGTAGGCTGAAAAGGAGAATGTCCCGGAAAATCTCCTGGCCTCCGGATCCATCTCAGTAATTTTAAGTTCAAAATCTGCAGGAATCTCTTCCCAATCCTTTAATTCAGAATCAAAACTCAAAATTTTTGTTACACCGTCGTAAACCGTTTTCTCATTAGAAGCGTCACCACCGATTGAGTCAAAAGTTTCTTTAAATATCATGCCGAATCCGCCACTTTTTACAAATTCAACGGTACCCTCTATATTTAATTTAGCTTCAACATTTTTAAATATGGCACCCTTTTTCAACTCGTCAACTGAGTTTACATTTAGGGTGATACTTATACCTATGCGTTGGCCTGTAGTTACCTTGAGAGCAGTAATGGATAGGTAAGAAAAGCCATTGGGATTATCGTCATATTCCGTTGAAATACCTTCTCCTAGCAGCCATTTATCGCTTTCAATGTGGATTTTCTCGCCATCAACTTCAAATAACAAATGGCTATTATATTGGGTTGCATCCACTTCCTCTTCGCCCGATTCTTGTTGGGTTTCTGTCTCCTCAACATCCGTATCAGGATCAATGTCTTCACCGGAAATGGGTCCGCAAGACAAAAGGAGGAAAAAGGAAAGGTATACCAGAAGATTTTTCATAATAGAAATATTTAAATTTTTAGAAAAAGTGTTTTTATGCACCCCCTGCGGATCTACCAGGTGATGTTTTTGAACTCCCCATTGGTTACATTGACCGTAATATCTGCCTCTTCATCATAGGCTTCAAACGAAAATTTCCCTGAAATCAGCTTTTCCTCCAGATCAAATTCAGAGATCTCCACAAACATTTGACCCTGCTCTACTGTACCTGCTTCGTATTCCTCAAATGCTTCCAACTGACCTTTACTGATGACGGCGAAGGTGCGGTAAGAATCAGAAATAAGGTTCGCCTCATTCATAGCTTCGAACCGGGTCCCGGCATTAACAGCAGCCAGGTCCGGCCCCACTAAATGAATTTCCATTAAAACGGCTCTCTGACTAGGTATCTCCACATCTGCAGCATTAATAATCAGGGAAAAACCCAGTGAGCTCGTTATGTATTCTGCTTCAACCAGATCTACCTGAATGTCTTTCCCTTTTGGCACCAATGCCGTAAAATCAGCCCCATTTACGCTGGCTTTTACAAAGTGATCCCCTTCTTGTGGCTCATTTTCTTCCAGGGTATCTTCTACCAAATCGGATAGATTGCAGGAAGAGAATAAAATGCAGGCAGCAAGCAAGAGTGTCGAATAAAAAGATATTGTATTTTTTTCCATGAGTAAATTAGTTAATATAAACCGAATTGTACAGGTTACTTCCTGATGGTGAGGTACCTGCCTTTATACCATAACATGAGGATAAAAGCAACAGAACACAAAAAGCATAAAGCAAGGAAAAAAACCTCGTAGAAATTTGTGCCTGCATGAAGCTAACTCGTTTAAATGCACTCATTTTGCAAATGAGGCAAATGGGACGGATTTTCCCCGTCCCATGATGGTGTACCTATTCACCTGTAACTGTTGTTTCGTAAGTAATGATAATTCCTAAAACATTGCTTGTCTTGATATCAACAGTCGAAATTCGTGTAATCCCACCATTTTTTGCTGCACGCTGAATGCTGGCATCCTGGTCAAAAAAGAGTACACCCAGGTATCCTGTTGCCTTTGCGGTACCCACTTTGGTCCCCACCGGATTACTCGTAGCATTTACCGGGAGGGTCAGGGCACAACCTGACATCAGTGTAACAGCAACTAAAATGGCGAGCATGGTTTTTAATCTTCCAATCATGATTTTTGATTTTTAGTAAGCGATAAAATTTTTTTTGAATTTTCGTTTTTTTGCCAGGTTTGATGTCCCTTATTAAGTAAATCACCTGCAATCCATAATGACAAAAATAGAGGGGCATTTACTAGTTTCGGCCACCAATATTGGTGGTTTGGGGTAAAAAGGATTTTTCAGCCCAGGAGGCCTGAACAAGTTTCAGCATTTTTGCAAACTGAGGTTATTGGAAAACAATCAAATTTTTTTCAAAAAAAGTTAAACCCTAAAATGGGCACTGGCCTATCTACTATTATTTCTAAAGCATCCCTTTGTAATAGCATGGGTTACCCAATTAAAATAATGTGCATTGGATTTCTGTTTTCTTAGCCAATTTTCCCCAACCGCTCATAAAGTCTGGCCCGGGTATCTCCATTTTGGGGGATGGGTAGGGAATGGGTCATGCTTTTACCAGGAAAAACTTCTTGAATGACACCTACATGGTTGTGCTTAATCTGCTGAATCCTGCTGAGGCAGACGATGTGTTTGCGGCTAAGCTGGAAAAAATTCGGCACTAGTTTTTCGCGATGTTCCTGGAAAAAATTTTTCAGGCCTGGTGAGGTAAGTACCACCGGGAATTCTTGCCCGTCAAGGTACGCCCGAATGGTTTTGCCATCCGCCTCAAGTAAAACGAGCTTCTCTAAAGGTAATGCGGTAAGTTCCCCATGAGCTGTAGCTACAAAAATGGCAGCCGGTTTCTTTGATTTTGAATAGGGTGATTCAGACAATGAATGCGCTGATAATTCAGAATGTGCTTTTCGAATCAACAGCAATTCCAGCTGATCGGCAAGTTGTTGTCGGTCGTAAGGCTTGCGTAAAAAGCCATAAGGAGCGGTAAGTTTGGCCGAATCGAAGCCAATCTCGGTTGGCAAACCGGACAAATATAAAATCCGCACAGCAGGCTGGGTCAGGTTGATATGATGAGCGAGCTTGATACCCGCCTGCTTGTCTCCATGCAAATCAATGTCCAGCAAGACCACATCCGGCTGCCCGGTCCGCAGCAACTCCACTGCCTGCGCAACGGTCTCCGCCGGTCCGAGAACGGTAAGCGGTGACAGGGGAAATAGTTTTGATAAATCGGAAACAATTAAGTCTCCTAAAAAAGGATCATCTTCCACTACCAACACCTGTGTTTGTTTCTGCATGGACGTGTAATTTGGCTTCCTATTCTATAATGCCGTCTTTCTTCTAAAACTTTTGCGAACGAGGTGATGGTATCAGGTAAAGAAAAGGTACCCTACCCTTTCTTTTACCATCCATCCAGCGTTCGTTGGTACTCAGGGTGAAGATTTGAACGGTAAGTGTAGGAATAAACCCATCCGAAAACAAATTACCTGCGTCTTATTCCTTCAGGAAGCTAAAAAAACTACCCGCCCTTTGCAAAACCTTTGCGCTTGCTTTGCTTAAAATACGTTTGATTTACGGTATCGTACGCCAGGAAGGCAGCCATAAAGAAGAAAAAACCTGTGATAGACCACCAGAATTGGTGAAGAAGGCCGGGTCGGAGACCGCTATTTTTGTCATACAAGGCAATAATAATACTTGCGCTGGCAACAGTCTAAATCTCCAAAACCTACTACCACAATGAAAAAGCCATTGAGTCTACCAATCCTCAGTTTTCTTTTAATTCTACTGCCCCGCTGCACCGAAGATCCAGCAGACCCGGATTCGGAAACGTCAGCAGAACAACGCATTACCGCCAAAATAGATGGCAGAGACTTTAAAGCAGTCATGCCAGTGGAACAGGATCCGGAGGCAGAATTTATCGTAACCAACCTGATTATTTACCCCAATGAAAGCGGTTTTGTCCTGGGTATTACCGGTATAGATGGAAGTTGGGAGGATGCCGCTGCGGTGGATGTTCGCGTCATCTTAATTGGGCCGGATTTAGGGTCTTTGAAAGCAGGAACTGTTTTTGAAAATCGGATTACGGATACCGAACCTACCTTTGACGGGTATGTGGCAGCGGGTCTTACTACCATGCTTTTGCCAAGTATGGAAAATGCATACATCGCACTTACCGATGATTTTGGGACCATAACGGCAGAGATTACTGCCATCGACCACGAGGCCAAACGGATTTCTGGTACCTTTGCGTTTACTGCCGTCGATCCGGATGAGGACAGGACCGTAGTGGTAACTGAGGGGGAATTCAAAAACATTCAGTGGTAATCTGAAACCAGGAGTCTTAACCCTGAGAATGTGAATTTGAGTTAAGAACGTTCGTAAAACCGGGCTATATCCTCACTGCGACCTTTATATTGCATGTACCAGGCTGCGGTAGTCCCTTATTATGGCTTCCTTTGCATATACCCACTCCAAGAGATTCAGGATGTAGGGTTTATCGTTAAAACAGGTAGAACTCGTGTTAAAACGGTGATTTCCCCTATAAATAAAAAACCTGGCGTCGGGGAATTTACCCTTTTAATTTAATCAAATAGCAGGTACCGCCTTCGGTGGTCACGGTTAGTTCCGCCTGTATAAAACGGGCCAGGCGGGAAATCAACCCTTGTCCCACACCGGTATGTTCCGCCTTGTCCGCTGATCCCTTTCCATTATCCCCTACCAGAAGCAAGAGGTGATTTTCAGACCGCGACAAGCAAAGACTAATTTTCGGATTTTCCACCTCATGAGCTGCATGTTTAATGGAGTTGGTGACAATTTCGGCCACCATCAATCCACAATTCAATACCGTTTTTACAGGCATAACGGCCTCGGTATTCAGTTCAACCGAATACCTGATTGCGGGGTGGATTGGATTCGAAAAGGCTTCTTTTAACCGTTCCACCAGTTCCTGCAAAAACTTGCCCAGCGAGACTTCTTCTTCATTTTCGATCCCGTAGGTAAATTGCTGCAGGGAGGCGGCAGAAACGATGGCGGCTTCGACTTGCTGCAGCTTTTCCTGCGTGGCAGGATCCTCCAAGCTATCGGAAGTCATGCGCAGCAGGGCCTGCAAGCGCATCAGCAGGTTAAACGAATGGTGCTTGATTTCGAGTTTTTGAAGCGCAATCAGCCGGTTACTATCTCTTAGTCGGCGGTTTAGCCGAATAAAGAAAAAACTCACCAAGGCCGCAAAAACCAGCCCTGCCAGCAAAAACCACATCAACTGGGCATTTTTTCTGGATTCGGCCCTGGCGAGGGCTGCTTCCTGTTGTAGGTTTTGGGCTTCCAGGTTCTTTTCCCGAAGAACGGCACTGGCTTCAAGGCGTTGCACTGCCAATTGTTCTGTCTGGAAAACTTCCTGACGTACCGCAGCCAGCTCCTTATGGGTGCGTAGGGCCTCGGCCTGTCTTCCTTCCCGCTCCAATAGGAAGGTACGCAACGATAGGTAGTCCAGGTAAAGCTCCTTCACTGGAACCTCCTCCAGCAGTGCCCCTGCCTTTTTCAGGTAGGCGGCGGCCTGTTGGGTTTGATCGCTTTTCAATGACAATTTTGCCAGGTTATTATAGTTTTCAACCATGCCCTCCTTATCCCCTTTTTCAACATACAACGCATTTGCCTGCAACAAGTACCGGGAAGCCTGGTTCAGGCTGTCCAGCGCCAGGTAGTTTTCGCCGATATTGTTGAGGTTACTTGCTTTTTTAGTTGATTCCATACCCAGCTCTTCCTTTAATTGAAGGGAGCGCAGGTTGTAATACAGGCTGCTGTCCAGTTGTCCAAGCCCTGCATGGCTAATTGCCAGATTAGTATTCAGGTAGGCCTGCATGGGCGGATCGGGGCGGATCCGCAATACATTCAGCGCTTCCCGGTGCTTTTCCAACGCAAAATCCCATTTTTCCAGGTTTTGGTAGAGAATCCCGCCTGCATTGAGCAAATCAAGCACCATTTTCCAATCCTGGCGGATCTTCGCCAGCCGCAGTGCCTCCTGATTGGCCTCCAGGGATCGGGCATACATACCCAGTTGCCGGTAAGCCATGGCCAGAGAGGTTTGGGACCCGATCCACTTTACCGTGTCTTGCAGTTGACGAGCCAACCGGGTTGCGCGTTCGTAATTTTGGGCACTTTCCGTGTATTCCTGGAGCAGGTAGTGGGAATATCCGAGGTTGTTATAGGCCATTCGCGCATTGTCCGCCTCCTCCACCCAGTCTGCGTGCCTTGTAAGCACCGTAAGTAATTCAATGGCGGCTGCAAATTCCTCCCGATCCATCATTTCTCGCGCCACTTGATACAGGGAGTCCGGGTCTGTGATAGACCGAGCCTGTAGTCCGGTTATTACCAAAAAACAAAAAGGAAGCAAGAAGCGCATCAAAGGTCCCAAGGCGAGCGGATAGTATCAGATAATTGAAAATGGAAAAGCTAAATATACTACCTTCTTTGGATTTTAGACAAAATTGATCGTTGATCCTTAGTTCGGGATGGTAATTTCCAAATTTTTTCGTAGGTAGTTTACGAAAAGAAGCAGGGGTCCCTGCGATGGGACCCCTGTTTGGTGAATACTAATTGAATTGGTTTTCCGGAAAAGGAATCAGTCCTTTCCGGGAGGTACGTTTTCGTCCGGGTCCTGGATCATTTCCTTCGATGGGAGTTCCATGTTTTCTTTTACTTTCAAAAGATCACAGGCTCCCAGCAGCAAGGCTCCGATAACCATAACCATTACTCCTTTCGTTTTCATGGCGAAAAGGGTTAAGTGGTTGCACGCATCTGCCAACAGGCCAAAAGGGGAAAACCGAAGGAGCCATTAGCTGCTTACCCCAGACTTCACAGCCCGGCTCCTTCGTTTGTACATATGTTCCGGTAGCTCTCCCGCCGCCTCCGCTCGTTTGGATAAGCTATCCTGACGTCCCGGTATAGCTTCAAAAAGAGGGGCTGAGTTTGTTGGAATAAAGGTGGTGAGGTATTGGCAAAAAAGTATATCGCCGATGGATCGGCGATATCGGTGATTAACTATCTGGGGGATTTCTATCGGTGCGAATACCAATGAAAAATGCTGATTTCCCGAATGAACCGTGCTACCGAGGATTTAACGGCTTAACCTGGCGCACGAAGCAGATCGGAATGTAGGGCACGACACATTAAGCCTTACCAGAACAAATTTCCCCTTTCTCTTAAGAAACAAGGGGGATTTATTGAAAAAAATAGCCGCACATCCTGCGCATAATTCCGGAATCAGGTCATCAAAAATGGCATCCTTTCACATGTTTGAAAACCAGGCGAAAGAGGATATGCGATCCAAAAGGAATTTTCCGGAAGGGAGAAAGAAGTTTTTTGAGGCGATTCTTCTAAAAAAAATTATACTATTCGCCCTTTTCCAGGGCATCTTCGATTTTTTTCAACCAACTTTTGACAGACAACCTAACTTGATGTGTTTCCCCGAGATGAAGATCAGCTATAGAGGAAGCAGTTAGCAAGAGCTTTTGAGCCTCTAGTAGGTTCTTTTTGCCGGTTAAATCATGCAGCACCAACGCCAGGTTTAACCGTGGAATCACTGTTTGAGCATCCTCCTCACCAAAATTTTTCATATCAGAAGCAAGTGAAATCTCAAGTTCTTTTGCAGCCCGAATTAAGTTTTCATATCCTCCAAGGTCTCTAAGAACCAATGCCAGGTTCGATCTACAAGTAGCAACTGAAGGCGCCTCTGCTCCGAAATTTGCAAGGTCAGATTCAAGTGCTTTCACAAGTTCGTCTTTAGCCCGGTTTAAGTTTTCGCTTCCTCCAATTGCTCTCAGGGCCATTGCTAGATTTGATCGAAAAACCGCAACCTCAGATGCATTCTTACCATGAGTATTTAACATAAACTTGAATGACATTTCAAATTCTGCTACAGAACGCTTCAGGTTATCGATGCCCCCTATTTCCGCTAATACCGTCGCCAAAATTGATCGGATATTTGCCACTATTGCACTATCTGGACCTGAGGTTAGAAGGAAAACCGCAAGTGAATTATCGAGTTCTGCTACAGATCGTATTAAATTTGGTTTGCCCCCATTATCCTTTAATATCAAACCTAAAGTCAGTCGACGCTTTGCCACCACGAGAGAAGCTGCACCGAAATGCTTCAATCCTAAATGAAGTGCCTTTTCGATCTCTTCAATGGCACGAGCAATATTTTCAGGACCTCCAATATCCTTAAGTACACCTGAAAGATTAGATCGCAGAGTAGCCACGGTGGGAGACTCATTTCCTGAAATTTTTATCGCTAAATCAAGCACTTTTTCTAGTTCTAGTAAAGCTAGATTCAAATTTTTAGGTCCTCCAATATGCTGTAGTAAATTCGAAAGATTTGATCGAATTGTAACTACTTGAGGGGAATTCTCGCCGAAATTTTTGATGGCTATAACAAGCGCTTTTCCTAGTTCAACTTCTGCTTTATTTAAATTTTCAGGGCCACCAAGCTTTTTTAAAGATAGTGCTAAATTGGATCGGCGGGATAAAATCACTGGAGCGTCTATTCCAAAATTTTTTATGTCCGAAACAATTGCTTTTTCTAGTTCAGCTACTGATGCAAGTATGTTGTTACGTCCGCCTAGATCTTGCATTAAACTCGCATAAGACGACCGAATCGTGGCCACTAACGGAGCATCCTCTCCGAAATTTGCGATTCCAATTTCAAGTGCTTTCATAAGCTCTAGTTTTGCACGATTCAAATTTTCATCGCCGCTAAGGTGCTCAAGAATAATGGCTAGATTTTGTCTGATGGTAGCTATTACAGGAGCGCTATCCCCTAAATTTTCCCGACAGAGAACAAGGGCTCGCTCTAGCTCTGATAGAGCACGTTCTAAGTTTTTGCGTCCCCCAAGGTCTTTCAGAACCAATGAAATGTTCGAACGAATAGACGCTGAAATATTTAAATCATCACACACATTCTTAAGAGATAAATATAATGCGTTATCAAGCTCTTTTAAGGCCCGTTCCAAGTTTTCACGTCCTCCAAGGTCTTTCAGAACTACCCCAAGAACCGACATGCCGGATACAATCAAGGAAGAACTAGGGCTAAAATTTTTTATCTCAAAAGCTAGCACGTATTGAAGCGAATATGCCGCAACTGTTAGGTTTCTGCGTCCTCCAATACTTCGCAAAAGTATTGCCAGCGTAATTAAAAATTTACAAAATTCTTTCTCTGATCGGCCATTAAAACAAACGGCAAGATTCTCAGCTATCGGCTTCCACTTAAACTTGGTATGAAAATTATCCTTGTGCGGCTCCTCCTGAATCAAAAAACCAACCCGCTCCACCAGTCCTTTTCCTTCCTCCCAAAGCCGCTCCCGGTGCTTGTTTATCGTTAGGTCCTGGATTACGGGACTCATTCGAAAGACCTGAGCGCCATCTCCACCGAGCCAGCCTTTTGCGTACAACTTCTTTAAATTTCTCCTAAATTCTCGTTTGTTTTCGGGTTGAAATAGCTCGTGCAACACATCCAGACGCTGGTCGCCTTTTGGTAGTAAGGCCAGGTTGATCAGCAATGAATTCAGGTGTGTATCCAGTTTGGAAAAGTCATGTAATCCATCCAGGATATCTGTCGTGGTAGCCAAACCGGTTTTTCGCCGATAAAAGGCATAGTTTGTAGTAATGTCCTCCTGGCTTTCTGCCATATAAAGCCCTTCGGCCTCCAATCTTACCAAAAATTCACTCAACCCGAACCGGTCTCCCTCCCCTCCCCAAAATTCCTCTCTGAGTTGCTTGGCAAAAACTTCGATCAGCAGTGTATTGTATCCAATGGCGGAAATCAATTTGTCTAGCAGTGCTTCAAACTCAGCACCGGACTCCAAGGCGGCCCCGGATGTCTTCCGATAGTGTAATTTAAAAAGTGCCTTCGCTGCAGTCGTAGATAGTGCCGGTAATTTGTACTCTCTGATTCCTTCCCATTTCATCCTTGCCCGACTCGTAACAAACACCTTCCATTTGAATCCTTGAAAAGCCATTAGGAATTCCCCAAGATCGTCTTCCACATTATCGAGCACAAGCAAAAAATCGTCTTCCATTCCTTTCAACTTGTGCTGAATCATCCGCAGCCTGTCCTTTTCGTCCAATCCCTGGAAAGGCAACCCTAGAAAAAGAGCCAATTCATTTATTGCCTTCAGCGTTCCCTGCTCGCAATACAACCAGGCCAGGGTTTTATAGGTTTGGCTACTAATAGACCTATGGTAATAGGCCGCTGCAACGGTAGTTTTACCCATCCCTCCTTCTGCATGAAGTAGCAGGATACCGTACTGACGGAGTTGTTCCGTTATTTCCACCAGGGATTCCTCTCTGCCCAAAAAGTAATCGGTTCTGGGTTCAGTGATGGCATTCGGAACCAATTCTAGGGACGTTTCTGTTTGTTTTTTCCGGTTGTAGATTTTTTTTGTCTGTAAATTGACCGCCGACCCGGTTATCAAGGACTGGTAGGTAGGATCGGTATCGGCTTGGTAGTCCTCCCCAAAGACATTTCGTAAATATTCCTTAAAATTAGCGTACCCACAGAATGCAGCTAACAGATCGAGAAAGCTGGTATTCATGTGTTGGCTTTCTTCATTTGGGTATGTGCAACGCCTTGCTGTAAGCCAAAAATCCTGGATTCGTCTATAAGTTAGCTCATGGTATTTAAACCCACTTGCCTCCAATATTCCGTCGATTTTTCCAAAGTCAAACTGTTTGATTTTACTCCTATCTGCAGGTTTTTCACCTTTATCCATTAGTTTATTAAGGAATTCTTGTAATTGCTGGCAGCTGTGAATATCAACTTCCTCCCTTCCGTAAGGGGATAAATATTCTGAGGGGTCAAATGAGAGTTTTGAGGTATTGGGAAACATGGTCATTATGTAATCCCTTTCATTAAGCAAAAACACCCGAAAAGATTCCGAAAAGTGAAGCCCAAGTTGATAATAGGCATAATATTCAGAGAAGGGCTTGGGAAGAGAAGCTAATTTCTCATTTTCGGAAATCAGTTTGCCGGTTTTGGATACACGTGCCATGTTATTTGCGGATTTAAAAAAAATCAATGTAGTAAATTCGCCAGTATTTTAGCCAGTGACTTACTCATTTTTTAACAATTAGTTGTTTTTCACATAACGATTAGTGCATGTTGTTGCTCTGTTAACGGGCTTATCTTCGAAGATCGCCCAAATCTGCATGTTTCTATATCTTTCCTATTCCTTTGGAATCTTCCATGCGCCAAGTTGGATGTTAGCCGTGCATGAACGTATTGCAAACGCTTCCAGTAAGATTCATTTGTTTTCATGACCGCATTTGATGGATCGCACTTCACTGAAAATAGTTGGGGATCAAGAAATTATCAACCGAGTGGTAAATCGTTCTATCCAAAACCAAATGAGCCGCAGCTCCCCCACCCCATTCCCCAAAAAGCAACTTTCACCCCCTTACTGCCCACCTTCGTGAACTTCATTTCTGTTCTTTAAACTCCCTGTTTTACTTGACCACCAAAAGTAGTGGTTACCAAAAAACAGGATCAAATGAGCTCCATAAGTAGTGGCAAACAAGACGAGTTAGCAGGCAAAATCCAGGCCTTCCGGCTGGCCGCCGACTGGATTCCCGGCATAAAAATCATACAGCGGACCGAACCCTGGGAAAACCTGTTTATCTGCAGTCAGGGAAAAGAACGATATGGGCTTTCGGAAAGCTTTTTTCAGCACCTTCCCAGCCATGAGTTCAGGCGATTGGTTTTTGATCCGGAAAGTCCCGATACCTGCCTGATCGGACCGCCAGGAGCCATTGAAAACGATCTGGCAGTCAAAAAATTTTATATACGCAGAAATTCCCGTAGCGAAGAACCAGAAATGGAACTGATCAGCGTTGTACCAATCTTATCCGACCAAGCTGCCTTTGGCCAGTATTTACTGATTCAGATCGTACCCATCGATTTGCAGGCCTGGGCAGCCCCGAAGACCAATCGGATTGCCAACGAACTTTCCTTCCAAAAAAGAAACTATAAAAAATTCCGACAACTCTCAGACAGAAATAAGGAGGTATTGGCACTGATAGGGCGCTGTAAAAAGGCGGAGGAAATTGGTGAGGAATTGTTTATCGGGGTGAATACGGTGAACTCGCACAAGAAACGCATCAAAGAACTCCTGGAAACCAACGATACCTGGGAACTGATCCAATACGGGCTGGCCTTTGATTTGGTTTGAACCAGTTTTGCGTGAAGCTCATATCACCGGTGCCACTTCCCGTAATCCGGCCCGTTGCGCTGATCCCCCTACCCTACACTCAAACCTGCAGGTACGGCTGCTTTTTTTCAGTCAATCGCATGCTCCCCCACGCTGCCGGAACCTAAAAATGGCACCCGATAAAATGATCGCAGCCCTCATTTTATTCCGGGTGACAATTGCAAAAATCTATCGAATTTAAAATTGATTGATTGTCAATCGAATCTGTTACCCGATAGAAATTTTCAATTAAAATTAATTTGGATTTAATCTAAATAGACTAATATTTGTAACAGTATTTAAAATTGATCTAAATAAATGAAAAAATCATTGCTACTCCCTGCTATTGTCATGGCACTCGTAATTTCAACGAATGCGCAGGCATTTCAATTTAACGATACCTCCATTATCACCGCAGGAGGTACCATCACAGAAATCGTGTACGAACTCGGTTTCGGACCGGCGATCATCGCCACGGATATCACATCCACCTATCCCGCTTCCATGCAGCAATTGCCCTCCATCGGCTACCGCAACCAAATCAAAGCCGAAGGAATTCTGGCACTGGAGCCGGACAAGCTTTTGATAGAGACCGGCTACCTCAACCCGGACGTGATCGCCCAGCTAAAATCGGCAGGGTTGGAAATACACCAGTTTGACAAACCCACCAATGTCTCCGGCACCTACCGCATCATTCGGGAATTGGCAAATTTTCTGAAAGTTCCTGAAAAAGGAAAGGCGCTTACCAGCCAGCTGGATAAGGACGTAGAAGCCCTTGATGCCTACACGGAGGACCTTTCAAGAAGACCGAAAATGGCTTTTGTCATGGCCCGTGGACTGGAAAACGTCTTTGTAGCCGGAGAAGATACCTTCGCCGAATGCTTGCTGCAAATGGCAGCCATCGAATCGGTGGGCAAGGGCTTCAGTGATTTCATCCCGCTTACCCCGGAGGCAATTGTGTCCATGAATCCGGAATACCTGCTGTTCTTTGAGTCCAGTCTGCGCTCGCTTGGTGGAAAGGAAGCCGTAAAAAATATCCGTGGCGTCGAACAAACGATTGCCTACAAGCAAAATGGAATCCTTGCCTTTGACGGACTCTACCTGTCAGGATTTGGTCCGCGGGTAGCCAAAGCAGCACTGGAACTGGCTAAAAGTGTAAACCGCAACTGAGCATGATTCAAAACCTGAGTTATTCAAAAACCGCTCAACATTCCCTGGTACTGGCTGCCCTGGGAATCGGACTTGTATTGCTTGGGCTGCTTTCCATCACCATTGGTGCATTTCCCATTCCCTTTGGCCATGCCGTTTCCATTTTATTGAGCCAGGTGGGCATTGATTCGGGTACCTTCACCGAACAGGAGGCCAACGTGCTGTGGCAAATCCGCTTACCCAGAATCTTGCTGGCCATTCTGGTAGGCGGTGGTTTGGGGGTGTCGGGAGCGGCGCTGCAGGGCCTTTTTAGAAACCCCCTGGTAGAGCCGGGACTCATTGGGGTAAGCAGCGGAGGTGCCTTGTTTGCGGTCATTTTTATCGTTTTCGGCTCCTCTTTCCCCTGGCTTGGTCGTATGTTTGGAAGCTTCAGCCTGCCCCTGGTTGCTTTTATTGGCGGCTTGATAAACGTGATGCTGGTATACAAAATGGCCAATCAGGGAGGCAAAACGGATATTTCCCTGCTCATATTGGCGGGTGTTGCCTTGACCGCACTATCGGGCGCACTGATTGGTTTGGCCATTTTCTATGCAGACGAGGCCGCCTTGCGAAATTTCACCTTCTGGAGCCTGGGAGATGTGGGAGGGGCGAATTGGGACAAGGTAAAAATAGCCTTTATTCTGATCTTGTTTCCCTCCCTGCTTATTACCAATCAGTTTCGAAATCTCAATGCCCTGGCAATCGGAGAAAACGAAGCCTTTCACATGGGAGTGGACGTACAGCGGGTGAAGTACATCGTGTTATTTATGAGTGCGCTGGTGGTGGGCGTAGGGGTATCGATGACGGGTACCATTGGGTTTGTGGGCCTCATCGTCCCCCACCTCTTGCGGCTGTCTTTTGGCGCCGATCACCGCCTGGTCCTTCCCGGAGCCTTTCTTCTGGGCGCTTTCCTACTCAATGGCGCAGATTTGCTCGCCCGAACGGTGGTCATGCCTGCAGAATTACCCATTGGGATCATTACCGCAATCCTTGGCTCTCCGTTTTTTATCTGGCTCATCCTACATGTAAAAAAACTCAATAATTAATATGTTAGACGCACAACAAATTCAGTATCATATAGGAAACCGGCCCATTGTGAACCGGGCAAGCATACAGGTGCTTCCCGGAGAACTGACGGCCATTCTCGGCCCGAATGGTGCAGGGAAATCGACGCTCTTCCGGCTGCTATCGGGAGAACTATCCTGCAAACAGGGTCTGATTACCTACAATGAGCAGCCATTAAAAGGAATGAAAACCAGGCAGCTGGCCTCCTTGCGTGCGGTCATGCCACAGCACAGCACACTTACCTTTCCCTTTCAGGCAAAGGAAGTCGTATCGCTTGGCCTGATGTATTGTCGCCCCAATTACCCAAAAATGATCCTAAAAGAGGTCATGTCGGCCACCCAAACCTGGCAGCTGAAAGATAAGTTGTACGGCAACTTATCCGGAGGCGAAAAGCAGCGGGTACAGCTAGCACGGGTATTGGCGCAAATATGGGAAATCAAGGCCACTCCCCGCTACTTGCTTCTGGATGAACCTACTTCCAGTATGGATATAGCCCAGCAGCACCACATCATGCAAATTATCCAGCATCTCAAAATGCGGAATATTGGCATTTTGGCCATACTCCACGACTTGAACCTCGCAGCAAATTATGCCGATAAGGTACTGCTGCTTAAACAAGGCAAAGTACTGCACCAGGGTGCGGTACGAACCGTAATGACTCCCGAAAACCTGCAAGGGCTGTTTGACTATCCCTTATCGGTGCAAATGGACGGTCCCAACAATCCGATTTATATCAGCAGCCTTCCCTCATCTGCTACTTCATCAAAGAATTATACTTACAAACTCGCTTAAATATGGAAACTACTCTGAAATATCCATCCGCCACTGCTTTGAAAAAGGCCTGGGAGGAACTAAAGTTAAACCAGCCAAAAACCAGGATACGAGATGCCGCCCGCATCCTTCAGGTATCCGAGCTTGACTTATTGCTGACTACGGAAAACCCCGCCCCCATCCGATTGAAAGCCGATTGGTCGAATATCCTCCTTTCTTGCAGGGAGTTGGGAAAAGTAATGGCCTTGACCAGAAACGAGGCCTGTGTACTGGAGCACAAAGGAAATTTTCAAAAAATCACCATCCACGGCAGCCCTCCCCACCAAATTGCCACAGTGATCGGACCCATCGAGCAGCGGGTGTTTTTTGGCAAGTGGAAATACGGCTTTGCCGTGGCCACCGATACGCCCAGGGGTATCATGCGCAGCCTTCAGTTTTTTGACCAGTCCGGCGAGGCTGTGATGAAAATTTACCTCCAGGAAAAAAGCAACCAGGATGCCTACGACAATATAATTTACGCTTACCGCAGCGAGGAACCCTTCCTGGGCATTCAGGTACAGCCTTTCGAGAAAGAAATCCACGCTACTTCGGTGGATCAGGAAGCTTTTGCCCGGGACTGGGAAAACATGAAAGATACCCACGATTTCTTCGGTATGCTCCGCAAATACAATATGCACCGGCTGGACGCCATCAAGTGGATCGGCAAAAAATGGGCCTACCAGGTGGATCGCCTTTCGGTCAGGAAGATTCTGGAGCTGGCATCCGCCGACAAATTGCCTATCATGATCTTTGTGGGAAACAAAGGAAACATTCAAATCCACCAGGGAAAAGTACGCACCATCCGGCAAATGGGAAACTGGCTTAACGTGCTGGATCCGGACTTCAACATGCACCTGGACGAGTCTTGCATCGATTCGGCCTGGGTGGTACATAAGCATACCGACGATGGGTTGGTATCTTCCCTGGAGCTTTTTGATGCAGATGGGGAGATGATTGCCCAGTTTTTTGGGCTCCGGAAGCCAGGCCTTCCGCAGAAAGAACAATGGAAACATTTAATCGATCAACTTTAAAACTTTCCCGGTGGTCTGCCGGCCATCGGGAAAAATTTTGTCCCTATGTGTAGAATCAATCTTAATAAAAATAGTTTTACCTGTTTGCTTATGGGGTGTCTTCTCTTTCCGTTCCTCACCCTTGCTTCCGACCCGATTTGTATCCGCGATCAGGCAGGCAAGCCCATTCCGCATGCCTATGTAAAAATCGGACCGGACAAGGTCGTAACCGTGGACAGTACCGGTTCTTTTGAGCTGCCGGATAACCTGGCAGCCGACCAGTTGATCGAGGTCTTTGCCATGGGATTTGATACAAGGCAGATTCGGGTCAGGGAAATAAGCGAGTTGAGTAGTTTGCGCTTAACAGAAAAGATTGGGCAAATGGGTGAAGTGGTCGTCGCTGCTACGCGTACCGACCGCAGCGTGGAAGATCTACCCATGCCGGTAACGGTCATTTCACGCGAACAAATTCAAGAAACCGGTGGTATGCGCCTATCAGAAGTTTTGCGGGAGCAAACGGGCCTTCAGGTGGTAAGCGATCATGGCGCCGGGTTACAGTTGCAGGGGCTATCTTCCGATTACATCCTGATACTCCTGGATGGCGAACCCCTGATCGGCCGAACCGCCGGAACCTTTGATTTGGATCG
>Ga0008836_100719_pt1 | contig 16896 bp, 13 predicted proteins | sample HotLakConsUCCR28_FD_62214 | JGI IMG/M metagenome (GOLD analysis project Ga0008836, IMG submission 62214) | Hypersaline microbial mat communities from Hot Lake, Washington, USA - Hot Lake Consortium UCC-R28 (Hybrid Assembly) ... | reverse complement strand
GGGATAATTTGGGATACTCCCTATGAGCGATGGTATTGGCAAAGCCATTCCACCCATTTTCTATCGCCTGATCCATAATTTCCAGGTTATTCTCTGTTTCCCAATTCCGCTCTTTTGCCCAGGCACTTTCGGCAAAACCCAGTAGCTTTGGAAAAATGTAATACTCAGCCATGTCACCTCCTTTTACAGTCTCTCCCCAAAGCTGCGCTTCCATGCCCAGGATGTTGCCTTCGTTCTCGGGAAATATTCGTTCCATGTCTTCAAATGCTGCTTTTCTATCCAGAGGTCTGCCCATACTTGATTTATAGGTGGTTTTAAACCAGTCAAAAGGGGCAAAGGTCCAGGCATTTCTGGTATCTACAAAGCCTGCCCAATACAAACCAGGTTCTGCAGGATCATTGGAATAGGCCAGGTCAAAGTAAAAGTTTGACACGTTACAAAGTACCACTTCATAACCCTGGTTCGCCAGCTGGTAGCCCAAATCCGGGTAATCAAACATATTGTTCCATATATAAGGTATGACCTTCCTACCCACAAATTCAGGATTGGGAACCAGGGAGCCGGATTCATTCCTTCTCAACGCCATTTCTTCCCACACATGAACTTCCAAGCCCCGTTTTTCCAATCGTGTCAGTAATTCCCGAAAGAAAAAAGCCTGCAGGTTATCCATATCCCCTATATCGGGCAGTTCTTCCAGCAATAATTCCGTAGAGGATGACTCCCCCGGAGACTCCTCCAACAATTCCGCCACCATAGGTGATTGCGTCCAGGAACCTACAGGTACTTCATCTCCTCCAGCATGCATTTTTTTCATCTCCAGGCCTGCTTCAGCATACATAGCCATTAATTCATCCACTACCTTTTCATAAAAACGGTAGGTAGATTCCCGGACTACGCTGACGACATTATCCTTGTATGCCTGTGCCGAAAGGTACTCCGACTGATCATTGGGATCAATCAGACGGTATTCTTCGGCGGCAGCTTCGTCTCCTGCTTTCATATATTTCAGGTACCTGGCCTCCATGGATTTGATGGCAGCACGGGCATGTCCGGGGAAATTTAACTCCGGAATGACCGTAATGTGCCGGTCCCTGGCATATTCAAGGATATCTATAAACTCTTCTCTGGTATAAAAGCCACTGCCATGACTGCCCTCCCCATAAGCTTCCGGACCGGAACCATAACCAGGATGCAGCGCTGCCTCATCCATTCCATCCACATGCTGACGCTGTCCACCGACAGTTGTCAATTCAGGCAAACCTGGAATTTCAACCCTCCAACCTTCATCTTCAGAGGTGTAAAAAAGGAAATGATTCAGTTTGTAATGGGCCATCATATCCAATGTCTTTCTGATGGTTTCTTTGGTTTGAAAATTTCTGGCCACATCAACATGCAAACTTCTGAACCCAAATCGAGGAACATCTTCTATATAAGCGAAAGGCAAAGCTACAGGTGATGATTCATTCAGATAAACCTCAGGCCCCATTAGTGCCAGCAAGCTTTGTACTCCGTAAAAAACCCCTGCTGCATCGCCCCCAGTTATGGTGATTCCATCCCCACTTATTTCCAGCTGGTAAGCTTCCTTTTTTTTGCCGTCTATCCTGATATCAGCTATAGCAAGGGAAATCGCAGCTTCTCCACCCTGGCCTGCATTGCTGCCCAGGTTCACACCCGTCAGGCTTTCCAGTTTTTCGTTCAGGTAGGCGGCCTCATTTTCAAGGCCCTCTTGAAAGCCGATGGTCATTCCGGATTCAATTTCAAAGGTACCTGCACCTTTTTCTAAATGATAGGGCGAGGGAATAATAGGTAAAAGCTCTGATGAAAGGACGGATTCCATTTTTTCATTGGCAGCGAATTGGCTGGCAGGGCTGTAGGGATTTTCTTCATCCATGGCTCCCCTGAGCAGTTGTTCCTTTCTTTCAAAAGGCCTTACTTCCCAGTTGCTGACAGGGAAGGTCTCCAATTCCTGACCCTCGGCCCCATAAAACACCATGTACAGACCCATAGGCGCATCGGTTTCTTTGATGACACCCTCTATTCCCGTGTAGGATATTTCCATTTGTTTTCCCGCATCCAGGTAAAATCCTTCCCTTGGGCTGAGCTTATACCAATCTCCATTAATATGGGTAATATCTGCCTTGGTACTGCTTACAATCATCCGGGGAGACATGTTGAAAAACAAAGCCCAACCTTCATCTTCCAAGGGATCGTTTCCCTTATTTTCAATGATAAAGCGTGCTTCAAACTGTCCCTCCTCCTCAGTAAAGTTACTGACCAACTCCCATTCTAAATGAAGCTGATTGACGGTATTTTGCCAGGATGCCTCTTGCTGACAGCTGGTAAAGAAAATAAAAATGCCGAGGAGCAGAAAGTAAGTATTGCTTTTATTCATAATTCAAAAGATTTAAATAGCCTTATTATTACCCCTCTTGGTATTAAATTGACTATTAAAAACATATAATTTTATTCTATGAAGCCTACCATTACCCGATTGATCTCCCTGGATGCCTTAAGAGGGTTTACCATAGCCGCCATGATTCTGGTTAATTACCCCGGATCCTGGAGCCATGTATACCCGCCTTTACTCCATGCATCGTGGAATGGCCTTACCATGACGGATTTCATTTATCCCTTTTTCCTTTTTATCGTGGGTGTTTCCATTGCTTTTGCCTATACCAAAAGGCTACAGGAAGGCTTTCCCAAGGAAGGAATGTATAAAAAAATCGTGGTACGTTCAATAAAGATTTTCGTCGTAGGCGTTTTTTTAAACCTTATCCCCGCTTTTGATTTCTCAGACATGCGCATTGCAGGCGTATTACAACGTATTGCGGTGGTATTTTTGGTTTGCGCTGTCCTTTTTCTAAACACAGACTGGAAGAAACAAGCCTATCTGGCAGGAAGCATATTATTGCTTTATTGGTTGGCCATGACCCTGATACCTACCCCAGATGAGGGCCTGATAATACTTGAACCCGGCAGGAACCTGGCCGCATGGATAGACCGCATCCTTTTACCTGGAAAAATGTGGGAAGGCAGCTGGGATCCCGAAGGTTTATTCAGCACCCTTCCAGCTATCGTCACGGGTATTTTGGGCTTACTGGCAGGAAAAATTTTACTCGGTGGGAGTAATGAACAGCTCAAAGCCAATTACCTGATGGCCATAGGAGTCCCGCTCGTATTGCTGGGTTTACTCTGGGCGCAGGTTTTTCCAATCAACAAGCACCTCTGGACCAGTTCCTTTACCCTGGTCACCGGTGGAACGGCATTTATCGCTTTAGGCGCCTGCTATTTTTTGGTAGACATTCTGGGCAAACAAAAAGGAACCAGTGTGGGTATCATTTTTGGTGCCAATGCCATCACCGTGTACGTACTGGCTGATGTCCTGTCTTTGCTGTTTTATGGATGGGAGATAGGTGGACAGTCCCTGAACACCCACTTTATGAATGGCCTCACAGGTTTGGGAATTTCCGCCAAATTGGCGAGCTTATCCTATGCCTTTTTATTTGTAGGAATAAATTTCATTCCTGCCTACATCTTGTTCCGAAGAAAAATATTTATCAAACTCTGAATTCATGTATACCCTTACTGCTCCTTCAAGCCTATTGTTGTTTTTTTTCTGCTGTTTTTCCCTCAACCTTCAGGCACAAACCGGTAGCCACCATGAGCCTGTCAGGTATATAGGAGGGAACAGTATAGACCCGGACCGACATGAGGGGCGGTTGCGGTATGCCATAGGAGTGGAAAGCCGGCAAACCCTGAGGGTAAACAGGTCTCAGCCAGAACTCGCCGATGGCCATGGATGGACGTATAACCATGCCTCCAACCTGGCCTATTGGGAGGGTAAATTTTACCAGCAATACCTGAGCAATCCGGTAGATGAACACATTGCCCCGGGTCAGACTTTATTGATCACTTCTGAGGACGGCAGGAGATGGTCTTCCCCTGAGGTAATATTCCCTCCATACCCGGCGCCAGAGGGAACAGAAATTCCAGCAGGGTATGATGGCTATATGATGCATCAGCGCATGGGGTTCTATACTAGCAAAAACGGAAAGTTGCTTACATTGGCTTTTTATGGACATACAGAAGACCCTTTTGAAGAAGGGGGTATCGGCCGGGTAGTCCGGGAAATAAAAAAAGATGGCACTTTGGGTCCCATCTATTTTATTCGGTACAGCAGCCATACCCATTGGAATGAAAGCAATACTGCTTTTCCTTTCTACCAATCCTCTCCCGATGAAGGCTTCAAAGCAGCCTGTGAGGAATTGCTGGCGGATACCCTCATGACCCTTCAATGGAGGGATGAAGACAATGGAGTGGATGGCTTCTATAAGGGAGAAAGGGGTGGATCTGCTTTCTCTTTTTTTACCAGAAAAGATGGCAAAACTGTCGGCCTTTGGAAACGCTCTATGGTTGCACTCTCTGCAGATGGGGGCGAAAACTTTACGCCCTCCGTAAAAGCACCTACCCTTACCATGGCTGGCGGCAAAGTCTGGGGTCAAAAGACACGGGACGGCCGCTTCGCCATGGTATATAATCCCATAGACATTGACGAATACAGGTACCCCTTAATTGCTATCAGTTCTGATGATGGAATCATTTTCGATGATATGGTACTGGTACAGGGAGAAGTGCCTGCCAGAAGATTTTACGGGAGATGGAAGGATTTTGGGCCTTGCTATGTGAGGGGAATCGTTCCTGGAAATGGCATACCTCCCGGAAATGACATGTGGCTTACCTACAGCATGAATAAGGAAGATATGTGGGTCAGCCGGGTCCCCACACCTATCCGCCATAGGGTCAGCGGTCCTGTGGATGATGATTTTGACCTTTTGGAGGAAGCAGGGCTTGTACCGGATTGGAACATTTATGCCCCACTTTGGGCTCCGGTGAATGTGGTAAAAGCTCCGGATGGACCTGGACTGGCACTTGAGCTGAAAGATGAGGATCCTTACGATTATGCCCGGGCCATAAGGGTTTTTGAGGAATCAAAAGCAGTCCATGTATCATGGGAAGTGATGGTAGCCCCCGAAAATACCGGGCTCCTTGAAATGGATGTGGTGGACCAATATGGAAACCGGCCAGTCAGAATTAAGATCAATCCGGAAAAGCAGTTCAGTTACATGGCAGGGCATCTTGAGCAAAAAATGGGAGAAGTGAAAGCCGGGGTTTGGCAAAAGCTCAGGCTGGAAATCAACGCACAGCCATTTGGATCCTATGACCTGTACTGGAATGGACAATTGGTAGCAGAAAAAATACCCTTAACCGAAGCCGTCAAATCTGTGGAGCGGATTTCCTTTCGTACAGGTCCTTACCGAAACCTTCCCAACAGAAAGACCCCCAATGAAGATCCAGTGCCTCCCCTTCCAGGAGCAGATGATAAGGATGCCATGGCTTTGTTTTATATTGACAATGTAAAAGTTTCCGAATAAGCTGCCCGGATAGGTATCAATCATTCAAAGGATAGTATTGAAGGGTTTTGACAATTTCGTTGCGCTGGTACCAGTCATTGTAAACAAAGGCTACCTGGTCAAAAATTTGCTCTCCAAAAAAATAACCTTCAAACTGCTCCAGTAGCGCCACAACCTTTTCCGGTTGTTTTACCTCTCGCTGAAATCTGACCACTGTACTGTGTGCGGTGACCAATTTATATCTTTTATCCAACGATTGCTCCAGATCGGAAGGCGCAAAAGCTGCCCTCAGGTTTTGCCTGCAATGTTCCAGCTCTTCATTAAGCGGAAAACCCCGGATCATGAGGCAGGAAGTTGAAGCCAATACTCCTTCAAACCTGACTGTCATTTTCCGGACCGGAAGAAGGGCCTGGCGAATGAGGGAAAAGTACCGGGAAAGTTCCAGATCATCCATGTTAAAACCAGAATAGCAAGAAATAATAGGCATGATGGTCACATGCATATCTGAGTTTGGATAGAAATATTGATCCGGTTCCACTACCTTCACTGCTTCCAGAAACTTGCCAAAAGCCGCCGTTAAGCTTTCATTGATTCGCAGCAACAGGGTCAATCCCCTCCTGCTATCCCCTGAATCCTGCAAGGCAGCATCATACGAAAAACCCTCCTTTGCAATCTTCTTCAGGGAGCTTTCATGCAGTTGTCGGTAATGGGCCTGCAATGGTGTCAATCCTCCTCCCCATCAAACTTCCGGAAAACCAGCTGTAGCAATTCCTGAACTTCCTCAGAATTTACATCCCACTTCAGGGTATGCACAAAACCCTGATTTAACAGGTTCACAGCATCAAAAAAACTTTCAGCTCTATTCAATTCATCCAGGGTCTGATCCAGCAAGTCTTGATTTCCCTGGAAAAGCCTTTTGGTAAACATGATGCGTTGATTGATGCCCATACCCTCTCTCAGGTGAGTTATACTCCCTTTCATAAAAGCATATTCCTCAGATTCAAATTTCGCCCATGCAAGTGCCGGATCTATTTCGGTGGCTGTTTCATCTGCGGCCTCATCAGGCTCCTCTTTATCGTCAGGCAATTCATTTTCGGTCTGTTCAGCTTCCTGGGAATTTTCTTCCCTTTCTACAGCGGGTTCAGGGGCATCTACTTCCCAGGGAGCAACTGTTTTACTGGCCCATAATTGGTTATAATCGATCGGTAATTTTCCATTCAAGGGTTCAAGCAGACTTTCGGTTGCGTCCAATGTAGAGGCATTCTTCTCAAAATTTTCTTTCAATTCCTGCTTCCATTCTGAATTTTCCGGATGATCAGCCAGGGAGGATGCTACGGGTTGCCAGGCGGGGGCATGCCATTTGATGTATTTTTTCAGGTCCTTAAAATAACCGGCAGGTTTGGCTTCGGCGCTGTCCCACTCCTGCTCAAAAAAGCTGACAGGGTCGGCTCCCAGTTGCAGGGTAAGTCTTACCGCTTCGTTTAGCAAAGGCTCAAAAGCTGACCTTTCAATTTTTATGGCCCTGGACAAGGTATTCATGAATTGAACCAGGGCTTCCTTTACGGCATAATCCCTGAAGTCAAAATAAGGGTTACGGGCCATGGCTTCCATTTGCTCCTGCCAACGATCAAAAAGAATCTTGATCACCATTAAATTCAGCTGCTTGCTTGCCGTAAGCTGAATGATTTCCTGACCACTCATGTATTGCCTGTCGGTAAAATATTCCCCACATACTTTTTTGGAAAATGCTTCCGAATACTGGTCTATGTATGTTTGATCTAAAATCCTGTGAATTGCCATTTGACTTGTTTCTTTCCGTTAAAAGTAAAAGTAAAGTTAGGCATTTTATCCTTAATATAAAGAGGGATTTCCTATTGGTAAACCCGTATTCCCAATCCTTTATTTTCATAAATAAGAAGAAAACCCTTAATTTCACCAGCTGAAGGCCAAAAGCATATTACGGCCACAGGCTCCTCTTTTCAAAATTGAAAAGAGAAGTCATACGATCAACTTTTAGCAAAAAAATGTTTTTAGAACCTCCATTAGGAAACCAAAGTCATGCCGGGCAAAAAGGCCAAATTGAAGTCATTTGCGGGTCCATGTTTTCCGGAAAAACTGAAGAGTTGATCCGCAGGTTAAACCGGGCAATTATTGCCCGACAAAAAGTGGAAATCTTTAAACCTTCAGTAGATAAAAGGTATGATGAAAAAAATGTGGTCTCCCACAACGAAAGCATCATCCGTTCTACTCCTGTACAGTTTGCCAATGATATCCTTTTATTGGCAGATAACTGCGATGTCGTGGGAATTGATGAAACCCAGTTTTTTGATAGACAAATCGTGGCTGTAGCCGAAAGACTGGCAAGGTCTGGGGTCAGGGTGATTCTGGCTGGTTTGGACATGGATTTTGAAGGCAAACCCTTTGAACCCATGCCACAACTCCTGGCAGTTGCAGAATACGTAACCAAGGTACATGCCATTTGCATGAAATGTGGTGACCTTGCCTCCTTCAGCTACAGGCTATCTACCGAAAAATCAAAGGTAATGCTGGGAGAAAAGGAGAGTTATGAGGCCCGGTGCAGGCGGTGTTTTTATGGTGATCAGTCATAAAATCAGGATTTATGCTAAAAAAAACCACCGGAATAGTTATCAAGTATACCAAATTCAGGGAAACGTCTATCATAACCAGAATTTTTACACGTGACCTGGGCTTGAAAACCTATCTGATCAATGGGGTAAGAAGCAATAAATCCAAAACTAAAATGGCCCATTTTCAACCCCTGACTTTATTGGATCTGGTGGTTTATGAAAAAGAAAGTGCCAATATCAACAGGTTATCGGAGGTTAAACTGGCCAGAGCTTTCCATCGGATCCCATTTGATTTTTATCGGTCCGGCATCAGCATGTTTATAGGAGAAATCCTCGGGAAAATCATTTTTGACAACTACCAGAACGAACAGCTTTTTGACTTTCTCTTTGAAAAAATTTCAGACCTGGATAGCGAGGATTTTCAACCTGGTTTATTTATTCTATTATTTTTAATGAAAACTTCCCGTTTCCTGGGCTTTGAGCCCAGTGATGCCACTGATTTCTATCTGCAGCTTCCCCTGAATCAGTCAGGCAAGCTCTATGAAGACAAGAAAGGTCACCTTGACCGGCTCATGCTTTCAGGTGCACAAGACCAACTCACGATTCCCGGTAAAATAAAGAGTGCTTTGATGGATGACTGGCTACTGTTTTATAAAATACATATGGAAGGTTTCGGCGAGATCAAATCACTGGCTATACTGAGAAGCATGACGGGATAAATTTCAGGATTTTTACTTTAAAGGTATATTTCCCCTTCCCATGGAATAACCCAAGACTATTTACTGTTCAAAATGACGGTAATACCCTTTATTCAAACTGATGAAAACCGGCTAGGGTATTTAATTTTAAATATAAAAAAATTACCTTGCAGCAAATATACCAGTAGATGCGCGAAATATTATTTGATAAAATCCCTTCTCTAGACTTGGCTGATTTTGTTTCCGGCGACCGGGTCAAAAAAGCGGCGTTTGTAAGGGATTTGGGGGATGCCTATGAAAATATTGGCTTTGTAGCCATCAAAAACCATGGACTACACCAGGCCATGCAAGATGAGTTATATGCAGCCATAAAAAAATTCTTTTCCTTACCTGATGAAGTAAAATCAAAATATGAAAAGCCTGAAATAGGTTTCCAGAGAGGATATACCGGAAAGGGTAAGGAACATGCCAAAGGCAGAAATACTGGAGACCTGAAAGAGTTTTACCATGTGGGCCAACCCATGGACCTTATCCCAAATGACGATATTGTCAAGGAAGATTATCCTCATAACGTATGGCCTGCAGAAGTACCGGGATTTAGGGAGATTTCTTTGCAGGTATTTAAAACGATTGAGGATGCAGGTAAGCAGATGCTTAGGGCCATCGCCTTGAACCTGGGTCTGGAAGAAACCTATTTTGATGATAAGGTCACCTATGGCAACTCTATTTTACGATCCATTCACTACTTCCCGATAGAAAATCCGGAGGAGGTACCAGCAGATGCTGTAAGGGCAGCGGAGCACGGAGACATCAACCTGATCACACTTCTCATGGGTGCAAGTGCCGATGGGTTGCAGGTTTTAAGGAGAGATGGCAAATGGATCCCGATAACCGCCCTCCCGGATCAATTGGTGGTAAATGTCGGAGACATGTTGGAGCGATTGACCAACAAAAGGCTCAAATCCACTATCCACAGGGTAGTGAACCCTCCCAGGGAAAAGATGAACAGCAGCAGGTATTCGATTCCATTCTTCCTCCATCCCAGGTCAGAGATGGACCTGAGTTGTTTGGAAAATTGCGTCAGCGCTGGTTTTCCAAAGTCCTTTGAAGATTGCACAGCGGGAGAGTTTTTGGAAGAAAGGCTAAAAGAGTTGGGTTTGAAAAAATAAATGGTTTTATGGCTACCATCAGGAGGGTACGGTATTACATTTATCTGAAGGATGTACTCGTGCTTTCCCTTACAGCATTTGGTGGCCCACAGGTTTTCCTCGCCATGGTTATCAACCTGATGGTCAAAAAAAGAGGCTATATCACAGAACAGGATTTACTGGAATTAAATGCCCTATGCCTGGTGCTTCCCGGACCTACTTCCACGCAGACCATATCTGCCATAGGTTTCAGAATAGGAGGTCCTACACTGGCGTATCTTTCACTTTTGGTCTGGATTTTTCCAGCTACCTGCCTGATGATAGGTACTGCACTATTAATAGAGCACCTGCAAGCCAATACGGATGGGGCCCTGGGTTTTGCGAAGTTCATTCAACCCATGGCCATAGGATACATTATATACGCTTCTCAGATCACCATTAAAAAAATGATCCATACCGTTGAAGCGGCCTTGCTAATGATGATCGCAGCATTTGTTGCTTTTTTTTACAACTCACCATTCATATTCCCTATCATGCTGGCTATCGGTGGCCTGATCACCACCCACAATTACAACAAGCAACCGGTCATCAAGGAAAAGTCGAAGATCAAGATTTCCTGGAAAAACTTTATCCTATGGGCAGGAGTGCTGATTGCTGCAGCCATTTTGGGTCACTATACGCGATTACTGCCGGTCAGGCTTTTTGAAAATTTTTACCGAAACGGCAGTTTGATTTTTGGAGGGGGACAGGTTTTGGTGCCTTACTTGTATACCGAATTTGTAGAATTTAAAAATTACCTGAGTTCGGAAGAGTTTCTAACCGGATACGCCATCTCCCAAAGTATTCCAGGCCCTACCTTTAGCATCAGTTCTTACATTGGAGCCCTTTCTATGCGGGAGTTAGGTGCTACAGGAATGATCACAGGTGGTTTGATAGCCGCAGCAGGGATTTTTCTTCCCGGCACATTTTTAATATTCTTTATCATCCGGTTTTGGGATGAACTCAAAAAATACAGGCCGGTGCGGGCCGCACTTGAAGGAATCAATGCAGTAAGCTGTGGCATGCTGATTGCAGCTGCTTACCTGCTTTTTGAACCCCTGGATAACAATCTTTTTAATATTATGGCCATAATTGGTACATTTGTCTTGCTGCAGTTCAGCAAAGTACCCTCGCCTTTGATTATTGTGATGGGGGTGATGGCAGGAATTTCTTATCAATGGTTGGTCAGTTGAAAACCCATTGAAAAGATATTTTAGACTTTGGAAAACTTAAATATTTTAAATTGAAAAAATAGTTTATTTAGGTAGCTATTTTTGTTTACTAAATTTTTTCCTATGAAACGCAAATTAATTAACGTCCTCATCCCGGACACAGAAAGCGGGCACACCATGGCAGTGGTCAGGTGCCTTAAAGGATTCGCTGAAATAAAGCTGCATGGGTGTTCCTTTGACCCAAAAAGTCCCTTCAGGTATTCACTTTATAAGGAAAGCTTTACTACTTTAAATGATAAAGGCAAGGAATCCTATATCAAAGACCTCTTGGCTCTGGTGGAATCAAAAAATATTGATGTGATTCTTCCGATAGATGAAGACAGCTATAGATTTTTCGCATCCCATAAAAAGGTTTTTCAGGCTAAAACCAAGCTGGCAACCCTTTCATCGGAAGGCGCTCTGGCTATCGCTACCAATAAGTATAAATTAGCGAAGTTTTGCGAATTGCATGGGGTACCCGCACCCAAAACCGAATACCTGAATGACTTAATGGAATTAAACCAGGTAAATCAGCAGTCCTTTCCCTATCCGGTAATTGTCAAGCCGGAAACCGGCTGGGGAGGCAAAAATGTTCATAAGCTATTCAAAAAAGTGGAGCTTGAAGCCATCAAACCCCTATCTGACCCCAAACAAGGAATGTATATTGTACAGGAATTTATAGAAGGTTACGATATTGACATGAGCTTTCTGGCAAAGAACGGGGAAATTCTTGCCCATACCATTCAAAAAGGCTTCCTAAAAAGAAGCAATAGGTTTGCGGCTTCTGCAGGAGTGCAGTTTCTCAAAAATGAGGCTGTCTATAATGGGGTAGAAAAGCTGGTTAATAAACTAAATTTCTCTGGGATAGCACATGTGGACCTGAGGTACGACCAAAAGGAGGGAGATTTCAAAATTATTGAGATTAATGCCCGGTACTGGGGCAGCCTGATCGCTTCTCATTTATCAGGAGTCAATTTCCCTTTTCTACATATCTTGGCTGCGCTGGATGAGGACCTTCCCCCTGTCACATTTCAGCCAATTCGATACATGGACTTTGTATCAGTGATAAAAATGCGAAAAAAAATATTTTCGGTTAAAAAAAGTGCCGATTTCAACTGGAAGGATACCGATTTAAAATTTATTTTAAGTGATCCCCTGGCTGAAATTTACAATGCCTGGAAAAGACGGATCCGATAATCGGATAAAAAACGAAAGCAAATAAAGAAGATTATTTTTATTTTAGGGTATTGTTACTGTAAAAAACCACGCTTTAATTCATTTAAAAGCGATTTTATACCTGAACCTGTTGTTTATCAACCAAACCTTCTTCCCATCCTGTAAATTTTTTATATGTTGGTTTAAAAAATAACTGGAATATTAAATTTTTCTGATTTTATACAGAAAATAGGTTTAAAATTTAACCAAAAAAAAGAAGGATCTTGTTCAGATCCTTCAAATTGGGTTTATTTTAAACTGACTAACAGCTATAATGTTTTGGAAAATGGGTTATTTTGAACTTTATCAACTTCCAAATTCTTTTAAACCTAATAAAAATGTGTCACATACCAATAAAAACGGATGAAAAATTTTGAAATTGTTTTGAATTCAACCACATGTCAGGTCGTAATTTGAGGTCAACCAGAAATAAAGCATATAAAACGGGCCATTAGCAACACTTTCGAACGATCCCAAAGCCATTTGAAATAATTAAATTACTTTATTCTTTTATTTTTCTAACCTTAAATTTTTTGTAAATTACCATTAATAGTAAAAAGCTGATAATGAATATCAATATATGGTGGTGAAACAACCTTTTTAAATAATTGCATTGATTTAATGTAAAAAGAACTTTATATATGTCTTTTGGCCATCGATTTAAAAGATTCCTTTTTAGGTATAGCCTGGTACCTCCCCATAAATGGAGACCCGCAGCTACCGTTTTGCTTGCAGCTATTTTCGGTTTGGGCATTTACCTTTTAAAACTTAGCAATGCCGCCTCCTATTTGTCCGATGATCCACAGGCATGTGTCAACTGTCACATCATGACACCCCAATACATTACCTGGAACCACAGTTCCCACCGGGAAGTGGCGCATTGCAATGACTGTCATGTTCCCCACGACAATATTGCCAATAAGTATTTCTTCAAAGCCAAAGATGGTTTGTACCATGCTTCTGTTTTTACCATGAGGGCTGAGCCTGAGGTAATCAAGGCCCTGGGGCCTTCTATCAGGGTCATTCAGAACAATTGTATCCGCTGCCATGAAGATCAGGTTACCGATGCCAAAATGGTAGGTTTTGTAGAAAGCCATAAAGAAAAAAGAACAGACAGGACCTGTTGGGAATGCCATAGGGATGTGCCCCATGGAAGGGTAAAAAGCCTTTCAGCTACCGGACACCAAATTGAACCCATACGGGCTCATGCACCGGCTGATCTTGAAATCATCCCAAAATGGCTGAAAGAATCCATGCAAGAAAAAAATGAACCAAAATAAATACTCAGGTTATGAAAAATTGGATGCTTTTTGGAATTACTGCGATTATCGTATTCGTTTTAGCCATGCTGGCATATACCATCATGGATCGAAAAACGGAAGCCCGTTTTGCCTACCAACCCAAAGTCAAACTAGAAGGTATCGAACCCAGAGATTCTGTCTGGGGATTGAATTATCCCAGGCAACACCAATCCTACCAAAAGACCGCAGACACCACCTTTAGTAGCCTGTACAATACCAGTGGTAAAAGGGATGTTTTGGAAGAAAATCCCGAAATGGTAATATTATGGGCGGGTTACGGTTTCAGTAAAGATTACAACCATCCACGAGGACATGCCTATGCGGTAGAAGATATTCAGCAAACCCTGAGGACTGGGGCTCCCATGGAGGCTGGAGAAGGCCCCATGCCCAGCACCTGCTGGACCTGTAAAAGCCCCGATGTACCCAGATTGATGAGTGAAGTCGGTGTAACGGAATATTATAGCCAAAAACTATCGGATTTCGGATCCGAAGTCATCAATCCAATCGGCTGTGCAGATTGTCACAATCCTGAAACCATGAACCTGACCATCACACGCCCGGCACTCATTGAAGCGTTTGAGGCCATGGGTAAGGATGTCAATCAGGCCTCCCATCAGGAAATGCGGTCACTGGTCTGCGCCCAATGTCATGTGGAATATTATTTTGACAAGTCTATTCCTGGAAAAGAAGATGCCCAGTACCTGACTTTCCCCTGGAAAGATGGTATGGATGTAGCATCAGTGGAAAAATATTATGACAATATTGACTTCGCAGATTGGGTACATCCGCTCAGCAAGGCCCGAATGATCAAAGCACAACATCCGGATTATGAACTTTATTCATTAGGCGTACATGCCAAAAGAGGTGTTTCCTGTGCCGATTGTCACATGCCATATAAGTCAGAGGGTGGACAAAAGTTCACCGACCACCACATAGGTTCTCCCTTAAGCAATGTTGAAAATTCCTGTTTTGTCTGCCACAGGGAAAAGGAGTCGGACCTGGTGACAGATGTGTATGAAAGGCAAAGAAAAATCAAAGCCGGTACTTCCAAGCTGCAAAGGCTGATCGCCATGGCCCATATAGAGGCAGCAAAAGCCTGGGAATTGGGAGCCTCAGAAACGGATATGGAAAATATCCTTCAGGGAATCCGACATGCGCAATGGCGATGGGACTATTCCGTAGCCTCTCACGGAGCAGCCTTTCATGCCCCGCTAGAAACCAGTAGCATCGTTACCTCTGCCACAGGCATTATTCAGGATACCAGGATTGAGCTGGCCAGGTTATTGGCAAGTATGGGTTATAATCAAAAAGTAGACATGCCGGATTTTACCGACAAGGATGCACTTCAAGCATACATCGGCCTGGATATAGACGAAGAAAAGGCAGCCAAAGAAACCTTTCTGGATCAGGTAGTACCTGAATGGCTGAAAGAAGGCAAGGCCAGGCAAGAAAAAAAAGAAGTGACAACGGTCAGCTCAAGGTAATTCAAAAGCAACCATACCAACAGGTACCTTAATTTTAAATTGAAAACAGCCACCTTATTTTACAACACGAAAAGACCATCACATGAAGAAATCTTTATTTTTTCTACTTGGGATCAGTGCTATGCTGATCTCTCAACCCCTGTTGGCCCAGTTTAACCTGGATGGTCAATTGATTCAGCGGGCAGAATTCAGGAATGGTTTTAGCAGGCTAATACCGGAGGGACAGCCCCCGGCCGGATTTATTGCGCAAAGGGCCAGGCTGCAGGCCAGCTACCAATCGGAACCGGTGGATTTTTACATGAGCATTCAGGATATCAGGGTCTGGGGCAATACCCCTCAGGTTAAGCTTTCCGATACGTTCCTTTCTGTACATGAGGCCTATGCAGAATTGCCTATAGGTGATACCTGGATGGTGAAACTGGGGAGACAAGAACTCAATTATGACAACTTCAGATTTCTGGGGAACCTGGATTGGGCATTGCAGGGGAGGGCGCATGACTTTGCGCTTGTCAAACAGGAACAGGGAAATCGAAAAATCCATTTCGGCGCCGGGTACAACCAGAGTGAAGCCCGGCTTTCGGGAAACCTATTCACCACAGGCAACCAGTACAAATATGCCCAAATGTTTCGGTATGAAAACAAATGGGAAAACCTGCACCTGTCTTTTTTGTTCTGGAATGATGGCAGGCAATACGTTGAAAGAGATAATGTAGGGACGGTGATTGCGGATGGGGTATACCACAGACAAACCATAGGCATACCCACCTTCAAATACCAATTCCGGCAAACCATGCTGAGCGGATTCTATTACCACCAATTGGGTAAAGATGGTATGGGCCGTACTACCAACGGTTTTGATGTAAATTTACAGGCCAGCCAGCAAATCCCGCTGGAAAGTGACGGCAAAAAACTAAGGTTTGCTGCGGGAATAGAAATTCTCAGCGGTACGCCCACCAATGATTTATCGGAAAACAAATCCTTTTCTCCCTTATATGGAACCAACCACCTATATAATGGCTACATGGATCTTTTTTATGTTGGAGGCACCCATGAGAACAATGTAGGCTTAAAGGATATATACCTGAAGGGGCGGCATGACTTCAACCCTTCCTTTTTTATCCAAACTGATGCTCATTTTTTTTCCAGCTATGCGGATGTGTATACGAATTTCGTGTCAGGAGAATTGATGGATAAACGATTGGGTACCGAAATAGACCTTTCATTTGGTTTGGTCTTTAATCAGGCCATTTCCCTGCAGGGTGGCTACAGCCAGTTTTTCCATACCGATACCATGGAACTTATTCAATCCAACGAATCACTTAAAACCAACCAAAACTGGGCTTATTTGATGCTAATCGTCCGTCCTACCATGCCCAATAAATTTATAGGCATATTGTTTTGACCCTATGAAACCGAGCCTGCCTACCGGACAGGCAGGCATAACGAGAACGTCACACAGTAGGATGATTATCAATCATGCGAGATTCCATCTGACCGCTGAAAAAAAAAATTAAAAACACATGAAATCGACACGATTAAAATCATCATTAAACACACAGAGCAATGATTGTTTTTATCGTCAAAGATTCCATGTGGCCTATTAAAAAAATTATAAACACATGAAATATTTTTCTTTGCTCTTTTCTACAAAAATAACCTTGTTATTGCTGTTGCTTTTTGCCGGGTCCATGGGTGTGGCTACTTTCATTGAAAATGACCATGGTACCAAAGTAGCAAGAGGCCTGGTTTATGAATCCTGGTGGTTTGAAATTCTGATGGTCTGGCTGGCATTTTGTTTTAT
>Ga0008836_100712_pt1 | contig 17039 bp, 13 predicted proteins | sample HotLakConsUCCR28_FD_62214 | JGI IMG/M metagenome (GOLD analysis project Ga0008836, IMG submission 62214) | Hypersaline microbial mat communities from Hot Lake, Washington, USA - Hot Lake Consortium UCC-R28 (Hybrid Assembly) ... | reverse complement strand
GTCTCTGGTGACGCTTGGCGGCGCCGTCAGCCTGCGCAGCCGCAAGCAGAAGCGCAAGGTCACGGCGGACGACTTCTTCATCGGCATGATGGCGACCGACCTCGCCGAGGGCGAGATGATTGAAGCCGTGCATTTCCCGAAGGCCCTGCCGGGCAGCGGCTATGCCTTCCGCGAGATCGGCCGCCGGCATGGCGATTTCGCCATCGTCGCCTGCGCTGCTGTTGCCGACGACAAGGGATTGCGGCTCGGCATTGCCGGGGTCGATGACCGGCCGCGTGTCTTCGCGTTGCCGGTGCTCGACGACGACCAGTTCGACGATGCCCTCAACGACATCGCCTGGTCGCTGAATGCCCGGGAAGACATTCACGCAAGCGCCCGCTACCGGCGCGAACTGGTCCGCAATCTTGGCCGCGAGACCCTCAAGGAGGCAAGCCGATGCCGCGCATGAACGCTGCCCAGAGGCATGTGGTCGATTTCACGCTGAACGGCCGGAAGGTCCGCGCAGAGGCCGAAAACCGAATGCTGCTCTCGGATCTGCTGCGCCACGAGATCGGGCTGACCGGCACCCATGTCGGCTGCGAGCACGGAGTTTGCGGCGCATGCACCGTGCAGATCGACGGAAAGCCGGCTCGCGCCTGCCTGACGCTCGCCCAGCAGGTGCGCGGCAGTGATGTGCGGACCGTGGAAGCGCTGGCTCCCGATCCGGCCGAGCTCTCCCCGCTTCAGGCGGCCTTTCGCCGCCATCACGGCCTGCAATGCGGCTTCTGCACGCCCGGCATCCTGATGTCGCTCGACGCCCTTTTGCGCGAGCGGCCGGACGCGGGCCGGGAAGACATCCGCGAGCACCTCTCCGGCCATCTCTGCCGGTGCACGGGCTACGCGACCATCGTCGAGGCGGCACTCGCCGCCGCGGAGGAACAACGGAAGGAGGAGACAACCCATGCTTGATCTTGGAACGAGCTTCCTCGCGAGCGTCGAGCGCGACCCGGGCGCGCTGGCGATCGTCGACGGAGAGATGCGCCTGAGCTATCGCCAGTGGTACAACAAGGTTTCGGCGCTTGCCGCAGCACTCAGCGAGACCGGACTGAAGCGCGGAGACCATGTGCTGACCGCCATGCAGAACCGCTGGGAGAACGCGTCGCTGCACTGGGCCTGTCAGTTTCTCGGCCTGATCGTCACGCCGCTCAACTGGCGGGCAAAGGCAGACGAAATCGACTTCGGCATCGAGGATTCCGGCGCGAAGGCCGTGTTCTACGACGTGTCGACGGAAGAGGCCCTGCGCCTGTCGCGCCGCGCGCAGCACCTGCCGCAGTTCTCGGCCGAGGCGCTGGCCTCCATCATGGACAGCAGAGCTTCAGATGCGGTGCCACTCGCGGGCGCCGCGGACTGGTCGCTGATGCTGTACACGTCCGGCACGACGTCGAAGCCGAAGGGTGTTCCGCGCCGCCACCTGGCCGAACGCGCCGGCGCCGTCGCCCATGTCGCCCAGAACCTCTACCGGCATGGCGAGCGTACACTCGGCGTCATGCCGCTCTATCACACGATGGGCGTGCGCTCCCTGATCGCATCCTCGCTGATCGGCGGCACTTTCGTCTGCCTGCCGCGCTTCGACGCGGCCAAGGCGCTCGACCTGATCGAACAGGAGAAGATCACCAATCTTTATCTGGTGCCGACGCTTTACCACGACCTCGTGCATCACGAGGCGTTTTCGCCGGGGCGCGTCGCCTCCGTCAGCAAGCTCGGCTATGCCGGTGCCTCGATGACCGACGGGCTCTTGAAGCGGCTGGACCAGATCTTCCGGCCCGAGCTCTTCGTCAACCACTATGGCTCGTCTGAAATCTACACCTTCACGATCGAGCAGACGGCGGCCGCGAAACCCGGCTCCGCCGGCCGCGCCGGCATCAACCAGACGATCCGGGTCGTGAAGCTCGGCAGCCGCAACCCGGACGAACGGGCAGCCGTCGGCGAGGAAGGCGAAATCATCGCGCTGATGAAGAGCGACGAGGCCTTCGAGGGCTACTGGAACCGGCCCGACGCGGATGCCAAGGCGCTCCACGGCGGCTGGTACTTCACGGGCGACACCGGCTTCGTCGATCAGGACGGCGATCTCTTCGTCACCGGCCGCGCCGACGACATGATCATCACCGGCGGCGAGAACGTGTCGCCGGTCGAGGTGGAAAGCTGCCTGTCGCTGCACGACGGCGTCGCCGAGGTCGCGGTCGTCGGCCTGCCGGACGTGCGCTGGGGCAAGATCGTTGTCGCCTTCATCAAACGGCGCGGCGATGTCACGGCCGAGGATCTCGACCGCCATTGCCGCGAATCCGGTCTCGCCAATTTCCGCCGCCCGCGCCGTATCGTCTTCGTCGATGAAATCCCGAAATCCCCCGTCGGCAAGCTGCTGCGCCGCCTTCTGGTGGCCGGCGAATACGCCGAGGAACGCATTCCCGAAAATCAGTGAACGGCACTCCGCCGCCAGACAAACGAAAGGACATTCCATGGCCGAACACGCCACATTCCAGGACCCGCGCCTGGCTGAACTCGACGGCTTCACCGTCACCATCGATGCAGCCCGTCAGCGCGCCGACATCACGCTCGACTATCCGCCTTACAACGTGGTCTCGATGCTGGCCCGCGACCAGTTGCGCCTCGTTTTCGAGGCGCTCGACGAGGACGAGCGCGTCCGCATCATCGTCGTTGCGGGCAAGGGCGAACACTTCTCGTCCGGCGGCAACATCAAGGGCTTCCTCGAAGCGAGCCCGGAGCATGTCTCGCAGCTTGCCTGGAACATCGCTGCACCGGCCCGCTGCTCCAAGCCGGTGATCGCCGCCAACCGCGGCTATTGCTTCGGCGTCGGCTTCGAACTGTCGCTTGCCTGCGACTTCCGTATCGCGACAGACACCACGCGCTACGCGCTGCCGGAGCAGAAGCTCGGCCAGATCCCAGGCTCCGGCGGCTCGGCCCGCCTGCAGAAGATGGTCGGCGTCACCCGCACCAAGAACATCGTGATGCGCTCGAAGCGGATCACGGGCCAGGAAGCCTACGACTGGGGCATCGCGTCGGAGATCGTTGCGGATGCCGATCTGGAAAAGGTCGTCGACGCGCTTGTCGAGGAACTGATCGGCTTCTCTCCGCTGGCCCAGCGCACGGCGAAGAAGCTCCTGAACGACACCGACGACGCGCTGCTGTCGACGGCCATCGAGCTCGAGGGCCACTGCTACAGCCGGCTTCGGACATCGGAGGATTTCCGCGAAGGCGTGCACGCCTTCCACGAAAAGCGCGCGCCGTCCTTCGTCGGGCGCTGAACCACCGGCCGGGCCGGGCCCGGCTTCATTTTCCACGAGGAGGGAGCGGCCTCGGATCCGCTTCGGGAGGAACGAACATGGAAACAATCGACCAGACAATGCAGGAAAGACGCCTGATCGAACGGGGACCCGGCTTTGCGTCGGGTCTCAGGGACCTGCCTAAACATCTCGGCATCAAGACAATGAGCGCAGGGCTCGTCGCCGCCATCTTCGGCTGCTCCGGCCCGGCGCTGATCGTCATCGGCGCCGCCGAGGCGGGCCATCTCAGCAACGGGCAGACCGTCGCCTGGCTGTTTGCGATCTACGTGCTCGGAGGGCTCATCAGCCTGGCTCTCGCGCTCTACTACAAGCAGCCGATCAACGGCGCGTATTCGATCCCTGGGGCGGCCCTTGTCGCCGGCTCGCTTGCCACCATTCCGTTCAACGAGGCCGTCGGCGGCTTCATCCTGGCAGGCCTCTTGGTTCTGCTGCTCGGTGTGAGCGGGCTCATCGGCAAGGTGATGCGCTGGCTGCCGATGCCGATCGTAATGGCGATGATTGCCGGTGCGCTGATCCGGTTCGCCATCGGCACGGTGACGGCGCTCGGCTCGGCGCCGCTGATTGCCGGCACGGCAATCCTCGCCTTCTTTGTCTCGATGCGGCTGACAAAATCCATTCCGCCGGTTCTGGCGGCCCTTGTCGCAGGCCTGATCGTCGCGCTTGCGACCGGTGCGGTCGGCGGCGGCGCGGCCAACATCGCCTTCGCGGCACCGGAATTCACGATGCCGGTGTTCACCATTGATGCCTTCTTCGCAATCGCCATCCCGCTCGCCCTTCTGGTGATCGGCGCCGAGAACGCGCAGGCGACCGGCGTGCTGATGGCCGAGGACTATCGGCCACCGGTCAACGCGATGACGATCATTTCCGGCATCGGCGGTGTCGCAGCCGGTTTCCTCGGCGGCCACAATGCCAATATCGCCGGCCCGATGACCGCCATCTGCTCGTCCGAGCAGGCGGGCGAGAACAAGGAGGGGCGTTATGCGGCGACCGTCGTCAACGGGGTGCTCTTCGCTGCCTTCGGCCTTCTCGCCGGCGCTGCGGTTCCGATCGTGCTCAGCCTGCCGTCCGCCCTCATCGGCACCGTCGCGGGCCTCGCCATGATCGGCGTGCTGCTGTCGGCCTTCCAGAACGCTTTTGGCAAGTCGCTCGGCAACCAGACCGGCGCCTTCGTGGCGCTCGCCGTCGCCATGTCGAACGTCTCGCTCTTGGGCATCAGCGCCCCCTTCTGGGCCCTGGTGGCGGGCGTCATCGTCTCCGCCCTGGTCGAGGCCGGTAGAATCGGGGAGAAACAGGCCGCTTGATTGCGGGCCGCCTTTGATCGACATCTGCTGCCAGTCGCCCCCATTGCTGTTCTGTATGGCCGGCATGGGGGCGAATGTGGAAACAATTTTCCGCATCGGGGCTCAAAGCAACTTCTTTTGCATGGCCTCTGCGCCAAGACCGACGGCCCCGTTAAGCACGGGGCCGCTCTGTCAAATCTCAGTGTGCTCCGCCAGCTCCAGGGCATCCTTGATGTCTACCCCAAGATACCTGACGGTATTCTCGATCTTGGTGTGGCCCAAGAGAATTTGGATCGCGCGAAGATTGCTTGTCGCCTTGTAGATCATCGCCGCCTTGGTTCGGCGAAGCGAGTGTGTGCCGTAGTCCTCGCATCGCAGGCCGATCGCGACCACCCACTCATCGACCAATCTTGCGTACTGGCGGGTGCTCAGGTGATCGGCAGGATCGACCCGGCTGGGAAAGGCGTAGTCGTCAACCGTTCCGCCTCATCGCTCAAGCCAGGCAAGCAGGCTGGCCCTCACGTCGGCCGTGATCTCGAACTGAACAGGACGACCGGTTTTCTGCTGGATCACCATCGCGCGCGATCGAATCTCGGGCCCGGTCACAAGGGTTCCGATCTTGATTTTCACGAGATCGCAACCTCTAAGCTTGCTATCTATCGCGAGGTCGAACAACGCGCGGTCTCTCATGCGCTCCTCCCTATCGAGGAAGAAGCGGATCGCCCATATCTGGCGCTGCTTCAGTGGCTTCTTAACACCGACCTTCCGGCCGGCTTTCCATGCCGGTCGCCCCAGTGCAGCAGGATCATATTGTGCAATACCCATTTAAGTTCTCCTTCGGCCGTCATTGGCCGTCGGAATTATGCGCTGAAGAAAGGAGTCTATGGAGCCGAGAGGGAGCCGGCATCGCAGATGTTAAATGGCCGAGTTGGGGGCGCGAAGGGCCGTTCTTTCTAGCGATGCACATGTCCGCTTCTGGGCAGCTTCCATTGTCACGGCAACGACCGATATTGGGGCGCTTTCCAGACTAAAACTCAACAACATAGAAGCCTTATAATCAGAGGCATGCCGTTTCAGAGCGCCGATAAACAGCCACTCACAAAATCTGGCCGGTTTCATTGCACGTTTAAGCGCTCCCATCGGCTTGCGTAAGCATTGCGATCGCTTCGTCGATCCGCGCCCGGCTGCTGACGGCCAGGCGCTCGAGGCCCATCAGCCTTGCCAGTACCAGCGCCGGGTCCGGTTCATCCAACGCCTGGGGATAGGCCTGCACCAATCCGACAAGCTCCTGCAGCGCGATGTCGGTCACCGGCCGACGGTCATCCTCGGTCGCGGGCGGCCGATAGTCGACGGTCTCCACGATCCCGCCCTTGGGCCAGAGGAAGCGGCCGGCGCTGTCATGGGTGAAATCAAAAGGGCGCAGGTGTCGGTCGATCTTGTCGCGGATGCGGCTGCCGGTCCGCAGCCAGCCATGCGCCCGGGCGATGCGTTGCGCCACCACATCGTCGCGCACCGGGGCTTCCGTCTCGACGATCCTGGCGACCATGCCGTCGATGGTGGAGCGATAGCTGAATTCGTAAAAGGTCTCCGGATCGGCCTTGAATTCCGAGAGATCGGTCTTGCTAAATCGCTCGACGGCTTCGGCGTCTGAAGGAATGACCTTCTGGACGGAAGGGCTACCCGCCTCGGGTTGCGTGGCGGGGTCGTCCGAGGATGGCGCATCCGGGTCGTCGTCAGGTGTTACGCCCTCGGTCTCTGTCATGTCGTAGCTCTCCTGGGACATTTCGTCAGATGCGCCTATTTCCGCGGTCCGGCTTTCGGCCTGGTGCTGCGCCGCCCGTTCCACGTCTCTTGCCTGGCTCGCCACAACCAGGGCTTTGAGCGCCATGTGCAGACGCTCGGTGGCGCCCGCCTTGTCATGCCACCAGTCCGGCGACCAGATGCGCAGGATTTCCCAGCCGAGGCCCCTGAGCACCTCCTCCCTGATCTTGTCCCGGTCTCGCGCGGTCGCCGAACGGTGATAGGTGGCGCCATCGCATTCGATGCCGGCCAGAAACGCGCCGGGCTTGTGAGGTTGAACCACGCCGAGATCGATGCGGAATCCCGACACGCCGATTTGCGGAACGATCGTCCACCCCTTGGCGTCAAGCGCCGCCGACACTGCCAGTTCGAACGGGGAGTCGAACGAGCCGACCGACCCCTTGTCGACCGCCGGCAGGGCGATCGCGCCGCGCTCGGCATAATCGAGAAAGGTCTTGAGGTGATTGACGCCTTCGGCCTTAGTGCGCCCGGTGTCGATCTTGTCCGAGGTGATGGAGGAATAGACCATCAATTCCTGGCGCGCCCGGGTGACCGCCACATTCAGCCGCCTCTCGCCGCCATCACGGTTCAATGCGCCGAAATCCATCGTCAGCTTGCCTGCGTAATCAGGGCCGAATGTGATCGAGAACAGCATGACGTCGCGCTCGTCGCCTTGCACGTTTTCCAGGTTCTTGACCGCCGTCGGCTCGATCCGGTCGCGGGCGAAGAACCATTCAAGGTCAGGAAATTCCCTGCGCTTCTGATCGAGCAGGTCCTCGATCAGCGATTGCTGCTGGCTGTTGAAGGTGATCACGCCAAGCGTTGGCCGTTCCGGCTCCGGCAGTTTCAGCCAGGCCCGCATACGGGACACGGCGTCATTGGCGATCGCCGTAGCCTCGGCCTTGTTGGTGCGGCTCTTGCCGCGATCATAGATCCCCTCGGAGAGGTAATGGAGCGACACCGCCCGGTCCTCGGTCACCGGCGACGGGAAGGTGATGAGGCGGTTGTGGTAATAGTGCCAGTTGGAGAATGCGATCAGGGATTCATGGCGGCTGCGGTAGTGCCAATTGAGTTCAAGAACCGGAATCCCCGACACCTTGGCCTCATCCAGGATGCTCTCCAGATCCTTGTCATGCTCCTGGATCTCGGGGTCGGCGTCGTCATTGTCTGCCTTGCCGAAGAAGTTGGTAGGCGGCAATTGCCGCGGGTCGCCAACGATCACAGCCTGCCTGCCCCGCGCCAAGGCCCCCACGGCGTCCCAGGTGGTGATCTGCGAGGCTTCGTCGAAGATCACCACATCAAAAAGCGCCTGATCCGCCGGCAGATACTGGGCAACCGAAAGCGGCGACATCAGAAGACAGGGCGCGAGTGTGCCGAAGGTTTGGGGCATGCCGGCAATCATGTCGCGAATGGATTTGCTCGGCCTTTGCAGTTCCATCTGATGGCGCAGCAGTCCGAGTTCCGATCGTCGCGGCACCTCGTTCGGGGCGGGCAGATTCCGTGCCAGCTTTCGCTGGATCTCGGATGGTGCGCCCTGCTGCGCCAGTTCATCCAGTCTCTTGAAATCGGCGAGTGCATCCTCATGCTGGAACCGCTTGAACTGGCGGATGATCGGATCGGCATCTATTGCGCCTGGCAACCACCAACGCGCATAGGCGAGTTCGAAGGCCGGTCCGGCCTCGTCGGGTTCCAAGCTCTTCTGCTCGAGAGCAGAGACGAAGGGTTGGAGGCCATGCGCAATCGCCTTCTTGCGAATATCGCACCACGAGGTCCATGTCTGAAGAGCAGTCTGATTGGCCCGAATGCCTGCGATTGTTGTCAGAATATCGGCCAGCATGGACGTGGCGCCCGCCGCAACCGGAATAGTCCCGGCCAGATCCCGGTAGGCCTTCAGTTCCAGGGTGAACGCCTGCCGTGCCTCGAGATAGGCAACCGCCCGTGGCTGCAGCGGATGATCAGCATTGGCGCCCATCAGGTAAGGCGCCACCGCTTGCGCCACCGACTTGACGGAACCGGCCGCCTGCCCAAGCCGCATAAGTGCTGATCTGAGTGCCGCCGCCTCATCGAAGTAGGTCGAGATCGCAGCGGTGTCGGACTCGACCCCGCACCAGCCGGGCGCGTGCGACCCCAGCGAACTCGCCCCCACTGCTTCAGCGCTCGCCTTCATGATCCGCAAGTGGGGCAAGTCGCGCTCCGGATCCGCTTTCCCGGATCTCACATAGGATTGGAGCAGCTTGCGGACCCGTCTTTTGCCCAACAGGGATTTCGGCCATGCGCTTGCGCTGGCTTGCCTCCAATCGATGTCGAGCTGGTCGACAGGTATCCGGACCAGATCCTCTTGTGCAAAGTCGGCGCCCAGTTTCGAGCCGGCCGTCTTGAACTGACTGATGGCGTTCTCGACATCCGCGATGGAGTTTCTGAGATCGGCAAAATTGCGATCGAAGATGACCCTGAAATTCTTCCCGGCGGCTGCTTGCAATGACGTTGCCATGACGGCCAGTTCATTCAGTTCGCCCACCGAGCAATCCGATTTCGCGGGCATTCCAAGCGCGTGCGTGAAGGCTTGGAGGGCCCTCTGCAAATTGGCAACTGATCCGGACAGACGCTCGGATTGCGCCAGGAAGCTTTTCTCCCAGCTCGCTGACCACTCTGTCACGTCAACGAAGCGCAACGATTTGACCGGCGTGACTGAGCGGAAGACCAACGCCAGTTCGGCCACGAGCTCGACCAGCCTCTGGTAACTGCGTTCATCGTGCTGGATGGGTGCAGGCCATTCCAGATCGGGTGCATAGGCATCCATGCCCCGGACGAAGACCCCCATGGCCCTGAAGATGGACCAGCCGTTCGGCGCCTGTCTGTGCAGGGATTGGACGTAGCCGTTCAGCTCATCCCGGCGCACCCGCAGACGATCGTTGATCCTGATCCACTGTTCGCCGGAGCCGGATGTGTTCGCCTCCCAGGACTCCTTCAATTGCGCTACGAACTTCTTCCGCTCGGCCTTGTTGGAGTGGATCTCCAGGCAATAGGCGCCCAGTCCGTGCTGTTGCAGCCGCCGATGCACCACTCCAAGAGCAGCGGTTTTCTCGGCAACGAACAGAACGCTCTTCTTCTCCGACAGGCACTGGGCGATCATATTAGCGATGGTCTGGCTCTTGCCGGTGCCGGGCGGGCCGATCAGGACGAAATCATGCCCTTCGGCGGCTGCCATGGTCGCGGCGAGTTGCGACGAGTCCGCTGCAAGCGGCATGACCAGATGTTTCGGTTCATATCTGACATCGATGTCGCGCTCACCCGGGAAGGCGGTCGCGACACCTGGCTCGAAGGCGGTCTCGGGGTTATCGATCAGATGGCGCACAACCCTGCTCTGGCGAAGCTGGTCCGTCCGGTCGACCAGATCCTTCCACATCAGATATTTTGCGAAGGAGAAGGTCGACAATGCCGATTCATTGACCACTTCGAATCCTGGAACCTCGCGCACCGCGCGGCGTACCATTTCGAGAACCAGCGGAACATCGGTGCCGCTGTCATCGGTGGGCAACGGCCCTTCAAACTGCGGCAGCGACAGGTCGAAATCCTTCTTCAGCAACTCCAGCAGTGTGGAGTTGAATCGGACCTCATCCTCGTGGTGAAGAATGTAAAACCGAGATGACGCGCTCTTGCGCTCCAGCTTCACCGGCACAAGCAACAACGGCGCTCGATAGGATTTAGCGTCATCAGCCGATGGCTTCCAGCGCAGGAATCCAACCGCAAGAAAGAGCGTGTTGGAACCGCCTTCGGACAGATCGTTCTGCGCCCGCCGGTAGAGTTCGATCAGTCGGGCATCCAGATCCTTGACGGCGAGCGGCGACGACAGCTCGTCGCGCTGCAGCGCCGCCAGGGCGAACTCGGTGTTCAGGTCCTTCCCGGTTGTTTGGAAGTGCAGCTTTTCATCGCGGTCGCCGATCGGGTTCTGCTCCGGCAACGAGATGATGCGAATCCGAGCCTGATCGGCTAGCCGGTCTTCCAGGAAGGATATGTCGGGGCAGATAAATGGGATCACCTGTTTGCTGTCCCTGAAATTCAGCAGCCGATTCCGAAGAGAAAGATCGAGAAGCTTGCGCTGCCAGCGGTCGATTCGACCAGATGCCGTCGTCGGCTTCTCCACGGCGCTGTCGGTCGGCATCGCAGCAAAGTCTGGCAATGATGGCAGCGGCAAGGGTGCTGCTTCTGCTCCGCCATCGGCCTTGTGGTCAACTGCGCGTTGATGCGACGCCATCGGTCTGATCTGCGCCTGGCGCGCCCGCGCGATGTCGATCGTGGCGACGAAACGATCCTCCTCCTGCTCCGACATCCGGCCGCGGGCGATGCGGATCGCATCCTCGAATGTGGATGCAGGCGCATGAGTGATGGCCGTCGTTTCGAAGATGACGATTTCGCGGCCGGCCAAGGCCTTGCGCACTTCGCCCGGATCGGTCTCGATCAGGTTGGGAAAGGTCTTTCGCGTCAGCCAGAAACCGGTAAACGCATGATCGTCGAGGAGCAGGACCATTGGATTGAGCCCCACGGCCTCCAGCGCTGCGGCGAACAACAGGCTTGTGTCGAGGCAGGTCGCCAAGCCGTCATCGATAATGGTCGTCGGCCGCCTGACCTTCTGCCCATACTTCTCGAAACTGCGTGGCGGCTCGGCATAGGTCAGCCTGCGCGCCGCAATCGCCGACCAGATGGCTGCGCCCAGCATGTAGGCTCGCCGCGGATCCTGCGACTGGTAGCCATCGAGCGCCGAGGAATGCCCGTGCTGTGCAAGCACGTTTCCGGCATCCTTGATGATCTTGGCAACGCCGGGATCATTGGGCATGACGAAGGCGGCAAGCAGAGGCGCCATGGCGCCGAACCCGCCCCATTCGTCTCTTGCCAGGAGACGGATGTCCTCGACATGCTCGCAGATCGGCTGATCCGCTGAAAATAGTTGAAACCGGACCTGTCCCCGTTCCGCTTCATCCAGGCAGGCAAGGAACTCCGGATCGAGTTCTATCGCCCGGTCCGAAATCCTCAGAGTGTCGCCGGGCGCCATGCGGTCGATGGTCCAGTGTTTCGACCGGCAGAACGCTGGCGTGACGCTGAGTTCGAGCCGCAGATTGCTGAGCGTCGTCGCCGTGCCGTTGTTGATTTCAACTGACCTCAGAATGGGGACAGCATTTTGCCAGGAAGCATAATTGATGGCGCTGGCAATGGCGGGATTTATCGCAACGGACGGAGCGGCTTCGATCTCATCCATGGGTGGGTCTTCATGAGCTCCGATATCCATAGATTGCACGATCCAATTCTGCCAACTTGAGGTTTTTATCAAATAACAATTTGGACCATACGTCCAGCCAGGCGAGACCTGCGGTCAATGAGTGGAGCTTGTCGATTGGGGAGGACAGCCAAATGCGGACGTCATCCGACTGCCGGTCCCAAAAAGCCGATGCGGGAATTATTTCCGCATCTCGCTCGCATTCTATCGGGGTACTGTTGCGACCGGGGCAGAGCAGGCATTGCCGATAGGCCAACGGTACCGGCAGCGGGCAGTGCGACGCGGTGAGTTGTCCGGAAGACGTCGCCATCACCCCACCTTGGAGGCACGAGGCAAATTCATGTCCAATGGCATTTGCCACTATGGGACGCTGCGATCGACGGAGCATCTGGCGATCCTCGCGCCTAAATGCGGCGGCCAACGGATCCATGTGTTGAGGGGGTGTCGACAAAGAAATATCGCCATCCGAAAGACAGGAACGAAAATTTTGACAACACTTTATGTGTGTATTCGCATTTGTTAATATACATATGCGTCATTATGTCGCAATTACAATACACAGAACACATTTCGACTGATATTCAGTAGCGAAATCATAGAAAAAACTTTAAAATCAATATGTTGACAAATTCGCCGGTTTGCCTCGAAGAGGCTTTTGGCGGATCATTGATATATCGGCATTTCGTCGATCATACAACAGGAGGTTACATGCACAAAAGATCATACAGGCCATCGGGCATCAAGAAGACCGTATCCAGGCTGGCCGCCTCGGCGTCCATCGAAACGGTGGCGACGCCTGAGCCAGCGCTGACGCCAGGAATGGCAAAGGCTGAAGATATGGACATCGCCGAAGAGAATGTCATCCCGCTGCCCATTGGCCTGGGGCCTGTCGCTGACATGGGAGGAGATCGCCATGCTTGAGGTAATCTCTGCGTCAGGTGAAGAAATGGCGACTTCAGCGACTGTTACGACAAAGGAGGAAGTAGATGCGGTGTGCACCAAGATTTTCGAGGCCGTCCATCGCATGCCTGGTCGGACGAGCGAAGCCGATTTGGTGCGTCAACTCAGCAATGGCCGACTTTCCCTTTTCGGTCGCTTCATTCTGTCGGGTGAGGATGTATCGCTATCGATTTGGGGCAAAGACATACTATGCTGGATCGATTGCGAGATGGCGCCTGTTGATCATCCGCTGTGCCACTTTGTCGATCAGCGCCGCGAGGTGCTTCAGAGTCTCTATGAATCGCTCGCGACCAGCACGGAAGACACGCTTGCGTTGGTGGGACGTTGGGTCGACTTTTTCGGTGACGCGCCGGGCACTCTCGTCATCTACCTCCGCCGCATGGTCAACCCGGACTGGGTCGGCTCTGCGTTGTATACTGGCGAGATGGATGCCTGGGACCCGACTTTGGGCGGCCCCAGGTATCCCCTGATGCTCGACGGTCACGATGTAGCAAAGGACAAGGCCACGCTGCTGCGCGAGACCAGACGACTTGTCTTGGCGGAGAACAGACGATTGGGCTATGCGGAAGAACCGGTGGTGCAAGGCATGCTTTGGTGGTCGGAAGACCTGAGCGACGAAGACAAATATAGCATCACGATCACCATCCCCGATGAGTGGGTGCTTGCGGCAGTCACCTGAAGAATTGCTCCGCTATTCGCCATCATGGCCCGCTTCGGCGGGCTTTATTTTGCCCGGATGCTTCAACAGCCCGCGTCACATGTTAACCATGCCTGGGCTCTTGTTCCGGATGCGTTCTTTTCGACTTGCCGGAGACGGAAACCCGGACTATGTCTGGGTTGTCGGCAGAAGCTCAATGTCTGCAGTCACTTAACGGCCCCCGCCGATGCTTGCAACATCGACGAAGGCCTGACCCACAACCTTCGTCGAAAGGAATAGGGCTATGTTGACCCTTAACGCCGTCTTCCCATGTGTGGAAGCACTCTCTCCCAGTTCTCCTGTTGAAAATGTTGCGGCAGCCACGCCGCCATGTCCTTGGATTGCCATCGGTGACCCATTTGGGACACCGCGACCGTCTGGTTTCGTGTCGGCCTCGCGCTGACTGACCAAGCCCGTCGGCCACCCAGGCCATAGTCATTCTGATCGATCTCGCCGATCCGTCCGACGCGGAAATAATTTCCGCGTGAGCGCATTCGTGCGGTCGCCAGTGTGCTGCCCCGCATCTTTTCGATTTTCCAGGAGACTTCCCCATGACCACTCTTCTCGCCACATCTGCTCGGGCCACCCCCTACCAGCATTCCGCCGATTTCAAGCTGCTTGAGCCACAACTCAAGGCCCTCGTCACCGAGATCGCCGACTCCGCCTTGTCCGTCGAGGCGATGCGAAATTCCCTCGAAGGCAGTCTGGAGGAGGCTGCCTCGGTCCTGCGCTCCGTGCCGGTTCACGAGGGCCGCCTGCTTGAGCGCGGCATTGACCTGTTAGCCGCCTGCAATCCAGACCTCGTGGTCTTGTCAGAAAATATCAGGCTGCCGCTGACGCCGACGGCGATGCAACTGGTCGAGCACAATGAAGCGCATCTGTATCGGGGTCTCACCCTGGATGCGGATACCGGCGGACGAAGATCCTACACGCCCGACCACCTGATCATCAATCGCCGGACCGGAATTGCGCACATGGTCGACGTCAAACGCAGCCTGACATCTTACGAAGCTTCCCGCATAGCTGAGCTAAAGAATCGGATGCTGGCGTCCGCCCTCGTCGTGCCGGATCATGTCTACAAAGGGCACCACCGGCTCGTGGTCAAAGAAGTCCGCGTGGTCATCCTCAACGCCCAGGGGGGACGTACCGATATCAAGGGTGGCATCTGGCCGCTGACGCATCTTGATCATGTGCTCGAGGTGACTGGGGCCGGCGAAGTCCTCTTGTCGCTGCGCAAACTGTTCCGCGAGCGGATCGATGCCAACTGGGAGGCTGCCCGCGGCCTTGGTGCCGCAACGGTCCCCAAAGGTTCATCTTCGAAAAACCTCGACGACCCGTCCTACGATGCTGGTGATGAAGGAGACCCGGCTGCACGGCGGCCCGATGCAGGCGACGAGAGCGCAGCTGTTCCCAAAGACCTGCCTCCCGTCATCGTCGGTTTTGCCCAGGTTCCGGCCGCCGGTCCGCACTAGCGCTAAGGCTCTGCCGCTCGCCAACCCTACTCACTGATTGAAATCCAATAGCGCCGAGCCTCAGGTTCGGTGAACGGAGACCCGTGCCATGAACACCGAGACCGCTGAAATCATTGCCTTCCCCGAAGTCCACCGATCGACTGACGCAAATCCACGACGTCAGTCTCTCCATCAGTGTCCGGCGCAATCCCCGAAGTCGCCTGCACTCAAGAATGGAGCGTCGACGCGAGACTTGCCCAAACGGCTTGCTGCAAGGCCGGACCCGCAGCCGCTGACCGACGAGGAACATGCCGATCACGTTGCCAAGGTGGTGCGCATTGCCATCCGTTCAGCCAAACGCCGTGGCGTCAGGCTTGAAAGCGTGCTTTCCATTCCGCGCGGATGGCTCCTCGATCTGTGTGACCAGGGCGACCCGACCTGCATCGTTGTCCGCGACTGGCTCCAGGGAAACCGCAAACATTTGCCAAAAGACCTAGAGGACGCAGCCACCAGATGGACAAGCGGCAGATGGGGAGATGCGTCATGAATACGATCAATGGACGTATCGCTCACCATGTTCTCAAGCGCATCCGCAGACGTGCTGTGCTTGACCTCTACCAGCGCGCATCGGACGCCGGACTGCTCGACATCAGCTTTCCCTTCGGTGAGAAAGCGCAAGGCATCGCATGGCAAGTGTCTGGGTCTGCGGCATCCGGGCTTGCCGGCCACCCGGACCGTGCTCGCCGCCTCGTTGGGCGAGCGCTAAAGGGGGCACCGACAACGATCCACGATGGTGTTGTCTATCATGATGGTGGCGAGCCCAACGGCCGGATCACGATTGGGGCGTCTGGTAGTAAGGCTGTGTCCAAGGCCAAACGGAGACACGTTGACCTTAGCGTGAAGTCGTCACCGTTGACGAAGGTGCGAACACCTGCCATCCGTGCCAACAGGCCCAGGGAGCTGGACACCCCAACCATGCTCGCGCTGCTGCGGGAATTCCTGACTTCACCAAATCCAGTGGAGGTCGCCGTCGCTTTGCTGATTTCTCGGGCGGTGGGCGAGAGCATCGACGACCTCGGTCATTTGCGCGACGTCCTGATGCGGCGGAACCCCGTGCTTCTGCTCAAGATCCCGGTCGCAGGTTTCGAGAGACAATGCGGCGTGATGCTGGAAGATGCCTTGATCGCTCCTTTCTATGCGGAACTGACCGATATCAGGGGCGACCGTCCGCTCTCGGAGCGTTTTGGTGAAGTTCGACCTGAGATGCGACAGCGGAAAATAGTCACAGCGTCGGGCCGCAATGTCACTGAACTGACACGACAAACACTGACAACAAAGCTGGCCAAGGCAATTCTTGGCGACCCGGCGCCGGTTGTCATCGCTGATGAGACGTCAGCGCCTGCCAGACCCGAGATCATCGCCGCCGCCGACATCGTGCTGGAGGGCGCTTGTATCGACGCAGAGCTGATCGCGGAGCTGCTCCATGTATGTCTTGGTATTCCCGTCAATGAATCCCTCGCGGTTATGGAAGGGATGGTGTTCGATCCCAGCTGCCTCGGCGTTGACGATCTGGCGCTGGCGGTGCGGCCCGGGCGCACGGCTAGATCGGTGCTGAGCTTGCTTGCAAGCCTCGCGGACCCGGCGGGTGCTGGCGAAACCGCGGATGATGACAAGAAGGGGCGCAATGTGCGCTCATCGAATCCGCTTTCGGCATCGCGGAACAAGCTGAAACCCACTCCGATCGACATGATCCTGCCCGACGTCGAGCCGTCGACCGATGCTGCCGCCGACAAAGGCAAGAGCACGATCCCGGCGGCTACGGCAGGTGAAGCCGCAGCCTCGACGTCCGATCATGTCCGGCCTCTGCGCGTCGAACACCTCTCTGGCTACGGCGAAGCACGACCATGGGCGCTTGATCTGAAGGACGACCTTGCCCTCTGGCGCGAAGGCGCCCTTGGCTGGGAGGAGATGAGTTCCAAGTTGCTTCTCTCTGGACCGCCGGGAACGGGTAAGACCAGCTTCGCCAGAGCGCTCTGCAACACGTTGCGGGTGCCCCTAATTGTGAGTTCGGTCGCGTCCTGGCTTGAGCCGGGCTTTCTTGGTGACGTCCTTCAGCGAATGTCTCATGTCTTCGAAACCGCCAAGGAAAATGCCCCCTGCATTGTCTTCATCGATGAGCTCGACGCCATAGGCAGCCGCGGCAGCGGACGTGGTGGAGATGACCGTCACGAGCATTAT
>Ga0008836_100708_pt1 | contig 17128 bp, 14 predicted proteins | sample HotLakConsUCCR28_FD_62214 | JGI IMG/M metagenome (GOLD analysis project Ga0008836, IMG submission 62214) | Hypersaline microbial mat communities from Hot Lake, Washington, USA - Hot Lake Consortium UCC-R28 (Hybrid Assembly) ... | reverse complement strand
TTTAGAAATGCAGTAAAAGGATTGGCTAATGACACTTTAGATGCCGGATATGGTAAATTATATGGTATTGACAAGGAGAATATAAAAGATTACGGAGGAGAAACTGATTATTTTGACTCACTAACTAAATAATATGAAAAAATATTTGTTAATAGGTTTTTTGACTGGCTTCTGTATGTCTACTGTCCTATATCTTTATAGCTCATATTTTTATGAGGATTTAGTAATGTATATTTTTAATTTTAGAAATAAAGAGGAAATTGAATATATGAATGAAAGAGAGGTAGTTATTAATTATTTTCTCAATGATTTAGAGTCAATTGATTTAAATGATAGGAAGAAAATTGATTCACTTGCCATAGAACATTTTGAGAATCAATTTTCTGATTTTAAAATTGTTGAGTATCCTAATGGAGATAATGAATTAGCCATGGTTTTTTTTCCAATTGATAGAAAATTCAGTTTAATTTATGTTGAAAATGATAATATTTATAGTTATATTAATATTAGATTTAATTTAAAATAACTAATATTTTGATTGACCAAAGGCGTGGTAAATTAAAAAAGTCGATAGGAAAAACACATTTTTCTGGGATTCAGCGAAAACAAACCCTTGCAGTCCCTGAGCCTTGCGCAATACTATAATGGAAGGGGTACTGGATCAAAACCATATGATGTGGACTACAGCTATGATCCTAATGAGGACCGACCGTTAAGAAAATGTCCGGTGGACATTTTTAGGGAGGGGCCAGGTTGCAGGGCAGGCCTAACGAGAACTGGATTGAATAAAGGGATTATAAATATTTTGACTCACCATTTATTGAAAAACCTTATCTTCACAACGGCTGGGCGAGAATACGTCTCCCCAGGATGAATTGACATACAGTTACTACGAAGAGAGCAACAAACTCAAGAACGTAGACGGTTCAGATGTAGAAAACTACTCCTATGACCAGATTGGCAACCTAATTAGTGACGATGCGGAGGGAATCGATAGTATTGCATGGACCCCTTATGGAAAGGTAAGAGCAGTATATAAAGATGACAATTCTGAGGTACATTTCCGATATGATGCATCTGAGGACCGACCGTTAAGAAACAGTCCGGTGGACTGTTTTAGGGAGGGGCCAGGCTACAGGGGAGGGGATTGCCAAGATAACGCAAACGGATACGACCACCTACGTCCGAGATGCCTCAGGCAATGTAATGGCCGTATATAAAAATGACACGCTAAAAGAACAAGCTATTTACGGCAGTTCCAGGCTTGGTTTGGTTAATTACGCTTCTAAAACGGGATATAGAAATCTTGGAGGCAAAAAGTATGGACTATCGAACCATCTTGGTAACGTTCTTGCGGTCGTAAGTGATAATATCCATCTTGACCAGGACAGCACCTGGACCACGGCCATCAATACAACGGACTATTATCCGTTTGGTTTGGCCATGGATGGTCGTACGGTGCAGGACAGTACGTACCGTTATGGCTTCAATGGGAAGGAGGAGGACAGAGGCGGAGAATGGGGCGGACAGAGCCATTACGATTACGGCTTTAGGATCTATAATCCCTCCCTTGGTAAGTTTTTGAGTGTCGATCCGTTGAGTCCAAAATATCCTGAGCTCACACCTTACCAGTTTGCAAGTAATACACCTATTCAGGCCATTGACTTAGATGGGTTGGAAGCTGTTTCTTATCAGATTGAAGCAAGAGGAATGTATGGTGTTGGCATTCTAAGTGTAGCAACTAGTCAGACAGTCGGTGTGGCTGTCGATTTCAATGGTAATCTTGCCGGTTTTTACACTCCTACATTAGGTGTTGGGGCTGGAGAAGGATTTGTTATCTCCCCGAGTTTTACATTATTTAAAAATGCAAATTCTGTCGAAGACATTAAGGGTATGGGGTTTAATGCCGGAGCATTTTATGCTGTACCAGGCGTTAAAACTTTAGTCGGAGGTGGAGAAATTAATTTGGCATTAAGAGATGATCTTTCCATAAATAAAGTTGGTGGTACAGTGTCTGGTAGTATTATTCCTGGACCAAAATTTGGAATCGGAATAGGTGGCTATTTAGAAGGGAGCTATACCTTTATGCGTGATATTATTAATGTCGAGGACTTTGAAGGATCCAATATATTTAATGAACTGGTTAATGATTTTGGGATTGATGGAACACATTTAAAAAATGTTGTTGATGATATTTATGAAAAAGCGAAAAACTTAAATGAGGAAAAACAATCTGGAGAGTCAAAAGGATTGGATGCTTTACTGAAAGATAGAAATCTTACACCTATGGATGCGACAATGTTACGAGAAGGAAACGAAATAGACCAAAAAGGTGATGACAGGTAATTTTCTAATATTATTAATGAGTTTGATGTTGATAATAAAGGTTCATCATTTTTTCCTTTTTAGAAAAATCAATGATTTATATTTTAATGAGTTTAAACGCCATGTTGAGAGTAAAAACGGATTAATTTCGAGTTTACATGAAATTTCAAATGTAACGAGTAATATTCTTTTAAAAAGATTTGTGAAAATATTTGTTTTTGAGGTCTATCTGTTTAAATGTTTTCTTGGGCTGTTTTTCGTAATTGTAATTTATAATTTCCTAAATTAATAAGAAATAAAAACCTTGAAGGTTAGTTAGTATAACAACGTTGTGCGGGCGTGTACCGCTATGGGTTTAACGGCAAGGAGGAAGATAGCAGCGGCGAATGGGGATCTAAGAGCCATTATGATTACGGATTCAGGATCTATAATCCTTCCATAGCCAAGTTTTTGAGTGTGGATCCGCTTACCAAAAGCTATCCGAAGCTCACGCCTTATCAGTTTGCGAGTAATAGGCCAATTGATGGGATTGACCTGGATGGGTTAGAATATTGGAATTCCACCAGTATTTATTCAGAGGGGCTAAATGTCGCAGTCGGAAACTTTTTTGGTGGAAATATAGGGATTTCAAAGGGTACTGCCTGGGATATGATTGGTAAAACTCAGTTTAAGACATACTCGGCGGTGTGGCCCGGAAATCAAAACCTGGAAGAAAGTAGTCATAATCCAAGAATGATTGCCGGTGCGGAGGTGAGCATGGACGGAGGGTTCAGCTTTGCATTTAATAAACCAACCTTTTCTAAGGCGATGGAAGCCATCGGTGTGTCAATGAGTACGGTGAGTGCTAAATGGGGCTTGGGAGGTAGCGTACAAATCGGAGAGAACCTTTTTGGTATAAGGTTCGGCGCAGGGATTGGGGGAAGTATAAAAACTGGAGATCAATCCGTAATTTTTGAATCCATATCTATTTCTAACTCAGAATCGGAGGGGATTGAAATGGGTAAAGATTGGTATCTCAGCTCACCTGTTTATATTGGAGAAGAGGGTAAAAAACCAACAGAGGCCTTCAGTGAAATTATGGTTGATGGTAAAAGCACTGGGGTAAAGGTTTTTAGTGGAGTTATTGAATCGGGAAATGGAAGTGACTTTAAGTCTGATGGACTTTGGAAATCGCAATCCTATTCAGAAAAGGAAATGGAATATGATAAATGATTCTGAATATGGAATTTAGCATAAATAAATATCTAAAATCATTAGTCATGATTTCTATCATAGTACCAATATTGTGGTATGGTTATGTAGGATTTTGGCAATTAAAAACGAAGAGATTATTTGAAAAAGCAGAAACTGAATTTATAATAAGGTATGCATATGAACTAGATTCAGTGGGGATCTTTCAAACCCTAGTTGGAAAAAATAATGAAGATGGTAGGAAGCTATCAGAATATTACCATAAACTTTATTTTCAATTTAAAAATGTCGAAAGAGAAAGATTAATAAAAGGAAAGGATACCTTGTATATTTATCCGGTTCAAATCCCAATTCCGATAAAATATGTGGGTGTAAAAACTCCACTTTATGTTTCGAAAGATGATCTCAATAAGGAAGTTGTGAAAGCCTATGTTTTCAACACGGATTGCTGGGGGTATTTCATTGCTTTCATCCCATCAGTTAATATCCATGAATCGGAGCCTCCTCCGGAACTGTATGAGAAGTTTTTGGAATATGTAGAAAAATTGCCAAAATCTACGAGCCGAAAATTTGGGTCTTTAAGTCCCTATGGATTTTATTGTAATTAACACCGTTGGTTTAATGAGAAGTAGCCTGTGTACTTCCCATTAAATTAAACAATACTCCCTAAAATACCTCGAAACAACTTTGTATTGAACGCCAATTTTTTTGTTTCGTTGGTGGGGAAGTATAGCCTCAAAGCCTTAACGGCGCAGGCATTCTAATTTTCACAAAGTAACCCAGTTTTTTGATACCTAAATAGGAAAAGCCCCAAACAAATATTCCCCGATCCAAACCTACCCCATAATTATTTCATTTAAAAATCAGCTATAATCGCCATCTATGACGCTTTCCGAAAACTTGGGGTACTACCCCAGCTAACTACCCCTGCCAAGTTCTGACCATATTCGGCCAACAAACCAAACAAAAACCGATTATGAACGACTTGATCTTTTCACCAATTGACAAAAGGCAACTTATCCATGAAATTGCCGAGGAAGTAGCATCCAGGATAATCCCTCAACTGCAACCACCAACCCAGGAAGACGAACTCATACAGATCCCCGAGGCCATGAAGCTGCTAGGGCGCTCCCGCACCACCATCAACAACTGGCGCAGGGAAGGTTTCCTCAAAGAACAGGTGATCAATACCAGGGTGTATTTCAAAAAGTCGGATATCCTCAATGCCGGCCACCAGAAAAACGGCCGGAAAAAATAAAAGCGGATCATGCCCGATCCGCTTGCTATAATTTCATTAGGAAATGGTATCCCTCTTTGAATGAGACAAATATACCATTTCTGTATGGATTTACCAACCCAAACCTACAGAAAAATGGACGAGGAAAACCCTATTCGGAAGATAGATGAGAAATCTTCCAGCCCCACCATCAGGATGATCAGGTTCCTGTTTTCAAAGTATGAGTTTAAACATAATCTGGTGCTCAACGAAGTCCTTACAAGAGAAAAAGAAGGAAGCAACTACAACCCTGTCAATCCCAATACCCTTTACATAGAATGCCGGCAGGCCGGTTACCGTACCTCCGTGGCGGAGATCAATACCTTCTTGTGTTCGGATTTCATTCCCAAAACCAATCCTTTTGTGGACTACTTTAAACAGGTCCGGCACAAATGGAGTGAAAGCGTTCACGGAGATTATATCCGGAAATTTACAGACTATATCCAGGTACATGGGCAGGGGCGCTTCGAGGTACAGTTCAAAAAATGGCTGGTCCGCTGCGTGGCCTGTTGCCTACGGGATGACTTCTTCAACAAGCAGGCCCTGATCTTTGTACAGGAGCAGCAGAACAGTGGTAAGACCACCTTGACCCGCTTCCTGATCCCGGATCAATTGATGGCCTACCATGCCGAAAATATTTCCGTGGACAAGGACAGCCTGATTGCCTTAAGCCAGAATTTCGGCATTATCCAGGACGAGCTTTCCACGCTGTCCAGAACGGAAATCAACGCGCAGAAAACGCTGATGAGCAAATCCTATGTCAAGGTAAGACACCCCTATGACAAAAAGCCCAAAATGGAACCAAGAAGGGCATCGATATGGGGGTCCACCAATAAGGCCGAATTCCTGACGGATGTGACAGGAAGTGTACGCTGGCTCTGCTTTACTGTAAGGGAGATCAACTGGGATTATAAAAATGACATTGATATCGATAGGATTTGGGCACAGGCCTATCAGTTGTACCAGTCGGATTTCAAATACGAAATGACGGCTGCTGAAATTCAGGAAAATGAACTGATGAACAATCAGTACAAAACCATTTCCCCCGAAGTGGAGCTGGTGCAGAAGTTCTTTTCCCCGGGCACCAAAGAAGACCATGACAAATTCATGACCGCTACAGAGATCTGCCACCAGCTGACCTTGAACCTTTCCGGGAATCTCAGGATCAGCCCGGTGGAGATCGGCAAGGCCCTAAAACTTCTCGGCCACATTCAGACCCAGGTGCGGAGAAGCGAAGCCCAAACCTTCCCCGAAAAGGGATATTACATCAAACAAAATCAACCTACTACTTACTACAAATAGGGTATAAATAATTGAAATACAGTTAATTATACTGTAGTAAGATGAAAAAAATTAAGTTACTACAACCTACTACAAACAGCACTTTTGTAGTAAGATGGTTTTTGATAATTAAGAGACATAAACAACTGAATATCAATAATTAAACGGGTTTTTGTAGTAAGGTAGTAGGTGTAGTAGGTGCTTTTTCAAAAAAATTAAACTTTAAGCCCATGAATGCCAAAGAAGCCAATAAAATTTCCATCGTGACCTATCTGGATCAGCTGGGGATCAGACCCAGTAAAGTAAAAGCAGGCTATTGCTTTTATTACTCCCCATACCGGGAGGAAAGGACCCCTTCCTTTAAAGTACATCCCATTAAAAACCTCTGGGTGGATTTTGGAGACGGAAATGCAGGGGGTACGCTGATTGATCTTGTTCTCAAAATGAATCCTGGTTATACCATTTCAGAGGCCATCCAGGAAATTGCCACCATGAGTGGATCCTCTTTTCTTCTTCAACAGCCTATTCAATTCAAGGTGAAAGTTTCCGAAAATGAATCTCTTGGAATTACCATCATCAAAACCAAACCACTGGGATCCAACAAGGCCATCACGGACTACCTGAACTCGAGAGGTATATCATTGAATACTGCCAGGGAATTCTGTCGGGAGGTCTATTACAGCATTGGGGATAAAAGGTATTTTGGATTAGGCAACCCACACGAAAGCGGCTGGGCTATCCGGAACAAATACTGGAAAGGCTGCACCGCCCAGGGGTTTTCTCACTATAAAAATAATGCTGCCCAAATCAGCCTGTTTGAAGGGATTTTCGATCTGCTAAGTTATGTGGAGATGAAAAAGGGAGACCGGAACCGACAGGATTTTATGGTACTCAACTCCTTGGCCAATATAAAAGGGGCCCTGCCCGAAATCCGCAAGTACGCGCAAATCAATTTGTTTCTGGACCGGGACAATGCTGGAAAAGGTGCTACGGAAGAATTAATGCAATCCCTATCGCAATGCCGGGATCAATCGAAATTATTCACTCCCTACAAGGATTTGAATGAGTATTGGATGAGCAGGGAAAGCTTAGGGGTAAAAAGATAGCAGGTCCATAGGTTTAATTGGCCAAGCATTCCGAATTGCTTAAGCTTAGAATATAGCTATTTATCCAAATATTTCTATAAATCAATATCCATATATGCTGATAAAACGATATTTCCATATACCTGTATGTACTGAAAATTTAATTTGGAAGGGTTAAAATTTTCAGTTTTTTAACTCGTATAGCTGCATCTATGGCTATTCACATATAGGTATATCGGTTTATTTGAATATCCAAATAGGTAGAAAAATAGTTACATATATTTGCTTTTATTTAGATATAAATTTATATTAGTTAGTAAAAATGGTATTATTCATCTATAATATTATGGTAAAAACGTTCTGATTGATAACTATCCGGGGCCAAAAAATCGCCCTGGTGTAACCACCGATCCGCTGTGCGCGGTCCTTGCAAGTTGTGTCTTTGTCCGACAAAAACCTACCGGTTTTTATCAGCCAAAAACGAACTTGCCCCTCCCTTTTCCCTACAGATTTGTAGTTGGAAGGGGGAGAAAAATCCTCGCAACTCGGATTTTTAAAACAACAAACTTATGAGAAGAGCAACCCAAGATGACCGGGAAAAGGTAGTGAACATCCTCCTGGAAGCATTCGAAAAAAACAAAAGCGTCAATTACATTGCCGGTAAAGAAAAGCAAAAGATCCGCTACCTGATGGAATACTCCTTTGAAAACTGCATGGACTACGGCGAAATTTTTATCTCTGAGGATGGCAACGCTTGTGCCATGATCCAATTCCAGGATCAAAAGAAATTCTCCCTTAAAAGCACTTTTCTGGATATACAGTTAATCCTGAAAACCATAGGTATCGGAAATATCGCTAAAGCTTTGGCCAGGGAATCCTTTATCAAAAAACATTATCCCAAGGAGCCATTCACTTACCTCTGGTTTGTGGGTGTGTATCCGGAAAAGCAGCGAAATGGCTTTGGTACAAAGATCCTGAAGCACGTATTGGATTATTCCAAAAAACTTGACCGTCCCGTGTACCTGGAAACTTCCACGGAGAGCAACCTTCCCTGGTACCAAAAACATGGATTGGAAATTTATAACGTTTCTGATCGTTTTGGTTTCCCTTTCTACTTTCTGAAAAATGCCTGAATGTCATGACCGTCCTCAATACAGAAATCCATATCGTAACCCTTGTATTTGTCATCCTGGAAGCATTAATGTTTACGCACCAGCTGGTTTTTTTCCTTCAAAAGCCCAAAGAGAAAAAAAGGAAATACTACCTGATTCTGCTATTTCTCCTGATCATTTACAATATTGCTGGAGGCTTGTTTCCGGATGAAAACCTACCCCTTTCGGTGGAACTGCAATACATCCTGGCCTATGGAGCGGGATTCTGTATGGGGGCTTATTTTCCCTATTATTTCTACCAGGCCTACAACATTACCCATCTGGAATTTCATGCCAAATACGGGGTATTGATCTTCCTGATCCTGCCTTTTATCATTTTCTTCTGCATATTGTACCCTTTTGGGTTGGATCTAATGACGGTGATCTACATAGGTATGATCATTCCGTTTGCCTATGCCTTCTATATGGTATACAATATCCTATGGGGTATTCGGCAGCGATACAAAAACAGAAAGGCTTCTTTTGACGCCAATTTGTCCTACATAGCCGTTGCTCCCTGGGCGCTGATGCCCCTGTTGGCATACCTGCAGGTGACCCAGCTTACAGAGGTATTGTTTACCAATGGGGGCTTCCTTATCATCACCTTCCTTTTTTTACGAAACATGATCGAGGAAAACAGAAAGGATCTGGAAACACTGGACCTGATACAAACCAAAACCGAGGATGAAATTTTCATTATCCGGTGTAAAGACCTGGGCTTCACCAAAAGGGAAATTGAAGTATGCATATTGGTGAGAGATGGCTTCATCTACAAAGAAATTGGCGATGCCCTGAATATCTCCGAAAGGACCGTCAACAAGCACATACAGAATATTTTCAAGAAGGCAAAAAGCAACAACAAATTTGACCTGCTGAATAAGATTACCAGAAAGGTGAAGTCGGCCTGAGAGGGGTTGAGTATATTTAACTCAGAAAATAATAAATGGCAGATTCTTATTTGCCACAAGTGATGCAGTTATAATTTCCAATTGCAAAATTTTTTCAACATCTGAAAATCGAATTTGACCGGTCATGGGGGCTGTCAGTATGTTTCCGCCAGTCGGGTAGGCACCTTTTTTTATAAAATATCGTTAACTTTGTACTGTGAAGGAAAAAATTAACATAGCCAAAGTCTTCCCCAAACACCTATTTTGGGATATGGACCATAGTACGCTTGACTTTGAAAGGGACAAGGATATTATTATTCCACGTGCCCTCTTTGCAACCACACCGGAAACATTTGATACAGATATTGCTACTCTGGAAAACCTATATACCAGAAAGCAGATCCTAAAACATCTCAAGAACACAAAGGAAAGAATAAGCAATGAGGTATGCAGGATGGTTGCCAAAAGATATGATGTGAATATTTTCTTTCGTTTTAAACAATGAAATCAGCCCACTAGCCAGGCCTGAGCTATTATTGGAATTTGACAAAAGGAAATATTCAAAAAACAAGCCCTTCCATTCTAACGACAGAATTGATATCATTGAGGGGAGCAAGTCCTGGCAAGAAGCCAGGATCAGTTGGAGGTTAAAAGTGCGGAAATTGTTCCAAGATTTGGGATTGGAATTCCCGTCTTCCGGAGGATAGTGATTCAATCTTAAAAACAGACTTTTTTATTCGTTCAGACGATTTTGGAAGAGAATTTTTTGACCCCCGATTTCATAATAGTCTTTCTTCTAAGTTACCTTTCCAAATGACAAATCCTTTTCTTTCGTCCGTATAGTCATGGAAGATTCGGCTGAAATTTTCTGGTTGCTTTTCCAGAAACATTTGTCTGCCTTTGTTTCTGATAACATTCAGATCTTTGTCAATTGTCTTTAGCTTTTGTGGGAGCAGTTGCCTATTTTTCTTAAAATGCCAGATGTAAGTAGCTTCTTCAGTGTCCAGTGTTTCTAAAATAACATGATATTTTTCTGTTCCTGGAAGCAGGAATACGAAGGAGAATGGACTCAATACAAACCTGAGTTTTAATGTAGTGCCGTCATGCCTGGATGCCAGATACCGTAGTTGCCTGTAATGCTTCACGTTCTCATTTTTCAAAAGGTCGGTTAGTAATTGTTCTTCGGAATCATAGAACGGTTTACCATTTTGTTTTTCTTGTAACTTGTCTAGTCCGAGTAAGTTTTCCTCCATACCCGGAACATATTGCTTACCGAGAATTCCCTGTTCAATAAATCGGAATTTTACGCTTTCAATGATCTCCCGGTTGATACTTTCCAGGTCAGTCGAACTCGCTTTTTGTGAAACCAATACATTATTTTCAAACTCCGCAAAAACTTCAGCTTCTACGTATTTTGACTTCAATACTTTGGAGAAGTATGGCTTTAAAACATCAAATTCAGGTCTTACCTCCTCATTTTCTATCTCAAACTCCACTTCCGTCTTCATCTCAGAAACTCGATACCGGAAAGCAATCGCTCCATAACGAAAATCCAATTGATCAATTAGCACCTTGATCTTTTTGTCAATTGTAACTGATTGCCCGGAGGGAATCTTTGCAATTTCTTTATCATCAAACAATGTTGCTTGCCTGTCGAGTTGCCGGTAATAGGTATTCCTTTTCAGGAATAACCGGTTCAGATAGTCAATTTTGCGATCTCTGTAGTCATAGATTACCGGAGTAATCTCAGACCGTTGAACACGGCCAATGTACTGGATCAGTTTTCCCTTAAACGAGAAAGGATAAACAAGGAAAAGGCAAGAAGCATTCTGCAAGTCGGATCCCTCTCCGAAAAATTGTCCGGTTGTGATGAGTGCCTGGTAATTTCCGCTGTTGAGTATTTGCCATTTTGCTTTACGGTTGCTTTCCGAATCATCCCCAGAAAGTGTTACCACTTCAAAAGACTGTTTTAGAAACTGATAAATCGCATCAATATGCTCTTTTCTTTCTGTAATGATAACAGCCTTTTTTCCATTATTCAGTTCAGCAATAATGTCCCCAAGAATCAACTTGTTTCTGGCAGAATCGTGAACCAATACCTTTGATAGGTTTTCAAACGGATCTGTTTTTGGATTGAAGGGAATATCTAATGCCGTTTCCCTTACGATAATTTTTGCCTGCTTGTATTTTTCAATTTCCTGCGGTTTAATGTCTGCAATGATGTCGCCCAAATGGGTAAAAATTATTTTGCCATCATTTCCTTTCCGAAAAGGAGTTGCCGTTAACCCATATTGGTAGTAAGACGGAAAGTTTGAAATGGTATTCCGGAATGTTTCTGCAGGGATATGGTGGCATTCATCAACGATAATAGTTCCGAATGACCTGGCAAATTCATCAGTTTCCTGTCTTTCAAAATACTTACCTAAACTCTGGATCATTGCTACTGTAATTGCTTTTCCGGTTTTGGCATTTCCCTGTCCAATCCTACCAATCTCGTTTTTCGAAATGCCCAGAAAAGCCTGAATCCGTTCAACCCATTGTTCCAAAAGCTGTTTACGATGTACAATGATCAGTGCAGGTTGTTGTTTTTCAGCGATGATCTTCAGCCCGATTACTGTTTTACCGGAGCCCGGAGGAGCAGTAATGACACCAAAATCTTTACGGGAGATAACCTCTATTGCGGATTTCTGGTGTGACTTAAGACTGAAATTTGTTGTGAATAAAACAGGGTCCTGCTTCTTTCGTTCATCCTGAAATTCGAAATCAATGTTTTGCTGTTTGCAGTACCGGATCAATCTACCGATAAATCCTCTCGGAAGAATGATTTCATGCGCTGTTTCCTCTACAAACCGGAAATACCGCTCAGTTCCCCAGGTATTTCTGCCACTTTTCTTTTTAATGAAATATGCCGAATTGGCAAAATTTAATTCCTCTTTTAGAAAATTGATCAGTTTGGGAGTCATTCCTGACCGATTGAGGTGGATTAAATTATTGAGTTTTATATGCAGCTTACCTGAATCGATGTTGTTTGGGACATGATCCTTCTTCGGGTGGAGTGAATGAAAGATCGTATCAAGATGAGATACAGTCACCCTTTGGATAGACGACAAAAATTCCCATTGATCATAATATGGGATCAATTGTTGGTTCACAAAACAACTGTTACCTTTCTCCATAGTCGGTTTATATAGTGGCAATGCAATTAAATTGCCTAATCTTTCTCCTGTCAGGAAATCCTGGTTGGGGAAAAGTCTGTCGAAGCTGGAGCTTTTGTCAAATACAGAGAAGATTCCTGACTGTTCCAAAAGGGAGATTAAAATCTTACGACTTTTCCTGGCAGGATATGGCTCGTCGAAAAATATCCAGACGTGACCTCCTTTACCGGAACGGGATCGTTCCAGATAAGCCGGAATAGCTTGTTCTTTGCAAATATTGAGAAATATACGGCATTCCTCTGCCCATTTCTCTTTATCAAAATCCGCAACGATGAACCATGATTTATTGTCCTGTAACAATGGATAAATGCCAATTAATTTATCCCCATTGAAATGCTTTAGAAGTTGGTGATCAGTAAGTGGAAGGTAGGTTTTGTCTTTATAGTCTTTTAAGGAGCCCCCTTTCATTTTATGGAGCCTGTACATGTAGGGGTCATAATGATAAGCAGGCATGTATCCACTTTTAATCCCTCTGCCAGCGGTTTGGGTAGCTTTTTCCCAACGTATAGCAAATACATCTTCTCTACCTTTGAAGAGGCTTTTGAACAGATTCAGTTTTTCATTTTCTGAATATTGGTTCATCTGTTTCGTAATTCATTTTGTTGGTACTGGGGTCACTCTTAAGGTTATTGATCCTATTTCGTTCCTATTGATCCAATTCTATTTATCCGCCACATAACTGCCCTATATCCGTCATTTTACCGCCACCCATTAATGCTTAGTATGTCCCTTTTTGCACACCCTTTTTTGAAAAATCTCTTTAGAAAATCCACAAATATTCTAGGTCCTGCAAAGCTTCCGAGGATAAGATCATTTCCCAAATATTAGGAGTATACCGACAGTCATATTGGATGTGTGCCTTGAATGGTGAATATAGGTCAAAAAGTTGACCGTTCCAACGGGTGAAACCGGTGCCTAAGCATTCCGGTAGCCTATGCCGATCTTACTTGGCATCCTTTAAGCAAATGGTTTATGGCAGGCTGTCCAGAAGCCAAGAGAGCAAAAACTGTTCCACCAAAGCAAGGCTGGATTGGCGTGAGAGGGCCGAAAGAAAAGTGAATATCCCGTTTATGTTTTTAGTGAGGAGCCAGGGTGATGGGTAGGTGAAGTGCTGATTTCCCAGGATATTCTAAATGTGAGACTGCAAACCCCAGTTCCAACGAATAGTGCCTGTCCCTTACCAGAATGATCAATCACTTTGTTCTGAAAAATACTTGGCAGTATTAATAAGGAACTCGGAAAGTTCAGCTTCTAACTTAGAATATTCTGGAGTTTGGGTGAATTCTTGCCAGCAAAGGTTCAGTGCTTGTGCCTCATCAGATGCCAACCCTAGGTTGACCATTTCTTGAAATAAGGAATGATGATCAGAATATTTTAAGGCCGTAATAAGTTGTGCGGTTGGATGGTTATCTAAATATGATTTTACTAAAAACTTTTCAGGTGCAATGTACGGGTAAAGAAAAAATGAGTGTTCAAAAGGGTTGACATGATAATGAGAATACTTGGGGTCATTTCTATAATCTCCATCAAAAACACAGCAGTATCCTACTTTAATTCTCATTTGAGGATATATTTTTTTATGTCTTATATAATCTTCTTTGACCTCATTGATAGCACCAGAAATGATAATATTCACAAGCCTATCAAAATACTTTCTAGTTTTATTTATTTTTAATAGTATGTTCTGAATTATAAACTTTGCTTCCTTATCCTCACAATAGAGCCTAAAAAGTGGATAGGCTCTTGAATCCATTTTTGAAAAGGCAGCGTTAACAGAAATGGAAGATATGGCTTCATATTCACCATTCGTGGATATATCAATAAATTTTCTTGATTTCTGGGGGAATGCGGACATTAAAGAAGGGGAATGAGTAGTAATAATAAATTGCTTCTTATGATGCCATGAAATATATTGAATTACATCTGCTAGTCTTCTTTGAATATTGGGGTGGATTGCTGCCTCTAACTCATCAATTAAAATCAGTGAGTCATTAGGGGCTTCAAAAATATCAATTAAAATATTGAGTAATGACTCTTCACCGGAAGCAGCATTGTAGCTGGAATATGGATCATTTGTTCCTGAAGTAGCAGGATTTATTAAATAGGCGAGTTTATTAACATGAGATCCAATTTTATAGATTTCAACCGGATCTGTTATTTCAAAAATATAGTGAAATGCTTCTTCAATTTCTGTACTTAATCTTTGTTGAGGAAAACTGGCAATTTTTCTGATTAGACTGTTCGAAAAATTCCTAGCAGGTAAAAGTCTATCCAAATCTATAAGACGGACTTCTTTATCTCTAATCTGAGCATTTATTCTCGTTGTGTTTTTGCTAGCTTTACCGAGTCCGGTCCATGATTTCTTTCCTGCAGCTCTTTTTCCCTCTCCTTCTCGATTATTCGTGCCCACCCTCCAAAACAACTCATAAGAATAGCTTCTATTTGCGGATTCGTAGGATGTGAAATTTAATACGTCTCTCCAAGTATGTCTTCTAAAAACAGTGTCTGGTTTTGTTGAGTCATATTTCATGAAATTTTCATGACTACAAGCAATGAGCAATAGTAGACTTGTTTTTCCTATTTTATTAGTACCAGAAATCACGGTAATTGAATGATCAAATGAAAACTCGAGATTGTTAATGTGTCTGAAACTATTGATTTTAATTTTATTCAGAAAAAAGCGAAAACTATTTTGATTACCGGAGAAAGTAGAGGGATCGTACTTTAGTAAGTTGTTCTTCGCAGTCTTTAAATTTTGAAGATTTAGCATTATAGAATTATTTCTGGAACTGGTTCTTAAATGGCACATATCATTAAGGGTAGACACTATCCTCCATGGATCCCTGAATGGTGAATATAGGTCAAAAAGTTGACCGTTCCAACGAGTGAAACCTGTGCGATCTTATTCTGTATCCCTTAAGCGCAGGAGTAACCCTGACTGAGCCAGGGCAGGTTGTTCTTAAGTCAAGCAAATGGCAAAGCCTGTAACGCCAATGCAGGGATGCTTTGTCGTGAGAGGACCGAACATAAAAAAGTATCCTGTGGAAATTTTAGTCAGGTGCCAGGGTGAAGGGTAGGTGAAGTCCTGAAGTCTCAGGATTTATTATAAACCAGACAGGAGTGCCTGTACTGATGAATACGAACACCTTTTCTATCATTTGGGACTGGGATACAAATTAGCCGAGCATAATAGACTCTTAACCGACTGCATCATAAGAGCCGTATGAAATGCGCCAACATCCGTGAATTCCGATAAAGAAAAATTAAATACTTGAACAATTGAGAGGTTCACAACTTGTCCCGCCCAAGCGGGAGCCTATTGAGAGCGTACATTCTTTTCTCAAAATGGTCGAAGTGAGGGAAATAATGAATCTGAATTATAAACAACGACCTCCTTTTTAGTAAATAAATTAGTAAAGGATGACCTTTCCTCATCTAATTGTTTAATAGTTTTATTTCCTACATAAATGCTGATCGCTATACTTTCTGTATCTGATTTATTTATATAATCAACTATGTGCGAATCTGATTTTCCAAATGAAAATCCGTAAACAACTAGGTTACGTTTCATACTTTGTAGTTGTCTAGCACAAAAATTTAAATATGAATTATTTGTAATAGTTCTTAATTTATCTCGATGATCTCCCTCCGCTACAAAAATTGGTAGGTTATTATTTTCAATTTCTCTTCTAATTAATTGTATGTATTCAAAACGAACATGCTCTAATCTCCTTAACTTATAGGTAGCTGTTTTGTTTGGGGTTTGATAAATAAACAAGGCTCCATGTAGATAATATATTGTTCTTGAATTTCTAAATACCTTTTCAGGTGCAAACCCTAATTGGAGGCCTGAAAGCTCGTCGTAAAAATAATCCTCGTACGGATCCTCAATTCGTTTCTCACGATATTTGCTTATTTTTTGCAGAATTGTCTTATAAAGAAAGACATCGTAATTTGTTGTGTAGATATCGTAAAATTCAAATAATTCATCAGCAAGTGAAATTAATTGAGGATAGAAAATTTCAGCGTGAGAAGGATGATTTTTTTGGATTGTCCCAATCAATCCTTCTCTCAAATTCTGTCGAACAGGTTCAATCGGCTCAATAGGAATTTGTAAAATTTTGTTAACAGCTTCCGCGTTATTTAATACTTGAATAATTAATTCAAAATTTGTAGTTTCAAACGATTCGAAAATCTTTTTTGTTTCATTCTCTCTCGTAGCAAGAAAGTCATTAAAAAGAGATTTATAACTTAATCTTTCGCATAAAGAGATTGAGAATCCGTTACCAATTAATAAATCAGCTTCATCAAATCGATCAGCAATCCACTCAAAAGGGAAAATCCCAATTTTTTCTAATTCATTTTCATCGTAAGGCATGAATGTTCTTGATATGTATGCTCTCTAAAGTTAAGTATATGAAACGTAGCATTCCGTGTGGAGCTGCGATTTCATATACATTGTTGTGGCCCTTGAATGGTGAATATAGGTAAAAAATTTGACCGTTTCAAGGTGTGAAAACCTGTTCCGAAGCATTTCGGTAACCTGTGCCGATCTTAATCGGTATCCCTAAGCGCAGGGGTAAACCTGACTTTTGAGCGGGGTAGTCTACAGTGCAATGCTATTAAGTTAAGCCTTTTGGCTTAATATTTTGGTTTCAAAATGGAAAAGTTTTGATTTTCAACTGCCGGTTTCGGGCTTTTTATCAGGTTTAGAGCA
>Ga0008836_100700_pt1 | contig 17287 bp, 11 predicted proteins | sample HotLakConsUCCR28_FD_62214 | JGI IMG/M metagenome (GOLD analysis project Ga0008836, IMG submission 62214) | Hypersaline microbial mat communities from Hot Lake, Washington, USA - Hot Lake Consortium UCC-R28 (Hybrid Assembly) ... | reverse complement strand
TTAACCCACATTGCAGCTTTTGGTCGTAAAATTAGAAATTTCAGTTTATTTTCTGGTTATAATCCGTCAATTATCTGTACCCCCCTACGGTCAAAATTTTTCACGCTCTTCACTGGGCCTTCATTTGGTTTGTAGTACACAGAGGGTATTGGATTTTGGGCTTAAAGACCAGTACTTTACGGAATGTATTTTAAATTCTCCATGCGGAAACATCCCCATTCAGGAAATCTCAGCGGTTACTACCGTCTGGTGGAGAGTTACCGTAATGCGGACAACAGGGTATGCCACCGTACCATTCTGAATGTGGGATTTATGGAGGATGCCACCCCTGAGCAGCTCAATAAAATCCAGAAGCATCTTACGGATAAATATGAGCAAAAGACGTCTCTCTTTGATCAGGAAGAAGATCCTGAGGTCAAACGATATGTTGAAGATTTTTGGCAGCGTATCCTATCATCAAAAAAGCTGGACATCAAGTCAGCAGAGAAACTCTCACGCATGGTCAATATGGACACGCTTCAGCACAGCAATGCAAGGGAGATTGGAGCGGAGAACATAGCCTACCGGGCCTGGGACAAACTGAATCTCACTTCGTTGCTGGTTTCGTTTGGCTTTACCCCCGAGCAAGCCATGCTGGCTGCCACACAGGTAGTAAGCCGTGCGGTATACCCGGCATCCGAGCTGAAAACCGTGCGCTGGATAAAAGAAAACTCGGCCGTGTGCGAACTCACGGGGTACGATGGCGATAAAGTGACCAAAGACAGGCTTTATAAAAGCGCCCTGGATTTATACAAGGCAAAGGATGCACTCGAAAAGCACCTGTCCAGGCGTACCAACGAGTTGTTTGACCTAGAGGATAAAATCATCCTTTACGACCTGACCAACACTTATTTTGAGGGTGAAAAGCGGAACAGCCAGTTGGCAAAATTCGGCAGGTGCAAGTCAAAGAGAAACGATGCGAAGCTGGTGGTGCTCGCCCTGGTGGTGAACGTGGAAGGCTTTATAAAATACTCCTCCGTTCTGGAGGGAAACACAGCCGACTGCAACACCCTGTCGGCGATGATAGAGAAACTCGCCTCCCATACATGCGGCGGCCCCGCCGTAGTGGTTCTCGATGCGGGTATCGCCACGGAGGACAACCTCAGACTTGTTGAGAAAAAAGGCTACAAATACCTCTGTGTAAGCCGTACAAAACTCAAAGATTACAGCTATGTGCCCGGCAGGCTTACCACCCTTATGGACACGAAATCAAAGCGGACCATCAGACTGAGATCGGTCACCACAGAAAAAAACACGGATTATTATCTTGAGGTCAAAAGCCTTTCCAAGGAAAAGAAAGAAGAGGGGATGAAGCTTCAGTTTGAAAAAAGGTTTGAACAGGAACTCCAAAAGATACATACCGCACTGCACAGTAAGGGAGGTGTGAAAAAATCGGACAAAGTCCACCAGCGGATAGGCAGGGCCAAACAAAAGTACCCGTCCGTCCAGCACTACTACGACGTTGCCGTGGACGTTGACGAAAAGAAAGGTCTGGCCAAGGAAATCACGTGGAAAAAAGATGCCGACAAAGATCTGGAAAAAACCGAAAATCTTGGAGTTTATTTTCTGCGAACCAACCTGAATGTACGGGAAGAATATGTCGTCTGGAATATTTACAATACCATCAGAGAAATAGAAAATGCATTCCGGACCCTGAAAACCGATCTGGATTTACGGCCGATCTATCACAAAAATGACGATGCGACGATGGCACACCTCCATCTTGGATTGTTGGCCTACTGGTTGGTGAATACGGTGAGGCATCAGTTAAAACACAACGGCATCAAAAGCTGCTGGGGTGAAATCGTAAGAATAGGAAACACACAAAAAGTAATCACCACATCGGGTACAAACACGTACGACAAAACAGTCACTACCCGAAAGTGTACCATGCCCAACGACAACCTGAAGCGGATTTACGATATCCTGCAAACCAAACACCAGCCTTTCACAAAACGAAAATCCGTAGTACACAAAACGGAAATCGAAAAAATTGAAAGATCTAAAAATCAGCTACTTCTGAGCGGTTAGCTGCAATGTGGGTTAACCGAAATTCATCCCGGGAATACATCCTTCCAAGCGATAGCTTGCAATTATATGATGAGATCAGGAATAGTGAAAACAACAGCCAAAACCACCGCCTGGACCTGCGGCTGGATTATGACATGTCCGAAAAGCATGCCATCATCTGGAGACCCCGCATCAGGTATGAAAAGGGAACCTCCTTTAACCTGTTATCTGCGCAAAACCTTTTTAACCCCACTACTCCGATCAATGAGACGGAAAATACCACCTCAGGCAGCAATGAATCCTTTCGGTTTTTAAGTGATTTTACCTACAGGTATCAATTCAATAAAGAGGGGCGGACCCTTTCCGCCAAATTTGATACACGCATGGATGACCGAAGCAATGAGTCCCGGTTGGTTTCTGTCAATAGAGACTACCAGACCGGCCTCAGGGATAGCCTCATTCAAAATTCCCTGGGAAGTTCAAGTTCTTTCAATTATGAGTTTGAAGTAGAATATACCGAGCCTATTGCAGATCATTCGCAGATAAGATTGGAATACGAAGTAGGCAATGATTTGGGCAACACCCTGCAGGAGGTCTCCCAGCGGGAAATGGAGTCCACCTTTTCGAACTGGATACCACCTTATCCAATGAGTTTGAAAACACCTACCTGCAACATGAACTTGGATTGGGGTACCGGTATAACAAAAACAAAATCAGGATATTCTCTTCTTTTGATTACCAGGTTTCGGTATTGGATAGCGACCGCCTGTTTCCCGGATTTGAAAACACCAACCGTACCTTCCGGAATTTTGTACCCCGGATGGTATTCATTTACGACCCCAACGAAAACACCAATATCCGCATCTATTACCGAGGAGATACAGATGCTCCGTCGGTCAGGCAGTTGCAGGATGTGATAGACAACAGCAACCCCATCCAGATATCAACAGGCAACCCCAACCTGGACCAGGAATACGAACACCGCTTGTTTACGCGTATCCGCAAAATAGATCCTGAGACAAATAAATCCTTCTTTATGTACCTGGGAGGGAGAATGACAAGCAATTACCTGGGCAACGCTACATACATTGCCAGCAGCGACACCCTGATACAGGGGGATGTTTTACTGCGGCAGGGTGGTCAACTCAACAGACCGGAAAACCTGGACAATTACTGGGACCTGAGAAGCTACTTTTCCTTTGGCTTTCCCCTCAATTTCATGCAGAGTAACCTGAACCTCAGTGCCAGAGCTGGCGTTTCTAATCGGCCCGGGCTGATTAATGAACAAACCAACTACAATCGAAACATGTATGTGGGGCCGGGAATAGGAATCAGTAGTAATTTGGGTGAACACATAGATTTCAATTTTTCTACCAGAGGAAATTACAATATCGTACGCAGTAGTTTACAGGAAAATCTGAATAACAATTATTACACCCAAAGCACCCGCCTGGATTTATACTGGAATTTTGCCGGAGGGTTTTTTGTCAGTACCAATGTTAACAACCAGTGGTACCAGGGTTTAGGCGAGGATTTTGACCAGTCGGTCTGGCTGATGAATGCCGATCTGGGCTATCGGTTTCCTCCAACAGAGAATTTTGAACTGAAAATGACCGTATTTGATTTGTTGAATCAGAATACAAGCATTGACCGAAATGTAACCGATGTGTATATAGAAGATGAGCGAACGCAGGTGGTGCAGCAGTTTTTTATGCTTACCTTGACCTATAATCTGAAGAGCTTTGGCGGAGCAGGGGCTGGACCTCAGGGAATGGGAAACTAAAATATGGGTCTGACTTCGGGCATTCGCCGAAAGAGATGCGTATATTTACCTAAAACACCTCAATCCTGTGTAAGCACAATGCATTTGAATAGTAACCAACAAACAATAATTTTCAATAATAAACCCTCGAAAAAATGAACATTACCTTGTCAGAAGCGGAAAAAGTAGTTGAAGCAGCCAAAAAGAAAGCGGCTGCTATTGGAACAAAAATGGATATCTGCGTGGTGGATACAGGTGCCAACCTTACGGCATTTGCACGCATGGATGGAGCTTGGTTAGGCTCCGTGGATATCAGCATCAAAAAAGCCAAAACGGCCATATTCTTTACCATGGATACGGCTGAGCTCAGCCCATTGGTTCAACCCGGATCTCCCCTATATCATATTGAGCATTCCAACCAGGGATTGATTACTTTCCCGGGGGGAGTGGTCTTGAAAAATCAAGAGGGGACCATCGTAGGAGCAATCGGCGTTTCCGGGAGTACCGTAGAAGATGACCACGAGGTGGCTAAAGCAGGTGCCAAAACCCTGTTGTCATAAAGATCATTCCTACTATAATCATGCTTACCTTCAGCAGGAACTTGGAACAATTCCTGCTGAAGGTTTTTTTTGATTGATATAAATAAAATATTATATTGTCAGATACAAGTTATTAAACCCAATCCAAAATGACCGACCAGGAGCTTTGTAAGAAGCTTTATGAAGGGGATAAAAAGGCTTTTGATGGCATTTATCGGAAGTACTGGGAAAGACTCTTTTTATATGTTTATAAAATATCTGGTGATAGGTACCAAAGCGAGGATATTGTCCAGGAAGTTTTTGTGAAACTTTGGCGGAGAAGACAGGTCAGGAAGATCAATCAATTGGAAAATTATTTGTTTAAATCTGCCAAATATGGCGTGTCAAATCTGATCCGGGACAGAAGGATCGGGCTTCCTTTAGACGAGTATATTCCCAACCTTGTGGAAGAAGTGAATGCAGATCTGTTGATGGAAGAAAAAGAAACCGAACGCATCATTCGGGAAAGTATCGGCAGCCTGCCCTCCAGGTGCCAGGAGGTCTTTATCATGAGTAGGGATGATTTTCAGAGCAACAAGGAAATCGCTCAACAGTTAAATCTTTCTGTAAGAACCGTGGAAACCCAAATCCACAAGGCCCTGAAATTCATTAAAAAAAACCTTAAGCAAATTTATTTTTGGTAATCCCGTTTTGGAGAAACTATACCTTGAAAAGCATACATTTTCGAGCTTGATACTTTTCTTTTATTTTGAATTTATCCACTAAATTTATAATTTATTTTATTTTTTCCTATAGAGGCCAGAAAAAATAAGCAATGTGCGTACGTAATAGAACTTCCTTTTGTGTCTATCCTTTTAAATAGACCGCCAGGAATGAGTAAACACCAGTTTTTAGCCCTTTTGGAAAAGCAGATCCGAGGTCTTACCTCTGAAAGTGAAGACCGGCTGATTGCTGCCATTTTTGAACGAATGGAACGTAGGGGATCGCATTGGAAGCTGGATGCCAGTGCAGAGGAAGTCAGGGAGAGCATCAAAGCGAAAATAGACCTGGAGTTGAAGCCCCAAAAGGACTATTCATCAGTATCCGGAATTTTGAGGATAATGACTGTTAGCCTGGTTGGAATACTGATGATTGCCTTTATTTTGGTTCCTGCTACCGATGCTGATTTTTTTGCTCAAATGGATGAGCGGGTTACCAATGATAAGCAAAAGGCGACCATTACCCTAAAGGACGGTAGTAAGGTGCACCTCAACGTGAGTAGCAAATTGAGTTTTCCCGATCAGTTTGGATCCGATGAACGGAAAGTATCCCTGGAAGGAGAGGCTTTTTTTGAAATAGCCCATGATGCCTCCCGCCCTTTTGTGGTCGAAGTAAATGAGGTAGAGACCAAGGTGTTGGGTACCTCATTCAATGTGAATGCCTATCGTGACCATAAGGTGGAAATAGCAGTGGCCAGTGGCAGTGTAGGAGTTAGGGAAAATCAACATATCCGGGAGGGAACCGAGCAATACCTGGTGTTGCGTCCAAGACAAATGGCGGTAGTAGACAAAATAAATCATAACGTTTCGGTTGAATCCATAAATATAGACCACTACCTGGCCTGGCGTTCCGAGTCGATCAGTTTTGATTTGCTTCCCTTCGACAGGGTAGTGGAGCGACTGGAGGAAGTGTACAGCATGGAGATCGAATTGGAGGGATATAAGGAGGGGGACTGTCTGGTGAGGGCCAACTATATCAATAGAAGTCTTTATCATGTATTGTATAGCCTTAAGAACGTAGTGGATTTTGAATATGAACCCGGTGAAGGCAGAAACATGACATTATATTATAAGGGATGTAAATTTTAATCGATAAAGAAGCCTATGGAAAAATAACCAACAATGAATCCGGAGCTGCGGTAACAGCCCCGGACCCTAGTAACGGGTAGTACCCATCAACTATTAACAATAAACATTTAAAATTATGAAAATTAATTTACTTAGGATAATTGTGTTTTACTCCAAACGAACCCTGAAGTATTTCCTGCTACAGATGCTGCTTATTCAGGCGATCATGGCAGCACCCTCCTCCAGTCAGGGCCTGGAAGATTATCAGGTCACGCTGAGGGCCAATAACCAAAAACTGGTCCGTGTGCTTTCCCATCTGGAAAAGCAGACCGATTTTGTATTTGCCTACAACCAGGAGGTAGCCTGGGATGATTCCAGGGTTACCTTAGACATGACCTCAGATTTAAAAACCATCCTGCAAAAACTAACCGAACAGGTGAATTTTGATTTTAAAAGAGTCAATGAAAATATTTTTGTGAGCAGACACAAAGGTATAGCATCCAGTAAACTGACCGATTATCTTTCAAACAATGAACTACCTGGAGAAGAATGGGCTGAAATTAGGGGGACGGTAATGGATGACAATGGCCAGCCTATACCAGGGGCAACAGTCGTTGTGGAAGGAACCAATCAGGGTACCGTAACCGATATTGATGGCCATTTCAGCATCGATGCCGATGAAGGCGAGGTAATTTTGATCTCTTTTATTGGTTACCAATCTCAGAGAATTACCGTGGCCAATCAAACCAATCTGGATGTAGTCTTAGAGGAAGACCAGTCTGACCTGGAGGAAGTGGTGGTCGTCGGTTATGGAACCCAGCGAAAAAGCGATCTCACAGGGGCAATATCCTCCGTGTCCAGCGAGGACCTGCAGGAAACACCGGCGGGCAATTTTCTGGAACAATCCCAGGGAAGACTGGCAGGGGTGGACATCGTCCGGGCCAATGGTTCTCCTGGCTCTCCGGTACAAATCCGGATCAGAGGCAATCGCTCCATCAATGCCTCCAATAATCCGCTGTATGTCATTGATGGTATCCCTACCAGTGCCAATATCAGTGATTTTAACCCCAATGACATTGAATCCATGGAGGTATTGAAGGATGCCAGTGCGGTTGCCATTTATGGTTCAAGGGGTGCCAACGGTGTGGTTTTGATTACCACCAAAAGGGGCAAGACCGGAAAAGCCGTCATCAGTTACGATGGGTATTATGGGGTCAAGCAACCCATTCAAGATCTGAACCTGATGAATGGGCGGGAATTTGCAGCTTATTCCAGGATATCCAGGGGCTATGATGGAGATGATCCCAGTTTTGACAGCAATTTTCTCGCACCATTAGAAATCGAAAACCTACAGGCAGGCAGGTTTACCGACTGGTTGGATTTGGCAATTCAGTCGGGAAGTCAGCAGGACCACCAGGTGTCTGTAAGTGGCGGAACGGATAATATCAATTATTACGTATCCGGTTCCTTTTTTAATGAAGACGGCTATATTCCGGGTACCAATTTTGAGCGAACTTCGGTCAGGGTGAACCTGGAATCGCAATTGACAGATAAACTTAAATTGGGCCTGAGCGGAACGGTCAGCCTCAGTGAGCGTAACCAGATGTCCAATGCGCCTTATAACAACTCCCTGGGCTATTCTCCCCTGGTAGGGCCCACCGACGATGAAGGTAATTTCCTGGCTTTTCCCAATCCCAGGGAAGGACTGCTGGCCAATCCTTTGCTGAATTATCAACCTTTTCAATATGTGGATGAAACCCGCAGGAACCGGATATTCGCGAATATTTTCGCCGAATACCAGTTCAATGACCATTTGAAACTTCGTGTCAATTACGGACCGGATTTTAACACAGCGAGAAGGGGAAGGTATACGGGTAGACTGGAAGGAAATATTAATCAGGGATCTGTACGAAACGACCTGGACTTTTCCTATACCCAGGAAAACATCCTTTCCTACGACCGAACTTTTGGCAAACATGCGTTGAATCTGGTCGGTTTGTTTTCCATTCAGGCCAGTCGATTTGAAGAATCGTCTTTATCCGGGCAAGATATACCTATTGAGAAATCCCTTTTTTACGATTTGGGAAGTTCATCTACTATTACTGGCATAGGCAGTTCCCTGGGCGATTGGGGCCTGATGTCCTATATGGGGCGTGTCAATTATCGTTTTGATGATAAATTTTTGTTTACCCTGACGGGTCGGGCAGATGGTTCTTCCCGATTGGCGGAAGGAAATAAATGGGCCTTTTTCCCCGCATTTTCTGCGGGATATGTCCTAACGGAGGAAGAATTTCTGCAAGGAAGCCAGGTCTCTTTCCTGAAACTACGTGGAGGCTACGGTGAAGTAGGAAACACGGCCATTAGTCCTTTCCAGACTCTTGGCGGATTGGCACGCACTACTTATATTTTTGGAAGCAATGCTGGATTTGGGTACGGGAATAACCTTATTCCAAACCCCGATTTGAGGTGGGAGATTTCGAAGACGGTGAATGTTGGATTGGATTTTGGGATTTTAGAGGATCGGATAAGCGGATCCCTGGAATATTACATCACCAATACCAGTGATTTGCTGCTCGCCCGCTTGCTTCCCATTACCTCTGGTTACAATTCGGTATTGCAAAATATTGGAAGTACCCGAAACTCGGGCTGGGAGCTTTCGGCTGATGCCAATTTGCTCAACCGCCCCTCCGGGTTCCGATGGGATGTGAGCATGAACGTTTTTTCCAACCGCGAACAAATTACGGAATTGTTTGAAGGTCAAAGTGACGATGTGGGCAACCAGTGGTTTATCGGCGAGCCTGTCAATGTTTTTTATAGTTTTGATCAGGCGGGTATCTGGCAGTCTGACGAGGCAGACCTGGCAGCTGACTTTGGACAGCAGCCAGGAGATATTCGCATCAATGATGTGAATGGAAGGGATGAGGACGGAGAACTGACCAAGCAACCGGATGGAAATATCAATGCAGACGACCGAAAAGTCCTGGGCTCTACGGTACCCAACTGGTCAGGAGGTTTGACCAATCGGGTATCCTTTAAGGGGTTTGACCTATCGGTACTAGTACATGCGCGGATGGGCCAAATGCTGAGAAGTGACTACCATAATTTGGGGGGAAACAACTGGCAGGGAAGGTACAATGCCATCAATATGGATTATTGGACAACTGACAATCCAAGCAATGCTATCCCGCGACCCAATGCAGGAGAGGCACCGCTCTATTCGGATGCGGTGCGGTATTTTGATGGATCCTACATTAAGATCCGGAACATAGCGCTTGGATACAATTTCAATGCGAATTGGATCAGTAAATTGGGCATGAGCTCTGCCAGGATTTATTCTACTGTAAATAATGCATTTATTTTTTCGCCTTATTCAACGGTAGATCCCGAAACGTCCAATGGCATTGTTGGAGGAGGAAGCCCCCTTACCACGGCTACGTACATTTTTGGTTTGAATCTGAAATTTTAAAATTGTTCCTGAAATGAAAAATATATCAATAATACTCGGATTAACGCTTTTACTTGGTTTAAGCGCTTGTGAGGAGGTCCTGATCGAGGATCCGGTAAGTCTGGCCACAGCAGATGGATATTATGTCACCGCGGCAGGTATCGAGGATGGCCTCAAAGCTTCCTATACCAGATTGAGGAATTTTTACGGGCAACAAAATGGCTTTTTCCTGACCGTTACCGGCACCGATATCTTCACCAATGGTTTTGGCGGCGTTGCCAACAACCCACATATCAATAATTATTCTCCCAATTTTCTGGGAACCAGTGGAACGGTAACGAATATTTGGAATAACCTTTATATCGGTGTAAACCAATGCAATACAGTGGTTAACAGGGTTCAGGATGCCACCGGATTGTCTGAACAAAGAAAGGCAGAAATCGAAGGCGAGGCACGTTTTCTGAGGGGACTGTATTATTTCCACCTGGTACAGCAATGGGGAGATGTGCATTTTTCCCTGGATGAAACAGCAGGGGTGGAAACAGAAGCCAACAGGACTCCGGTAAATACCATTTATGAAAATGGTATTCTTCCCGACCTGGAATTCGCCGTAGCCAATTTACCCGAAAGTGCGTCCGAACCGGGAAGGGCTCACAAGGCGGCAGCTGAGGGATTGCTGGCCAGGGTGCAGTTGACCCTGGGCAACTGGGAGGAGGCAGAAAGACTCGCCGCCAATGTAATCAACAATTACAATTTTGAATTAGTGACCCCCTATATTGACCTATGGGATATCAATAATGAAGACAATAGTGAATTTATCTGGACGGTACAGTTTACGGATGATCCATTATTGAACGGGCCCGGAAATTCAGGCCATTTGTATTTTATATTTGACTATACATTCAATCCCGCTATGGTAAGGGATGTAGAAAATGGTCGGCCTTTTCAGCGGTTTTTACCTACCAATTACCTTTTCAGTCTGTATGACCGGGAAAAAGATGCACGTTGGAACGGTTCTTTCAAGACCGTATGGTACGCCAATACATCCGCAGAAATCAATGGTCAGCAAGTAAATCCCGGCGACACCGCCATCCATATCGTCATGGAACCGGTTCCCGATGAGGTCAAGCAGGCAGCGCCTTATTGGATCATCGATTACAAGGGCAATTGGATAGGAGATGTCAGTGCTTACCAGGAAATCGGTACCAATCAACGCAGAAATTACCCGTCCTTATTGAAGTTTCTGGATCCCCTCCGACCCAGCATCAATGAAATGGCCGGAAGAAGGGACTTTCCTGTGATGAGGCTGGCAGAAATGTACCTGATTGCCTGCGAAGCGGCTTGGAGGCAGGATGACAATGCTGCCGCTGCTGACTATGTGAATGTGCTGAGAACCCGCGCAGCCCTACCAGGTAGGGAAGAAGAAATGCAGGTGGCTCCAGGAGACATTGACCTGGATTTTATACTGGAAGAGCGGGCCAGGGAATTGATCGGAGAAAAACACCGCTGGTATGACCTGAAGCGAACCGGGACCTTGTTGGAAAGGGTACGGCAGCACAACCTGGATGCAGCCCCCAATATCCAGGACATGCACCTGGTAAGGCCTATTCCACAGACCCAAATTGACCGTGTAGGCAACCCCGGAGAATTTCGGCAAAATCCGGGTTATTGATGGTTTTAAACGATAAGAGGCTCCCGGTCTAGCAATCGGTGGCCTCTTTACTTTCACGCTATTTAATACTATTAATTTTGAGGCAAAGGATAATCATAACTATTTTCACAACCCTCTTATCAATCGTTTCCAATGAAAAGCCAACCAATATTTCTGTTATTGGGTTTGCTGTACCTCACACTAAGCTGTCAAAGGCCGGGTGAAACCCAGGTAGATGAAAGACCTAATATTGTCATCATTATGGCAGATGATATGGGTTATTCCGATCTGGGATGCTACGGCTCAGAAATTTCCACCCCAAACCTGGATGGCCTGGCGAAAGATGGCCTAATGTTCCAGCGGTTTTATAATGCCGCCAGGTGCTGCCCTACCAGAGCTTCCTTGCTAACGGGTTTATACCCCCATGAAGCCGGTATGGGGGGGATGGTCAGCTCGGTTTCCAGCGAACCGGAACCCGGCCCCTACCAGGGCTTTCTGAATAGGGAATCCGTTACGATCGCAGAACTGCTTAAGGAGGCAGGATATGCCACCTACATGTCCGGAAAATGGCACGTTGGTGAAAAAAAGGAACATTGGCCCAGGACACGGGGATTTGACAGGTATTTTGGATTGATCAGTGGCGGTAGCAGCTATTTTGAGCTGGACAAGGATCTGGAACGCCTCAGGCAGATGGCCCTGGATGACGATCCCTGGGAGCCTCCCAAAGATGACTTTTACATGACCGATGCCTTTTCAAATCATGCGGTGCAATTTGTCAGGGAGCATGGTGAAACCAAAAAAGAGAAGCCCTTTCTACTTTACCTTGCTTATACGGCACCTCACTGGCCCCTGCATGCCTTACCTGAGGATATTCGGAAGTATGAAGACCGGTATGCCATCGGCTGGGATTCATTACGGGAGGAACGGTACGAAAGGCAGCTTCGCCTGGGTATACTCGACTCTGATTTCCGGCTCACGCCAAGAGAAGAGGGAGTGCCTTCCTGGGAAGCAGCGACAGATCAAGCCGACTGGGAAAAACGAATGACTGTCCATGCCGCCATGGTGGACCGGATGGATCAGGGAATCGGAAAGCTGGTTCGGGAGTTGAAAGCGAATGGAATGTATGAGAACACGCTAATCGTTTTTATTTCCGATAATGGAGCATCCCCTGAAAGTATTGCCGGAAGGAACATGCATGACCCGGATTCTGAAATAGGCTACCCCGGTTCCTACGTTGCCTTTAAAAAACCCTGGGCCATCGCTTCCAATACGCCTTTCAGAAGATACAAAAGATGGCTGGAAGAAGGAGGGATGGCCACCCCGATGATTGCTCACTGGCCCAATGGGATTACACAAAAAGGAATAACCAAAGAAACGGGTCACGTGGTGGATATCATGGCCACCTGTTTGGAGATAGGCAACACATCGTATCCTGAACGTTACCAGGGAAACCAAATAAAACCCTTGAGAGGAAAAAGTCTTGTTCCCATATTCAAAGGAGAGGGAATGGAAAAAAACCGGAAAATGTATTGGGAACATTTTGGGCACCAGGCCATGCGTAAGGGAAATTGGAAAATCATTTCCAAAGCACCGGAGTTTGATTGGGAATTGTATGATTTGGCTGAAGACCCTACTGAGCTCAACGAAATTGGTGAACAAAACCCAGAAATGCTGGAGGAAATGGTTAGGGATTATGCTAATTGGGCTAAAGAGGTAGGTGTGAGGTATTGATAATCAAAGCCATCCATGTTTAATAATGGATGAGACTTTAATTTATCCTGATCAACAAATAAAATCATCACCCTGGAAAAAATAATAGAAATGACCTGGTCCCTTAAGGAATTGTTTTCCAAAACCTCGGTTTAAATTACCTGTACCTCAACAGATACTTTATACCTTGCAAGATGGATCAAATTCAAAATGTATGAATTATTATTGTCCAGGTCAGAAAAGAATTTTTTTTTTATTTAATAATAAATGGCTGTAATTTTTTAATTGTTAGACAATAGAAATCAAATATTGCAATAGTTTGGTTGGGCCATTTAAGCTATAAGGCATACATGTCACAGGATTTTTGTTTAAATTTAACATCGACACCAGCAAACCAGATAAGCACCCGGATAAAGCGTGCTATAGATTGACCTTACTGTTCATCTTATAAAACACTTAAACTCCATCGGATCTTGGTTAAAGCTGTCATATGATCCGATTTACTGATTTAATCAACACAACACCCAAACAAAACCAAATTACCCATGAACCAAGCTAACAGGAGAAACTTTTTCAGGAAATCAGGATTGAGTCTGCTTTCCCTGATAGCCATTCCAAAAATAATCGCGCAACCCATTCACCGGTTCCTGGAAGGGATTTCAAAGGCGCCAAAAGGTGTTTTTTTCACAAATGGATTTAAAATTGCCGAAGTGGATAAGGAATCGGCCATGCTGTGGACCCGGCTTTGCGGGCAGGAATTTCCCCAGCCTGTGCGCCATCAGCGCCAGGAAAAAGTATTTCGTCATCCCATAAATTTTGATGAGGACCAGCCGGTTGCAGAAATGGATGGGGCGGTTTCGGGTTCCCCGGGCCTGGTCAGGGCAAAGGTGTCCACCAAAAGTGGCCGATCCGTTTATATATCGTCCTGGAAGGTTGCGGAAAAGGCCGATGATTTTACCGTGAAAATTCCCGTAAAGGGGCTTCAACCCAATACTGCCTACCAGGTGGACTGGGAGGCTAAGGCAGCAGACAATGACACGATCAGGAAAGAAAACGGTAGTTTCACAACAGCACCTTCCGATACAGAACCGGCTTCTGTATTTTTTACCACTTCCACTTGCCAGTATTTCTGGAGTTTTGATGATGAGCGGAGGGGTTTTCAGACATACGATAGCATGCGACGGCTGGAACCTGATTTTTTTATCCATACCGGTGACTACATCTATTACGATAAGCCCGGTCCCCTGGCCAAAAATCTGGAAAAGGCCAGGCATAAATGGCATGCCATGGATGGCTGGCTTTCCTTACGGGATTTCTACAAGGAAGTACCGGTATATATGGTCAAGGATGATCACGACCTGCTCAAGGACGATATGTACCGGGGCAAGGGACCGTATGGTGACCTGACCTTTGATGATGGACTGAAATTGTGGTATGAAAATGTGCCCATTGAAGGAAAGCCTTACCGGACGCTTCGTTGGGGCAAAGACTTGCAGGTATGGCTGGTAGAAGGAAGGGAATACCGCTCTGAAAACACCCTGGAAGATGGTCCGGAGAAGACCATTTGGGGAGATGAGCAGAAAGAATGGTTTCAGGAAAGTGTGGAAGCCTCAGATGCCACTTTTAAAATCCTTTTTACCGCTACCCCGGTAGTGGGACCTGACCGGGAAAATAAAACAGACAACCATGCCAATGAAAGTTTTCGGCACGAAGGCGAGTGGTTGAGGAATTTTCTTTCAGCACAGCCCAACATGTTTGTGGTCAATGGAGACAGGCATTGGCAATATGTTTCAAAGGACAAGGAAACCGGGCTGATGGAATTTGGATCGGGTCCGGTAAGCGATTGCCATTCCCAGGGCTGGAAGGAAGGCGATGTGCGGCCGGAGCACCGGTTTTTACGGCTGAAAGGGGGCTTCTTAAGCATTCGTGTTCACCGCAATGCCCAAACACCTGAAATTTTATTTGAGCACCGGGATGTATTGGGAAAGGTGGTGCATGAGGAGCGGTTTGAAGGGTGATTTTTATTATATAAGGGCTCTCTGATTTGCAAAAAATTTCGTTAAAGCGTTTACATTAATGTCGTGGCAAATTAATTCTGCATTAATTTTTTTTGGCTTTTACAAGATAAAATGATTCGTTAACAAGGAGAATTGTAGAATCATAAAAATTACGAGTATTTTTATTATTTTTATTATTTTTAAAATATTACTTTAGAATATCTTTTAACAAAAAAATATTATTATGAAAAAGCAAAAATCATTATTCAAAGCCCTGATGGCCATTGTGGTGGCATATTTTGGAGTTTCGCTTTCAAATTCAAATCAAGTAGAAGCAGCAGTTAGTGAAGAGATAAATGGAGGTGATAAATGGATATGTTGCCAGTCAATGAGTGATGGCTGTACTGATATGGATGGTAATTTTTGGGAGAGTGATTACAAATACTATGGTATAACTTGTGGTTGCTAAATTGTATTAACTTTAAGAAAATTCGGTAGATGCAAGAGGTCTACTGAGTTTTCTTAAGTTTAATTAAAAATATTTCGCTATGATAAAGTCTTCATTTGTTGTGTTTTTACTAATAGCTTTAACTTTTTGCACAAATAAAAAAAAATCTAACCATATAGAATTTTATGAGCATAATATCCCCAAAGTTAATTTGAAAAGTAAAAAAATTAATTTTGATGAGATTGTAATGCCTATAAAAATAAATAGAAAAGGAAAATATTTGTTTGTTATGGAAAGCAAGAGAACCTCTACAGATGTTCCGGCTATTCATATCATCGACACTGAAAATTGGAATTATTATCGACGAAAGGGAGTAAAGGGGTACGGACCGTTAGAATTAGCAGTGGTTAGTTCATTTTTTCCTGGAAAAGACTCTGGTACGTTTGAAGTATACAGTGCGCAAGATAAAAAAATGTTGGAGTATTCTATTCATGATAATTCCTTGGTTGCAAAATCGGAATATAAACAGCCTGAAATAGTATATAAAGTAGTTAAAATATCACAGGCTTCTGACAGTACCTTTCTTGGAATTTCTGTAGATGATCCGAATAAATTAATAGAATTTAATAAAGATGGTGATAAGGTGGCAGCTTATGGGACTTGGGAAAAAGTTTTAACCCATCCTAGTCTTACAAATTTTCAATTATACAATTTAAATAGAGGCTGGTTTAAAGGAGATATGCGTTTGGGTTTACATGTGAATGCATGTCTTTTCAGAGATAGGTTAGAGATTTTTAATTATGATACAAAAGATTTTATTATAGTTGATGGTCCCAATCTTGAATTGCCTAATTTTGAAATAATTGGACAGGATTTGTATATTCCATTGGAAGACAATCCATACACGTATAGGGATATCTCATTTACCGATGATTTTATTTTTGCCTTATATGGGGGAATTGGTGAGTTTGAATATAGGGAAACAAGCCAGATTGCCAATAAAATTTACGTTTTTTCCCATAGTGGAGAACCGACTATTCTTTTTAATTTAGACCGTTCTATTGTAGGGTTAACTGTGGATTTTTTACAGAAAAAAATTTATGGTATTACAACGGATGAAGACCCAGGAATAGCTGTGTTTGATCTATCTGAGGTAGAATTTTCTTCAAATTAATATTTATCGTGAACGGTTATACATTTGGATACTATATATGATATTCAAAACTTATAATTTTTATTGTAAGTTTTTTAAAATTAACTAATAATACTATTTATATATTTTGTTTAAATGATTTTGTAGTATAATGTTATAAATTTTAATTAGTATGTCAACAATTGTTTTTCATGTTTTACAATGTCCTAGTCATCTTAACTCTAGTTTTAAAATAGCTAAGCGATTAAAGTCAAGGGGACACAGAATCGTTTATTTTAATTTCATTGAATTGAAAGGAGTAATATTATCACAAGGATTTGAATTTTTTTCAATTCCATCTAATCATTATTTAAATCAAGGCAAATTAAAGAAAAGTAAAGTGCAAAAGTTTTTTCAATTGAATAGAAGTGTTAGATACTATTCGAGGGAATTTTTAAAAGGAAACTTTTATGATGATATTTTAGGAGCTATTTCTCCAGATTTATTTATTATCGATCTATCTTTGATATATTATTCGGTTTTTTTATTTAATAAAGCACCTTTTTTAATTACTTGTACGAAAGTTTCGTTAAATAAATCTGATACAATCTCTCCTATTTCCTTTACATTTTTCCCAATTCGCTGTAATGTTTTATCTAAAGTTTTTATTAAAATTTTGTGGAAATTTGAACTAATGAAATTTAAAATAATTCAAATTTATTATTTTC
>Ga0008836_100680_pt1 | contig 17664 bp, 13 predicted proteins | sample HotLakConsUCCR28_FD_62214 | JGI IMG/M metagenome (GOLD analysis project Ga0008836, IMG submission 62214) | Hypersaline microbial mat communities from Hot Lake, Washington, USA - Hot Lake Consortium UCC-R28 (Hybrid Assembly) ... | reverse complement strand
AATCTTTTATGAAACCATAGGTAAATTGCGGCGGTTACAGGAAGGCGATGCAAATTCCTTCAAAATTGCCAATAAAAATTTTGGCCTACCTTATAATGACGGCTTCCAATCGGATAGACCACAGCTAAAAATTCAACAGGCAGGCAACGCCTTCATTGATAGTTTTATTTCCAGGCTGTTGCAATATGATGATGTTTCACCTGATCCATTAGATGGTGAGAGATATCCCTTTTTTACGAGAAGGTTTGAATACAACTTAGATGGAAATCAGGAGAAGCTATTATCCTCTATATTGGAAAAGTATGAAATCCTGGAAGATTCTGTCTCCAAATATGCCGCCTTAAATGCCCTGGAACTTAACGCAGAAAAAAGTGACTCTCTTGCATTTACCAATGCCTATTTTAAGAACCGAAGTAGAAAATTAGATCAAATGAAAGAATTTATAGGCCTGATAAATTCTGATGACATTCGATATTATGATTTGGAAAATTTCACTCGTGGAGGAATAAATTTCCTTTCTCCAATGGAGGTCATTGGCTACACCTATGGAGAGCAACAAAAACGTCAAATATTGAATATGGATGTTGGATACGGGGGTAAATCAGGCTTTCTGGAGGTGGTAGACAGTTATCTGGACGCTGAACTGAATTTAACCACCCAGCTGGCTTCATTCGCTAATGAAGAACTGCATACCCTGGAGGTGAATTCCAGGCTGTTGGCCTTAGAAGAAGAAATATCTGAACAGCGAGCATTGGTAGAAACCTTGTATCAAAATCATAAAGCGATCAATGAAGAAGAAAAACAATTTTTTGACGATATCAGCGATAATTTTCTGAATAACAGATTCAATGAATTGCTGAAGACCTATGCAGAGGCTGATAAATCCGAGGTAAAATCTGATCAGGGCAAAATATTATTGGACTTTTTAAACGAAATGGAAGTCTTGTACCCTGCACTGGCAGCCATATTTCCAAGGAATGAAAATCTTGATGAATTGTATAAAGAAGAGACTTTTGACCCCTTTACCTATACCCGCTACAAAGCCAGGGCTAAAGAGAGGCTTTACGAAGCAGGTGCTGTCAAGCTATTCGATCATTATGTAAAGCAATTGGTTCAGGAAAGTGACTACACACGTATCATTGAACATATCAACCAAATAGAATCGCTCCAACAAAAAATGACAGCACTCCGTGAAGTTTCAACCAAAAGTCTGGAACGCAAAATAGGCAGAAGCAATAACCCCAACCGAATAGCTGCACTATTGGATTTATAAAAAAGAACTACCGTTCAGATGGCTCCTTCCAACTAAATAAGGACTTTAGAAAAATGGCCATTGCCAGAATGATCAAGGAAATGATAATGAAATCAACCGGTAAAAAATATAGCCTGTACCTGATATGGACATTGATATTTTGTTTGTGGGCCCAATTTTCCTCAGGACAATATATGGAGAATCAGGCTCAGGACAATCCTTCTTTGGAAAAGGAATATCACAGGCAATCCGGATTGTGGTTGGGTTTCTATACCAAATATAAGATTGGTGAAAAACTTTTTTATTATGGGGAGTACCATATGAGACGAAGAGATAAGCTGATCAATAACATGGCCCAGATCTACCTGAGATTTGGCTTGTCTTATTTGGTAAATGAAAAATTCGAAGTGACCGGAGGGATTGTTACACCCTTTTACTGGGCTCCTGAGGACCAATACAGCAGTGAAGAGCAGATTGACAAGGTGGTGAATCAATTCAGGTTTTGGCAACAATTTTTGTTTATACAAAGTATGGGCAGGGTAAAAATCTACCACCAAATCAGAACCGAACAACGATGGAAAAGAGACTACATAGTAGACTCTCCATTTAAGCTTACCCATAGGTTTCGATACAAAATATCTACCTATATCCCCATTAATAAACCGAAATTACAAGACAAAACCTTGTTTTTTTCCGGATACAATGAAATCTTTATCCAGGCCGGAAAGCCAATACTCTACAATTACTTTGAAGATAACCGGCTCTTTCTGGGATTGGGATATGTGATCAACGAAAAGTTTCAGCTTCAGGCAGGATACATGAAAAGTATCCAACAAAGGGAAAGGGGCTTTGATTTAAACAATCGGGACATTATCCGTTTCAGTATTTATCATAACCTGGATTTTACACGGAAAAGGAATAAACCACAAATAGATGAAATTGAACCAGTATTATAAAATTCACCTGCCTTCCTGATTCAGTCACATTGATTTTTAAAAAATGGATCAAAAATTATTTCAACTATAAATTGGCAGCTGGTTTCCCTACCTGGGGGAAATGAGATGAATCTAATGCTTCCTGTTTTTTTTAAGACTTTCGTCCTGATAGGCTTTAAACCCGAAATATGCATTAGGAATTTTATTACAGACTGAAATTACTTCAAAATCAGTCACTTCGTTGCAGTTTTCAACTTCACCATAGCGGTGATAGTTTCCAATTTGCCTGATCTTCTTGCAAGTTCAGCCTTCCTAACGAAACCTAATACATGATCCGGTTTAAACTACCCATTTCTTATTATTTTTCAGCTTGCGGCCATTGATTTTTAACTAAATTAATTAATATTGCGTTACATTTTTTAAAAGTTAAATCAGGTGAGTAACAGGAAAAAGTCAATACTTTGTGCAGTTGTGTCCATCCCAATCGTTGTTTTCTTTGCCGGTGTAGGGATCATTTATTTCAAACAGGATAAGATTTCAAGGGAAGTTGTTCAATCCTTAAACGAAACCTTCAAAGGCCGCCTGGAGATTGATGCCATCAGTCTATCTCCTTTCGCTTCTTTCCCATATATTTCCATTGAAGGTAAAGGCATTCGTTTCTTTGAGGAGAAGAATGCTTCCAGTTGTCCTCTATACCAGGCCGAGGAAATTTACATAGGCTTTGATATTTTTAATGTGCTTTTTGGCGATCTGGCCATCAAAAGCCTGAAAGTGAAAAACGGTCACCTTGACCTGATTAAAGACCAGACAGGAAATATCAATTTGCTCGAAGCTAAACAATTGAATGAAGAAAACACATCTTCAGGGGAGGGTTCGATCGAAGTTGACTTGCAGGAAGTAAGCCTCAGCAATATGCGTCTGGCCTATCTGGATCTGCTGGACTCCACCAAAGTGGAAGTTCAGGTTGAACAATTAAAGGGCAGCATTTCCCTGATGGAAAACCATTATTCTTTAGGGGTTGAAAGCAAAGTCATACTGGACTACAGTCAGGCTGGTCAAGCTTCTTTTTTCTATCAAAAGCCGGTCAACCTTGATTGGCAGATGGATTTTGACCAAACGAAATCCTTGCTTACCATATTACCATCCAAACTTGAACTGCAAGGAGCACAATTCAGCTTGGATGGTACAGTTGATTTTGACAAAGATTTCTTTACCGACTTGAAAATTTATGGAGAAAAGCCGGATTTTTCCCTTTTTGCTGCCTTTGCGCCAGAAACAATAGGCGAAACCCTGAAAAAATACGACAGTGAAGGTCAAATATACTTTTTAGGCACCATAAAGGGCAAGGCTGCAAGCGGACACTTCCCTTTGGTCAGTGTAGAGTTCGGTTGTGAAAATGCCTATTTTGTTAATCCAAGTGCCGACAAAAAAGTGGATGAATTAAATTTCTCAGGCTTTTTCACCAACGGAGCGGAAAGAAACCTTAAAACCAGCGAATTCCGGTTACAACAGTTTTATGCCAAACCGGATGAGGGTGTTTTTGACGGGCAACTTGTAATCAGGAACTTTGAAGACCCCTATATAAAGGCCAAACTAAAAACAGAATTGGACCTGGAGTTTATTGGAGATTTCTTTGAGATAGAAGGCCTTAGGCAGTTGAAAGGTAAAATCAAGCTGGACATGGATCTGGACGAAATTATGGATATGAATGAACCCAATCTAAGTCTTACAAAACTCAAAGAAGGCATGGATAGCGAACTCACCATTCAAAACCTGTCCTTTAACATTCCCGGATATCCCCTACCTGTAACAGAAGCCAATGGGCATGCCATCATGAAAGATGGGATGGTTTCATTGCACAACCTTTCCTTTTTACTAGGAAAATCTGATTTCAATTTCGATGGTGAATTGAGTGATTTTACTTCCCTATTTCACGGCTTTGACGAAAACATAAGTTTTGGATTTTCTGCTTCCTCCAATGAAATCAACCTCCCCGAATTACTTTCTTTTGACAGCAGCCTGATGGCGCCATCCGGTGAAATCATCAATGACCTAAAAATGAAAGTTGCCTTCCATACCAATGCCCGGAAATTGAAGCAATTTACCTACCTGCCGGAAGGGAATTTCGAGGTACTTGATTTTTATGCCAAACTTAAGCACTACCCGCATGTTTTTCATGACTTTGATGCCAAGGTATCGATTTCTGAAAATGATCTGGAGGTTAATGATTTCACCGGAGAGATTGATGGTAGTGATTTCCACTTTTCTGGATTATTGCAGCATTATCCGAAGTGGTTTCAACCTGTCAAAAAAGGTTTGTCTCAATTTACTTTTGATTTAAGCTCCAATCACTTCAAAATCAAGGATTTGCTCACCTATAATGGGGTAAATTACCTTCCGGAGGATTACCTGGAAGAAGAATTAAAAGATTTTTCCCTGGAGGGTAATCTGGATTTATGGTACGATACCACCTTCAGGGCAGCAGACTTGCGATTGTCCCACCTGGATGCAAAACTTAACTTACATCCTCTGAAAATAGATGATTTTTCAGGAAAGCTTCATTTTGAAGCTGGAAAGCTTAATATTCAGGATTTTGGAGGTAAAATGGGTGAAAGCGACTTCAGGATCGATATGAACTATTATATAGGAGCAGATAGCCTCCAAAGCGAGCATTCTAATACCTTCGATTTACGGGCAGCAAGTTTGGATTTGGACGCCTTGATGGCCTATGATCCGAATGAAAAGGATCCAAAAAGTCATGAGGATACATTTAATATTTTTGATCTTCCATTTTCAGACATGATTTTTACAGCGGATATCAAAAAAATGAATTACCACACCTTTTGGCTGGAAAATGTAAAAGCCAGCATGAGAAGTAGCCGTGACCATTACCTGTATGTGGACAGTCTTTCCCTACAAACGGCAGATGGCACAATGGGAATGAAAGGCTATTTTAACGGTTCGGATCCGAAGCACATTTATTTTCACAGCAATCTGACAGCTGATCGTCTGGACATTGACAAGCTCATGATCAAGTTCGATAACTTTGGGCAGGACTTGATGATCAATGAAAACCTGCACGGGAAAGTGAGTGGTACCATTACCAGCAAATTTCTGGTACACCCTGACCTGACCCCAATTATAGAGAAGAGCGAAGCCCACATGGACCTGACTGTAATCCAGGGAAGTCTGGTAAATTTCACTCCCCTACAGGCCATGTCTTCCTATTTTAAGGACAAGAATTTGAATCTGGTTCGTTTTGACACCTTGCAAAACACTTTTGACATCAAGGACGGCATGTTGCTTATTCCAAACATGACGGTCAATTCGAGCTTGGGCTTTATAGAGCTGTCAGGAAGGCAGGGGTTGGATTTAAGCATGGATTATTTTATCAGGGTACCCCTGGGAATGGTCACCCAGGTTGGTTTCCGCTCCCTTTTTGGAGGCAGGAATAAGAATGAAATCAACCCCGATCAGGAAGATGACATTGTCTATCGGGATGAAAATAAAAAAGTCAGATTTGTCAACCTACATGTAAAGGGTACACCGGAAGACTACCAGTTTAGCCTGGGAAAAAATAAGGAATAGCCATTCTTTTTGACCTACCCGGGACTCATGTGCAATTTGATCTCTAGATCTATGGCTTCCTCCACACTTACCAATCCTCCCAGCCGGCTTGGTGCTTCCAGATCCAGCTCCTCAAAAGACAGCTGTACTTTACCTTCCAAAACGGACTGATTCCTGTCAAAGAATACTCTATCTAACCTCAAACCCTTACCCGCCAGGTTAATGGCCAAATCTCCGTAAAGGTTGGATTGTCCCCTGAAAAGACGGAGAACCCTGACTTCACAAAGCGGGTATTCGTCGGCCTTCAAGGTCCTGCGAAAATCCCCATTCAATATAAAATTTCCGCAGCCGAACTCCTTTACAGGAATATTGAAATCAAGACTGGTACCAGCGGTAGGAATGGCTCCCAAATATAAGGTATCGCCAGTCTGTTCTTTGCCGTAACTGCATTCAAAATCACCTATAGAAGTTTTTCCCTTTACGGTAATTTCTTTATGCTGGATGACAAAAGCTTCTTTCTGAAGGCTTCCCATCCAAAGGATACAACACAACAAAAGACTGGCGATACGCATGATCTTGTGACTTATTAAAGATTAAAAACCTATAACACCTTCAATCATCAGGCCGTTGAATTTTCCACCGTTTCTGATATCGGTAACTGCAAAGTCCTGATAATTCTGGCTCACATACTCCAATTTCGCTAAAATATTTTTGGTGATAAACCAGCCTCCACCGACTTGCACCCTGTTGATGCCGGGTTCCAGGCCATTGGCCATCTCTCCTCCCACCTGATTGTACCTGCCTGCCAGGTAAAATTTGTCCATGGCTCCAAACCGGTATACCGCATCTACGCCTACCTGATTCCAGGTCCTGTCCTCAGTTTCATTGACAGCCTTTCCTTTGGACTGCTCCAAGGTGCCAAATAATTCCAGACCCTGGAATTTCACAAATGGATTTAGCACAAGTGCTGTGACATTATCCCTCATACCCGGATTAAACCTACCTGAAGTAAAATTACCGGCAGTGGAAGCCAGGGTATTTTCCATGGCCAGGTAATACCTGGATCCTGCCCTGTCACCAGACCAGAGGGTATTGTTTACCGAACCAGCAGTGGTATAAACAGATCCGGTTAATCTTAGCCTTACTTCATTGTCAAGGGTTTTATCATAACCCAATTTACCTATAAAAGAAGGCTTTCTTCGGCTGGGATTGGTGACTCCTCCCTGGATCTCACCACCAGTCATAGAGGCTACCGCCAAAAACCCATTGTCTTGATAAATAACCTCTGCACCTATCTCCGTAGCAAAAGCATCCATGATGTAGTTGCCTACAAATGGGTTGTAAAAGGCATTTCCATTATCTGATCTCCTGTAATGGGAATCTCCATAGTTGATTTCCATATGACCAACCTTGATGGTTACCTTCTCCATGATTTGATCGAAAAAGGAACTGTTTAGAAATTGGAGTTTGTCAAATTGCAGGTAACCTCCTTTAACCCAAGTTTCAGGGTGGTGTCTGGAAGAAAGGTAAGTAATAAGATTAAGCCGAATTCCATCTGCCAGCGCCACATCAATGTTCAGATTGGCCGTAGCCAGATTAAATCCAGAACCAATATCCATCAATTGATTGGTATTGACCCCATTTTCATTCATTACCGGACTTGCCGTATTTTCGTGACTCAGGGATTGGAACTGCTGGGCAAACGCCCCTCCAATTCTTACCCTGACCCCATCAAAAGCCACTGTATCCGCTTTCCCGGTTTCAAATACATTGATTCCTCGTTGGTCATAAGGCCTCCAAAATTGCATGTCCCGCTGCTGGGCCATGCTGGTAAAAGACCACAAAATTGCTGCTGCTACTAATATAATTTTGCTTTTCATGATAATAAAAGTTTTAATTTACTGGGTTAAGATTCATTTCAATTGTAATGCTCATGTCATCGCCTGTTTTGATCGTTCCAAAAACAGCGGTAGGTGGGTCCACACCAAAATCAGTCAGTTTTATCTTTGCCGAACCCCGTACCTTGACTTCGGATCCATCAGGAGAGACGCTTAAAAGAAAAGGAACGGTACGGGTTTCTCCGGAAATCTGAAGTCTCCCGGAAGCTTTCCAGTCATTCCCGCCATCCTGATTGGCTTCCAGCAGGGTAAAGGTAATATTCGGGTGATCCCCTTCATTCAGCGCCTTGTAGGCATTGTTGTCCATTTGGTTTTTACCGCTTTTGAGAGAAGCTACGGGCATGGTAAATTTAGCCGAACCGATGCTGGTAACCTTTCCGGCAGAAATTCTCATCGAAGCATTCCCCTGAACATCTGAGGACACCATGTCCCAGTCATGAAGGGTAGAAGTGCCGGACACTTTCATTTCGGGTTTACCGGAAATTTTATAGGATTGTTGGGTAAAGGCTTGTTGGCTGAATAGCCCCACAAAAATCAAAGCTGCCAATACTACTTTTTTGGAGATTATATACATAATAATGTGGTTTAGGTCAATAAAAAACAATATTTTATTTATAAAATACTGTTTTTTCCGATTTTGATACCTCAAAGGTATGGAGACCCAACTTACAAAAACATGACCAAAATCAGTAAACAATATGATCTTTTCTTTTAGTTGGCTCCAGTGAAACAGCAATTAATCCTCCCGTTTAACGGGAAAGGAAAAGCCATATTAGAATTAATTATTTACTTAGTTATTAACGCAAAAAAATAAGCTATGAAATAGAATTTCATAGCTTAAGTCAATTAACAATAAACCCAAAATAACCAAGTTGTAAAAGAAGGATTTGAACCTTCAATGAAATAATCCATCACCAGACCCTCCAGAGAGGCAGTACAAAATCAAATCCTGATGATTTGATACCACAAATATAGATAAAAAAATTATTTTAGAAAAGAAAGATGTTCTTTTTATAAAAATTTATTTTAATTAAATTTTTATCTCAAAAAATTACGAATTATCTAATTTTATGCCTGGAAAAGCGGTATCGATTAACAATATTATATTCTGTATGTGGAATTATTTCAGGATGAAAAAAAATATTCTTCTAATTACTTGATCAATTCCTCTTCAATGATCAGATTCTCTTCCCAAAACCATTCTCCATTGATCTTTTCTAATTTCCGGTGTTTGCTTCCGGGTGCATGGGGTAAAAATAATCCTACAGCCATAAAGAATACTTGCCCACCGCCATCTTGCTTCAACTCACCCAACTTTTTCTATCCCCATGAGGCCACTTTATAATCATTCCTTACGCTGTCTCCTTCCTCAGGATACATGTCCCTTCAGTGCCCCTACCCAATCGTTAAGATCATCTAGGGCAACAAACAGCACATTGGGCTGTTCATTCGACTGAGCAAGGACCGCACTGCCGGTCAAAAACAGTCCCATACAGGCAATCCATAACCTCCGTAACATCCTAATATTTTCAATTTAATTAAAAGTAAGTTTCCATATATTCCCCCCCTTTTCCCTGCCACCATATTCCAAAACATACAGCGCACCACCCAACAGCACCGCATCAACTGGTTGGGAAAAACCCTCAGCAACCCGGTAACTGTGAAGCGAAAAATTGTTCTCATTATCATCGTATTTCAGGTCCAGCAGCAATAAGTCCTCGCCGTTCTTTGTGAATGGCTGCATCAGGACCGAACGCTCCCCATTGGTATACCTCAAAACGAGCGCTTTGTTTTTAAATCTTCCCGGAAGCTCTCCTTTGGTATCGAAGACCAAACCCAGGGGAGAAGAATGGGGAGTGAAGGTAGTCATACCTACCCCCAAATCAGAGGCATCCTGAATTTTTCCGGAAAGGGTATCTCTGAATTTATCCGCATCCGGACCATAATTCACAAAGCCCGGACTAAATATTACACCTTCAGGCCTTTCAGGGAAGTCAGGATCATTGTAAAAATCATCCGGCCAGGCAGCAGCACCCGGGTTTAAAAAGGGATCCTTTTCCGGATCAGGTTCCCAATCTTTAAATTGTTGGGGAGTAGGCATGCCACCCATTACCCAGGGATAGCCATAATGGTGCCCTTCCCTTACCCAAATCATATCTTCATTCTGATCGTAATCTCCTGAATTTACCACAGCAAATAAACGGTCCTCCCCATCCAGCGCCAGGTCGTAAGCATTGCGTATGCCCGCTGCAAAAAGGAAGCCCCTACGGAGCAGCTCGTCCCTGTCGTTTGGAAGAAAAAGGTCCTTACTATCAATGGGGATGCGGAAAATTTTGGCTGTGAGGGCCTCATCCCTGGAATGGGGATAAGCCCCCAGGTTATCCTGAACTTCACCATGATCGGTACGACTTCCACTCACGACAAAAATAGATCCTCCATCCCTGCTTACCTGCAAAGCCGACCAACCATGATCAAATGGGGTATTGGTGGTTCCGTATGCTTCCGTGGTAAAAACTACTTCTACGACCTTTTGACCTTCCTCGTCCCAATACACCCGCACCATCCTTCCTTCAGTCCCTTTATTGTCATTTACACGGGTGTTTCCGCTTAAATATAGCTGCTCTTTCCACATGGTTGCTCCCTGTAACCGAAGTATTCCGTGGTCTTCCAGATCCAAAACCTTTACTGGTACCTGAGGAAGTTCCCTAGCGATGCGATAAACTTCCCCTTTCAAGGTGGCGTACCACAGGTATTTACCACCCTGACTTTGCCAAATCCTTACGGCTCCCGGGGCCACTTTTGCCCAGTGGTCAATCTCAATTTCCTGATCTAAAGCCTGAGGAGAATGGATGGAATCGTCTACTTTGGCCAGATGCTCAAGATTCCTGATATGGCCTACCAACTGCCAACGCTGCATTTCAGACAAAACCTCCTTGAAGGAGGGCATGACTCCTTTTCCTGCGGTCAACTTATAAAACAGCTCACCATCAGATTGAGATTGAACATTATCAGCGCGCAAATCAGCAGGTTGATTTCCCATGGCCTGACCTGCCGGACCATCTCCACTTCCCGAGACTCCATGACAAGAGCTACAATACAGTTGAAAAAGTGCTTGTCCTTCAGTCAGATGAGCCTCTGAAGGGGGCAAAGGGTTGGTAAGCATAAGGGCACTTTCCGGTACCTCCCATTCGGAACCGACTTGTTTTTCTTTCTGATTACAAGAAAATAACAAACCAATTACAGCCAATATGGTCATTAAGGTATCCCGGGTTCGATGCATGGAGTATCAGGTACTAAACCCCCTTAAGATAAAAAATATTTTTTGAAATTATTTCTCCTCCTTACCAATTTAACAAAAAAACGGTTTCATTTGGAGTACATACCTTATCATCCATGGTCAAGGGAACAAATACCCAATTTTTTGTATCTTTAAATTTGAATCATTATCATTTACCATTCTATACCTAAGACATGATCAAACAAACCTTTATAGCTGTCCTTTTCATGTTGCTTTCCTGGAAAAGCATGGCCCAGGAAGGCGTTAACCAAATTAATCTTGGATTCGATGCAGGGATAACCCTGAATGAATATTATCAAACTCAATTCCCGGCAGGATTTGGAGCCTCCATCAAAGGGCTTTATGGGCTGGGATTGAATGGGCAGGTTTCCCTGACTGGCAACTACCTGTATTTCCCATTGGATCCTGCTTATATTTTACCTACCGGGGAAAACCTGTCACTTCATCTTATCCCTGTTTTGGCTGGCTACCGGTTGAATTTTGAACCGTTTTTCTTCGAACCCCAAGTGGGTGGTACGCTGTTTATCAACCACTACAAAAATGAGCCCAACAGCTATTCAGAAAGTAATATTGAGTTTTCCTTTGCTGCAGAATTGGGCTATATGCTAAACAATGTAGAATTGAGTTTGCGGTACCAGCATGCAGGACCATCCCCCTTTCAGATGGCCTTCCTGGGGATACGAGCGGCTTATATCATCCCCTTTGGTCTCTGATAAAAAATGCTTGTCATAAAAATACAGCGGCCGGTAGCGAATATATGGCTACCGGCCGCTGTATTTCATGACATGATAAAGTTAAAATCTCAGGTTGTATACACAGAATTAAACATCACATAATCTGTGGTAAGGTCAGATCCCCAACCTACGGCCTCCTGCTTGCCAGTATTGATTTCCAGACGAATTTTAATGTGGGATTCCCTGAGCAGTTTTTTCATGTGGTTTTTGTCAAAGGACGTGGGTGTACCCTTTTCCAATACCAATACCTGATTGTTTGCATCTCCCAGGTAGAGATTGGCTTTTTTATAATTGAAGCTGATGCCTGCATTTCCACAGGCAGCAATGATTCTTCCCCAATTGGGATCCCTGCCAAACATGGCTGTTTTTACCAGTGTTGAATCCGAAATGGCCCTTACCAATTTCATCGCCACATTTTCGGATATGGCCTTGGTTACCTTGTATTCAATAAATTTGGATGCTCCTTCTCCATCAGAAACAATTAGCTTTGCCAGGTGAATTAGAATTTCCTGAAGTTTTTCCTTAAAAGTCACAAACAATGGATCTGATTCACTGGTGACTTTTTTATTTCCTGCCATTCCATTGGCCAGAATGGCTACCATGTCATTCGTAGAAGTATCTCCATCTACCGTAATCATATTGAAAGAGCGGTCCACGCAATACTTCAGGGTTTTTTGCAGCAGTTTTTCGTCAATGGAAATATCCGTAGCTAAAAAACATAGCATGGTAGCCATATTTGGATGGATCATGCCTGAACCTTTGGCTATTCCACCTATGGAGATGGTGTTTCCTTCCCAGTCAAAATACACAAAACCTTCCTTGGCAAAGGTATCGGTCGTCAAAATGGCATTGGCTAAAAAAGAGCCTGCTTTGGGATCATTAGATAATTTGGGAACAGTGGATTTGATGCCTTCTACAACTTCTTCCGTTGGAAATGGCTCCCCAATCAGTCCGGTAGAGGCAACAATCACATCTTCTGGTGATATATTCAGGGCCTCCGCCAGGGTATTTGCCATGGCTTCAGCTCCTCTTCGGCCCTGTTCACCTGTACAGGCATTGGCATTCCCTGCATTGCAGACGATGACCTGGGCCCTGTTATTTTTCAGGTTTCTTTTGGTCACCTTAATGGGTTCTGCCTGCACCTTGTTTTGGGTTAGGGTGGCAGCCGCCGCTGCGGGAACTTCAGAATAGATCAGTGCCAAATCCCTTCTCATAGATTTAATTCCCGAGTGGGCTCCCCAACACTTAATCCCCTTTACACTGGTAATATTTTTTATCATTTTATCTGTGCTTTTATGGTTGCATGGGTACCTGATTCAAACCGGTGGATTCCTCCATCCCCAACATTAAATTCATATTGTGTACGGCTTGTCCGGCAGCCCCTTTCACCAGGTTATCAATCGCAGTAACTACAATAGCTCTTTTGGTCCGGTCATCCCAAAAGGGATAAATATCCGCATAATTGCTGCCCCGAACTTCCTTGATGGAAGGAGCCTGATTCCTCAGCCTCACAAATGGTTTGTTTCTGTAAAAATCCTGATACATTTTATCAAGCTTTTCCTGGCTCATCTCCCCGTCAATGCTCATGTAGGCTGTTGCCAAAATCCCCCGGTCTACTGGTAACAAGTGGGGGGTAAACTGTAAATAAACCGATTTTTTCAGTAAAAATGAAAGCTGTTCCTGGATTTCCACCGTATGCCGGTGATTGCCAATACCATAAGCTTTAAAATTATCATTTACATTTGAGAAATGGGTCGTATTACTGGCTTTCACTCCCGCCCCTGTTATTCCTGACTTGGCATCAATGATGGCTCCTTTGGGATCCACCTTTCCTGTTTGAAATAAAGGCGCAAGGCCGAGAATGGAGGCAGTTGGGTAACAGCCTGGATTGGCCACCAACGATGCCTTCCTGATACTTTCTTCATGCAATTCAGGCATGCCATATACCGCCTGCTCAAATCCTTCCGGAAAGGTATGGTCCTTTTTGTACCAATCCTCATATACTTCAGGTGTAGAAAGCCTGAAATCTCCCGATAAATCAATGATTTTTATTCCGGAATCTTGCCACTTCTTTACGAACTCCATTGAAACACCATGAGGAAGGGCCAGAAAAATAACATTTAAACCTGCGACATCCACCTCGTTGGCACTGACCAGTACCAGATCTAAAATTCCCGAAAATTGTCCGTGAAGATCAGAGAATTTTTTGCCTTTATGGGATTCAGAAGTAATATTGATGATCTCTACCTCCGGATGATTGACCAGTATCCGGGCCAGTTCGGAACCTGTATAACCGGAAGCACCAATGATGCTGACTTTGTATGTATTATTTTTCATCTTGCTCTATGGATAATATGATTGCTTTTAACTTGTCCAATACCTTCACCAAATCTTCTTCCGGAATATTTAGTGGGGGAACCAGACGCAAGACAGACTCTGCCGTAGCATTGGCAATGACCCCATCATCCATCAGTGCTTTTACTATAGGCGCTGCCGGTCTGTCCAGCTGAATGCCTATCATCAACCCTATGCCTCTCACTTCTTTGATCATGGGATGATCTTTTGACCAGGAGCGGACGATGCCCATTAACCAGTCACCTTTCTCCTTTGCTGCCTGGCAAAGGTTTTCTTCCAGTATGGCTTTGATGGTAGCGAGGGCAGCAGCCGAAGCAAGGGGGTTGCCTCCAAAAGTGGTTCCATGGTCTCCAAAGTCTATCGCTGCTCCCACTTTTTCATTACAGAGGAAGGCTCCTACCGGCATGCCGCCACCTAGCCCTTTGGCCAAAGTCATGATATCCGGTTGTACCCCAAAATGATCCTTGGCAAAAAGGTGACCCGTCCGGCCAATGCCGCACTGGATTTCATCAAAAATCAATAAGATGTCATTTTCATCGCACAATTTTCTCACTTTCTGGAGATAAGCTTTTTCTGCCGGTATGATTCCTCCTTCTCCCTGCACAGGTTCCAGGATGACAGCTGCCGTATCCGGATTGATGGCATTTTCCAGGGCATGGATATCATTGAAATCTACCTGAACAAAGCCGGTAGGAATGGGTGCAAAACCTTTTTGATATTTGGCCTGCCCGGTAGCGATGGTCGCCAGGGTTCGGCCGTGAAAAGAAGTTTTCATGGAGATGATTTCCCCACCCTTTTTCTTCTTTGAAGCATATTTTCTGGCAATCTTGATGGCACCCTCGACTGATTCTGCTCCACTATTCGTTAAAAATACATGGGATAACTTACTCAGGTCCACCAATAGCTTGCTGAGCGCCACCTGTGGAGGGCTTACGAAAAAATTGGAAATGTGCATCAATTCGGCAGCCTGGTCCTGGATGGCACGTACCACCTTGGGATGGCAATGACCCACGTTATTGACGGCAATGCCTGCCAGCATGTCTATATACTCCTTCCCATCTGCATCCCAAACCCGGCTTCCTTTACCTTTAATAAGTGCTAAAGGAAAGCGCTTAAAAGTAGGTAAGTAATGTTTTTTGTCTTCCTCATATAAATATTCATTAGAAATCTGCATGTTTATTGAGTTATGGTTGTTCCTATTGTTTTTTGATTGATGATATATTCTGAAATTTGATCCGGTTGGGTGCCATTTAAAATTACAGCTTGCTTCACTCCGGCTTTCAGGGCAGCCACGCAGGACTCAATTTTAGGTATCATTCCACCCTTTATGACTTTTCCATAATATTTGGGAACAGTTTCCAGGTTTACCTCCCTGAGAATAGAAGCAGGATCCGGAAAATCGAGATAGAGACCATCCACATCTGTGAGTACAATATACGCATCTACTTCCAAAGCCGCAGCAATCTTACCGGCAAATACATCTCCATTGATATTGAAATCATTGCCATTCTCGTCTGAGGCAATGCAGGTAACCACTGGAGTAAAGCCATTATCGAGCAAAATATTTAATAGTAAAGGATTGACCACCTTCACATCACCTACCTGCCCCAGGTCTACCTGACTTTCTTCACCGGTTTCATTGCGTACCTGGTGCCACCTTTTCTCGGCAATCGCCAGTTTACCATCTTTTCCGGAAAGGCCTACAGCCTGCAAGCCCTGCCTGTTGAGTAAATTAACCAATGAGCTGTTTACTTCTCCTTTCAGGGTTTTTTCTATGCATCCCAAAGCCTCTGGGCTGGTATGGCGGTGACCATCAAAAAATTGGGATTCAATGCCCGCTTCTTCCAAAGATTTATTGATGAAAGGACCTCCTCCATGAACCAAAATCACCCGGGTACCATGGTCATGCAAGGATTTAATTTTTTGAGCAATGGCTGCTTTTAATTTCTCATTGACCATTGCATTCCCACCATATTTGATGAGAATTTTTCGGTATTCCATTATATTTTAATTTGGTTGAAATTCAAATTGAAAAAACTTTGCAAAATAAAAAAGCAATAATTATACCAAGGAAAAAAAATTATATTGAAAAACAAGGGAAAATTGATTTAATTAGAATATTTCCATCAAATATTCTAATAATCAAAAGTTGGTCCGAGTAGCTGACATACTGTCAGCCAAAACCTATTTTTCTACTTCATACGTCCCTGTCAGGATAACTTCATTCCCGGCCATCTCAGCAAAGAATCGTCCTCCTCTGGAACTCAGCTGGTGGGAAACCAGGGAATTCTTATTCAATCTACCCGACCAATAAGGTACAAGCAGGGCATGTGATGAACCCGTAGCATGGTCTTCCAGCTGCTGTACATGGGGAACCAGGGTGCGGCTTACAAAGTCTACTTGCTCTCCTTTAGCAGAAACGGCATATCCAAAAATATCCGATTGCCTCAGGCGGGCGAAATCTGGTTGCATTTGGGCTACCGAAGCCTCTGAATCCGTCAGGATCAGGTGCTTATTGGCTGTTTGGTACATTTCTAAAACCGGCACTCCGAGACCATCCAGTATGGCTTGTGGAGGAGCTATTTTTTCAAGGGTTGGGATGGCCTGTAACTTCATGGAAAACCGATCACCTGAAACGCTTACCAGGATGGTCCCTCCCTCGTAGTGAAGCCTGATTTCATCCATTTGATGTACACCTGCCAGATACACCCCCGCTGCTGCTGCCCCGTGACCACAAAGACCGATTTCCTCATCCGGGGCAAACCACCGGACCTGCTGATTTCCTTCGGTATCCTGAAAAAGGAAAGCAGTAGCAGGCATGCCGATTTTTGAGGCTTGCTCCTGCATCTCCTGCTCACTCAATGCCGATGGGGAAGTAACGACGGCAGCAGGGTTTCCTTTATAGCCCAGTTCAGGGGCAGTAAATACAGCAATTATGCTAGGTTTCATCAAGCTCGTTTGGTTTTTAATTGGCTCGCCAGAAATAAGGCGTAAATAGCACCAAAATGGTAAACAACTCTAATCTACCCAATAACATCAAAAAACTGAGAAATAATTTCGCAAAGGGGGAAAAAAAGGCAAAATTATCCACGGGACCTACCCTACCGATGGCCGGCCCCACATTTCCCAGGGAAGTAGCGACTGCCCCAAAGGAGGTAATCATGTCGTAGCCGGCTATGGACATCACTATAGATCCCAGGACAAATATCATCAGGTAGAGGAGTAAAAAATTCATGATATGTGTGATAACTTTGCCGGTAACCCGCTCTCCATTGATTTTTAAGGGCACAACCGCACGGGGATGTACTATGCGCTTGAATTCAAGGGTGGAGTTTTTCACAAAGGACAAATGCCTGATAAACTTGATTCCTCCACTGGTAGAACCTGCGCAGGCTCCCATAAATAGCATCATGAAGAATATGATGGTCAATCCGTTGCTGTAAGCCGTGTAGTCAGCGGTCACATAACCTGTGGTAGTAATCAGGGAAACCACCTGAAACATGGCTTCCCGGAAAATTTCTTCCACATTTCCGGGCAGGAGGTAGTATATGGCCCCTGCGATCCCTACTACCAATAGGATCAGAGAAATCAAATAAGCCCTGAATTCATCACTCCCCCAAATTCT